>ERZ791618.403-NODE-403-length-22370-cov-2.380910_pt1 | contig 22370 bp, 22 predicted proteins | sample MGYA00510059_ERZ791618 | MGnify/ENA primary metagenome ERZ791618 (study PRJEB30046, sample SAMN00715159) | human gut metagenome | study: EMG produced TPA metagenomics assembly of the A metagenome-wide association study of gut microbiota in type 2...
CCCAATGAGCTATATCCCGATAGGCAGGCGATGAAATCAGAACTGCCTATGGGAATTATCTCTACAACAGAAGAAAGAAATGGGTATGAGGGAAAGTTGACAAGGGGACGAGTTCCCTTCCTCTCTTTTCCGGTTTTCAAAATAAATCCCTCCAACCGGCAAAAACAGTAATTCAGTTACTTTTATCTGTAATCTGTATACAACGTTTATGGAACATCTTCGGTAATTTTGCATTGTGAATGAAGCAGATATAAATCTTAATTTAATAAAGAAGTGATATGAAAAAGCTATCCTTATTTCCAGTAATGTTATTGTTTGCCCTTACAATAGCGGCATGCAGCAATTCTCCCAATGGTTTTGAAGAACCGGATACAGAACAACCGGAAACTTCCGGAAATGATGATGACGAAGATAATAAACCAGAAGAAAATAGTATGAAGATTAAAATAACCGTAGGTAACCGTGAAGTTACCGCAACGATGAAAGACAATGTTACGACTCGTGATTTCCTGTCACGTCTGCCTATAGAAGTTACAATGAACGATTATGCCGGAGCAGAAAAAATATTTTATCCGGAACCTGCATTCAATACCGAAGGTGCTCCCAGGGGGCATACTCCATCCCGTGGAGATATTGATCTGTATGCTCCTTGGGGAAACGTCGCTCTCTTTTATAAAAATGGAAGTCATAGCAGTGAACTGATACCTCTGGGACGCATCGACGGAAACGGAATAGAAGCTTTTGACGTAGCAGGCAATGTAGTCGTAAAGATTGAAAGACAATAGAATCTATCACCATAAAAACAAAACATTATGAATCTGAAAAGAATAACCATTGCCATGACGGTTGTTTTAATCGGTATAGGCAATATAAACGCACAAGATATGAAAACAGAAGTTCCAAAAATCAGTGACTTCCCGGTAGGGGAAGAGAATACTGGCTACGCACAGTATTTTACAGGTAAATCCTGGCTGGCATCTTTGACTACCAGTAAAGAATTAAATGTACCGATGTCCAACGTTACGTTTGAGCCGGGTTGCCGCAATAACTGGCACAATCACACAGGCGGGCAACTACTAATTGCCGTAGGTGGTGTAGGTTATTATCAGGAACGTGGAAAGGTTGCACGCCGTCTGTTGCCCGGTGATGTAGTAGAAATCGCCCCTAACGTAGAACATTGGCACGGTGCCGCACCCGATAGTTGGTTCTCACACCTTGCCATAGCATGCAATCCGCAAACGAATCAGAACACCTGGCTTGAGGTGGTGAATGATGAAGAATATGCGGAAGCTGTAAAAGACAGAAGCAGTGAGAATGGAAAGGATGAGAATAGAATTGATTTATGTAAAAAGAACTTCACCCAACTATTCGGTGGAGAAGCTTTGACCGGAGAAGGTACAGATCCGGAAATGATGGATATACTTCAGAAATATATCTTTGGAGAAGTATTCCGCACTGGTGATCTGGATATGAAAACCCGTGAGATGATTACTTGCGTATCATTAGCCGCCATGCAACAACTGCCACAGCTTAAGAGTCATGCCGGAGCTGCACTAAACGTAGGGGTAACTCCTATAGAACTGCGCGAGGCCATCTATCAGTGCGCTCCCATTATCGGTTTCCCAAAAGTATTGAATGCATTGGGCACAATAAACTCCACATTCACGGAAAGAGGTATCAAGTTACCTTTGGAAAAACAGGAGACAGTGACAGAAGAAAATCGCTTGGAGAAAGGTCTTGCTATTCAAAAACCGCTTTACGGAGAGGCTATGAAGGAATTACCGAAAGACGTTCCGGGCGGCATGGGAGCCGACGTAGCACGTTTCCTGACTGAAGTTCATTTCGGAGATTTCCAAACCCGAAGCGGACTGAATATCCAAACGCGTGAATTATTGACCTTCTGCGTACTGACTGTAATTGGTGCAGAGCCCCAACTACAATCACATCTGCAAGCCAATCTGAAAGTAGGTAACAGTAAGGAAACGCTGACTGCCGCTGTCATACAATGTATGCCTTATATCGGTTTTCCGGCTGCAATAAAGGTACTGGATATAATCAAAGAAGCATGATACTTTTTTCTATAAATCCTTTATTGACACAACCGTTTTAGCAAATCTTCATGATCTGGATAAAGTTTCGATAAACGATCGAACGTACCCAACTCAAAATCATCGAAGGTAAAACCGGGAGCAACGGCACAACTGACCAATGCATATCCGAAATGCGAAGGCAATTCAGCAGCAAACCAACATCCGGGCTCAATGACAACCTGCTGTTCGCCCGAAAAGTCAGCAGTCATCAAGTGAGTAACTAATCTACCATCGGGATGGATCACATGTAGCATCAAGGGATATCCCGCATGGTAGTACCATACTTCGGGAGAAGTCAGTCTGTGAAAAGCTGATTTATCTTCATTTTCCAACAGATAATAAATGGAAGTCATGGCTGATTTATCGTTATCAACCAGTTTTTCGGAACGAAATATTTCTTTGTAGTATCCACCCTCAGGATGGCGACTCATATTCAGATGATTTATCCAGTCAATTGCTTTCATACCTATACTATTAATTAATCCCGCTCTTCCGTGATAAACATCATAGAAAAGCGGGATTTCTTTTATTTAGAATCTTTTAAAGTCCACTGAAGTCAACTCCTTCAAACACTAATGAAGGAACCAGCCAGCTACGATCCGTGCGAGCATCATTACCGATAGCCGCCAACGAATTCCATAGCGTCAGGAAGTTTCCGGTAACATTCATTTCATTGACAGGTTGCGTCAACTTACCGTTCTCTATAAGGAACCCTTCGATACCGTAAGAGAAGTCACCTGTGTTGCTATTGCTGTTACCACCATTCAAACCGGTAACAAGGATACCATTCGCTACATCAGCAATTAAACCATTAAGATCTTTATCACCCGGAGTAAGTACCAGACGTGACGGGCCACTAATAGTAGGAGCTACCCCCATCTTCTTGGCATTATAAGTATCAAAGAAGTAAGTCTTCAACACACCATTCTCAAAGATCGGACGATGTTCCGTTGCCACACCTTCATTGTCGAAATAACGCGAACCATTGGCACCTATCACATGCGGATCATCCATTACAGTCAGCTTATCAGAGAATACTTTCTGATCCAGTTTATCAATCAGGAAAGAGTTCTTTTGCTGCAAAGAGGAACCATAAAGAGCACTCAACACAGGACTCAGCATACGTCCCGAATTTATCGGATCAACCACCATTGTGTATTTACCAGACTTAGCTTTCTTCTGTCCCAATTTACGCAATACACGTTCTAATGCTACTGAACCGATATCTGTTTTAGGCAATTTATCATAGAACAGGGAGCTTCCATACCAATAATCAGACGGGCGGGCTTCACCCTCACCCTTAATGGCTACACTGGCAGAAACTGAATACCAGGTTGATTTGGATTCACCCTCAAAGCCGTTACTCATCAGGCGATAAGAAGCATTTTCACCATCACTGTATGAGGTCTCTACTGAGATGATACGGTCATTCTTACCCATAACTTCTCCGGCGGCAGCACGGGCCAAAGCTACTTTATCATCCGGATTGATGCCAAAGATCTTATCATCGAACATCTGCAAATCGGGTTTCCCACCTGTATAATAGCGGGCAGGATCTGCCAATACACGGAACTCATCCGGAGCCAGATAACGGGTAGACTCAATACCATTCTTAATAAATGTTTCAAGTTCTTTCTTATCCAGACGATTGGTAGAATAATTACCGTAACGTCCGTCTACATACACGTTGATTCCCATGCCACTTTCAGAAGCCTGTTGCAGACGATCCATCTTAGCATCGCGCAATTCAAAAGAAGTGTTTGAATTGGCATACAATACAACTTTGGCTGCCTGACAACCATTCTTCAGAGCGAAATCCATCGCCCATTGAGCCAGTTTTTTATTATTATCTGTTATCATCAGTTTTCTCCTCCTACAGTTAATTTACTTACTAAGGCCGAAGGCATACCGCAAGTCACCGGACAAGACTGTCCGTCCTTACCGCATGTCCACGTACCGTTATCGATCTGGTCATTGCTTGCCACCATCGTGATGTCTGCCAATGCTTTGGGTCCGTTACCGATAATATTGATATCTTTGATAGGTTGCGTCAGCTTGCCGTCTTCAATCATATAACCGAATTTTACGAAGAACGTAAAGTCACCTGCACCAATCTGCACCTGTCCGTTGGTGAACTGCTGTGCATAGATACCGTTCTTTACAGTAGAAATGATATCTTCTTCCTTCATATCTCCGGCTTCCATATACGTGGCACGCATACGAGGAATAGGTACATTACGGAAAGTATCGCGACGTCCGTTTCCGGTAGGAGCCACACCGTAATGCTTAGAGCTGATACGGTCGTGTAGATAACTGGTCAATACGCCATCTTTCACGATATAAGTCTTTTGTCCTTCTATACCTTCATCATCGAAGTTTACAGAACCACGATTGAAAGGAATCGTACCGTCATCTACCACACTGATATGTTCATTACATACTTTCTTGTTCAACTGATCGGCAAAGATAGAAACATTCTTACGGTTGAAATCAGCTTCAAACGCATGTCCGATAGCTTCGTGCAACAAGATACCCGAACCGCCGGATGCCATTACCACAGGGAGTTCACCACCTTTAGGCTTAATGGCTTTAAACATGATTGCTGTATTGTCTACAACCTCGCGAGCTATCACTTCGATGATATCATCCGTCATAAACTCAAATCCTTTACGATAGGAACGAGTGGCGTAGTTATTTTCCATACGTCCGTTCTCTTCCATAATACAGAAAGCCATATAGGATACCATCGGACGGTAATCATAGTAAGTCACACCTTCTGAATTACAGAACAGCACATGTGTTGTGTTGTCGCTCAAAGAAGCCTGTACCTTACGTACACGATTATCCAACGCAAAGACTTTATCATTCAGTTTTTGCAGATAAGGCATTTTCTCCTTCAGGCTTACTTCTTCCCAAGGGGTAACTACAGAGTAACGATCTCTTTCAATCGTCTTCTCCTTAAATGCAACAGGCTTTCCAGCCTTACCGGAAGAAGCAATACGGGCAGCCGTACGTGCGGCACGCAACATTTCTTCCAACGTCACACCTTCCACATAAGCATAACCGCTTTGGTCACCGGCTAATACACGCACACCCATACCGAAGTCAATATTTGAACTGCAATTGTTCACTTTGCCGTCCATCAGGGCTACAGCATTATTAAAAGAGTGTTCAAAATAAAGGTCCGCATAATCCCCACCTTTTTCAAGTGCAGCAGTCAGCACCTTCTTCAGGTCTGCCTCCGTTACACCGAAATGGTTCATAGCCGCAGCTACAGCAGATTTGTTATCCGTGCCTCCCAAAGCTCCCCGTACCGTATCAGGCAAGGCAAGCGACGGAGCAGCCAGCGAACCTAATACTGCCAGACTCCCCATTCGTAAGAAATTCCGTCTATCCATCTTTCTTTTTTTTAAGATTGCTAATAATATGTTCTTTATATAAGTTCTGTTTTTCAGTATATAAGACGTTATTTAGTATCATTTTGTCACACCCGAAACTAATTTTCTTTTGTCAACAGGCTTTCCAGTTCTTCCGCATTCAAACGTAAGTGGAATTGTCCTTTATAGGCTACAGAAATGGACCCGGTTTCTTCGGACACAATAATAGCAAGTGCATCGGATTCCTGAGAAATTCCCATCGCTGCACGATGGCGCAATCCCAGTTCCTTCGGTATATCCAGATTATGCGATACCGGCAAAATGCATCCCGCTGCCTTTATACGACCTTTACTGATAACCATTGCGCCATCATGCAAAGGGCTGTTCTTAAAAAATATATTCTCTATCAGACGCTGGTTAATATCAGCATTGATAATTTCACCCGTACGCACCACATCATCCAAAGGGAAGTTATGTTCAATCACAATCAAGGCTCCCACTTTCTGTTTACCCATACTGATACATGCCATAACTACCGGCATGATTTCATCGTGCTGCATGCTCTCCTTCTTATTCCCAGTAAAGAAACGTACCAAAGCACTGGCATGTTGGTGTGAACCAAGCGTCAGCAAAAAACGCCGTATCTCATCCTGGAAGAGGATAATAAGTGCTACTACTCCTACACTCACCAACTTGTCAAAGATGGAACCGAGCAGTTTCATCTCCAATACCTGTGACACTACCAACCAGATCAATATGAATATCAGGATACCTGTAAACACATTGATGGAACCGGAAGCTTTCATCAGCTTATACGTATAGTAAAGCAGAAATGCAACCAGAAGAACGTCAATAATATCTTTTACTCCAATATCAAAAAACATAAGAATTATGATTTATGAATTATGAATTATGAGCTAAGTGACTTTCCTTATATCACTTATCACTCTATCACCTTATCACTATTTTTCCGCATTGCCTCCACAATCTTCACCGTTTCTACGGCTTCGCGTACATCATGTACCCGGAGAATATCAGCTCCTTTCAACAGACAAATAGTATCAAGTACCGTTGTTCCGTTCAATGCATCCTGCGGAGTGTTACCCAATAAGCGATAGATCATGGACTTACGGGAAACACCTACCAACAAAGGCAATTCAAAAACACGAAATTCTTCGAGATGCGCCAGAAGTTCATAGTTATGTTCTACCGTCTTACCGAAACCGAAACCAGGATCAAGAATAATATCCTTCATACCCAGGTCACGTAACTGCTGCACCTTCTGAGCAAAATACAAAAACACCTCTTTCAGAAGATTATCGTAGTGCGGATGTTGCTGCATATTCTGCGGAGTTCCCTGCATATGCATCATAATGTAAGGCACATTCAGTTCGGCCACTGTACGAAACATATCCGTATCCATCTCTCCTGCAGCAATATCGTTGATGATTGCCACTCCATACTCTTCCACACACATCCGTGCCACATCCGCTCTGAAAGTATCAACAGAAATAACAGCTCCGGGTTGTGTCTTACGTAAGATTTCCAATCCCATGCGTAAACGTTCCATTTCTTCACGGGGAGAAACGTTTTCTGCATTCGGTCGGGAAGAGTATGCACCGATATCTATAATCCCGGCACCTTCATCCAATATCTGTTGCGCCCGTGCAGCTATTTCAGCTTCAGTTTGCATACGTGAACCGGCATAAAAAGAATCAGGAGTAATATTCAATATTCCCATAACGCAGGGCCCAGAAAGGTCGAGTAAAGAACCGTTGACATTGATATATTTAGAAGATAATGTTTCCATGGATAGTCCTTTTTCGTTTATACTTTGCAAATGTAAACAAAAAAGGTCAGCATAATCCTATAAAATATAAAAAAACAAATTAACTTTGCTCAGGATTGTCAACTAACAGGCAAAAGTAGTAAACTATGAAAATATACAAGATGGGCAGATTATCCTCTCTCTTCTTACTCTTTTTCTGGTTGCTTATTCCGTGGCAGCTTTGCGGACAAGAAACAAGCGAACAAGAAAAGTATCATGTAGACAGTACATTGTTTGTGTACTATCAACATTGCAAGGCAGAAATCAAATCTCCATCTGTCATGCAAATGCTTGATACACTCTTTCTTATGGCCAAAGAAAAAGGTGATATACGAATGCAGGCAGTAGCCATCTCCAGCAAAACAGACCATTTCTATTTTAGTCCGTCCTTTGAAGGCCAAGAGGACAGCCTGATATTGTATACCAACACCATCAAAGACTTTGCCCGGAAAACCAATCAGCCCCAATATTATTATTTTGCCTGGGCCAACCGCCTCATAACTTACTATACAAGACAAAAGAAATTAAACCTGGCTCTCTATGAAGCCAACAAAATGCAGCAAGAATCGGAAAGCCGGGAAGAAATCGATGGTATGCAGAATTGCTATCAGGCCCTATTACGCATCTATCAGAGCAAAGAACTCTATAAGCAAGCCACTGTATATGCCCAAAAGCTGATAGATCTCACATTAAAATATAATCTGAATAAGTATAATCTGACAAATAAATATCTTGAATTAAGTAACTGCTACCTCCGTACCAATGAACCGGAAAAGGCTTGGGAAGCTCTTGAAGAAAGTAAATTGTATATAGGTAATGAACTAAACCAGGGAGCTTATCTATGCGGACTACTCCGTTATTACATTCACACCAAAAATATGGTCAAGCCCGGGAAACATTAAAAGAAACCACACAACTTTTCAGCAAGAATACAGAATTACGTATTAAGCGCACCACTAATCTACTAGAAATTGAAACCAATTATTACATAGAAACCGGTGAATTCGATAAAGCCCTGGATGTATTCCAGCAAGCCTTTGAAAAGCTTAGTCAAAATGGATTTATCACCCCTACACTATATCGCACACGTGGGTCCATCTATACTGCTAAAAAGGACTATCAGAAAGCAATTGAGAGTTATGAAAAAGCTTTTGAGCTCAGTGATTCACTGAATAGTGCCCAGGAAGACATAGCTGTAGGAGAGTTCGCAACCATTTTGGGAATGGAACATCTTAACCTGGAAAACAAAGAGTTAATACAGAAAAATCAAGAAATACAATTAGAAACACGCTGGCGTATCATCATTCTATTATGCATCATAGTAGTAATTGTCGGCATTATGTTTTTTCGCGAAACCCGGCTGAATAAAGTTCTACGCCGTGCTAAAGATGCAGAACAGAGTGCCAGCCGTATGAAAACTGAATTCATACAGAATATGAGCCATGAGATACGTACACCACTCAATTCCATAGTTGGTTTCTCGCAAATACTCAGTAGCAAGATTTCTGAAGAAGACGAAGAATCGAAAGAATATACAACTATCATCGAGCAAGGTAGTAATCATCTGCTTCAATTAGTAGACGACGTATTGGAATTATCCAGTCTTGATAGTGGCACTACCATCCCTATCGACACAAAGAGTGAGCTAAATGAGCTTTGTCTACAATGGATGGAACGCGCAAAACGCCTGGTTAAACCCGGAGTCGTTCTTTCTTATCAACCTGAACAGAACGAACTCTATCTGTATACAAACCCAGCACGTCTTGGACAGGTAGTATTACAATTACTGCACAACGCAGCAAAATTTACAGAAGAAGGTGGTATTACACTTAGTTGGCGCATTCTTCCCAAACAAAAGCAAATCATGATTTGCATCACCGACACCGGCATTGGCATTCCCCAGGATAAACAAGAATTTGTGTTCGAACGATTCGCCAAATTAGATACATTTTCAAAAGGTACCGGATTAGGACTTGCCCTCAGCCGTCTCATTATGGAAAGAATGGGGGGCAATCTTGTACTTGATGCTCAATATATGGATGGGTGTCGCTTTATACTGACTTTACCTATATAATAAACTTCAGAAAGTTCCATAAAAACTTTTTATTCCAACAAAGAAAGGCTAAATTTGCAAAAAGAGTTTTACCTCATTAGTAATGAACACAAAAAAGCCGTTTTTTCCTATTTTCATCATTTTGTATTGTCTCGGCACTTTATGCAGTTCTCCAATGCAAGGACAGCAAAGAGACACACAAAAAGAATACAACGTAGATAGCACATTATATGCTTATTATATGCGTTGCAAAGCCGAAGTGAGTTCTCCTATCACCGTGCAAATGTCAGATACACTTTTCCTTATGGCCGAAGAAAAAGGAGACCAACGCATGCAGGCCGTAGCATTATGCAATAAACTGGATTTCTATTATTACCAAAATAGCCAACCAGACAGTATCAGTCATTATGTAGAAGTAGTTAAAAACTTTGCGAAGAAAACCAATCAGCCTAAATATTACTATTTTGTTTGGAGTATGAGACTCATCAATTACTACATCAAGCAATACCAGTACAACATAGCCTTATACGAGGCTAACAAAATGATGAAAGAGGCAGAACAAGAGAAATACATGAATGGCATAGCCAATGCCTACAATGTCTTAGGTTCTATCTATCACCTCAAAAGATTATTCAACCTATCTATCGACAACAAAAAGAAGGAAATAGAAATCATTCTACAATACGATCTGGATAAGTACAATCTATCTACCTCCTACTCAGGATTAACAAACCTTTACTGCGAATTGGGGGAAGCAGATAAAGCGCTCGAGAATCTCAACAAAAGTGCCTCCTGTCTTTATAGTAGTACGCAAGAGTTCTACTATCATGTGCGTGCAGCTCAATATTACCTTTTTATTGAAGACTATTCCCAATCCTGGAAAAACCTGCAAAAAGCCAAAGAATTATTTCTCTCAAAGAAAGAGGTACAGAAAAACGTAGAAGAATATTATGAAGTCCTACAAAAATACTACACAGAAACAAAGCAATTCGAAAAAGCATTAGAAGTCCTGGATTATATAATTGCTACATTCAACCCGAACGGAAGGTATAAAGTAGAAGCTATGCGTAAACGCGCATCAATATACTATGAAATGGGGGATAATTCCAAGTCAGCACAATACTATCAGGAGTATTATGCTCTAAATGATTCTATTCAGATAACAAATGAAGATATTGCCGCAGGAGAATTTGCCGCCATGCTGGGAGTAGAACGCCTAAACCTCGAAAAAAGCGAACTGCAACAACAAGTACAACAGCGCGATCTGGTAAATAAACAACGTATCATTATTTTCCTAATCGTCCTGTTAAGTCTTGGATTCATCATTTTCTATCGCGAGCATCTGCTCAACAGCCGATTACGCATCTCTCAGAAACAACTTAGCGAAAAGAATAAGGAGCTGGTCCGCTCACAAGAAGAACTGAAACATGCCAAAGAACAAGCGGAAGAAGGTAGCCGCATGAAATCGGAATTCATACAGAATATGAGTCATGAAATACGTACGCCACTCAATTCTATCGTAGGATTCTCACAAATACTCAGCAGTTATTACAGTGACAACGATGACACCAAAGAGTACGCCCATATCATTGAACAGAACAGTACCAACCTGCTGCAATTAATTAATGATGTTCTCGATCTTTCTTATCTGGATGGAGAGCAAAACATACCTGCAGAGACCATAGCGGATATTACAGGAGTATGTCAGACCTGCATAGATCAGACATACTCTTATCTGAAGCCTGATGTGCAACTCGTATTTACTCCCGAACGGGAAAACTTCTCCATGCAAACTAACCCCGACCGCATCTCGCAGGTTCTAATGAGTCTTTTGCAAAATGCAGCCAAGTTCACAACACATGGCAGTATTACCCTTTCCTATCACATACGCGAAGAAGAAAAGATGATTCTCTTCAGTGTCACCGATACAGGTATAGGTATTCCGGTGGAAAAGCAAGAATCCGTCTTCGAGCGTTTCAACAAACTGGATACATTTGTTCCCGGTACAGGATTAGGGTTATCTATCAGTCGTCTGATTGCAGAGAAAATGGGCGGTAGCCTGACTATTGATTCAACCTACAACACTGGTTCCCGTTTTATTCTGATTCTACCTTTGAAAGAATAAAAACATTTTCATTGTAAATGTATCACTGTAACGCAGAATATCTATCTTTGCAACGTTTTAGACAACAGGAAATAACAACGTTAAAAAAAGGAGATAGTTATGGATATCACCGCTCTATATAAAATATTTCTGGAATGTACCAGTGTGACTACGGATAGCCGCAATTGCCCTGAAGGTTCCTTATTCATAGCACTAAAAGGTGACAATTTCAATGGAAACGCTTTTGCTTCTAAAGCATTGGAATCAGGAAGTAGCTACGCCATAGTAGATGAACCCGAATATGCACCTGCAGGAAATTCGCATTATATACTGGTAAATAGTTGTTTGCACACTCTGCAAGAACTAGCTAATTACCATCGCCGTCAAATAGGAACACGAATCATCGGTATCACAGGGACTAATGGAAAAACTACCACCAAAGAATTGATTGCTGCTGTTCTTTCCCAAAAATACACTATACTTTATACGCAAGGTAATTTGAATAATCATATAGGAGTCCCTCTCACCCTGTTGCGTCTGAAAGCAGAGCATGATCTCGGCATCATAGAAATGGGAGCCAGCCATCCGGGTGACATAAAGGAGTTAGTGGACATTGCCGAACCTGATTACGGAATTATCACGAATGTAGGTAAAGCGCATCTGGAAGGTTTCGGTTCTTTCGAAGGAGTCATCAAAACCAAAGGTGAACTATATGATTATCTTCGTGAACGTAAAGATTCCACTATCTTCATCCATCACGACAACTTATATCTAAGAAACATAGCCTGGGGATTGAATCAGATTTCTTATGGAAGTGAAGATGAATTATACATCAACGGACACGTTACGGGCAACTCACCTTATCTGACTTTTGAATGGAAAGCAGGCAAAGACGGTGAACATCATGAAGTGAAGACACAGCTAATCGGTGAATACAACTTCGCCAACGCACTTGCTGCTGTTACTATCGGGCACTTCTTTGATGTAGAATCGGGAAAAATAGATACTGCTCTAAAAGAATATACTCCGCAGAACAATCGTTCACAACTGAAACAGACGGCAGATAATACATTAATCATTGATGCATACAATGCGAACCCTACCAGTATGCAAGCCTCAATCAGCAACTTCCATAACATGGAAATTGACAATAAAATGCTGATATTGGGAGATATGAGGGAATTAGGAAAAGACGGTCCGGAAGAACATCAAAAGATTGTAGACTTCCTGACGGAATGTGGTTTTAAAGATGTAATGTTGGTAGGTGAACAGTTCGCTGCTGCAAGACATGACTTCCCGACTTATCCGGACGCCCCGGCAGTTATCGAAGCTTTACAAAAAAATAAACCTCATGGAAAAACCATTCTGATTAAAGGATCCAACGGAATTAAACTGAGTACAGTGATTGATTACTTATAATCGATCACTGCTTATTGTTTTTTCGCCATCCACGGACGTAGTACAAAATAGCCTATCATCGAGGCTATGAACGCTCCTGTTGTATTCGCTACAAAATCCAACCAATCCCCGCCACGATAAGTTGTACAATATTCCTGCAACAACTCCACCATTCCACTGAATAATACGGGGCATACAAATGCCCCTATCCATGCTGCCATAGAGGAGAATCATTTCTACGATGTGCCCGCAGGAATTCCAGCCACAACATACCGGACATACCTAAATACATACAAATATGTACAATTTTATCAATATTCGGTATTCGGCTTAATTCCGTTGTTGGCGGTTTAAAGAACGACAGATAAATCACTGTCAGTATAATCAGCAACGATACCGGATATTTTTTAATATAGTATAGCATATCTCAATTTATGAACGATTTGTGCGCAAAAGTACAGAACATTTTCTATATTTGCATGTTCTAGTAGAGAATAATAACGAAATGAAAGAAAAATCTACTTTTTTATGACTAAAAATGACAGAGCCAATTTTGGGAGCAAATTAGGCGTCATACTTGCTTCGGCAGGTTCCGCAGTCGGTCTGGGTAACATCTGGCGGTTTCCCTACGAGACAGGCAATCATGGAGGTGCTGCGTTTATTCTCATTTACTTAGCATGCGTACTTATTTTAGGAATCCCTATCATGGTATCCGAATTCCTTATCGGACGACACTCACGTGCCAATACAGCAGGAGCTTACCAAAAGCTGGCACCGGGTACACACTGGCGCTGGGTAGGGCGCATGGGTGTATTAGCAGGGTTCCTGATTTTGAGTTATTACTCTGTGGTAGCCGGTTGGACACTGGAATTTATAGGTGAAGCTGTTACCGATAACTTTGCCGGAAAAACGTCAGCCGATTACATCAATACATTCAATTCATTTTCTTCTAATCCCTGGCGTCCGGTTATCTGGCTGGTACTCTTTCTTCTTGCCACTCATTTTATCATCGTAAAAGGGGTGGAAAAAGGCATCGAGAAGTCTGCCAAAATAATGATGCCAATGCTATTTATCCTGCTGATTATATTGGCAGGCTGTTCTATTGCATTGCCGGGTTCAGGTGCCGGTCTCGAGTTTCTCTTGAAACCGGAATGGGATAAGGTGAATGCCAACGTATTCTTGAGTGCCATGGGACAGGCTTTCTTCTCACTAAGTTTGGGAATGGGGTGTCTTTGTACCTATGCATCTTATTTCAAAAAAGATACGAATCTAACAAAAACCGCTTTTAGTGTCAGCATTATCGATACATTCGTCGCCATATTGGCAGGACTTATCATCTTCCCCGCTGCATTCTCGGTAGGTATCCAGCCGGATGCAGGTCCGAGCCTTATCTTCATTACGCTGCCCAATGTATTTCAACAAGCATTTAGCGGAGTACCTTTATTAGCTTATATATTCTCAGTCATGTTTTATATTCTTCTGGCCGTTGCCGCACTGACTTCCACTATTTCCATGCACGAAGTGGTAACAGCCTATCTGCACGAAGAATTCCATCTGAGCCGCAAACGTGCAGCAAGCTTTGTTACAGGCGGTTGCATCTTCTTAGGTATTTTATGTTCACTGTCACTCGGTGTAGGCAAGGGTTATACTATATTTGGCTTGAATTTATTCGATCTGTTCGACTTTGTCACAGCCAAGATCATGTTGCCATTGGGTGGTTTGTGTATTTCCATCTTTACCGGCTGGTACCTGAACAAGAAGATTGTCTGGGAAGAAATAAGCAATAACGGAACACTGAAAGTGACATTTTACAAATTGCTGATATTCATATTGAAGTTTATAGCTCCGATAGCAATTACACTCATTTTCATCAAAGAATTGGGTTTCTTGAAATTGTAGGAGATGCAGAATCTATTTAAAGATTACTTTTACTTTTCCCGGGGAGAAAAACGAGGTATCCTAATACTCATAGCAGCTATTTGTATCGTTTTTCTCGCCGAGTATCTTATATCTGCCTGGCAACGAAGGGAGTATATCTCTCCGGATGATATGGCCATACAAGCCGATGCCGAACAAGAATATGAAGAATTCATAGCCTCGTTGAAAGAGAAAGAACAGCACCGTGAAAGGCAATACACGACTTATAAGAAACAAGAAGAGAACCCTCCTGTAATCCTGGCTTCTTTCAATCCAAATACTGCGGATTCTATCACATTCCGACGCCTAGGATTGCCAGCCTGGATGGCTAAGAATATCCTGCACTATCGGGCAAAAGGTGGAAAATTCCGTAAACCGGAGGATTTTAAAAAGGTATATGGAATAACAGAAGAACAATATTCTGTTCTTTTACCTTACATACATATTCCACCGGAAGATACAGTACATCACATCCCACAATTATACATTGCACAAAATGCACCGGTGGAGAATATCAAATATGCGATCGGAACCATTCTTGATCTGAATCGCGCCGACACCACTGAATTAAAAAAGATTCCAGGTATCGGAAGCGGCATTGCTCGTCTGATAGTTGGTTATCGACAGCGATTAGGTGGATTCTACCAAATAGAACAACTAAAAGATATCAACCTGAATATTCAGCAATTGCAAGCCTGGTTCAGCATCGACCCGGCAAATGTCCACCGCATCAACCTGAACCGCATCAGTGTAGACAGATTGCGCTCCCATCCCTATATTAACTTCTACCAAGCCAAAGCCATCGTAGAATATCGCAAGAAAAAAGGCTCGCTAACGAGCCTTAAACCTTTCTCCCTCTATGAGGAATTTACAGAAACGGACCTGGAAAGAATCGGTCATTATGTTTGTTTTGAATGATTCAATTACTTTTCCAAAACTCCTGATTTTATTGCAGTATCACGTTCATTCTTCAGACGCTCTTTTTCCTGTTTATACTTATTTTTAAGAGCTTTTACCTTAGCTTTCTTTGCGTCTTTAGATAAAGAGCTATTTTCAATTGCCTCTTTTTCCTTTTCAAAATTGGCTTCCAATTGATCCAATCGATGATCATAATCACCTTTCATGATACCACGCAAACCTTTCCTATTATCCATACTTCCGTAATGCTCTTCCCATAACTGAACCTGCTTCTCTGACAAGATAGCTTTAATGGCAGCTTTGTGTTCAAGAGCCAATGCTCTTTTCTTCTGCCCCTTTTCGTACCCAGGAAGATTACTCTGTCCGATAGCTTTAAACTTGGGGCCAACTTCCCTATTTAGTTTTTTGATTTTTGCAATTTGATCGGCTGACAGGTTCAACACCTTATCCGATTCGATTCGTTTGAAAGAATCGAAAGTTACATCCTGCGCATATGCAAATGACACAAATACCAATGTAACTAAAGTAAGAACTACTTTTCTCATAATGTAATCTATATAAATTATAAAAATCGGGGTAAAGGTATAACAAAATGTCATAGATACTAGTTGCCCATTATAGAAACGAACTTAAAAGAAGTTTGTTTTTCTAAATAAAAAATAGTAATGGCTGCAACCTTACTCCCCTTTTCTTCGTCTAAACAACAGTAAACAACCTGAAACAGGACCGGCCATTCTGGAATAAGGAATTAAAATCATAAAACGACAATGAAAAGATTATTAATAGCCATACTGTTAAGCAGCATGGTACAGGGAATCTTTGCCCAAAAGATAGAAATAAAAGGTACTATACGTAATACCACAGATAACGAAGCCGTAGAATTTGTAAATGTGGTGTTACAAACCATCGACTCTACATTCGTAAGTGGGGTATCAACTAATAACAACGGCAATTTCATTTTCAATAAGATAGATGCAGGAGATTACAGATTAGTACTTTCCAGCATCGGCTACAATACACAGTATGTTACGCTGAATGGAGTGAAGCGTAATACAGATCTGGGAGATATTCATATGGAAGATGCCGCTGTAGCATTGGAAGGTGTAACCATCAATGGCTCTAACCAAATCAGTCGTCCGGACCGGAAACTGGTATTCCCTTCCGAGCGACAAATGAAAGTCTCTACCAATGGCGTCAACCTACTACAAGAACTAATGCTTCCGCGCATTCAGGTTAACCCGATGAACAATGAAATCGGAATATCCGGTGGTGGCGAATTACAAATACGTATCAATGGAGCAAAAGCAGATATCAATGAAATAAAGGCCTTACGCCCAGCTGACATTATCCGCATAGAATATCATGACAACCCGGGATTACGTTATGGTAATGCCGAGATCGTACTCGATTACATCGTTCGTCGCCCCGATACGGGCGGAAGTTCGGCACAGATCTTAGCCAAGGAGTCAATGCTATGTGGGGAAATTACAATATATTCGGTAAAGTCAACCACAAAAAATCCGAGTTCGGACTTTCTTATTACATGGGTCCCCGTGATTTCTATGGCATGTACCGGGATAATGAAGAAACTTTCCGCCTGGCAGATGGTAGCACCATTCAGCGAATGGAAAAAGGAGAGCCCAGTCATGCTATGTTATTTATGCAAAATCTGAATGTGAATTACAGTCTCCAAGCATCCCAGAATTCTTTATTCAGCGCTACCTTCCGCCTGCGCGGTAACAATCAACCGAATTGGGATTATCAGGGAGTACTTTATAATGTAAATGATGAAACGGATATGGTAAATATGATAGACCGTACAAAAAATAGTTGGACGCGCCCATCCTTAGATCTCTACTTTCAACAAAGCCTGAAAAACAAACAGACTTTGGTATTCAACTTGGTAGGAACCTATAACCGGGAAAAATCACACCGTATCTATCAGGAAAGTCTTCACGATGAAATGCTGACCGATATAAACAATGATGTATTGGGCGACAAATACTCCCTGATTGGGGAGGCCATTTACGAAAAGCAATTTTCAAAAGGTAATGCGCTGAGCTTCGGTTTGCAGCATACCCAATCTTACTCTAACAACGAATACCGGAACGGGCATAATTACGATACCCGGATGAATCAGGGAAATAGTTATATATTCAGTGAATACCGTGGCAAGATAAACAAACTGGATTACAGATTAGGAATCAGCCTAACCCGTTTCTATTACAACCAAAGCGGAAATGATGATTCTTCTAAAAAGTACAGTGTAAACCCGAAAGCTACATTACATTACACTTTTTCTGACAATTCATACCTCCGTTGGAAAGCCGAAGTATTCAATGCAACTCCTTCATTGAGTAACCTGAGCGCTATAGAACAAACTATAGACTCTTTCCAGATACGCCGTGGTAATCCGAACCTGAAATCGTACATGTGTTATCGTACGGAACTGACTTATGAGTGGAAGAAAGGTATTTTCTACAGTAACCTATGGGGTGCATACGATTACCGTCCCAATGCCATTATGGATGAAAAGTTACAGGAAGGCAATAAAATAGTACAAACGTGGAATAACCAGAAAGACTGGCAAAAGTTATCCGGACGTCTGATGCTCCGTGTAGGGCCACTATGGGATATGCTGCAACTTTCATTCACAGGAGGAGTCAATCATTATATGAGTCATGGAAACAATTACTCTCACACCTATACCAACTGGTATTACGAAGGACAAGCTTCATTCAATTACAAACGATTCTCCTTGTTCTGGCAAATCAATACCAATTGGAACAACTTCTGGGGAGAGACCCTTTCAGGAGGAGAAAACATCCAGATATTAGGTCTATATTATAAATATAAAGATCTCCGTTTAGGGGTAGGTGCCTTCAACCCATTCACCGATAATTATAAAGTAGAGAATGAGAATTGGAATCGATTTGCCTCGTACAAGACTAAAAGTTATATTAAGGAAAGCTCACGTATGTTTCTGGTCAGCTTATCCTACAATTTCTCTTTCGGGCGTAAGTTCAAAGTAACACAAAGAAAAGTAAACAATAGCGATAATGATTCAGGAGTAATGAGTACGGGAAAATAAGGTTAAACAATTTCCCCGTCAATCATGTGCACCGTACGGTCCGTAATCTGTGCCAGTCCTTCATCGTGGGTGACAATCACAAATGTTTGTCCGAAACGATTGCGAAGGTCGAAGAAAAGCTGATGCAATTCTTCCTTATTATGAGTATCCAGGCTACCCGAAGGCTCGTCAGCCAGTATCACAGCCGGATGATTAATGAGGGCACGGGCTACGGCCACACGTTGTTTCTCCCCACCAGAAAGTTCATTAGGCTTATGCTCGGCGCGATCTGTCAATCCCATAAATTCCAATAGCTCCAGTGCAGATGTGGTAGCCTCTTTCTGACCCACACCGGCAATAAATGCAGGTATCATTACGTTTTCCAATGCCGTGAATTCCGGTAAAAGCTGGTGAAACTGAAAGACAAACCCTATATGTTTGTTACGGAAAGCCGACAGTTCCTTCTCCTTCATACGGCTGACCAAAGTACCGTCGATAGTTACCGTACCGCTATCAGGGGCATCCAAGGTTCCCATAATTTGAAGTAAAGTAGTCTTTCCTGCTCCACTCGGGCCAACAATACTAACGATCTCGCCCTTATCTATATTCAAGTCAATCCCCCGCAAAACTTGCAGGCTACCAAAACTCTTGGTTATTCCTTGTAATTGTATCATATATACTTCATCTTTATCTAATGTCAAGTACTGATTCTTTGTCAATTAGGCAGCAAAGGATATGCTTACTGATCATAATCTCTTCAACACATACTCCGCCAGATAGCATCCAAATACCGCCGGCATATAACTAACCGTTCCACATGTTGATTTCTTATTCATTTCATCCTCTGTCAACAGTACAGCTTTCGGATCCGCCTGTTCCGTACTGAATACTACCGGTAATTTACGCTTGATTCCCATTTTCTGAAGCCGTTTTCTGACTGCCTTACTCAACCCGCAATGATAAGTATCCCATATATCGGCAAAGCGAACCTGGGTTATATCACTCTTTGCTCCGGCTCCCATACTGGAAACAATCTTAATATGTCGCTTTAAAGTTTCTGCAATCAAATGACATTTCGGAGCAGCGTATCAATGGCATCCACTACAAAATCATAGGATGCTGCATCCAGCAGTTCGGGAATATTCTCATCTTTCAGGAATACCGGCAACACCGTCAATTCAATTTCCGGATTAATATCCCGGAAACGTTTCTCCAAGATTTCCGCCTTGCTCATTCCCAATGTAGAATGCAAGGCCGGAAGCTGACGATTGATATTCGTAGGTTGCACTGTATCCGCATCCACAATCGTCATACGTCCCACTCCGGCACGACAAATCATCTCCGCTGCATACGCTCCTACTCCACCAAGCCCCACTACAAGCACGTGTGCCTGCTGCAAACGTCCCATCTTCTCCTCACCCAATAAGAGCCGTGTCCTCTGTCTCCAATCTTCCATCCTCACTAATCACTTATCACTTTGTTGCTAATCACTAATTACTCTTCTTGAACCATTTATAGAACCATTTGCCTACCTTTTCATAATGCTGATCTTCATTATTACCACGTGGATTAGAGAAAGACAGCATATCTTGCGGTTCACCCAACTGATCCGGATAGAGCACTATCAAACTATTGTTGGCAAAATACTTTCCTAACTGGGCAGGAAGTCTTTCGAATGCAGGATCATAAGAAATAGAACCACGACGGGCACTGATAATCACCAGTAAGTGATCATAATTCACTTGTCCGGTCAACAACAGCAAATCCCCCCAATCATCCAAACGGGAGAAATCAGTCATTGTCGAGCTAAACCTCTTCTTTACCAGTATTTGTAAGAGCGTAGTAGTTTCTTCATTAGCAAAGAAGTGTACCCGGCATCCCAATGTACTTCCCATACGGCAGAAATGTTCTACCCACTTCTGGAAACCCGCTTCATATTCTGCTTTCGGCGGAACAGCAATATTAATTCTCCGTATAGTATTAATCGGCATCAGGAACTTTGCAATCATCACTTCCCGGTGCAAACCTTTCAACAGGTTCTCCGCCAACATACCAAAGAAGGAATCCACAATATTAACTTTACGGTGCAAACCAATTACTACATCTGTCACCCCATGCTCTTTTGCCGTATGAATGATACCTGAAGCAATATTCAAGTCATAACGGCTGATTTGTTTCAGCGGCACATCCACCGATGCCGTTATCATGGCTGCCTTCTCCAGATAACGTTTTCCGCGAAGTTCCAGAGCTTCCGATGCATTATTATCATTAATCACATTCAATGCCACCAGATTATCTCTCTGTTTAGGATCACGTATCAACAAGGACAGACTCATCAAATCTTCAATCGTATCCGGATTGGCAACCGGTATTAAAATCTTTTCCAGCTCTACCGGACGTTTCTCATCCTCCAGATGGGCCTCATCGATAGCGATCTTACGGGCAGCACGTTCAGTAATAAATGAACTTACCACACAGGTCACGAGGATTAGCAATACAGTACCATTCAGAACATCGTCATTCAGCAGTCTTTCACCATTAGGCAGAATTATATTATATCCGACCAATACAGCAGCCAATGTAGCCGCAGCCTGGGCATTGCTCAAGCCGTACATCAGTTCCCGCTCAATAGCTGCCATTTTATATATCTTCTGCGTCAGCCAACAGGCAATCCATTTACCAGTCAAAGCAACAGCAATCATTACTCCAGCCACCTTCAATGCATCACCATGACCAAAAATCACATGTATATCAATCAGCATTCCCACACCAATCAGGAAGTAAGGAATGAAAAGTGCATTGCCCACAAATTCCAGGTGATTCATCAATGGAGAAACATGCGGAATAAGCCGGTTCAATACCAAGCCGGCAAGGAAAGCTCCGAGAATGCCTTCCATCCCTACAAATTCCATTAAGCCTGCCCCCAGGAATACCATGGCAAGCACGAAAATGAATTGCATCACATTATCATCGTATCTGCGGAAGAACCAGCGCCCAATGCGAGGAAAGAAGTACATAATCAATCCACCCAGGAAAACCACTTTGACAACCAGCCATACCCAGAACAGTCCACCGGATTCCCCCTTAAACATACCACCTACCACAGCCAAAACCAACAGCGTAAGGGTATCAGTCACCGCCGTACCTCCCACTGCAATACTTACACTACGATGTCGGGAAACGCCATATCGAATCACGATAGGATATGCCACCAGCGTGTGCGAAGCATACATACTTGCTAACAGAACTGAAGTGATCAAACTATATTTCAGGAAGGTCATGTTCACCACAAGACCGATCATAATTGGAATGATAAAAGCCAGTAACCCCAACATTACGGCCTTTCCCCTATTTTGCTTGAAGTCTGACATATTCATTTCCAGACCAGCCAGAAACATGATATAGTATAAACCCACCTTGCCAAACAACTCGAAACTACTATCCCGTGCTAAAATATTAAACCCATGCTCGCCAATTACCAATCCTGCCAATATCATACCGATGATATGTGGGATACGGAGTCTGTTCAACAAAATAGGAGCAAACAATATAATAAGAAGTACAAGGAGAAATATCCATGTAGGGTCGGTAATGGGAAGTTTTAGACTGAAGTTT
>ERZ791618.415-NODE-415-length-21718-cov-2.344504_pt1 | contig 21718 bp, 16 predicted proteins | sample MGYA00510059_ERZ791618 | MGnify/ENA primary metagenome ERZ791618 (study PRJEB30046, sample SAMN00715159) | human gut metagenome | study: EMG produced TPA metagenomics assembly of the A metagenome-wide association study of gut microbiota in type 2...
AATAAATCATAACCCCGCAGGAAGAGGCCCGGGAGCCATAAATAGCAGTAGAGGAAGCATCTTTTAAGACATCCACACGTTCTATATCCTCCGGATTCAAAAAGTCCATAGATGAACATACAATGCCATCGATTACATAAAGAGGAGAAGCCTGTTTGTTGATAGAGGCCTGACCGCGTATCTGTATATTAAACCCACCACCGGCACGGCTATTAGACTGGGTAATATTCACACCGGGAACCGCTCCCTGTAATGCATCCTCCAAACGGGTAGCACCTCTGGCTGCAAGTTTTTCAGAAGATATGGAACCTACAGCGCCTGTCAAATCCGATTTCTTCATCGTGCCATAACCTACCACCACTACTTCATCCAAGGTTTCGGTATCTTCCGATAAAGTCAGGCTAAAGGAGGTCTGTCCCTTAACTTGCACTTCGAGTGTTTTATACCCAATAAAACTTACCTGGATCATTCCGTTAGAGGGAATATCAGAAAGAGTAAAATTACCGTCAATATCGGTTATCGTACCATTAGAAGTACCTTGCAATACAACACTTGCCCCAATGACGGGTTCCCCATTAATATCGATTACAGTTCCCTTAATCTTACCAGTCTGCTGAGTAGAATACACAAATGCGTGTTCATTAACAGCATAAGTCATCCGGCTACCGGTAAGCAAAGCCACACAAATAATAATCGCCATCAGCGATTTTTTGTTTCCATAGGAAATAAGTCTCATAGGCCAACTTCTTTTTTATATTAGACATTAAAAAATTAACGTCGCAAAAGTAATCAGCCATATGTTGTAAGAGGGTGAAGCATTGCCTTATGAGGTTGAAACATGTTCTTTCTACCTTTTAAGAACATGTTTCAACCTCATTCATTTTATCGGGTATCAAGCGTTTTTTGCCGATTTCATCGAATATTCTGTAGGTTGCATACCAAATTCTTTCTTGAAACAGATAGAAAAGTATTTGGGATCATTGAAGCCGACTTTATAGGCTAATTCGGAAATACGTATATTCTTATTCTCATCCATTATTCTACAAGCAGCCTTGAGGCGGACACTACGTACAAAACCGGTAGTATTCAGCCCTGTCAACGACTTCATTTTCTTATGGAGAGTAGTGCGGCTTGTTGCCATTTCATCTACAAACTGTGGAACATCAAAACTAGAATCATCCAAATGGCGATTCACACAAGCAATGGCATCTTGCAAGAATTTTTCATCATCCGAGGGAATGTTCGTGAAGAATTGTAATTTGAGATGATGTACCTTATCAGTTTCTCCTTCTTGCAGATATTTCCGGTTACGAAGCATTAATCTCCGACGAACTTCCCACCATACCAATCCAAATAAGAATACAGTCAGTAATGCATAGACAACATACGCCACCAAGTGGCCCAAAAAGGAGGTTCTATACAAATTTCCATATTCCGCACCTCTCCCCAATCACCGTTCTCATTGGCAGCCCGCACTTGAAATATATACTCTCCCGACGGTAATTTAGAATAATAAGCACTACGGTTATCAGCATTTGCATAGTGCCAATCAGTATCAAAACCTTGCAACCGATATGCATAATTGTTCAATTGCGGTTGGTGGTAAGTAAGCGAAGCAAAACAAATTGTGAAATGGGTATATGCAGCAGGAATCACCAATTTATCCGTAAAATCAGCAGTAAGAGGGCTTATTTCACGCCTTTGTTTTTCCTCCATTTTTTCCAACGACTTACCGTCTATCAAAATATCTGTTATACACAAAGAAATATCAGCATGCCTTTCCTTCATTATTTCAGAATCGAAAGTGATAATGCCCCTGCTACACCCAAAATAAAAGGTCCCATGACGATAAAAAGAAGCATTCTGATTGAAGAAGTTATCTGCCAATCCATCTGCTACAGTGAAAATACGTACTCTGCCTTTCTCTTCTCCGGTTATCGTCAATTTAGCCAACCCCTGATTCGTACCCAACCAAAGATTTCCGTGATTATCCTCCTCCATACTGCCAACCATATCACCAGGCAAATTATATTCCAAATGCACAGACTTAAAGCAATCATTTTGTGCATCATACAAGCAAAGGCCGCTTCCTTCCGTCCCTACCCAAATTCTGCCACTCTTATCCGACAAAAAACAAAGAGGGGTATTGACGGGCAACAAACCATTCTCTATACAGTAGTTTTTGCAATGCAAATCTTCCGGTTGTTCCATATTTCCGGTAATATGGACTACACCATTATTATTCGTTGCCAACCACAAGGAGCCGTCATTGTCCTCCACTACGCTCGTTATCTCTTTAGAAAGTAATTCATCAATATTCGGTAAATGACTGAAACAAAACTCACGGCCATCCTGGTAACGCACTCCAAGCCCTTTATAAGTGCCCAACCACCAATTTCCCTTCCGATCCTCGTGCACACAGTAGACCAGGTCATGGGGGACAAAGCCACAATTCGAACTTTTATATTGTTGGACAATCTTTCCGTCCCGGCAAACAATCACCCCCTCATCATGAACCGCAAGCAACACCTTACAGGTAGAAGGGCTGTAAGAAATATGATAAGGACGTTTCGAAGGAACCAAGGTTATTTTCTTATTTCCCGATAGGTAGTCGATCCCATATCCAAAACCGATCCAGAATGATCCATTCTCTTCCACATACAAAGTAGAGATAAGATCTGTAAAAGATTTCCCATTGCCACGAGGATAAAATACATTAAAAGAACGTGCACGGGTATCTACGTGGAAAACTCCAGCCCCTTTAGTTCCGATCCACATCAATCCGTTCTTATCACGAAAAACAGTATTTACTTCACGTACCGGCAAATAATACTCAGAATCGGATTCCTTGTAATTCACAAATACTCCTTCACCAACCAAATCCATAATACCCACCCCATTCCGGGTACCTAACCATAAGGAATGAGTTTGCAAATCCTCATGAATGGAATAAATATAATCGGAAGGAAGAGAAAAGGCATTTTGTTCATCATGTTTATAGCTTTTCTCAATGGATAGAGTTTTCTTATCCGATGAAAAATTTGCTTTATAAAGTCCGGAACCGCTCGTACCTATCCATATCACCCCCCTAGAGTCCTGAAACAAAGCTAGGACAGAGTTTATATTATCCAACGGAGGATAATGGGTAAACTTGTTCTCGTTCAGATGGTAACGAAAAAGTCCATCCTGCCATGTACCGATCAGCAGATCACCATTTTCATCTTCCAACAAGGTTTGCACATTGATTTGTTCGGGTACTTCTCCTCCGCAATTATTGCGTGTCATCAACACCAGTGTATCCTTTACTTCATCATAATAAGCCATACCACGGATATACCCTAAATATACTTTATTATCTTTTGTTACATGAATTTCATTCACACGATGTTTGCTGATCCCTTCCAGCTTCATCTTTCTCATGATGCCTGTACGCTTGTCCAACACGCAGAGCCCTTCATGCGTTCCAATCCAAAGCCGATGGGAATAATCTTCTTTCACGCAAAGGACATTGTTATTAACCAAAAGCCCTGGAGTATAAAGATTCGATTTAAAAGTGCGGACCTCATAACCATCATAGCGAAATAATCCATAGAAAGTGGAAATCCAGATATATCCATCCCGGTCCTGATAAACCTGATGAACCATGCTGTTAGGCAACCCCTCGGGAGTTGAAAACTGCTTAAAATCCAATCCGTCAAAGCAGGTCCTTGCCATGCCAGCCGGTACTAACAGGCTTGTTATCAATACAATCAATACTAATCTAAGTGTTTTCATATTATATCCTCTCCGAAAGCATCCTGCTTTCCGATATTGTTCAAAACTTATGAGTTAGTTTCGAATATCTCCTAATATTAATAAATGCAAAGATAAAAAAAACATTCAGGAATAAAACATGGGGATACGGAGACACAGAGTTTTTTCCGTTTAAGTACTCAATCAAAATTAATTCGTACTAAGTAAGTGTTCATAATTAGTTCACATTATAATTAGGTAGCTAAATGATAATTTATAGTACGAATTAATTTTAATTGAGTACCTATGACATTACTTTAAAATGTCCGGTACTAAAGAATATCATTCCATATTTATATAGAAAAGAGTTCAGCCCATTTGTTTTACGATAAAAACTTCAATACTAATCAAACAACAAACAGGGAAGCATTTGACTTTCCCCTACTCCTTTTACAACTTTACAATAAGCCTTATCGAGTGCCAACGTTGGTTGATCGGCTTGTTAGCCTTGGTCAACAGACCGATCAACCAACATTAACAGGCCTGTTGACCAAGGTTAACACTCAATTATTCCTAAGAGTGAACAAGATGTTCATTAGTCCTGAACAAAACAATGACTTATATAGAACAAATTAATGCCTTATGATTAAGACAAGCAACTATGGCAAACCCACCACTTACATGGGAAAAAAGACTAAAAAACATCAGATTACAGGTTCATTCGACACATGTGCCACATGCAGGATACCACGTTATAACAAAAGAAGTTACGATATAAAAATACAAAAATTGCGCGTGAGAGTAAGCCCCCTACTCTCACGCGCAACTTTACCCTCACTCACACCTAACACTTTAGCTATCAATGATTTATTTTTAAAGTGAGAGTAGTGATAGTAGATTGAAACTAACTTTAAGTGTAAACTGAACTCAGGCCCTCAATATTATTGGAAAGACACAGACTTGAAAATTCCACTTATCTGATCTGTCCTATTGTTATACCGACAACATTCAGTACATTTGCAGAAATATTATGTAACTGAATATGGCTTTACCAATAAATATAGAAGATTTAATAAAAGGCAACACTGTTGAATGGGAGAGGATCGAGCTTAAATCCGGGTGGAATCCGGAAACCATTATCCACACCATGTGCGCCTTTGCCAATGATCTCCACAATTGGGGAGGCGGTTATATTATTATTGGAATTAATGAAAACGGCGATAAGCCTGAATCATCCCTCATCGGATTAAAAGAAAGTAGTCTGGATAAAATACAAAAAGAGGTTATTAACATAGGATACCAGATACAACCTAACTATTTTCCGATTATGCAACCTTATGTACTACAAGGTAAACACATCATAGTACTCTGGTGTCCTGCAGGAGACAATCGCATGTACTCCGCTCCCATAACACTTGGTACAAAAGCACAACGACAACCCTATATACGTGTTGGCAGTGAGAGCATTGTAGCTAAAGAAGAGAACTTACGCCTATTGATGGAGCTTACTGCCCGTATCCCGTTTGATGACCGAGTAAACAACCAAGCCAAGATTGATGATTTTGATTTAAGCCTTATTCAGTCCCATTTACAGGAAGTTAAAAGCGATCTATATTCCGAAAGTACCAAAATGTCACTGGCAGATTTGGCAAAAGCAATGTATATAGCTAAAGGTCCAAATGAAGATTTGCGTCCGGTAAACGTCGGTTTGCTATTCTTCTCCAGAAATCCGGAAAAGTTCTTTCCCCGCTCATGGATCGAAGTTGTATGGCATAAAGATGGTTCGGGACAACAATTTGAGGAATACTATTTCAAAGGATGCCTGCAAAAGCAATTGAGAAATGCTTTGAATTTTATACAAACTAATATCATCACTGAGAAAGTTATCAAACAAAAGGATAAAGCAGAAGCCTTAAGGTTCTACAACTTCCCATATGCAGCAATTGAAGAAGCTTTATCAAACGCTGTATATCACAAAAGTTACGAACAACAATCACCTATAGAAGTTCAGATATGGCCAGATAAAATAGAGATATTAAGTCTGCCTGGTCCGGTTCCACCTGTTGATGTTAATGTATTAAAAAGCAAACGCCGCATTGTAGCCCGTGAATATCGAAACAGACGTATCGGTGATTTCCTGAAAGAGTTGCAATTAACAGAAGGGAGAGGCACAGGCTTTCCTGCTATATATGACGCATTGGAGGCAAATGGTTCTCCCAAACCTGTTTTTGAAACAGACGATGATAGTACTTACTTTTTAACAACAATTCCAGCGCATATTTTAGCGGATCAAACATTTATAAAGCCAAATATCAATCTTGATATTAAACTTAGTTTCAATACCATTGATGACCTTATTAATTTCACAAACCAAGTTAGCGACCAAGTTAGCGACCAAGTTAGCGACCAAGTTAGCGACCAAGTTAGCGATCTCTTAAATAGGAAAGTGCACAATAGAGTGAAAGAAATGCTGATACTTTTGCAAAAGAGAATTCCGCGAACAGAGCTTTTTGAAATGATGGGATTAAAAAATCACTCAGATAACAGACTAAAGTATTTGGATCCACTACTTTCATATGGATGGGTGGAGATGGAGTTTCCTGACAAAAGGACAAGTCCCAAACAAACATACAAAATTTCAAAAACCGGAAGGCAAGTTCTTTTGTTATTAGGTAGAAAATAAAAAGGTTTAATAAACTCATAAAATCTCATGGAACATCCTCTTTCCCAATTCAAGTACTGCCCCAAGTGTGGCTCCATACACTTTGAAATCAACAACGAAAAATCAAAACGCTGCACCGACTGCAGATTTGTATATTACTTCAACCCGTCTGCCGCCACCGTAGCCTTGATTATGAATGAACAAAATGAGCTATTGGTATGCCGCCGCGCCAAAGACCCGGCCAAAGGGACACTCGATTTGCCCGGCGGTTTCATCGACATGGCTGAAACCGGAGAAGAAGGAGTGCGCCGTGAGGTGAAAGAAGAAACAGGCATGGAAGTGAATAAGGCGAAATATCTGTTTTCCTTGCCTAACATATATGTGTATTCCGGTTTTCCTGTTCATACGCTGGATATGTTTTTCCGTTGCACGGTAGCCGATACGCTGCATTACAAAGCAATGGATGACGCTGCAGACCTGTTCTTCATTCCACTGAAAGATATACGCACAGAAGATTTCGGACTGGGATCTATCCGGAAAGGATTAGGAATATTCCTGAAAGAAATAGTTCAATAACGATTCACGTTCACAACCCTATATCCTAAAAAAGCCAAACAAGTGTAACAAATTCGACTTAAAACCCGTACTTTTGTAAAAACGCGTTGTATTATGAAGAATAAACTCTCCCGAATACTGTGCACGGCCCTCTGCTGTGCACCCTTGCTCGCTACGGCACAGACCAGCGAGAAAATCACTTCCCCCCAACGACTTTATCAGGAAGGACAATCATTGTTCCAACAAAAAGCTTACGCTGCCGCCATCCCGCCACTCCAGGCCTTTGTGCGTCAGGTAGACACTGAAGGCAAACCGTTGCCTGCCGAAGGCGAACGGATGGAAGCCGAATATATGCTGGTATGCGCCGCTTATGAACTGAAAGATACGAAAAGTATAGATAAATTGCGTGCCTATCTGGATGAGTATCCCGATACTCCATACGCCAATCGAATTTATGCACTCATGGCTTCCGTATACTTCTTCGAAGGAAACTATGATGAGGCTATGGCTATGTTCAATGCTTCCCGCCTCGACCTGCTTGGAAATGAAGAACGGGATGACATGACCTATCGCCTCGCCACCTGCTACCTGAAAACAGGAAATGTGAAAGAAGCTGCCATCTGGTTCGAGATGCTTCGCAGCACCAGCAAGAAATATGTTGCGGATTGTACTTATTACCTTTCATACATCCGCTACACCCAGCAGCGCTACGATGACGCCCTGACAGGTTTCCTGTCTTTGCAGGATAATAAAAAGTATAAAGCATTGGCACCTTATTATATAGCAGAAATTTATCTGATAAAGAAGAATTATGATAAGGCGGAAATCGTTGCACAGAATTACCTGTCCGCCTACCCCAACAATGAATATACCGCAGAAATGTATCGTGTTCTGGGTGATGCGGACTACCACTTCGGGAAATACCACGAAGCAATGGGAGCATTTGAAAAGTACCTGGCAAACAACCAAGAGGAAGCTCCCCGCCGGGATGCACTCTACATGCTGGGACTTTCATATTATCACTCCGGTGTATATACCAAAGCAGCCAACACACTCGGGGAAGTAGCTACAGGAAATGATGCGCTTTCACAGAATGCCTATCTGCACATGGGCTTGGCTTACCTGCAAATGGGAGACAAGAACAAAGCACGTATGGCATTTGAACAGGCTTCCGCCTCTAATGCAAACATGCAGATCAAGGAGCAGGCCGCATACAACTATGCCCTCTGCATTCACGAAACTTCTTATTCCGCTTTCGGTGAATCTGTCACTGTTTTCGAGAAGTTCCTCAATGAATTCCCCAATTCTCAGTATGTAGATAAAGTCAGCAGCTATCTGGTAGAGGTGTATATGAATACCCGCAGTTATGAAGCTGCCCTGAAATCCATAGAACGTATCACTCATCCGGGTGCTGCCATTCTGGAGGCTAAACAGAAAATCCTGTTCCACCTCGGCACCCAGTCTTTTGCAAATACACAGTTCCAGGAAGCTATCGGTTATTTCAACCAGTCTATTGCCTTGGGGCAATACAATCTGCAAACCAAAGCGGATGCCATCTATTGGAGAGGTGAATCTTATTATCGCCTGAACCGGATGCAGGAAGCCGCCCGTAACTTTAATGAATATCTGAATCTGACTCCGGACAGGAATACGGAGACTTATGCATTAGCATATTATAATCTGGCTTATATTGCTTTCCACGAAAAAGATTATACGCTTGCACAAAACCGCTTCCTGAAGTTTACACAACTGGAAAAAGGAGAAAATGCCACCGCACTTGCCGACGCCTATAACCGTATAGGCGACTGCCACCTGCATGTTCGCCGTTTCGATGAAGCCAAACAATACTATAATAAAGCTGAGAACATGGGAACTCCCGCAGGAGACTACTCATTCTATCAGTTGGCCTTAGTAGCCGGTCTGCAAAAGGATTATGACGGCAAAGTGGCATTACTCAACCGTCTGTCCAGCAAATATCCGAGTTCACCTTACGCCATAAATGCCCTTTATGAAAAAGGACGTTCGTATGTACAGACCAACAACAGCCGCCAGGCTATCGCAGCTTTCAAAGAGTTACTGGATAAATATCCGGAAAGTCCGGTCAGCCGTAAAGCTGCCGCTGAGATTGGTTTGCTGTACTATCAGAACGATGATTATGATCGTGCGATAGAAGCATACAAGCATGTTGTAACACAATATCCGGGTAGCGAGGAAGCACGTCTTGCCATGCGAGACCTGAAATCCATTTATGTGGATGCCAACCGCGTAGATGAATTTGCCGAGTTAGCGGCTAAAGTGCCGGGGGAAATTCGTTTCGACGCCAGCGAACAAGACTCACTGACTTACATCGCTGCCGAAAAGGTATACATGAAAGGAGAGATTGCACCAGCCAAGTCAAGCTTTACACGCTATCTGCAAAGTTATCCCAACGGTGCATTCAGCCTGAATGCGCACTATTACCTGTGCGTCATCGGCAAAGAGCAGAAAGACGAAGAAGCAGTACTGGAACACGCCGGTAAACTGCTGGAATATCCGGACACTCCTTACTCACAGGAAGCACTTATCGCACGGGCTGAAATACTATTCAACCGTAAACATTTCGACCAGGCACTTACCGACTACAGGCAGTTGAAGGCTAAAGCTACCACCGCCGAACGTCGCCAGCTTGCAGCAACCGGTATGCTACGCAGTGCAGCCATGATGCAGGATGATGTAGAAACAATCGCTGCCGCTACGGACATGCTTGCCGAGGCTAAGCTGACACCGGAACTGCGCAACGAAGCCCTGTATTTCCGTGCCAAAGCTTACTTGAACCAACAGGCCGACAAGAAAGCGATGAACGATCTTCAGGCATTGGCAAAAGATACACGCACCCTCTATGGAGCCGAAGCTAAATACTTGGTTGCCCTGCAACTGTATAAAGCCCATGAGTATGCTGCCGCTGAGAAAGAAATACTTAACTTCATCGAACAAAGTACACCACACGCTTACTGGCTGGCACGCAGCTTTATTCTGCTGTCTGATGTATATGTAGCCATGGATAAGAAACTGGATGCACGCCAATATTTATTGAGCCTGCAACAGAATTACCATGCTGACGATGACATTGAACAGATGATCAATGAGAGACTGGAAAAACTGAAGTAAAGGAATAAGGACACAAGTTGACAAGATACGAGGCCTTGTCAACTTGTCAACTAAAACCTCGTCAACTATAAATATGAAAAAGGTACAATATATATTCGGAGCATTGGCACTAATAGCCTTCCCGAACTGGGCACAGGCCCAAACGCAAGCTAAAGACACTACCCTGAGCCGCACGGTCGTGGTAGAACAAGAATATAATCCGGACATCATGGATGCTTCCAAGGTAAATGTGTTGCCACAAGTAGCACCGCCAACTGTCAGCAAAAAAGTAGTGGAATATGATGCAACGTTGGTACCGGAAGGAAATATCCCCGCAAGTACCATGCAAGCTTATACCGGAGCAGAAAGTCAGGACAAAGCCCAACGCGGATACGCATGCCTGGGATATGGAAATTATGGAAATCTGGACGCACGCGCCAATTACTTATTTATCCTTCCCAATAGCGATAAGTTAAATCTGAACTTCCATATGAACGGCATGGACGGCAAACTAAAAGTACCCGGTTTTACGGAGAAATGGGATGCACGTTACTACCGTACACACGTTGGCATGGACTATATACATGCTTTCCGGAAAGTGGACTTAAATGTAGCCGGCAACTTCGGTCTGAGCAATTTCAACTTTATACCCTATAGTATAAACAACAAACAGAAATTCCTGTCGGGTGATGTACATTTCGGAGTCAAATCGACAAGCGAAGACTTGCCTTTTCAGTTTCATGCCGAAACGAACCTGATGTTCTATGAACGCCAGTATGACCTCTCTCAGAAAGATGCACAGGAAGCGATGGTACGGACCAAAGCAGGTGCAATGGGTTCTATCTCCGAAGAACAATCTGTAGGAGTAGACCTGGCAATGGATAATGTATTTTATAAGAACAATCTTTTTGATGATTATACATCTGTAGAACTCAATCCTTACTACTTGTATCAGAATGATGACTGGAAAATCCGACTTGGCGCCCATGTGGATTTTGCTTTCGGATTTGGTAAGAAGTTCCGGGTATCACCGGACGTCACTACCCAATATATCTTCTCTGACAGTTACATTCTTTATGCCCAGGCCACAGGCGGACGCCGAACCAATGACTTCCGCAGACTGGAAACCGTTTCGCCTTACGGACAGAGTGAAATGCAACTGGATGCCACTTACGAGCAACTGAATGCCGCACTCGGATTCAAGACCAGTCCTGTAACAGGTTTATGGTTCAACCTCTATGGTGGATACCAGGATTTAAAGAATAACCTTGCCTCTGTCGGAGTTTCAAGCTATTTCGTAGATACCAACAACCAATCGTATCTCCAACTGTTCCAAAGAAACATGCATAACATCTATGCAGGCGCTGAGGTCAGTTACAGCTATAAAGACATTATCTCTTTTTCCGCCTCAGGTGTCTACCGTGACTGGAAAGTTGCAAAGGTAGAAGAAGACAACGGAGATTGGTTACTTGCCTATATGCCCTCTTTCGAAGCAAACATTCACGCAGATATCCGACCGATTTCCTCAGTCCTGATCAGTTTCGGATACCAGCACATCACTCGTGAAAAAATAGGAAACGAGCGAGTTGATCCCGTTGGTAATCTTTACCTTGGTGGTAGCTACGAAGTCTTCAAAGGCATCTCTATTTACGCCCGCGTAAACAATTTATTGAACAAAGACTATCAATATTATTGGGGATATCCTACAGAAGGTCTCAATTTCGTAGGTGGTGTGAGTTTCCGTTTTTAACAAACAACGAGGCAAAAAAAGTCATTTTTACTAAAAAAGAATATATTCTCTACATATTATAAGGTGGAAACAATTGTTTTTTTCTACTTTTGCGGGCGAATTCAGTGACAGGAGTCACTATAAAACAGAAATTTATGCCAAAAAACCTTGTCATTGTCGAGTCACCGGCAAAAGCAAAAACAATTGAGAAGTTCCTGGGAAAAGATTATAAGGTTCTTTCCAGCTATGGTCATATACGCGATTTGAAGAAAAAAGAATTCAGTATTGACGTTGAAAAGAACTTTGAACCGGACTATGAAATCCCGGAAGATAAAAAAGCGCTGGTAAAGACACTGAAATCTGAAGCGAAAGAAGCAGATACCGTATGGTTGGCTTCCGATGAGGACCGCGAGGGAGAAGCCATCGCGTGGCACTTGTATGAGGTATTGAAACTCGATCCGGAACATACCAAACGCATCGTATTCCATGAAATTACCAAAACCGCTATATTAAAGGCCATTGAGCAACCTCGAAACATTGACATCAATCTTGTCAATGCACAGCAGGCTCGCCGCATCCTCGACCGTATCGTGGGTTTTGAATTATCGCCCGTACTGTGGAAGAAAGTAAAACCTGCACTTTCTGCCGGACGTGTACAATCAGTAGCCGTACGCCTCATCGTAGAGCGCGAACGTGAAATACATGCTTTCCAAAGTGAAGCATCTTATAAGGTCACTGCCATTTTCTTGGTTCCCGACACCGACGGCAAACTTGTAGAGATGAAAGCAGAACTTGCACGCCGCCTCAAGACTAAAGCAGAAGCTCAGAAACTATTGGAGCATTGCCAGGCAGCAATGTTTACCATTGAAGATATTACGACTCGTCCGTAAAGAAAAGCCCGGCCGCACCGTTCACCACTTCTACCCTGCAACAGGAAGCTGCACGTAAGCTTGGTTTCACGGTTGCTCAAACCATGATGGTGGCTCAGAGACTGTATGAATCCGGACGTATCACTTATATGCGTACCGACTCGGTAAACTTATCGGAATACGCAATCAACGGCAGTAAAGAAGCCATCGCTAACATGATGGGGGATAAATATGTGCATCCACGTCACTTCAGCACCAAGACCAAAGGGGCACAGGAAGCACACGAAGCTATCCGTCCTACATATATGGAACAGGCGCAAATAGAAGGTAGCGCACAGGAGAAGAAACTGTATGACCTGATCTGGAAACGTACTATAGCTTCCCAGATGGCAGATGCCGAACTGGAGAAGACAACAGCAACCATCAGCATCAGCAATGCATCTGATACATTCAATGCAACCGGAGAAGTAGTAAAATTCGACGGTTTCCTGCGCGTATACAGAGAATCTTATGATGATGACGTGGAGCAGGAAGATGAAAGCCATCTGTTACCTCCTTTGAAGAAGGGACAGAAACTACAGTACCAGAATATAACTGCTACGGAACGTTTCACACAACATCCACCCCGCTATACTGAAGCAAGCCTGGTACGCAAACTGGAAGAGTTGGGTATCGGCCGTCCTTCAACTTATGCACCTACTATTTCTACTGTACAGCAGCGTGAGTATGTAGAGAAGGGAGACAAGACTGGCGAAGAGCGTTTATACAATGTAATCACTTTGAAGAAAGATAAGATTGCAGATGATACACGCACTGAGATTACCGGGGCTGAGAAAGCCAAACTGTTACCTACAGATACTGGTACAGTTGTAACCGACTTCCTGATGCAATACTTCCCCAGCATCATGGACTACAACTTCACGGCAAGCGTAGAAAAGCAATTCGACGAGATAGCAGAAGGTGATACAAAATGGACGACTATCATGAAGACGTTCTATAAAACGTTCCATCCATCTGTAGAAAGTACCCTCGCTGCCAAGAATGCACATAAGACCGGAGAACGCTTATTGGGAGACGATCCCGTCAGTGGCAAACCTGTTTCAGTCAAGATTGGACGTTTCGGTCCGGTAGTACAGATAGGAAGTGCGGAAGATGAAGAGAAACCTCGTTTTTCTCCTCTGAAGAAAGGTATGTCTATCGAGACTATTACCCTGGAAGAGGCTATGGAACTGTTCAAGTTGCCACGTACCCTTGGAGAACATGAGGGTAAAACAGTCAGCGTCAATGCCGGACGTTTCGGTCCGTATATTTATTATAACGGAACCTATACCTCACTTCCCAAAGGAGCAGATCCTATGGAAATAGAATTGGAAGAGGCTCTGGAACTGATCAAGGAAAAAGCGGAAGCGGAAGCTAAGAAGCATCTTAAAAAATTCGAAGAAGAACCGGAATTGGAAATTATGAACGGAAGATATGGCCCTTATATCGCTTATAAAGGCAGTAATTATAAGATTCCAAAAGATATCGTTCCGGAAGATTTAAGTCTGGATGCCTGCTTGGAAATCGTCAAACTACAAAGTGAAAAAGCTGCATCAGCTCCGGCAAAACCGAAACGTGGAAAATATGCCAAAAAGAAAGCATAAAGCGATTCATCATAAAACAATCAGCCCCGGAATGAAAGAATCATTCCGGGGCTGATGTTTTATAATATTATCTGTAATTACATTCTGTCCGGTACTTCGATACCCAGCAATCCCATGCCGAGACGAACTACTTTAGCCACATTCTCCGACAAAGCAAGGCGGAATACTTTCACAGCTTCATCCTCTTCGCGCAGAATACTGAAATCGTGGTAGAACTGATTGTATTCTTTCACCAGATCATAAGTATAGTTGGCAATGATAGACGGACTGTAATCTGCGCCTGCCTGCTTCACAACAGCAGCGAAATCAGCCACCATTTGGATAACCCTTCCTCTTTCTCACTCAACTCGATACCTACAGGGATTTCAGCCGGAACTGCGATACCGGCTTCAGCCGCCTTACGCAATACAGATTGAATACGCGCATACGTATATTGAATGAACGGTCCTGTATTCCCATTAAAGTCGATTGACTCTTTCGGATTGAACGTCATATTCTTGCGGGCATCCACTTTGAGAATAAAGTATTTCAAAGCACCCAATCCTACAATTCGGGCAATATTATCAGCCTCTTCCTGAGTCAAACCATCCAGTTTTCCCAGTTCATTTGAAGTTTCCTTAGCAGTGTTCACCATTTCCTCAATCAAGTCATCGGCATCTACTACTGTACCTTCACGACTCTTCATCTTACCCTCAGGCAACTCGACCATACCATAAGAGAAATGCACAAGCCCCTTTCCCCATTCGAAACCGAGTTTATCAAGCAAGATAGAAAGCACCTGGAAATGGTAGTTCTGTTCATTACCTACAACATAAATCATTTTGTCAATAGGATAATCTGCAAAACGTAATTTAGCTGTACCGATATCTTGGGTCATATAAACTGAAGTTCCATCGGCGCGGAGCAACAATTTGTGATCCAAGCCTTCCGGAGTAAGGTCAGCCCATACAGAGCCGTCCTCTTTCTTATAGAAGAAACCTTTTTCAAGACCTTCCATAACTTTCTCTTTACCTTCAAGATAAGTATTTGACTCATAATATATCTTGTCAAAGCCCACACCCATCTTACGATAAGTTTCATCAAAACCTTCGTACACCCAATTATTCATTTTTGTCCAAAGTGCACGTACTTCCGGATCACCGGCCTCCCATTTTACCAGCATTTCACGAGCTTCGTTCATCAAAGGAGAGGCAGCTTCTGCTTTCGCTTTAGCTTCTTCTTCCGTCGCACCTTCAGCCTGGAATCTGGCCATCAGCTCTTTAACTTCAGCTTTATAGTGTTTATCGAAAGCTACATAATAGTCACCTACCAAATGATCGCCCTTTTTACCGGATGATTCAGGAGTTTCACCATTTCCATATTTGGACCATGCCAACATGGATTTGCAGATATGAATACCACGGTCGTTCACGATATTCGTCTTTACCACTTTGTTACCGTTCGCCATAACGATGTTGGCCAAGGCATTACCCAAAAGGTTATTGCGCACATGACCTAAGTGAAGTGGTTTGTTGGTATTGGGTGAAGAATATTCTATCATAACCAGCGGAGAATGATCCGTGGCAGTAGTAATACCGTACTGTTTATCGGCATGAATGCTGTTCAGTAACTCAATCCAGGCAGAAGAAGCAATGGTCAGGTTCAGGAAACCTTTGATGACATTGAACGCAGCAACGGAAGGTTCATTAGCTTTCAGGTATTCACCAATCTCTTGTGCTGTCTGCTCCGGTCCCTTCTTTGACATGCGCAGGAAAGGAAAAACGACCAGCGTGAGGTGTCCCTCAAATTCTTTCTTGGTTTTTTGCAGTTGCACCTGTGCGGCAGGCACATCCTGTCCGTACAGTGCTTTCAGTCCATTGATTACGGACGTTACCAGTTTATCTTCTATATTCATGATTTAAAAGTATTTTCCGGGTGCAAAGATACTATATTTTGGCGAATTAAGTACTCCGTTTGTAGGGATAATAAAAAAGGAGGTGCTCCTGCATCTCCTTTCCTATTCTTTATTCGTAGCCGTCTTTATCCGATGGCCAAAGTCAACTCCATACCAGGTTTAAACTTAGCAACTTTCTTTGCAGGAATCGTAATGCTCTGTTTGGTAGAAGGATTAATGCCCAGACGTGCTGCTCTTTCTGACACAGCAAACGTACCGAAGCCAACCAATGATACTTTATCACCAGCCTTTAGAGCCTTTGTGATTGATGCCATGAAAGCATCCAATGCTTTCTTAGAATCCGCTTTTGTCAAACCGGACTCTGCTGCCATAGCGCTGATAAGTTCTGACTTGTTCATAAATTTAAAATTTAATAATTAATATGTTACACAAAAGATATCTGCAATAGAATTTCACAAAGCTCTACAAAAATAGAGCAATATTTCTGAATATCAAATAAAAACATTAAAAAAAGATTGGATTTTGGCGAAAAAAAAGGAATAGAAAGTCGTTTTTCTGTTATAGAACAGAATTTATTCGTATTTTTGCAACTCAATGAATGAAATAACAGATTATGAATGCCATACCAACAGTTACTAAGAACCTATTAATCATTAATGTACTGGTCTTTCTTGCGACCATTGTTGCTCAAAGTTACGGCCTGGATTTAGCCCGTTATCTAGGACTTCACTTTTTTCTTGCCGATAATTTTAATATAGCACAACTCATCACATACATGTTCATGCATGGAGGCTTTACGCATCTATTTTTTAACATGTTCGCTTTGTGGATGTTCGGTCGTATCCTCGAACAAGTGTGGGGACCGAAACGTTTTCTATTTTACTACCTGATATGTGGCATCGGCGCAGGATTTATACAGGAAATCGTTCAATATGTACATTACGAAATGGTGCTTTCTACATACACCAGCGTCAACACGGGCTATTCTGTCATTCCGATGGGAGAGTATCTCAACATGATGACTACTGTAGGAGCATCGGGAGCTATATATGCCATCCTGCTAGGATTCGGAATGCTGTTCCCCAATCAGCCGTTATTTATCTTCCCGCTGCCATTCCCGATCAAGGCTAAGTATTTCGTTATCGGATACGCATTGATTGAACTGTATGCAGGATTTGCTAACAATCCGGGTGACAATGTAGCTCATTTTGCACACTTGGGTGGTATGATATTCGGTTTTATACTGATCATGTATTGGAGAAAAAAAGACAGAGGAAATGGGTACTATTACAACTGATCTTAAAGAAGCTTTTCGGAGAGGGAATATTTATATCCAACTGATTTATATCAACGTAGCCGTCTTTGTGGTTACTACGCTGACGGAAGTTATTTTGCAGCTATTCAACCGTAGTCTTGGAGGGGTATTTGAATGGTTGGAGCTTCCTGCTTCATTTACACAATTCATCATACAGCCTTGGTCGCTGTTCACATACATGTTTATGCATGCAGGTTTTCTGCATATTCTGTTCAACATGCTATGGCTATATTGGTTTGGCGCATTGTTCCTGATGTTCTTCTCTGCAAAGCATTTGCGGGGAGTTTATATATTGGGAGGTATTTGCGGCGGATTGCTGTACATGGTGGCATATAACGTTTTTCCGTATTTCCGTCCGATGGTTGACTACTCATTTATGCTGGGAGCATCTGCTTCTGTGCTTGCTATTGTAGCTGCGACCGCATATCGTGAGCCGAACTACCCGATACGATTATTCCTATTTGGCACGATACGACTGAAATATCTGGCACTGATTGTTATCGGTACTGATTTACTGTTCATCACATCCAGCAATGCAGGTGGACATATCGCCCATTTGGGTGGCGCATTAGCAGGAGTCTGGTTTGCAGCAGGATTGAGTAAAGGCAGAGACATTACGTCCTGGATTAATAAGATTCTGGATGCTATCGTTTCAGTATTCAGCTTCAAGCCTCGCAAACCCAAAATGAAAGTGCATTATGGTAACAGTCGTCAGAAAGACTACGATTACAACGCCCGCAAGAAAGTTCAGTCAGAAGAAATAGATCGCATCCTCGATAAACTAAAAAAATCGGGATACGAAAGCCTGACTACGGAAGAAAAGAAAAGTCTTTTCGACGCGAGCAAACGATAATATAGAAATATGGGAATAAGGCATATTGGCAGATTCGTCGCTTATCTGATTTTAGCGGTCAACATTTTCTTTATAGGTTTGTTGCTCCTCACCGCTTACAGCCCGCACATCAAGCCGGCCGCACATCCTATGGAGTCCTGTCTCGGACTGACGTTCCCTATCTTTCTGGTAATCAACATTTGTTTTCTTGTTTTTTGGCTTATCATCCAGAATTATAAGTTTGCATTAGTCACATTGATAAGCCTTCTTCTATGCTACCCACAGATACGGACTTATTTTCCTATTAATTTTCATACGAACAAGTTACCGGAAAACAGTTTCAAAGTTTTATCGTACAATATAATGGGATTCGATGGAGCCGTCAAGAAAGACGGAGAAAACCCTATTTTAAATTATCTGAAGAACAGTGGAGCAGACATCCTATGCCTGCAAGAGTACCAGACCATTGAATCTTCTCATTACCTCAGCCAGAAAGATGTTGAGAAAGCTCTGAAAGATTATCCTTATCATAAGATTCAAACTGTAGGAAGCGGAAAAGGCCATACCAACCGGATAGCCTGTTATTCCAAATACCCCATACTTTCGTCCCGCAGATTAGATTATGCCAGCGAATACAATGGCTCTGCGGTTTATGAGCTAAAAATAGGGGAAGATACTGTAATGCTTATCAACAACCATCTGGAATCTAATAAACTGACGAAAGAAGATAAAGTTGTCTATGAAAGTATGCTCAAACTCCCGAAACGAAAAAGGTAAAAAGCGGTGCCCGCCTGCTTATCCGCAAACTGGCAGAAGCTTCTGCCATCCGTGGTTCGCAAGCCGACAGCATCGCACAAGAAATTGCAGCGTCACAGCACCCTTACATTATCGTATGCGGTGACTTTAACGATACACCCATCTCCTACGCTCACAGAGTTATCGGCCAAGGACTGAATGACACTTTCACACAATCGGGTCGCGGACTGGGTATCTCTTACAATCAAAACAAATTCTACTTCAGGATTGACAATATCCTGGCAAGTAAAAATCTAAAATCTTATAACTGTACGGTAGACCGATCTATAAAAGAGTCTGACCATTATCCAATCTGGTGTTATCTGAAGAAAAAAGAATAAAATGATTAATATCTAATACTTAAAACTATGTTTAAGAAGTGTATTTTTATTTTAGCTACAACTTGTATGATGTACTCCTGTACCACACAAACGGAAACAAATCCGTTTTTGTCTGAGTTCCAAACCGAACATGGCGTACCGCCTTTCGATAAAATTAAACTGGAACATTATGAACCCGCCTTTTTGAAAGGGATCGAAGAACAAAACGCGAATATCGATGCAATAGTGAATAATTCTGAAGCACCTACTTTTGAAAATGTAATCGTTGCTCTCGACAATAGCGCTCCGATACTGGACAGGGTTAGTGCTATTTTCTATAATATGACGGATGCCGAAAAGACACCCGGCCTGAATGAACTGTCCATAAAAATAGCTCCGACATTATCAGAGCACAGCGATAATATCTCACTGAACCAAGAGCTCTTTAAAAAAGTAAATGCCGTATACCAACAAAAAGAATCTTTGAAACTAACCACCGAACAAGAACGTCTGTTGGAAGAGACTTATAAAGACTTTGTTCGCTCCGGTGCAAACCTTTCTCCCGAAAAGCAGGCACGTCTGCGTGAGATCAACAAACAGTTGTCCACATTAGGTCTCACATTCAGCGATAATATTCTGAATGAAAATAATGCTTTCAAACTATACATCGACAAAGAAGAAGATCTTGCCGGACTGCCCGAATGGTTCCGCCAAAGTGCAGCAGAAGAAGCAAAGGCAGACGGTCAGGAAGGAAAATGGCTGTTCACTTTAGGAAATGCCAGCCGACTCCCATTCCTGCAATACTCAGAAAACCGCCCGTTGCGTGAACAGATATACAAGGCTTATATCAATCGCGGTAACAACAATGATAAGAACGATAACAAGAAAATCATTACGGATATTGTAAGCCTTCGCCTTGAGAAAGCACAATTACTGGGCTTTGACTGTTATTCCAATTTCGTTCTGGATAACACAATGGCTAAGAACTCCACTACTGTAATGAATTTCCTGAATAACCTGTGGAGCTACTCCTTACCGAAAGCAAAAGCCGAAGCTGCTGATTTGCAAAAGATCATGGATAAAGAAGGCAAAGGAGAAAAACTGGAAGCATGGGACTGGTGGTATTATACTGAAAAGCTTCGCAAAGAGAAATATAATCTTGAAGAAGATGAAATCAAGCCTTACTTTAAACTGGAAAACGTACGTGAAGGAGCTTTCGCAGTTGCCAACAAGCTCTATGGCATCACACTAACGAAGCTGGAAGGTATTCCCGTATATCATCCTGACGTAGAAGTATTCGAAGTAAAAGACGCAGATGGCTCTCATATGGGTATCTTTTATGTAGACTATTTCCCACGTCCGGGCAAGAGCGGTGGTGCATGGATGAGTAACTATCGTGAACAACAAGGCGATATTCGCCCGTTGGTATGCAACGTATGCAGTTTCACCAAACCTGTAGGCGACACTCCGTCACTGCTGACAATTGACGAGGTAGAAACTCTGTTCCATGAATTTGGACATGCCTTACATGGATTATTGACTAAATGTAACTATAAAGGCATTTCCGGAACAAATGTCGTACGCGACTTTGTTGAATTGCCCTCCCAGATAAATGAACATTGGGCTACTGAACCGGAAGTACTGAAAATGTATGCCAAGCATTATCAGACAGGAGAAACCATTCCCGACAGCCTTATCGAAAAGATTCTGAATCAGAAAACCTTCAATCAAGGCTTCATGACCACAGAATTACGGGCTCTGCCATTCTGGATATGAATCTGCACAACCTGACTGACACCAAAAATCTGGATGTATTGGCATACGAGAAAGAAGCCATGGATCAATTGAATCTTATCCCCGAAATAGCCCCGCGTTATCGTACTACCTACTTCAACCATATCATCGGTGGTTATGCTGCAGGCTACTACAGCTATTTATGGGCAAACGTACTGGATAACGATGCTTTTGAAGCTTTCAAAGAGCATGGTATCTTCGACAAAAGACAGCAGATCTTTTCCGGTATAATGTCCTTGAAAAAGGTAACAGCGAAGACCCGATGACACTTTACAAGAATTTCCGTGGTGCTGAGCCTCAACTGGAACCAATGTTAAAAAATCGTGGAATGAAGTAAAATTAGTGCCATACAAAGGCAGCAAAATCATTGCCAGATGCAAATATTTGAGTTCCTTTTACTTCCGAATGTGAAAAAAAAACTATATTTGCAGCCTTGTACGCTATAGAAATCA
>ERZ791618.419-NODE-419-length-21636-cov-2.501645_pt1 | contig 21636 bp, 17 predicted proteins | sample MGYA00510059_ERZ791618 | MGnify/ENA primary metagenome ERZ791618 (study PRJEB30046, sample SAMN00715159) | human gut metagenome | study: EMG produced TPA metagenomics assembly of the A metagenome-wide association study of gut microbiota in type 2...
GCTGCCCAGCGGCAGGAACCCGGGTAGCCGTAACATGGACCGGCTATGTGAGACAACAGAGTACATGCGTGCGCATTCGCATATTCAGTTATGCGCTTCTTTAGGATTGCTGGATGAAGCGGAATTGGAACGGCTGTTTAAGGCAGGCATCACCCGTTATCATTGTAATCTGGAAACGGCTCCCTCTTATTTTTCATCTCTATGTTCTACTCATACACAAGAACAGAAAATAGAAACGTTGCAGGCAGCACGCAGGGTGGGGATGGATGTATGCAGCGGAGGAATCATCGGCATGGGCGAAACAATGGAACAGCGTATTGAGTTTGCTTTTACACTGAGGGAATTGGAAGTACAGTCTATTCCTATAAACCTGTTACAGCCTATACCCGGCACTCCATTGGAAAAAATGGATCGTCTTGCAGAGGCGGAGATTCTGACAACCATCGCTTTATTCCGTTTTATCAATCCCACAGCCTTTCTTCGTTTTGCCGGAGGGCGTTCACAGATGAGTGTGGAAGCTGTAAAGAAAGCATTGTATATCGGTATTAATTCTGCCATTGTGGGAGATTTGCTGACTACATTAGGTTCCAAAGTATCAGAAGATAAAATATTGATAGAAGAGGCCGGGTATTCGCTTTGATACATTATAAAGTTATTATAACAATAAGGAAATAATATATGGAAAATTTTGACAGGGAGCATTTATGGCATCCTTATACATCGACTACTCATCCGCTGCCCACTTATAAGGTAAGACGGGCGGATGGAGTATATATAGAATTGGAGGACGGAAGATGTTTGATAGAAGGGATGTCTTCGTGGTGGTGCATGGTACATGGATACAATCATCCGGTATTGAACCAAGCGCTCAAGGAACAGATAGACCGTATGAGCCATGTCATGTTCGGCGGACTGACACACGATCCGGCCATCGAATTAGGCAGGTTGTTGCTGAAGATTGTTCCTCCCCGTATGCAGAAAATATTTTATGCTGATTCCGGTTCGGTTGCGGTAGAAGTGGCACTGAAAATGGCCGTGCAATATTGGTATGCGCAAGGGAAGGAAAAGAAAAATAATTTTGTAACTATTCAGTCCGGATATCATGGAGATACGTGGAATGCCATGTCCGTTTGTGATCCGGTGACCGGTATGCATCATATTTTTGGCCCTACATTGCCTGTGCGTTATTTTGTTCCTGCTCCTCGGTCGCGCTTTGGCGGAATCTGGTATGAAGAGGATATAGAACCCTTGAAGGAAATATTGGAACAGCATCATGAAGAAATGGCTGCATTGATTTTGGAACCTATTGTACAAGGGGCGGGCGGAATGCGTTTTTATCATCCTGAGTTTTTGCGCCAGGTAGAGAAACTTTGCAGGCAATATCGTCTGTTGTTAATCTTTGATGAGATAGCGACAGGTTTCGGAAGAACAGGGAAACTGTTTGCTTGGGAGCATGCAGGTGTCCAGCCCGATATCATGTGCATAGGTAAGGCACTGACCGGTGGATACATGACTTTTTCTGCTGTCCTTGCCAGTGATGAGGTGGCTGATACCATTTCCGGCGGTTATCCGGGAGTCTTTATGCACGGCCCTACTTTTATGGGAAATCCGTTGGCTTGTGCCGTAGCGAAAGCATCCGTGGAATTGTTGCTTTCATATAGTTGGGAGGAAAAGGTAAAGGCTATTGAATCACAATTGAAGAGGGAGCTGGCTCCTGCTGCTTTATTGCCGCAGGTGGCTGATGTGCGTGTATTGGGAGCTATCGGGGTTATTGAAGTGAAGAAACCGGTAGATATGGCTTTCATGCAACGTCGTTTTGTCGAAGAAGGAGTATGGGTACGTCCTTTTGGAAAACTGGTGTATATCATGCCGCCTTTTATAATTCAGCCGGAAGAATTGAGCAAATTGACGCATTCACTGGTAAAAATAGTAGGAGAATTAAAAGAATAAGTGATAGTATTGGGAAAAATAGAAAAAATGAATTCATTAACAGACTGGGAAAGGGAATTAGCCCTGCTTGAAAATAAAAGTAATCTTCGTAAGTTGCCTGTTATCCGCCATTTGGGAAGAGAGGTGGAGGTGAATGGAAAAGTGATGCTTAACCTTTCATCCAACGATTATCTGGGATTGGCTGCTTCCCTGCCATTACGTACGGAATTCTTGCAAAGTCTTACTCCCGACACTTTTCTTCCTTCCTCTTCATCCTCTCGGCTGCTGACAGGAAATTTTAATATCTATGTTCAGATAGAGGATTTGCTTGCCCGACTGTTTCGGAAGGAAAGCGCGTTGGTTTTTAATAGTGGTTATCACATGAATGCCGGTATTCTTCCTGCAGTGAGCGATGCTCGTACATTGATTCTTGCCGATAAACTGGTACATGCCAGCATTATTGACGGCATTCGTTTATCGGCGGCCAAGTGTATTCGGTACCGGCATAACCGATATGACCAATTGGAACAGTTGCTGGTTTCCAATCATGCCGGGTATGATAGAATAATTATTGTAACCGAAAGTATTTTCAGTATGGACGGTGATGAGGCCGATCTCCGCCGTTTGGTCACTTTGAAGCAACAATATGATAATGTATTGCTGTATGTGGATGAAGCGCATGCTGTAGGGGTGCGGGGGATGCATGGCCTGGGGTGTGCGGAAGAACAGGATTGTGTGGCTGACATCGATTTTTTATGTGGAACTTTTGGTAAAGCGTTGGCCTCAGTAGGAGGCTATATTGTTTGTTCGAAGACCATCCGTGATTATTTGATCAATAAAATGCGTACATTCATATTTACAACGGCTCTTCCTCCTGTCAACTTGCTATGGACATTCTTTATCCTGGAGCATTTGGACAGTTTCAGCTTCCGGAGGGAAAGGTTGAAGAGAATATCCTCTCTTTTGAAAGACGCGTTGGTAAAGAAAGGCTACGCTTGTCCTTCTACCAGCCATATTCTGCCAATGACGATAGGCGATAGCGGTGATACGGTGTTAAAGGCCGATTTCTTGCAGCGTAAAGGTTTTTATGCGTTGCCGGTGCGTCCTCCCACTGTGCCCGAAGGAACATCGCGTATCCGTTTTTCGTTGACAGCGGATATTACTGAAGAAGAAATAAAAAGTCTGATAGAATTGATATGAAACATTATTTTATACAACAAAAGCATCTTCCCCGATTGACACTTTTTTTTGCCGGTTGGGGAATGGATGAATGTCCTTTCATGGATCATTGCCCCGAAAATAGCGATCTGTTGGTTTGTTATGATTATCGTTCGCTGGATTTTGATTTCACGTTGTTGCAGGGTTATCAGGAGATTCGCCTGATAGCCTGGTCTATGGGAGTATGGGCCGCGTCTATGGTATTGCAGGATATGGACTTGCCTATTTGTGAGCGTGTTGCTTTGAATGGCACGGTAACTCCTGTCGATGATTTGAAAGGTATTCCGCAGCAAGTTTTTGAAGGAACACTGGAAGGCTTGAATGAGGGTACGTTGGAAAAGTTTATCCGCAGGATGTGTTTGAAAAAGGAGAATCTGGAAACATTCTTGTCGAAACGTCCGCAACGTGCGGTAGAGGAACTGCAAGAAGAGCTTCGGAGGATTGGAGAACAGGTAAAATCTTGCGCTGTTCCCAGTTTTGCATGGGAACGGGCTGTTATAGGCAAGAATGATTTGATTTTTACGGCGGTCAACCAAAGAAATGCATGGACAGGGACGGAAGTGGCAGAGTATGATATTCCTCATTATTCAGAAGAAATAATGAGAGATTTGCTATGCCCGTCTGTTATTTAAAACAAAAACGTATGATTAATAAGCAATTGATAACCCGTCGCTTTTCCCGCGCTGTAGAGAGTTATAACCGTGAGGCGGTGGCACAAAAGCAGATAGCATACCGCATGAGTGATATGCTAAATCATTATTTGCCCCGTCCGTGCGGCCGGATATTGGAAATTGGTAGCGGGACGGGCTTTCTTACCCGCAGGTTGATGGAAACCCTCCATCCTGAAAAACTGGTGTTGAATGATATTTGTCAGGAGATGAGTTCTTGTTTCACCGATTTGTTGGGAAGCGGGCAGGCTACCTTTCTGGCAGGGGATGCCGAGTCCCTTCCTTTTCCAAAAGGACAGGATTTGATTGTATCATGCTCGGCATTACAGTGGTTTGTTTCTCCCGAGCTGTTTTTTGAACGTTGTAATACTTTGTTGAAGCAGAAAGGATATTTTGCTTTTACTACGTTCGGCAGGGATAATCTGAAAGAAGTTGCATCGGTTACCGGCAGCGGTCTTCACTATCGTTCTTTAGAGGAATTAGAAGAAGCGCTGCGCATACACTATGAGATCGTGAAGGTTCATGAGGAACGTATCTGTCTGACTTTCGGCACTCCGCTCGAAGTGCTTTATCACTTGAAACACACCGGGGTGGCTGCTGTCAGGCAACAAGCGTGGACTAAAAGGGATTTGCAGGATTTCTGTGACAAGTATGCCCGTTTGTTCAGTGATGGTCGTTCGGTGACTTTGACTTATCATCCTATTTATATTATTGCAAAGAAAAGACAATAGAAATAAAAAGAATCATGAAACAGAATGTATTTTTCGTAAGTGGTATTGATACAAATATTGGTAAAAGTTATGCCACGGCCTATCTGGCACATCTTTGGAACAAACAAGGATGTCGTACTATTACTCAAAAATTCATACAGACAGGAAATCCGGAAGGTTATTCGGAGGATATTGAGTTGCATCGTCGTCTGATGGGGATGGAGTATTTGCCTGAGGATGAGCAGGGACTTACCAAACCTGAAATATTTTCTTATCCGGCTTCTCCCCATTTAGCTTCACGAATAGATAACCGCGTCATTGATTTTGATAAAATAAAGCATGCCACGGAGGTGCTGAGTGAGCGCTATGATGCTGTTTTAGTAGAAGGAGCCGGGGGGCTGATGGTGCCGTTAACAGAAGATAATCTGACTATAGACTATGTTCAGGAATCGGGTTATCCCTTAGTTTTTGTTACTTCGGGACGATTGGGAAGTATCAACCATACATTATTGAGTTTTGAGGCTATAGAACGGAGAGGGATAAAGCTTCATACAGTGATGTACAATCTGTTTCCCGAAGGAGAGGATAAAATCATTCAAGCAGATACAGAAACTTATATTTGTCGTTATATAGAGAAGCATTTCCCGGATACAGCATTTGTGAAGGTACCTTGCTTGTAATTCATCTTTCTTGTTTATGATGTGTTTACCTGATAAAAAGAGGTTGTTTTACATCTGACGACCTCTTTTTATTAGTTGTATCCATAATTTTCCGCTTAAGTTATAGTATGATTTTTACTTTGTGGAGTAGTTTTGGCCGTGTAATGAGTTATTTCTCCTGTTCTGCATTGTACAAGGCGATATATCCGCGTTCTTCTGTACGGATGCGGACGGCATTCAAATGCGTCCTTGACATGTTTTGCCAATGCCTTTTACATTGTAATAGGAAAACCATTCGATTTTGGCTTCGAGCAATGCTTCTTTTACGTCCTCGAATTGGGTCTTACAGATAATAGCTTCAATTTTTTTATTGTTGTATTTGTATTTTGTATATAATGTAATCTTTTTACCTTCTAAAAAACTAATACTTTGTTGTTATCCTTGTCTGGTTATGCTCTTTATGATTAAAAACTTAGCCCGAAAACGAAATAAGCCCCTTCAGTGCGTGGGTTTACGGTGGCTTTTGCAAAAGCTGGAACGGAGAATGAATCGGTGATTTTTATTTCCTTGGCGGCTCCCATGCTGATGTCGCATACGGTGAAACCGTTGGAACCGTTGCATACAGGGGCTTCGGAATAGTTGTAAAAGTCTGTGCCCACGGAGTCGCTCCTATTTCCGCTGTCCATTCCAGCCCTGCCAGTGTGAAAGGTACGGTAGCCGAGATATAGGACGAATGGGCTCTGTTTCCTCCGTTATTCACTCCGTCGGTTCCGGCGAAATTGGTATACCAGTTCAAGGCCAGCGGTCCGAAGTCATAACCTATTTGTGCCTCGAAGGTATGGTTGGTATTGTGTGAGCCGTAATGAAAATACCCCGCTCCTCCATTGAACCAGTAATCTGTGACGGAGATACTGAAACCTCCTGTGGCGTAGCCTAATGTGAGGTCAATCTCTTTTGTATCTTCTTTTTCGATACCTGCTGTTCCCCATGCAGACAATGAGAACCCTTTGTAAGAAACTGACAACGTGGGTTGGATACTGACACCTCCTAAATCCTGGCCACGCCAGATGTATCCGCTTACGAGATCGGCTCCTGCGCTGGCTTCCACTTTGTCCTGCGCCATGCCCATTGCCGGAACAGCTATTGCCAAGGCCGACAGAAATGTTGTTTTTCTAAAACTCTTTTTCATTGCTTTTTACCTTTTTAATCCATAATAGTGAGTTTGTTATATCTCGTATGTATTTGTTTTTCTTGTAATGGCTTGTGCTTGTTATGTGATAATACTTCAACGAATTCTATATTGGTTCGTTCGGGAAAAAGCGGATGATTCTCCAGTTTCGGACCTATTGCCGGCAAATTTACATCTTTTATATCATCTATGAAAACCACTAAATATGGATTTCACATACAAACAAATGTTCTTTTGTATTCTTTTCCATCTACTGTGATTGTTTTTGCCAACATTTTGCCGTCCGGGGTATTTATTTGTCTGGAGTTGGCAAGCAGGGGAAGATCCATGTCCACTGTTACTTCTTCTACCAGCTCGTTCTCCGTATGCAGTTTTAGGACATGAGGTGCTTTAGGGTGTTTACGTATATATAGTCATTACCTGCTCCCTGCATCTTTGTGAACTTGATTGTTGTTACCATTTTGTCTATAATTTATTCTATTATTATTTCCTTTTGTCTTAATTTAGTGCAAATATATATCTTGTTGATGCTTAATAAATTTGAGCCTATATTCTGTTATGGAACATATAGTTTAGGTAATATTTTGTTGGTTATTCAGTGTTGTATAATTGGTATCATATATAATTAAAGTGGATGATTGATGTAACAAGATGATAATATATTATCTCATTTTTATATTATTTTGTTACCTTTGCATCCTGTTGGATAAAAAAGAGATTTGTAATGCAGAATATTATTGCGATAGAAAATGGTGTGACCCGCCATCCGCTGTACCGGATGAAGGAACCGGTGAATATGACACTTGCCGCCGGAGAACATATAGCTGTTGTGGGAAGAAACGGGGCAGGAAAAAGTATATTGGTAGATACGATTACAGGCCGGTGGCCGTTGTTGATGAACGAAGTGAAGTATGATTTCTCTCCTTCTCCTTCGAAGATGGCATACGAGAATATAAAGTATATTGCTTTCCGTGATTCATATGGAGATTCCGATGGAAATTACTATTATCAGCAACGATGGAATGCCCATGATTTGGATGAAACCCCACTGGTACGTGATTTGTTGCCCGAAGCGACCGATTCAGGTCTGAAAAAGGCTTTGTATGAACTGTTTGGCATAGAGAGGATGCTGGATAAACATATTATTCTGCTTTCCAGTGGTGAGTTACGTAAGTTTCAACTGACAAAGACTTTGCTGAGTAATCCGCGTGTACTGATTATGGATAATCCCTTTATCGGACTGGATGCGAAGACGAGAGACCTGCTTCATACATTGTTGGGCGAACTGACTAAAGTAACCCATTTGCAGGTAATCCTTATCTTGTCTAAGTCCGATGATATTCCTGCTTTTATTACTCATGTTATTCCTGTGGAAGACAGGGTGTGTGGTAAAAAGATAACTTTGCAGGAATATTTGGCGGTCCGTAAGCCGATACCGGAACGGATACTTTCCGAAGAAAAGGAGGCACGGATTCTGAATTTGCCTTACGGCGGTGATTTGTATCACACCGAGCACGTAGTCGATTTGAACAAGGTAAGCATCCGTTATGGCGAGCGTACCATTTTGAAAGATTTGGACTGGACAGTGAAATGTGGCGAGAAATGGGCTTTGAGTGGAGAGAACGGTTCAGGAAAGTCTACGTTGTTGAGTTTGGTCTGTGCGGATAATCCGCAGAGCTATGCTTGTGATATTACCTTGTTCGGCAGAAAACGCGGTTCCGGAGAAAGTATTTGGGAGATAAAGAAGCATATAGGATATGTCAGTCCTGAGATGCATCGCGCTTATCTGAAGAACCTTCCTGCCATAGATATTGTGGCAAGCGGACTACATGATTCTGTGGGGTTGTACAAACGTCCGCGTCCCGAGCAGATGGCGGCTTGTGAATGGTGGATGGATATTTTTGGTATTGCAGATTTGAAAGACCGGAATTTCTTGCAGTTGTCCAGTGGCGAGCAGCGTCTGGTGTTGTTGGCCCGTGCTTTTGTGAAGGATCCTGAGTTGCTTATTTTGGATGAGCCTTTGCATGGGTTGGACTTGTACAACCGCCGGTTGGTGAAAGATGTGATAGAAACTTTCTGTCGTCGTAAGGACAAGACCATGATTATGGTGACACATTATCAGGAAGAGTTGCCCGCATGTATAACTAACTTTCTTTTCTTGAAGCGGAATTAAAAGTTCTTTTTCTAAAGGTACGTTCCGGGCAGACGGAAGACAACAGGTTAAACGATAGTGCCCTGTCGCTTTCCGGACAAGCTGGGATGTTGGGCTGAGTACAAATAATCCTACTGTTCGTTTCATAAATATAGCATTGAAATTTTTAAAAGAAAACGAATCATGGAAAACACATTAAAAAAGCCTATGACAGGCATTATTCCTCCTTTAGTGACTCCGTTACTGGATAATGACAAACTGGATATTGACGGTTTGGAAAGGTTGATAGAACGATTGATAAAAGGAGGGGTGCACGGATTATTTATACTGGGTACCACCGGAGAAGCGCAGAGTATCAGTTACCGGCTTCGCCATGAAATGATAAAGGAAACTTGCCGTATCAATGCCGGAAGACTTCCGGTTCTGGTTTGTATTTCCGATACATCAATTGTAGAAAGTATTCATCTGGCACATGTAGGGGCCGAGTGTGGTGCTTCAGCCGTAGTTTCCGCTCCCCCTTACTACTTTGCTCCGGGACAGCCTGAACTGGCCGAATTTTATGAGGACCTGATTCCTCAGTTGCCGTTACCTATCTTCTTGTACAATATGCCGTCGCACACGAAAGTGAATTTTGCTCCGGCTACTATTCAACGCATTGCCCGTAATCCTCAGGTGGTGGGATTCAAGGATAGTTCGGCTAATGCCGTTTATTTCCAGTCCGTGATGTATGCCATGAAGGACAGACAGGATTTCGCCATGTTGGTGGGACCGGAGGAAATTACGGCAGAGTGTGTGTTGCTGGGTGGACATGGGGGGATCAACGGAGGTGCCAATATGTTCCCGGAATTATATGTAGATCTTTATCATGCTGCGGTAGCGCGTGACATGGAAACCGTAAGTCGGCTGCAACCCTTGGTGATGCAAATCAGTAGCAGTATTTATACCGTGGGGCAGCATGGCTCCAGTTATTTGAAAGGATTGAAATGCGCGTTGTCTTTATTGGGTGTTTGTGATGATTTTGTTGCGGCTCCTTTCCATCGCTTCAATGTTCCGGAACGCGAGAAGATACGCAAGGCGTTGGAGGCACTCCCTTTTTGTCCGGAGTTGAAACCTTAAATGCTCGGTCTGTATGCATATCATTGATATAATCGTCTTTTTGTTGTTTACCGGCGGAGTCGTGGCCTTCGGTTGTTCTTTCTTTAAGAAGAAAGGTACCTCCGAGGAGTTCACTTCTGCCGGAAGAAGTTTGCCCGGCTGGGTGGTGGGGATGTCCATTTTCGCCACGTATGTCAGCAGTATCAGTTATCTGGGATATCCGGGAAAGGCCTTTTCGGGAGATTGGAATGCATTTGTATTCAGTCTTTCTATTCCTATCGCCTCTTATTTTGCGGCTCGTTACTTTGTGCCTTTTTACCGGAGTCAGGACAGCATATCGGCTTATAGCTTTTTGGAAAACCGTTTCGGCCCTTGGGCACGTATATATGCTTCGTCCTGCTATCTGCTCACCCAGATAGCACGTACAGGGTCTATTCTGTATTTGTTGGCGTTGCCCATGAATGTATTGTTGGGATGGCATATCCAGACCATTATTGTTGTAACCAGTGTGGCTATTGTGCTTTATTCCATGTTGGGTGGCATGAAGGCTGTCATTTGGACAGAGGCCATACAGGGAATTATTCTGATCGGAGGTGCGTTGGTATGTATGTTTATTTTGCTTTTTGATATGCCCGGAGGTCCGGTGCAGACTTTCTCCATCGCCATGGAAGATGGTAAATTCAGCTTGGGAAGCTTTGGAAGCAGTTTAAGTGAGTCCACTTTTTGGGTGTGTCTGATTTATGGTATATTTACTAATTTGCAGAACTATGGTATAGACCAGAGTTATGTGCAACGTTATCATACGGCGAAGAATGAGAAGGAGGCTAAATTTTCGGCCTTGTTCGGAGGATATTTGTTTATTCCCGTTTCGGCCGTTTTCTTTATGATAGGAACCGGGCTGTATGCGTTCTATAAAGTGCATCCGGGGATCTTGCCCGACGGGGTGGGGGCGGATTATGTCTTTCCGTTTTTTATAGTCAATGAGTTGCCGGTGGGGTTGACAGGCCTGCTGATTGCTTCTATCTTTGCCGCAGGTATGAGTACCATTGCGACCAGTGTCACTAGTTCGTCTACCATCATTCTGACGGATTATTATCAGCGGTTCCGCAAACATGCCGGAAACAGGGAGCGGATGTTGGTGCTGAAACTCTCCAGTGTAGGAGTGGGAGTGGCAGGGATTCTGGTGGCTTTTGCCTTTATGAGTGTGCAAAGTGCGCTGGATGCCTGGTGGGCGTTGGCGTCTATTTTCAGCGGAGGCATGTTGGGACTGTTTCTATTGGGGTATATTTCGAGGAAGGCACGTAATTTTGATGCGGTACTGGGAGTCGTTTGTGGAGTAATTCTGGTTTGTTGGATTGTGATATCCCCCTTTGTACATGCCAATCTGGCTATCGTGTTCGGGACGTTGCTGATATTTTTGGTGGGATTCCTGAGTGCTAATCTGCTTAATAAGAGAAGGTGTAAGTAGAATAACTTAATTTTATAAAACTCAACTTTATAGAAAAGAATTTTTCATCTGAAACTTGACATTCTTCATTGACAATAAGAAGGCCGTATCACTTTTGAGTAATGATACGGCTTTTCTGTATTTGTCGGTTACAATCTGTAACCTTTAGAATGTTCATTTTGGTTTTGATTCACTCTCCGGTTTATTAATCGTTTCATCGTTCTCCTTATCAGATAAATCTTTTCAGCTCATTGACCCTGTTTAATGCGGCATTGAAATCTTCCACCAGTTCTTTCATCACTTCGTCTACCGTCTGTAATTTATGTATGCATGATGCGACTTGTCCTATTTCCAGTTCACCTTCGAATAAATCTCCTTCAAAGATTCCCTTTTTGGCACGTCCTTTTCCTAACAAAGTGCGTAGTTCATCCGTTGTTGCGCCACGGCTTTCCGCTTCTTCCACTTGTTTGAAGAAATCATTCTTGACCAACCGGACGGGAGAGAGCTGTTTCAATGTCAGTTGGGTATCTCCTTCATTCAGTCGCAGACACCGGTCTTTGAATGTGAAATGAGCAGAACTCTCGTCGGTTAATGCAAAGCGCGTGCCTATTTGCACCCCGTCGGCCCCCAATGCCATAGCAGCCAGTATGCTTTCTCCCGATCCGATACCTCCGGCAGCTATCAACGGCACAGTGGTGATCTGTCTGACGGCTGGAATAAGACATAGGGTGGTCGTTTCCTCCCGTCCGTTATGTCCTCCTGCTTCGAATCCTTCGGCTACGATGGCGTCTACACCTGCTTCTTCACATTTGGCGGCAAACTTGGTGCTTGCCACTACATGGGCCACAATGATTCCATGCTCATGCAGGTGTTCTGTCCAGGTCTTTGGATTTCCGGCAGAGGTGAAGACGATTTTCACACCCTCTTCTATTACTATATTGATAAGGATGTCTATTTCGGGATACATCAGCGGAATGTTTACTCCAAAAGGTTTGTCTGTCGCCGCTTTGCATTTCTGTATGTGTTCGCGTAAGGTCTCGGGATGCATGGAGCCTGCTCCTATCAGTCCCAGTCCTCCGGCGTTACTTACTGCGGAGGCCAGTCGCCAACCGCTACACCATACCATTCCTCCCTGTATGATGGGATACTTTATTCCAAAAAGATTGCAAATTCTGTTCATATGTAATAATTTAATAATTTGTCTATTTGCTAATGTACCAATAACTATGTGGGACATAATACAGCCGATTAGCACATTGACAAATTGTTTATTATACAAAACAACTAACTTTTATTGAATGTTTTAGGGAGAAAGTAGTGAAAAAAGGAAAAATTCTTAGAAATTTTAAGGTTTGTAGAACAGAAATGGTCTATCTTTGTTCTCAGAATTAAAATTGTATATTTATAAACGGATAAAAAACATGTTATTACAACTGCTATTTGTACTTGTCGCTATTATTGTAGGTGCCCGTCTGGGAGGTATCGGACTGGGAGTGATGGGAGGTGTAGGCCTTGCCATATTGACCTTTGTTTTCGGACTTCAACCTACCGCTCCCCCTATTGATGTGATGTTGATGATTGTCGCCGTTATCTCTGCCGCCTCTTGTATGCAGGCTGCCGGCGGACTGGACTATATGGTGAAATTAGCAGAACGGTTGTTGCGTCGTAACCCTTCACAAGTGACTATCCTGAGTCCGTTGGTTACTTATCTGTTTACTTTTGTCGCAGGTACGGGGCATGTGGCCTACTCTGTGCTTCCTGTCATAGCCGAGGTGGCTACGGAAACTAAAATTCGTCCTGAGCGTCCTTTAGGCATTGCCGTTATCGCCTCGCAACAGGCTATTACTGCCAGCCCTATCTCTGCCGCTACCGTAGCGTTGCTGGGATTGCTGACAGGATTTGACATCACTCTGTTTGATATTCTGAAGATTACTATTCCCGCTACATTAATCGGTGTGCTGGTGGGAGCTTTCCTTTCAAAGAAGGTGGGTAAAGAGTTGTTGGAAGATCCCGAATACTTGCGCCGCTTGGAAGCCGGGATGATTGATACAAAACATGTGGAGCTGAACGATGTGAAGAATATGTTTCATGCCCGTATCTCGGTGATAATTTTTATTGCCGCCACGCTGTTGATAGTGTTGTTCGGTTCTATTCCTGCCATGCGTCCTGTGTTCAATGGTACGGCTTTGGATATGCCGGCTATTATTGAGATTTTGATGTTGTGTGCGGCGGCTGTTATTCTTCTCATTTCACGTACGGATGGAATTAAAGCTACACAAGGCAGTGTGTTTCCTGCCGGGATGCAGGCGGTAATCGCTATATTTGGTATTGCATGGATGGGAGATACCTTCATTAATGGAAACATTACGGAACTGACAGGCTCTATTGAGGGGATTGTGCGCCAAATGCCCTGGTTGTTCGGTCTGGCATTGTTTGTCATGTCCATTTTGCTTTATAGCCAGGCTGCTACGGTGCGTGCCATTGTGCCGTTAGGAATAGCACTGGGTATTTCTCCGATGATGTTGATTGCTTTGTTCCCTGCTGTCAACGGATATTTCTTTATTCCTAATTATCCTACAGTAGTGGCAGCTATAAATTTTGACCGTACAGGAACAACAGGCATTGGAAAATGGATTCTGAATCATTCGTTCATGATGCCTGGGATGGTGGCCACCATTGTTTCTATTGTGATAGGTCTGCTGCTGGTACAGGTGTTCTAGAAAGGAAAGGGGGTAGGTGTAGTCGGACTTGAAGATGAGTGATCTTCTGCCTGTAACATTTATAATGATTCGATGTATACATATATATCATCGGCACATCTTCTTCTTTGTGTGAACAAAATTTCCAAATATTTATTATAGTAATAAAACCTAAACTTGAAAAGATTATGAACGGATTAAGAAAACTCAGCCTTATGGCGGCAATGCTGGTATGTACCACATTGGCTGCTGTCGCCCAAAAGCCTAATATCCACATATTGGCTACAGGAGGGACTATTGCCGGAACAGGCGCTTCGGCTACTAAAACAAATTATACTGCCGGACAGGTGGCTATCAGCACATTGCTGGAAGCGGTTCCCGAAGTGAACAAAATAGCCAATGTGACCGGGGAACAGATTGTAAAAATCGGTTCTCAGGACATGAATGATGCCGTATGGCTGACGTTGGCCAAGCGTATCAACGAGCTTTTCAGCCGTGGAGATGTGGACGGTATCGTGATTACCCACGGGACTGATACAATGGAAGAAACCGCCTTTTTCCTGAACTTGACTGTGAAGAGTGACAAGCCTGTTGTATTGGTAGGAGCCATGCGCCCCTCTACGGCCATGAGTGCGGACGGACCGCTGAACTTGTATAATGCAGTAGTCACTGCCGCCGCCAGGGAATCACGGGGTAAAGGTGTCGTAATTGCCATGAACGGTTTGATTTTGGGAGCTCACGGAGCCATGAAGACCAATACGGTGGATGTACAGACTTTCCAGTCCCCTAACTCCGGTGCGTTGGGATATGTCTTGAATGGTAAGGTTTTCTATAATATGGAATCTTTGAAACGCCATACCACCGGTTCCGATTTTGATGTGGCCCACCTTGACAAGCTGCCGAAAGTAGGTATCGTTTACAGTTATTCCAATGTAGAGGCTGATGTTATGATCCCTTTCCTGAATAATGGTTACCAAGGTATTATTCATGCCGGTGTGGGGAATGGCAACATTCATCAGAATTTGTTTCCGATGTTGGAAAAGGCCCGTCAGCAAGGTATTTTGGTAGTGCGTTCCAGCCGTGTTCCTACCGGACCGACCACATTGGATGCCGAGGTGGATGATAATAAATATCAATTCGTGGCTTCACAAGAGTTGAATCCTCAGAAAGCGCGTGTGTTGTTGATGTTGGCATTAACTAAAACAAAAGACTGGAAGAAGATTCAGGAATACTTCAACGTATACTAGTCCATCCGGCACTTTTTCTTTTTATCTCTTTTTCTTTTGTGCGCATAAAAGAAAAAGAGAATACATTAAAACCTAAAACTTTGACTTATGAAAAGAATAATGTTAGTATGCCTGACAGCCCTTGCTGTCTCAGGCACTTGCTCTTTATATGCCCAATCTTCCGGAAGTGATTTCATGGTCGGTGACAAAAGCCTGTTTGAAGAAGTCACCGGTATCAAGAAGAAAACGGATAAGTTCAATCTCTATCTTAATATGCACGGTGATTTCAACATGAAATGGAATGATTCCGGATTTGATCAGGGCGCATTCGAAATGAAGCAGCTCCGTATCGAAATGAAGGGAGATATCAATGATTGGTTGAGTTACCGTTACCGTCAGCGTCTGAATCGGGGTAACGATGGTTCCGACAATATAGATAATGTACCTACCAGCATAGATTGGGCAGGAGTAGGCATCAAATTAAATAAGTTCTCATTTTTTGCCGGAAAGCAATGTGTCTCGTATGGTGGTATAGAATTTGATTTGAATCCGATTGATATTTACGAATATAGTGACATGATAGAGCACATGAGTAACTTCATGACCGGTTTGAATGTGGCATACAACTATAATCCTTATCAGCAGATACAATTTCAGGTATTGAACAGTCGGAACGGGCCGTCTGAGGAGATGTATGGAGATTTGGAACGTACCAAATTGCCGTTAGTCTATACCTTGAACTGGAACGGAAATTTCCTGGATGTTTTCAAAACCCGTTGGTCTGCCTCTGTGATGAACGAAACGAAGGGCGAAAAGATGTATTATTACGCTTTGGGTAATGAATTTAATTTCAGCCCTAAATGGCATGCCTATTTTGACTGGATGTATTCTCGTGAAGGAGTAGACCGTAAAGGAATTATAACTAGCATAGTAGGGACTGATAATCAGGCACACAATGCTTTTAATGCCGAATATATGTCCTATGTGTTGCATGTGAATTATCGTTTTGCCCCAAAGTGGAACTTGTTTGCAAAAGGAATGTATGAAACTGCTTCCGTTTATAAGGCAAGCGATGAAGTGGAAAAAGGGAAATATCGCACGGCATGGGGATATGCAGGAGGTATAGAATTTTATCCGATGGAGAGCAATCTGCACTTCTTCCTGGCATACGTGGGGCGTTCCTATAAATATACCGATCGTGCAAAGGCGTTGGGTGAGGACAATTTCAGTACCCATCGTGTGTCAGTGGGATTCATTTGGCAGATGCCTGTATTCTAGCTCATGCTTTCCTTTTTTGTTTGTTATGAAGAATCGGCAGGCAACTTGTTGCCTGCCTGCTATTTATCATGAAAATGTTTTTCTTTTATCAGAGTTAAAGCCGTTACCTTTTTTATCATACACGTCATAAATCAGCCTGGCAACTTTTCATGAATGGGTTACAGAGTTTCCTGACTTTATCTGATTCGGGAATATTTTTCCTGTTTATTGTATGGACCGGAGATTTTTCTTTCCGAAAAACTTATCAATAATCAATGCGATAGCCCCATCGCCCGTCACATTACAAGCAGTACCGAAACTATCCATGGCAATGTAAAGTGCTATCATCAAAGCCTGTTCACTTTCTCCGAATCCCAGCATGGAAGACAGGATCCCCAATGCAGCCATGATGGCTCCTCCCGGTACTCCCGGTGCAGCTACCATCGTGATTCCCAGCATAAAGATGAATCCTGCAAACATGGGGAAATTAAAGGGCATTCCTTGCATAATCATCAGTGCCAGTGCGCAAGCAACAATCTTCAACGTGCTTCCCGACAGATGAATTGTGGCACATAGCGGAATGACAAATCCGGCTATATCCTCCGTGACCCCATTCTTGACAGTCTGTCGCAAAGTCACCGGAATGGTGGCTGCCGATGACTGTGTGCCCAATGCTGTGAAATAGGCAGGCATCATCTTTCCCAGTAGTTTGAACGGATTCCGATGTACAAACAGCGCTGCAATGGTATATTGAAAAACCAATAGGAAGATGTGAAGCAGGAAAATGACTCCGATGATCTTGATAAATACCATCAGAATGTTATATACCTGTCCGGAATGGGTCATATTCAGGAATATACCGAATATATAGATAGGCAGTAGGGGCAGAATCACCGTCTGGATGGTTTTGACTATGATTTCTTTGAAATCGTTACATACGTTTTTCAGCGCTGTACTATCCAGATGTGCGATGCCCAGACCTAGTGTGAAGGCTAAAATCAAGGAAGTCATCACATTCATCACCGGGGGGATGGCTACAGTGAAGAATGGAGAAATATCATGTGCCTCGCTGATTTGTTCTATCGGTGCTCCCGGAGTAATCATGGAAGGGAAAAAAGTCACTCCGGTGAAATAAGACAGGAAACCGGAGAACAACGTGGCGCTGTATGCTACCAATGTCGTTATCACCAGCATCTTTCCTGCCTCCTTACCGATATCGGCAATGGCAGGAGTGACCAGCCCGAGAATAATCAGTGGAATGATGAAACCCAAAAATTCGCTGAAGATTCCGTTGAAAGTCACAAATACTCTGACCAATTCGCCGGGAAGAACGTTTCCGAATCCTATACCCAATGTGATGGCGATGATAATTCGGGCTAATAAGCCGATTTTTAACCTCTTCATGATAATGTGTTATTATTCAAATTGCAAAGATAGAATTATTGAACAAATAACCTATCAAATTGTTAAATATAAAAAGAATAATTTATGGAAAAGGCAGATATAGGATTAATCGGATTAGGTGTGATGGGGCAGAACCTTGCTCTGAATCTTGCCAACAAGGGATGGAAGGTTGTAGTATGGAACCGTACCGTTCCTGGAAAAGAAGAAAATGTAGTGGAACACTTTATAGCCAACCGCGCCAAAGGAAAAGGCATCATAGGCAGTAATGAACTGACAGATTTTGTCGAAGCACTGAAAACTCCGCGTGTCATCCTTTTGATGGTACAGGCGGGTCCCGCTGTCGATGAACTGACGGGCAAGCTGTTTCCTTTGATGGAAAAGGGTGATATCCTCATTGACGGAGGCAACTCTTATTATGAAGATACGGAACGTCGTGTAAAGGAACTTTATGATAAAGGAATGTACTTTGTAGGTTGCGGCATTTCAGGAGGTGAGGAGGGTGCTTTGCATGGAGCGTCCATCATGCCCGGTGGTGCGCAAGAGGCATGGCCAGTCATTCAGCCGATGCTGAAAAGTATTGCGGCAAAAGCTGAGGATGGTACTCCGTGTTGTGAGTGGGTAGGTCCCGGTGGCGCAGGCCACTATGTAAAAATGGTGCATAATGGCATAGAATATGGGGATATGCAGCTGATTGCTGAAATTTATTTCGCCATGAAGCACCTGCTGGCGTTGAAGAATGAACAGATGGCGGATATTTTTGAACAATGGGACAAAGGACGTCTGCATAGTTACCTGATAGAGATTACTTCGGCCATTCTGCGTCATAAAGAAGAAGGAGGCGATTATTTGCTCGATAACATTCTGGATGCTGCGGGACAAAAAGGAACGGGTCGCTGGAGTGTCATTAACTCCCTACAACTAAATACACCACTGGACGTGATTGCCGAGGCGGTTTTTGCCCGTAATCTGTCGGCAGAGAAGAACTTGCGCGTGCTGATGTCCAAACATTATATGCATGTGGAGAATCATCCGGTATATAATTATCAGGATACGGTGATCGGATTGGAAAGTACCTTATATGTGGCTCGTCTGATAGGCTATGCGCAAGGGTTTGCTCTGATGTGCACTGCCAGTGAGCAATATGGCTGGAAGTTGAATCTTTCCACTATCGCGCTGTTGTGGCGCGCCGGATGCATTATTCGTTCTGCTTTTCTGAACGACATTGCCGAGGCCTATCACCGTGCACCGGGATTGTCGCATCTGTTGCTGGACGAGCATTTCGGACGGGAAGTAATGGAAGCCCTGCCCGCGTGGAAGAAAACATCGGTGTCATGTTGAGAGAAGGGTTGCCCGTACCTGTACTTTCCGCAGCGTTGAATTATTTTCTGGGTCTGACCACCAACCGTTCCCCAGCTAATATGATTCAAGCGATGCGTGATTATTTCGGAGCTCATACCTTCGAGCGTGTGGACAGTCCACGGGGGGAATTTTTCCACGAACATTGGGAAGACAACTATTGATATGTCGCAACACAAAGCATTATACATTCATTTTTAAAACAAAGAATCATGAGTTTACCACATAGTTTATTTTTGGTCATCTTCGGTGCATCCGGTGATTTAACCCGGCGCAAACTGATGCCTGCCTTGATAAAGATACATAACGGGAAACGCTTCCCCGAGCATTTTGCCATTATCGGCTGTGCCCGTACTGCATACACGGACGAAACTTATCGTGCCTATCTGAAAGAAGAACTGATAAAATTCGGTTTTCTTACTAAAGAGGAAATGGAAACATTGGACGATTTTCTCTCTACTGTTCATTACCAGTCCATGGACCCGGCTGACGAAACCACTTATTTTCTGTTAAATGACCGTTTGAAGGAGCTTTCGCCTCAATATGAGAATAATGGGAACTATTTGTTCTATCTGGCAACTCCGCCCTTGCTTTATGAATTGATTCCGAAATGTCTGCATGATGCGGGCTTGTTGAAAAAGCCTGGATTAAAGCGTATCATTGTCGAGAAGCCTTTCGGATACGACCTGGCTTCCGCTCAGAAACTAAATAAAATCTATGCCGCTTATTTTAAAGAAGAGGATATCTACCGCATCGATCATTTTTTGGGCAAGGAAACGGTGCAGAATATTATGGTGACCCGTTTTGGAAGTACTATTTACGAACCGATATGGAATCGTAACTATATAGATTATGTAGAAATCACTGCGGTGGAAAATATGGGTATAGGTACTCGCGGAGGATATTATGACGGGGCGGGAGCTCTGCGCGATATGGTACAGAACCATTTGATGCAGTTGCTTGCTATTACTGCCATGGAACCACCGGCCAAGTTTGACAAGAATGGTTTCCGTAACGAGGTGATCAAGGTCTACCAATCCCTTCGTCCGCTGACTGATAAGTATATCCGTGATAATGTTATCCGCGGACAATATATTGCTGGTGATGACCGTATCGGTTATCGTGAAGAAAAGAATGTTCGTCCTGATTCCCGTACAGATACCTACGTGGCGATGTGTCTGTATGTGGATAACTGGCGTTGGCAGGGAGTGCCTTTTTATATCCGTACCGGAAAGCAGATGCCTACCAAGGTGACCGAAATTGTGGTTCATTTCAAACCTGCTCCTATGCAGATGTTCCAAATGAAGGAAGGTTTTTACAAAGGTGAGGAACTGATTATCCGTATTCAACCCGACGAGGGAATTCTTCAGCGCATAGCCATGAAAGAACCTGGTGCCGGTTTCTATATGGGAACCATGGAGATGGACTTCAGCTATGACCAGCACGATCAGGAAACGGGGGATGCGTATGTACGCCTGTTGGAAGACAGTCTGGTGGGTGATCCTACACTTTTTACCCGTTCCGATGCCGTGGACGAGAGCTGGACTTACTTTGATAAGATTCTGGATTATTGGAAGAAGCATCCCGAAACTCCTCTTTATGGGTATCCTGCAGGAACATGGGGACCGAAAGAAGCGGATGTATTGATCAACCGCAGTCATTCCGAGTGGACAAACCCGTGCAAGAATCTGACACATTCCAATTTATACTGTAAATTGTAAGTCGTCATCTGTGGATAGTAAATTTAAAACAGCAAACTCTAAGTAATAAATAGTGAATAAGATGATTGACCATAACTTTTATGCGTCGCCTGTACAAGCGTCGCAAACCTTGATAACTCATATATTGGAAGCGATGGATAAAGAGCTTGAACGGCCTTTTACCATTGCTCTTTCCGGAGGGACTACTCCTGCCACACTTTTTGAGGTTTGGGAGCGTGAATATGCCACATATACCCCTTGGTCCCGTATTTATTTCTATTGGGTAGACGAGCGTTGTGTGCCACCTGGCGATGATCAGAGCAACTTTGGCTTGGCCTATCGTCTGTTGTTTAGTAAGGTAGGTATTCCTGCCAGTCATTACTATCGTATTGTGGGTGAGGGCGCTCCCGAAGAAGAAGCCAAACAGTATTCTTCCATAGTCAAGACCACCGTTCCGACCGTGGACGGTGTGCCTGTTTTTGATTTTGTATTATTAGGGATAGGAGAGGACGGGCATACATCATCCATTTTCCCCGACCATCAGGAACTTCTTACCGCCGGGGAACCGTATGAGGTGTCCGTCAATCCTTATAATAAAACAGTGCGTATATGCATGACGGGACGTCCCTTGATAGAAGCCCGGCATACCTGTTTTCTGGTGACGGGCGAGAACAAATGCAGTATTTTGAAAGAAATCCTTGATAAAAACAAGGAAGGGGGCTATCCGGCATCTTATATTTGGCATCATGCACGTAATCCGCAACTGTATGCATCACTTGTATCATAATATTTCTTTTAGATGAAGAGTTTAAACGAAAATAACTTTCTAGATGGGAAATGAATCAACTATGGATGCTATGTCTCCTATAGATATAAAAAAAGGAGCAACGCCTTGCTCCAACCTTTGTTAACCTTAAATCTAATACT
>ERZ791618.423-NODE-423-length-21524-cov-2.617309_pt1 | contig 21524 bp, 27 predicted proteins | sample MGYA00510059_ERZ791618 | MGnify/ENA primary metagenome ERZ791618 (study PRJEB30046, sample SAMN00715159) | human gut metagenome | study: EMG produced TPA metagenomics assembly of the A metagenome-wide association study of gut microbiota in type 2...
CAAGCCGTATAAGTGTATACCAGCGGATAATGGGGATATAAATCGGATAGGAAATATCTCCCAGGAACTTGCATACGGCAGTAGAGCGCTTACCGGTCACCTTGCCGCCGGCTCCCATCGAAACAATGACCGGGAAGATGCAGATAATACAGAAAGCCTCGTAAAGCCCGTTCATCCAATACCCGTCCTCCCCACCGATACGGGGCGCGGAAAGCACGGCGATTATCATCAGGCTGCACCACCCAAAAGCATTCTTGCGGGTGCGTATCAGCCAGCCAAGCCGGGACAGGAGCAGTCCGCCGAAGAAGGGGTACATCAGCCGGACCAGTCCCACGTACTGCTGTTCCCAGTTCAAAGCCCATCCGCCCACGATGTCGCCGGCAGGTGCGGTAAGGCAGCGGTGTACCGTGAAGCACGCCGCTATCGCCACGAGGACAGTCAATGCCGTCTTGCTGAACTTGCGGATGAACAAGGCGTACAATATGTTGCCGATGTATTCGTAGTAAAGCGACCATGCCGGCCCGTTCAGCGGGTGCATTTCCATCCATCCCCGGACGTCCCACTTCAGCGGCAGAGGCAGCAACGTACAACCCAGCAGCATGACCAGCAGCACCGCACCGGCGGACACGCCCTCCATTGCCGGATAACAGGGGGCATCCTGAAACCAAAAGAGCGCGGCTCCCACGATACTCCCCATGACCACCATAGGCTGTAGCCGGATAAGACGACGCTTGAAGAAGGTTCCCGTGCTCATCCGGTTCCAACGGTCATCGTATGCGTAGCCGATGACGAAGCCCGAAAGCATGAAGAAGAAATCTACTGCCAGATAGCCATGATTGATAATCTGGTTCAGATGGTTGCCGCCGGAGTGCGCTTCCAGCAGATGAAAGGCCACTACCATAGCAGCCGCCACGCCGCGCAGTCCGTCCAGAATCTCGTAGTGCGGCTTCGAGGTCAAATAAGAGTTTTGCATGTTCATGAATTATACCGGTAAAAGACTGAATGCAAAGATAGTATATAATAAATAATTACGATGTTCGTTACCGATTAGAAAATATCAAACAGTCAGATTTCCGTTTAAAAAGAGAGCCGATCTTCACAGACAGGCTCTCCATAAACGAAAAAAAATGTTTTTATATCGTATGAACAAAAAGTATTATTTGAGATGCAGCACAACCTTTGTATGGCGGTTGGCCTCATTGGGCGCATAATCGGAAATGCCGCCTTGGTGAGTTTTGGTTATCTTGTCGCCCGACACCCCACGTTTGATTAATTCTTCAGCGATATAATCGGCTCTTGATGCACTCAAGACATTGTTTACGGATGCTGTTCCGGTCATACTGTCAGCTGCACCAATGACGCTTACCGATAACCCGTACTTCTTCGCTACTCTTGCCAACTCGTCGAGATTAAGCGTCTGGGAGGTATCCGTGAGACGCGCCGTATTGAGTTGGAAGAAGAAATACACGGGTGAGCCGATACACTCTTTTCCGTTCTGCATACGAGCCAAATATTGCATACAGAGTGTGTCTTGACCCGCACAAAGGGGAATTGTGTCGGCAGATTGTGTACCCTTCCCATCCAAGGGAGATTTCCCGTCCCACTTCCGGTTCTTAAGTCTCGCTTGAAGCGAGTTCGACCGCTGTAATTGTTTTTGGGATAACGGTTGCCGTCGAATGCATCGTCGTCATCAAAAAGATGGCTGTACTTGTCGAGCAATCCTTCGATTTCCAGAATCTTTTTCAGCTCAGCGAGTGCCCGTCGGTCTCTGTCATGCTGCCCTGCATAAAGACGGTTCTCTTCCGACAAAGCATTTACGCGCTCGACAAGCCACTGATCGCGGCGGATATAAGGACTTGGGTCTATGGCGCGTTTCCAACCGACCCTGCCGATATGAAAAGAAAATCCGGCGGTAAGCGATAACATGTGGTCACCAAAACGGTTCTCCTTACCATACCCGTCGAAATCTTGGAAAGTGGTTGCGCCGGAGAGTTCCACGAGGGCGCTTACCCTTTTGGAAATCCGGTACTGCCCCTGTATACCATAAGAGACTGCAAACGGGTTATGCCCGTTGGTCGCATGATGCAGCAGCCCGATACCGGCAAAGGGAGCCAGATGCCAGCGTACCTGTTCCTGACGGGAATAACTGCCGCCGAGCACATTCCATAGCAGATCCGCATGGAGGTGGTGGTATTCCTGCACGGCCAGCGTACCGTCCTTGAACTGCAAGCCGCTATAATTTATGCGTGCGCCTACCCACGGGGTGAACCACTTGCCAATGGCAAGGCTATACGAGGGTTTCAACCTCCCGAACAGGTCTTCGCAGCCAAGCGGGGTGCCGAGAAAGGCCGTCGTGCCTCCGGCGATACTGACGAACCAGTTGCCGTTTCCCCGTGCCGGGACGACCACTCCGTCAAGATATGAGGGCTGTAACGGCTGCAGCAGTTCAGTGTCATCGTAACGGAACATGCAGCGTACAGTATCCTTCTCCGTGGGTTGTACATCCGCACGGGCTTGCAGCGTACAGAACGCCGCAAAGATAAAGATGATATTCTTTGTCATAATTCCAATTTTTTAATTGTAATCTATTCAGTTTTCAGGCAATCTTTGCCATTTATCGTTTGGGCTTTTTGCCGATGGCCGGACGCATCATGCGGCTCGCCATTCTCATGCAGCGGAGCGCCCATGCCCGGTTGTCCTCGTCGTCATCGCGTCCCCATTTGAGGTCACTGCCGCCACCACCTCCGCCACGTGTTTCGGCAAATGTAGTGGCATCATCGACCATGCCGAGGAACAACAGTGTGGCGCAGTGCATGACTTCCGTGCCTTGTTCTGCCACGGAGCGCACGAGGGTGCCATCGAACAGTTGCCGTTCGGAGGGCTTCATACGTGCCGACAGTTCCCGCCACTCATCGACCATGTTTTCCAGCATGGCATCCTTGAGCAGGCTGTCCACTTTGGAATGTACATCACGGGTGTATTCGTAGGCTTCTTCCTTAAGCTGTTCCGTGCGTTCCTGAATGGCATCCATATTCTCTTTGAGGTCGGAAAGCTGTCGGTCGGCAGTCTGTAACTTCTCCTGTTTGTCTGCCAGTTTCCCTTGGATAGCGACCAGTTCTTTTTCGAGTTTCTCTTTCTCGGCGGATATGGCCAAGGCATCGTCTTTTCGGGAGTTCATGTCATTTTCGAGTGCTGCCAGTTGGGCCTCCTTTTCGGATTTCTCTCGTCGCAGGTTTTCCACCATTGAAGTGAGACCCTTTACCCTGCGCTCTGCCAGCCGTATATCCGAATGAAGATCGGAAAGCACTTTTTGGTGGCGGTCAATATTCTCCTCGATAGTTGTACACTCTTCCGAGAGCATACGGCGGTATTCTTCCGTCGTCCTGTGCCGTGCGCCGGTCTCGGCGACGCTCCGGCCTCTCGCCATTCCCCATTTCGTGTTGACCTCGGCGAAAAAGTCCGTATGGAGCTGTTTCATTCTCGCACTATATTCGAACTTGTCCTTTCCGGCGAATATCTCCTTGTACGCAAACTTCCCGTCTTTGATTGGCAGAAGCGTGCAATGCACGTGCGGATTCAACTCGTCGAGGTGTACAATGAAGGCGGCAACATTCTGCTCTCCGTATCTGCCACAAACGAATGAATAGACATCCTTTGCCCAACGTTCGATGTCGCTCTTCCTTTTGATGCTGGTATTGTCCGCACCTTTTTCAAAATCCACCTTCTGCGTACCGAATGCGAGTTCGTGCATCCGCTCCCGCGAACCTCCAAAGATGATGTTTACCACCGTGCGGTATTTCGGTTCGATCAGTCCCTCGTTGGGGTCCTTTATTCCGCGACGGCCCAATATGTCCGCCATCCGTTCCGGGATATTACGGCTCGTGTCAATAGGGCGTATCTTGCCTCCGGACGCAATCTCGAAGTTCAGATGTTTGCGAGTGGGATCGTAGTTGCCCTTACTCATGGCGTACTTCTCTGCCTCTTTGCTGCGATTGCGCAGATGTTCGTTGCCTTGGGCGGCGGTGATTCCTTTCGACACTTGAACGTCAAGAACCTGTTTTGCATTTGCCATACTGCTTCCGTGTTATTTCGGACAATCCCCCGTGTCCCAGCTTGCTGCTTGTACGGACACCCTTCCCACCGACGAATGTCGGTCGGGGTATTAGGCTCCCCCTTCCCTTTGTTCAGTGGCAGACGGGCAAGCCCGGATGCCTGCTATAACTGGAAGGATATTTGGACCGGAACCGGGGCAAATTACCCGTGGTTATACAATCTTTGTCTGCGAATCCCTGTTCAACTTTCTTCCTGCGCCTTCGCTAAAAGCGATAGAAAGGGTTTACGAAGCGATTCGAGGCGTTCCGTCTCTTCGTCCATACCGAAATCCGTTCCATCCGGCTTTCCGTCGATAACAAGCTCTGCAAGCTCTTTCGAGGCTTCGATGAACGCCGCCCATTCCCCACCGAGATCGGACCGGAAGAACTGCACGAGCGGTGAGCCGTCGTCGAATCTCGACTTGCGCAGAACCCGCCATAGGGCGGCATGGGCGATACACTCCAAAACGGTCTCACGCAATTGTTCTTCTGATCGGAGGGTATGCACGGATGTCGTGCCGGAATGGTTGTCCGGATAGGCCCGGCTGTCCTGTCCGGTTATCTCCGCCAAGGTCTGACGCATGATTTGTCCGCATGATTTGCCGACATCGAAAGAAGTTGCTTTGCCAATCACCCAATCGTACAATATTCCTTGTATTCTTGTGGCAAAGTCCGTTTCTTTCTGCCCACTGTCCGGCATGTCAGGCGTGCCGATTCGCAGGTGCATGGTAATGATGACGCTTTTCGCCAGCCGGATACGTTCCAACTGCCCGAATGCTTCGAGCGTGTCCAGAAACGAGCGGACGGTGGCGCGGTGCCAATGCCACTCGGATGCAAGGTCGGAAACGGTCACATGGCACTGGCAGGGACCGAGGTCGTAGTCTTGTTTCCTTAAAAACGGGGAGACGAAACCTGCCAGCGATTTATCCAACAGGTCGCAGTAGGCTTCTGTTCTTGTTTTCCGCTCGCCGACTTTTTCTTTCAGATAGTCGAACACTTCCGTGTTGGCCAGTATGGTGGCGGGTGCTTCATTTCTATTTCTCATTTTCGTTCTGTTTTTGATGATTCATATCGTGCGGATTGTATGGACTGCCATTATCCGCATTATCATGGCAGTCTTGCGTGATGATACTATGATAACTGTCGGCTAATGCTCCGGGATATTCCAGCCATTCGAGGAATTTGCGCATGTCTGTCCTTTCGGACATGACCCTTGCCGACGGGTAGAACAGGGCAGCCAAAAGAATAAAGGCGATGGTTACGGACATCGTGTACAGATGCGGCACGAAGCCGATGACCAATGCCAAGAGCGCAAACCAGACGAAACGTTTCGGCCGGTCGAGCAAACAGCGCATCCATCGGTCCGCCCGCCGGAAAGAGGCCCATGCGGCACACACAATGGTGGATGGCACAACACCGAACTCGCCGGGGTGTCCGCTCGTATAGACATAATGGAAGAGGAGCAATACGATAAGCAGCACATGGGTGTACAACCTGCGGGCCTTTTCGCTCCATATCATTTTATCGTAGAATTTTGCCATGAAGTAACGTCTGCTCCTGTACAACAGTGCCGGAAGGACGACAGGCATTGCAAGAAACACAAACTGTAATATAATCCAAGTCATAACAGGTAATAGGGTTTTGAAGGTATGTGAACGGGCCGTACCACGAGTTCCAAGCGGACAATCCCGTGGGTGGCCAAGCGGATAATGTTCTCGGTGTCTTCAGCTGTCAGGGACGATGCGCCTTTCTTCATCCGGGACTTGAATATGCCGTTCTGCTTGCGGTATGTAGCCAGTGCCGCGTCCAGATCATGCTCCGGAATCGTCCACGTCATGCCCCGGTCGTATGTGCCATGCGGTTTGCAAGCACGCAGTACCAGCGTGCGGGAAACCAGGAAATCGGTCCGGTTGTTCCTCGGAATGACGTGCTCCTTGTAGAGGTTGTCATCGGCCACCTCTATCCATGTGCGGTATGTGTCGATGCAGAAAATCATCTGGCGATATATCGTGTTTCGCATAGGAACTGTTTTACATGAAATCCAACAGCACGTCTTCCAGCTCCTTCTTGTACTTGAAGCTGCCGTTTCCGGTGTGGAGTTTCAAGTCGAGAGACAGGTCGCCGTACATCAGTTCCAACGAATCGTAAACGGTCGCGATGACGCGGTTTACCTTACCGTCTGCGTCTGTCCGGGCGTTCATCTTGAACATTTGTCCGAAAGCGGGATTGGAGTAGGCACAGGTGCTATGACCGGATTTTTCCAATCCGACCGGCACATGGTGGTAGAGCGTGATCAGCTCCATGTCGTCCTCGAATATGTCCATGACCTCCTCCAAATCATAGGGGTCCCGCAACGGGAACGTGAGCAGAACGTAGTCGCCGTAAAACTGCGGTTCCTCCATTGTCGCCACATTGAGAAGCTGCGGCATTTGCAGGGGTACGAACGACATAAAGTCATCCAAAAAGTGTCGTAACATAATCATATATCGTTTATTTTGTGAACAGGCTTTTACAAAGAGGCGATGAATATCTCCATGAGCATACCGGGCAGCTCGTCCAACCGGTTTCTTTCCGACGGCAGGATTTTACGCAGTGTCTCGAAAGCGCCGGGTGTCTCGGTCGCAATCCGGTCGAGGGCTTTCTTATCCTCCGGAGAGAGAAGCGTCATACAGAGGCCGTCCAAGGAAGCGTAGGGCTGGAGTATCATCCAAATGTAGGCGTGTGCCTGTTCGGGTGTTGCGACTTCGCCCCGATGTATGTCGTCGAGACAGGTACGCACGTTCTGTATCAGTCGGCGGTCGGCACGCAGGGCCATGTATATCAGGGCCTCCTTGTAGGTAATCTCTTTGCGTCCGGCGGCGAGAAACACCTCGGAACAGCACTTCTCCGTGTCGCAGGTAATGTCGGCCATGTTTGCACTGCCGGAATCGTGCAGACCGGACAGAAAAGCGCGAAAAACGGCGTCTTCTTTCTCGATGAATCTCTTGAGGTCACGACTGTCGTGTATGCCGTCGTTCAGGGTTCCGGCAAGCAACTTACGATATGCCGACAGCGTTTGCTCCTTGTTGCCACGGTAGGCAGGCCGTTTATCCAGTGCTGCGAAAAACGGACGGATCTCCTCGGCGGAACGGTGCAGTTCCACGTCTCCGGCATAGGGAGAGAACCGCTCTTTCAGGCTCAACACTTCCTTGTAGGTGCGCGGTTTCGACAGGGTCAACCGGGAAAGTTCCGAGCAAATGGAATCGTGTAACAGACGACATTCTTCCCGTGTGCCGGAATGGGTCTGACGGGCCGTGTCCCGCCGAATGGCTGCAGCCACGGAATCTTTCAAGGTTTGCCATTCCCCGATACATACGGTCAGCTCTTCAAAGGAAAGTTCTTGGGACTTGCGTATCTCGGAGAGGTACTCTCTGTACAGACCGGCAGGCGTGTCTTGGGGTTCCGCCAGTGATTTGCCGTTCGGACCGTCGCATGACGGGAATGTGAAAACGGCAATTGAAGCGGCAGAAAGTCCAGCAATGGAAAGTATGATTTTTAAGTATGATTTTCTATTATTCATTGTTCAATTTTGAATTTTACAGCGCAAATCTAAGTATTATTTTCAAGATGGCAAGTGTTGAAATTTGTTTTATAAGCTATTTTTAACATTGTACTTAATAGTTTGATTTTCAATGAAAACAAGTGAAGAAAACGGGAAAATCCAAGTGCTTTCTTCGATTTTCCACTCAAAGTATGGTTTAGTTTAAAATAAAACTGTTATATTTGTACTTGTTATCATAGAAGTGTACAATTAGATGGCAAAAGTAGGTTACATATTTAAGGCGGATCGTTACGACGGGTTCGAGGCTGACAAAGAATGGATGCAGGAGTACGGCTGTGTACAAGTGATAGAGGAACCGGTCGAAAGCGAGGCGCTACGGCCTAAATGGAAACAGCTTGTGGCGGGCCTCGAAAGGGGCGACGAGGTAGTGGTGGCCAAATTCAGCAATGCCCTCCGAGGGTCGCGCGAACTGTCGGCCTTCATTGAGTTGTGCCGTATCAAGGTGGTACGCATCATATCCATCCATGACCGGATCGACTCACGGGGTAAACTGTTTCCCGAAACGACGGTTGCCGATGTGCTGGAGATGTTCGGGGCGCTTCCCGAAGAGGTGGCGATACTGCGATATTCGTCCGCACGTGTCTTGAACCTGCAACAGAAAGCGAAGATTCCGAAGAAAACGATGAAGGCTATGGACAAGGCCGACAAGGAAAATACTATCGTTGACATGTATGTCAACGGCCATTCGTTTGAGGACATCATGGCGGTAAGCGGGTACAGCAGCCGAAGTTCGGTGTTCAGCGTGCTCCACAGGCATGGGGTAAAACTCAACAGGGGGAAATTCAGCGGCCCCTTGGGAACCCGGAAAAAGAAAAAGGACGACAGTCCGGCGGAAGAATAACCCGTAAAACGAAAAGGGTGGCGGCAACTACCGCTTATAAACGGTTTAACTGTCGGAAAACGAGGTTGAAACGGATTCGCACTCTTGGTAACAAACAGCAGATGTTTAATTTATTAATACAGATTAAATAAAAACGTAGTATGGAAGTAATATTGATAATCGTTGTGTTCTGGGTAGTGGGTAAACTTCTGAAAGCGGTGTTCGGCGGTTTTAGCAAGAGCGACTACCGGCGCGACCAGTAACACGTATGAGACAACGACGGCATTGTCTCGCCGGTTCTTTCGTGCCAGGAGTCGGAATATGATTCGTATAAATCAAAAGATGAATGTAGATAAATGAAAACTTACCTTATCTTGTTTTTGGCTATCGTTTTTGAAACTGTAGCCACTTCTTTCTTGAAACAGAGCGAACAGTTTACCAAACTCGTTCCGTCCGTATTGACCGTTCTGGGGTACGCGGCGGCTTTCTATTGCTTGAGTGTCGTACTGAAGAGCATTCCGGTAGGCATAGCTTACGCCATTTGGTCGGGAGTGGGTATCATTCTTATCGCGCTTATCGGCTTTTTCGTTTTCAAACAGCACCTCGACCTGGCTGCCATCATCGGGCTGGTCCTGATTATTGCCGGAGTGGTCGTCATCAATGTCTTCTCCAACTCGGTCTCTCATTGATGGAAGTGTCCCGTCATTGTGTTCTATACCAAACGAAAAGAAAGAAATCATGTTTTTCATCAGCATGGTTTCTTTCTTTTTTCAGCATTATAGGAAGGAGTCAAATATATACATTCAACATAAGATACAAGTATGCCTTTTCGTCCTTACTGTTATGATGTTCAAGTTCGAATTGTACCTTATCTTCACGGGCCAACCAGCCAATAGCACTACCCAACTCGGCATCATCCATCCCTGTAATTTTCTTTATCTCTGAAAATTCCCATTTACGGAGATGGTCACTATTCAATAAACGCCAAACTTTACCAGCGTTCTCGCCAATGATGTATTTATCCATAAATTATAATATATTTATTGTTATATGTATATAATATGTTATACAAATGTACAGTTTTGATAACGAATTATCGTTTATGTTCCATTAATGTTTATTAATACATCATGCATTTGGCGGAATTTTTATTCCAGATAACTGCTCAGAATGCCGCTACCAATCTTTAAACTTTTTTAACAGCGGCATTTTACATGGAACCTAAATCCGAAAAAATTGCCTGCAAATTATGGCACGTTGCCGGGAATATATCCAAAATGTAACGACAATCACTAAAGTCGTCAGAATTTCAGACAACGGTAAGGCGAGCCAAATTCCTTTTACTCCCATTATGGCAGGTAATACCATGAAGCACGGAACCAGAAAAACAAATCCACGTAAGACTGCAAATGTTATGGCCGGCTTTATCCGTTCCATGCTCTGATAATATCCAATAATGGAGAGATTCAAAATAAAGAAGATGAATCCCGTGCCATAATAAGGGAATCCTTCTATCGCTATGCGTGCGGCAGTATTGTCAATGCGCAAGAATAGTCCGACAAGCAATTCAGGAAACAGGATAAAGGCGGCAGTAGAAATGACTCCGCAAACTAATGCCGCAAACACGGAAACGCGTAAGGCGGAACGAACTCTTTCCGTGCTTCCTGTGCCGAAATTGTAACTGATAATAGGCTGGGCAGATTGGGCAATGGCGTTACCTATCATGAAGACGAACGGGAGATAATAACAGCTTACTCCGAAAGCACCTACTCCGTCATCTCCCAAATGGCGCATGAATACCTGGTTGCCGATGAACAGCAATATCGCCATTGTCAATTCGCCTAACAAGGCGGATGAGCCTATCTTGCACTGCATTCCTATATCATGGAAGAAGAATAAAATCCTTTTTCTACCCGGACGGAGAGAATGCAAACGAGTGTCACGGGCATAGAACAACAAGTAACCCATCGTCACCGTTGCCCCGGCCAAACAACTCAGGGAGGTAGCAAATGCCGCCCCCATCACTCCCCAGCCCAGCGGGAAGATGAACAGCCAGTCGAGAACGACATTCACCGCTGCGGCTATGATGCTGCACCACATGGCGAGTTTCGGAGCGCCGTCCAGGCGCATGGCAAACAAGGCGACGGCAATCCACAACTCGAACAGCAGAGACGGGGAAAACCAGACCAGATAATCGACAACCAGCGGCAGCAAATGCTCCGACGAGCCAAGCATACGGGCGGTTTCTTCGGGAAACGCCAGAATGAATCCTCCGACGGTTACGGATATGAGCGTCACGAAAAGCATGGCTTGGGTGATGGTCGCACGTGCCAAAACGGTTTTTCCTTTCGACAAGTAAATGGAAGCGATTACGGAACAACCTGCCCCCATCATCAGTCCAACACCCATGAGTGACATCAGTAGAGGGACGCAGATATTTACAGCTGCAATCCCGTCGCTGCCCACGCCGTGTCCCACGAAAATCCCGTCGATAGTCGTTACCGCCGACATACTCAACATTCCCAACAGAGTGGGGAAAAACAGTTTCTTAAACAGAACGGAAACTCTCTCATTCCCAAAATCAATCACTTTTTCTTTCATACGTCTTTGTATTTTATATTATATGGTTTACTTCCGGCAGAAAACGACGGAAGCCGGATAAGACGATGGTTTTACCCAGTCATCTTATCCGGCTTCCATAGCCCTCCGATGAGGATTATAAAATGTCCTTTGCGTTATTTCGCCGCAAAGGTGGGCCAAAGATTTGACTTATCCAAAAAAAGTTGCATTTTTGTACATTGCTATTTAATTCTTATATATGACAAAAGCAGAAATTGTTAGCCGGATTGCACAGCAGACCGGAATAGAGAAAGAGGTCGTAATGACCGTGGTCGAGGCATTCATGGAGAATGTAAAAGATGCGATGATTGCCGGGAACGAAGTGTTCCTGCGGGGTTTCGGTAGCTTCATTATCAAGCAAAGGGCAGAGAAGGTGGCCCGTAACATATCAAAGAACACAACTATTGTGATTCCAGCTCATTCCATCCCCGCCTTCAAACCGGCAAAAGTATTCCTGAGTGCCGTAAAAGAGGGAAAATAAAGGACGTGTAAAAGTTTCATTTTATTTTGTAGATTTGTATCTATTAGCGATTTAAGAGGGATTAAGTTTTTAGTCTAAAAGATAATACAGAATTGTTATGATTAAAGAATTGAGAGTTGGCAATTACGTTGCTTATAAAGGTAAACCATCTTTGGTTTGTGCATTGGATTATGATCCTAAGTTGAGAAAAGAGAATATATCCGTTGTTTATAAATGGGGAGAACCTCCGTATAAAACAAATGGAGACATTCAGCCAATATTACTTACTGAAAAATTGGTTTTGCAATGCGGTTTTAATCAGCTTGACGATTATACATTTGACAATGATGAAATGGAGATTACACAAGACTGGGATGATCAAACTGTATATTACATTACCACTCATGCTAATGAATATACGGTAAGCGGACACCGCATAGAATACTTACACCAGCTCCAGAATGCGTATTTTTGTTTATCTGGTGGAAAAGAATTAGAAGTTAACCTATAAAGAAAAGAGGCTTTTAGAACTGCCTCTTTTTCTTTATATCATGCGAGGGTATTATATATTTAATCCGTCACCTCCCAGTAATAGCTTAACTCGTTCCCTTTCAGATTCTCTTTGGCGTATTGGTCGGCTTGTTCCCAAAGAGTATTGTAAAGTACCGCCATATCCGGTCTGTTTTCATAGTATTGCCATATCTTATGGTTAAGTACCAATGTCAGTTCCGTCAAGAACTTATAGTCCCCTTTCCACTCCCTGAAAGCCCGGTTGAAAGTGTCCAAAACAGCCGCCAACCCAAATCTGTCCGCTATTGAGAAGTCTTCCCAAAAGGTTGTTTGTAACTCATAACCGTTCTCTTGCATAAATTCTTTAAATGTCATACGCTCTAAATTTTAAGTTTGAACTATTTTTTGTTTTTCCCTTTGGTACAATCCTGTACCGAAAGGTTGATTATTTTTCTGCCTATAGGATTGACGGTCGGTCCAGGCAAGAAGGCTGCGAAAAATACACTCTCCAACAAAGTCGGGGAGGAAGATTTTTCGACAGCAAGCGTAAGCGGTTCTTGACAGGACAGACAAGCGGCAATCGAACTTTGCAGAAAAAATAAGCGGGCTTTCGGCATGGAGTGTTGGGAAACGGCTGTAAGGAGGATAAAACGGGGGAAGCTAAAATGTTATAAAAGGATTACTTTCCGGCTGGATAGTCACGGTACAAAGGGGAACGGACCGCGTTTCGATAAAAGGGAAAGAGCCATGAAGATATAAAGGGGGAATTCCGGCAAAAGGATTCAGGACACATCCATTGTCAATGTATCCCGAACCTGCACCGGTCATTATCTGTACCGAATGTTTAGGAAACCCATTTGTAACCTTCGTCCGTCAGTTCAAAATATTCGTCCATTCCCGGTTTCACAAAAAACATGATTTCAAAGGCTTCGTTGCTTCTACCTTCGGGTATCGTCATGTTGATTTCTCCATTGCGGGCTGTTCCTCTTCCCGTATTGAAACCTAAGTCTTCGTCCGCATAGGCGTAATGGAATTCCACATCCGGAAATATCTCGGAAAGTTTTTGGATAAGCAGTGGCACTCCATTCCATGCCGTATCGAACCAAAGTATGTTCGGCTCTTCAAAGTCTTGGTGATAGGCATTCCATTTTGTACCCCATGTGGCGGTAGACCACTCGTACCAAGTGGGATAACCGTACTTTTTCCGATTTTCCAAATACGATGCTCCAAGTTGCAGCGCTTCTTTTCTGTCCTTTTCCGCCAATCCTTCTATCCATTGAATGGTTCTCAAAGCATCATCGTCCAATAAAAAATAGAATGGCTTCAACTGCATTGCTTCAAGGTATTTCATACCCAAATCTCCACTGCTGCTTTTTTCTATCAACAGTTCTTCAGGCATAGGAATGATGTTGTTGAAGTCGATGTAACAAGGCGTATTGTCATCATCGGTTTTACCTTTTAAGAAATTCATTACTTTTTGTACTGTTTCCCGGTCTGCGTTTATTTCTAAACGGTTTGTCACATGATTAGGCATAATCTTAGTTTTTTGAAATTGTTAATACTTATTTTCCCTTTTGTCGGTTCTTTCTTCCTGAACCGCTTTGGGGTTTTACGGATGCGGTACACGGCTGTCGGGAAAACTTCATACGGTGGCTTTCCTTGGAAAATTACTCTTACCCCGGTAAGGAAGAATTTTGCAAGAAATGCACTTCAAGCCACCGGATCAAGTGCGACGGCCTACCTTTGCATCTGGTAAAACCAAACCGGTGATGGAAAGAAGAAAAGACGGGAGATATACGAAAGACCGGGGTCGGTATAAAAGGCGGATATTGCTCCGTGAGTAGTGATAAAAAGGAATGGAGCTGATTATAAAAGGAGACGGTTCTGTGTTTCGCCCATTCGATAAAGGATACCGCAACCATCTCTGGCGGATGCGTTGCGGTATTTTGTGGACAGCATTTTATGCGGCCTTGTCCGGCTTGCGCTGCCTTGTTTTCCAGCCGTACACGGCGGCTACATACGGATAGAGGGAACGTGTTCTCCGGCGGAAACCTTCTTCGTCGATTTCACGGTTGTAAATCTTATCGGCGATACGCTCCGCTTCATCACGGTCTTTGGCGATACGATACAAGGTGTAGTTCGTACCGTCATGATGGCCCATCCGTCCGCGAATGTTATAGCCGTCGCCGTACCATTCTGCATCGTCGCACTGGGATTTCAAAATATCGGCAATGGTGCTGCCCAATATTTGATAGCCTTGTCTCCGGCCGTTCCATAATCCCAAGTTGCCGAACACGACAATAATGCCGTCCACTTCTTTATTCAGATTGCTCCGTTCGTCGTCCAGCCAGCGATATACTTCTTCTGCCCATTCTTCATCGCTGACCTCGTAACAGTCATCGTCCAATATTTCCCGTTGTGAATTTTGATAGTATTCTTTTGCCGTTTCGTCCAACAGGTCATAGCTTGACCAAATCATCTGTTTCATACGTCTTGAATTTTAAGTTTGACTTTTGTTTTTTTATCCCTGCCTTCGGAGGGTTTCCCTCGTCCGGCGGGATTTGATTTTACGTGCGGACCACAAGGCGGACAGAAGGGAAACAAGGCAAGGAGGAAGCGGATAGTCCTATGGACGATTTCATTTGTGTTGAACAAGTATTGACGAGCTTGCGAGTTGATGGTTGTTAACCTCAAATGAAGCCGCGCCTTGCCGGTTCCCGACCGCCTTAACTTTGCACGGGAAAATCAATGGACGACGGCGGACTCTTCGTGTGGAGTATGAAGGAGTATAAAAGTATAGACGTTCCGGAACGGTAACGAGCAAAACAAAAGCGGCCTTCGGGCCGCTTTGTCTCAAAAAGGCAGGAATTACTTCTTGCCCTTCTTCGGTTTCTTTGCCGGTTCCGCAGGAACTTCCTCCTCTTTATCGACAGCCGGATAAAATTTGACTGCAACCGTCACGATGCGGTTGTGCAGCACGCCGTCTTTGTCGGTCCATTCTTCGGGTTTAAAATAGCCCTCCACGGTAAGCAGCGTGCCCTTGGTGAGCTGGTCGAACGACCCGGTATTCTCGTTCTTGCGCCACGCTTCAATGTTCATGAAAGCGGATATGCGCTTGGTTTCTTCGCCGATCTTCTCCTGGCGGGCAACAGCCAGAGGGAAACGTGCAACACTTGTGTTGGTGAATTGATAAACCTCGGCGTCTTTTGCGACATAACCGGTTACTGCGAAATTGTTCTCGTACTTTTTCATTTCGATTGCTTTTTGAAGTTAATAAATCAGTTTTACGGTGCATAAAAAGTAGGTGCAGTAAAGGGATGCACCAAGGATAACGTATAAATACTCTTTATTTTGGGGTTCTCCCAAACCGGAGGCTTGATATAGGAAGATTTGTACTGTTACGCCATTGGTCAAGACCATGGGTCGCGCCCGGCTGCATACTAACTTTGCAACGAAAAACGATATGGCGACTTCAATAGAAAGCAGTCACGAAAAAGAAGAGGAAAAACAATTGGCAACTGGTTAAAGGAATAATAAAGACGGACGGTGCTGTCAATGGGCACGAATTGGTTTCAACTCTCGGCTGGCATAGGAAGAAGAGCTTCTGGCGAGAAACAGCACCATGTCTCATGATTTGAAGCGGCAAGGATGATATGCCGTACTGGCAGTAAGCGTATAAGCTGCGGCGTGGGAAAGGCCGTAAGACGAAGAATTGGCAAAGGGGTGCTGGCGTATCGGTGTTGCAGCCTTTATCCGGCAAGAGAAATGAGGGAAAAGAAGGCAAAATGAAAAAAGGGCTGAAGCCCGATTGGGAGACAAAGCGGAACGGGCGCGTTATGCGAGTTTCAGCTTCTATTTTATAAAGGGATATGGCGCAGCCAAAAGAGAATATAAATGGATAATCCGGCAAAAATCATTGTCCGGCCAATGGCCATCTGCGTCTCAATGAAGTTTTGGATATAAAAGGTTATTGCGGTAAATGAAGTTACGGGCTGGAACTGAATATTCAACTCCAGTCCGTATAGTACAGAGGCTCCATGTCAGAATTGGATCATCATGATGCGGTGTGGAAAGATTTTGTTTTTGTCGCTCGGTTTTCGTTTGCATATCCAAAGATGGTGTGCCCCATAGCCGAACGTGAAATACTCGTCAAGCCGGGTCTCTTTCTTTAGACTCTCCATGCTTGTGCGAAGTTCGTTTTCGTCTTTTGAAAAAAGAAGCGTGTTAATAATTCTGAAATATAGATTTGTCACTTCGCTGCAGTAAGGGCAAAAAGGGTGTTCAATCGTTACGTTCATAATTGTCTTCGTTTAGTGCATTAGTCATGATAGATTCTTCTTCCTGGTTGAAAATCTCAATAGTCGAGTAACCATCGTTTTCTTCGGGAAACAAAAGCTCGGAAGTATCACGCAAAGCCTCACTTCTTCCATGAGAAAGACGGCTGTCAATGATATTCGAAACATCTTTGCAACGCCAGGACCGGACGATTGCCTCTGCTTCCTCATAACTGTTGGCTTCCACAGTGAAATAGTCTCTTTCCCAACTTTTGACTTTACAGTCTTGATAAAATTCAAATTTTCCCATAAGCCATGTATTCTAACGTACTACTTCAACTATATCCTCAATCCTGCCATACAGTATTGAGCGTAATGCGGTTTTGTCTATGGCATAATATTCTTGGATATGCCCGTATTGTTTGACGAAATACCGCTTGAGAACATCGGAAAAATCAAAATGATAACCGCTCAAGGCAATCCCCCGTTTGAAATAGGTGCTTTCGCTCACGTTGCGAGTAATCCAATTCTTGTCTTCTCTATTGAGTTTGCCGCCATTATTCAGATGTTCCCGCAACTTATACACTCGGCTGCCTTGTAATGTTGCCAGCTCCGGAACATCCCATTGAACGAATTTTGTTGCTATCTGTGCCATATTGCTTAATCATGAATAATAATTTCATCTCGGAATACTGAAATCTCTTTGCCGCTTTCAAGGCGGACAACTATGGTAGTGCCATAGTCGTCCACAATTACACCTTCCGTGTAGCCTTTATAAGCCGTGGATAAAGTACAGGATAAACCTATAATATCGCTTTCGTTATCAAATGTTCTGTTGCTCATCACTATTATATTTTTATTTCCCACTTGCCTTGAGAGAAGATTCTAAAACTCACATATTCATTTTCAAATTCATAAGTTAGAATTTTAATATAGACTTTATCTTTTGCTTCCAGTGAGGCAACCAATTGGTCCATTTCTTTTTCTGGATATTCCCACCGGGAAGGAAATTCTGCATCAACAGAATTACCATACTTGTTTGCATAACAACTGAAATTGTCATCCAAGAAAGCCTCTATCTTATTGAGGTCATTTTGGTTTTCCGTACTTGCGTAGAAAATGTTTGTCGCATAATTTGCCATATAATTCTATTTTAAGTTTTCTTTTTTTCCCTCATGTAGCATTTACTACTTCAGGCTTGATTAATTATGTCGCTTCATAAGGTGTCATGGCTCTTTATGCAAGGTTTCACGACCAAATACTACCGCTGCAAAGCAAGGTGGAGATTTTGTTGTGAACCTCAAGGATACCTTGCATACAAGAAAGACATGACAAATACCTTTGCGGCACAATTCATCAAATAGCCCGAAGTCGAATGCTTATAGGGACAAATATTTACTCGTAAACTTATAAAGGAATATATTGCAGCGAAAAGAGAAAGGATGGAGTCAAAGGGAGTCCACTTTCTGCGGTCTAAAAAGGGAGTGGCAGAGTGAGCAAAAACAGTTTAGTTTAGTCCATTAGCCTATATATATGCTAAACTAAAGTAAACTAAAAATAGACAAATATTTGATTGCTTGGATGATTATTTTTAACTTTGCACATATTGATACCGATCATTGAAAACAATACTTTTCTCTTTTCGCTGCGAATTCCTGGATATATGAAAAAACATATATTGAATCAGGATGAGAAAGCATAGTAATAGCTTGGATTGGTGCTTTGATTGCAAGCAAGTGAAAGGAATGAAAAGTAATGCAAACAAAAAAACGAGGATTTACCTAAAAAACCATTTTTGTTCCTGATTTGTTTCTTGTTTCAGAAACAAAATTCATAAACTACTCATTTACAAATGGTTAAATAGTTGTATATTAAATTTGACAGATTTTTTAGCCTTGACTAGTATGGAGGGAAATAATATGGATGTACAAGAATATCTGGATCGCCAAGATAGATATAAGATTATCTTTTTCTTTGCTGATAATACATGGAATGCCATACAGGTAAATATAAATGGCTGGACATGGTATCTCCAGTCCGAGGGGATATGAAGAGGCTTTACACGATAAAGGTTAAAGAACTAGCTAACTTCGCCCGGATTCTACTTAAGGATTGAGCCGTGACACCTAGATAAGAAGCTATATATTTTAGGGGGACGGATTGGATGATTTCGGGCTGTTTGTCCAATAGAATGGCGTAACGTTCAATGGCGGTTCGTTTGTAAGAACTTAACCATGAAGTCTCGATCTCAAGCATAAAATTCTCTAGAATCCTTCTTCCGATATTTGCTAATTGCACGGAGGATTGAAATAGGATTTCTAGTTTCTGTTTGGATAGGCAATACGCCTCGCTTTCCGTAACGGCTTCTATGGTATAAAGAGAAGGAGAGCCGGAAGTATATCCCCATACCGGGAGTGCGATCTCGCTCTCCACGGCGAACCAAAAGGTATCTTCCGTCCCATCTTTAAATGTATAAGCCCGCCAGATTCCCTTGGATAAGATATACATATTCGTGTTTATCTCACCTTCATGTACGATTATATCTTTGGGGACAAACGACATCATCTCTGCGCTTTCCAGCAATAACCGCATGGCCTGCTCAGAGATTGAAAACCGTTCCATCACTTTCTGGCGAACTTCCTCTTTCATGCTCTTGTACGTTTCAATAGATAGTATACCACTATGATTACAAAAGTAATTAATTCCGACAAAGGTACGGCCATCCAAATACCTTTAATTCCGCAGACAACAGGTAGGTACATGAAACTTAGGGTGATAATCACGATTCCTCGTAGAATAGTGAATAGCGTAGCGGGTTTGAAACGTTCTATGCTCTGGTAGTACCCGATACAAACGATATTGAGAGCGAAAAAGACATATCCCAAAGAAAAATAGGGAATGCCGGAGACCGCTATCTCGTAAGCGTTGCCATGATTACCGAGAAATAAGGAGGAGACTTCCGGGCAGAATAAAATAGTACCCACGCAGGCGAGTCCTCCGCACACGACAGCGCATAGCAGGGCTAACTTAAACGCCTGCCGTACTCTTTTCCACTGCTGTATGCCATAGTTGTAGCTTATGATCGGCTGGGTAGACTGGGCGATCGCATTGTTCACCATGAATACGATAGGAAAGCAATAACAGGCTACACTATAGGCGGCAACCCTGTCTTCCCCAAGGTATCTCATGAATATATAATTACCCACCAGCATCATACAAGCGATAGCTGCCTCAGTTAAGAATGCGGAAGAACCAAGCTTTACCATGTATCCGATATTGCGGATTGTCAATAAGATACTTTTAAGCGAGAATTTAGGGCGGTAAAGATGTAATACTTTAGAAAAACCTACGATATAAACCACGATCATAATACTTCCTACGATTACGGAAATAGCGGAAGCTAAAGCGGCTCCCATTAATCCCCAATGCAATGGGAAAACGAAAATATAGTCTAATGTTAGGTTTATCAGGGCCGGGATAGCGCTGCATAACATGGCGTATGTAGGTGATCCGTCTAACCGGATAATTAATAACCCGATATTCAATAACATGTAAAAGGCAAGGAACGGGGCGATCCAGTTCATATATTCCAATACGGAGGGCAATAATTGTTCGGAACTACCCAATAAAAGAGCGACCTCAGCACGGAATGTCATCACTAACAAGGAAAGCGATAACATATACATAATGAGACCGAAAGCGCTTGCGTGATATTAATATTCGCTACCTTGACTTTCTGGTGTGAAAGGTGGATCGAGGCGACGATAGATGCGCCTACTCCGAACATAAGCCCGATTCCGGTTGCTAACATGAAAAAAGGAGCCACGATATTTACCGCAGCCAAGGCGTCACTTCCTACGCCTCTTCCTACGAATATTCCATCGGCGATATTAATAGTGGCGGAAAGGACCATACCTAATAAGGTAGGGATAAACATCATACGGAACAACTTCGGAATGTTCATTGTTCCAAAATCAATACTGTCTTGCATCATCAGTTTCTTTTCTTTTTATTTTTGCGCACAAAAGTAGGCTTCTCCATTTAGAAAAAAGTTACCATTAGGGTAAAAAACGGAGTATTTATCAAGTTTGAATTCGATAGCTTATATTTCCTTTGTACATTTGTCCATAATTAAATAGAATAGTGACATAATGAAAGATGCATTTATAAAACTGCATATATCTATTATTTTGGCGGGTGCGACGGGCATATTTGGAAAATTGATGATGTTGAATGAAGCCCTATTGGTCTGGTATCGTATGATGCTTGCGTCTTTGTTGTTTTTACTCGTTTTATCCGTCGGCAAAAGATTGAATCGATTTCTTTCGGGGATGCCTTGAGAATAGGGGGAGTAGGGTTATTGCTGGGATTGCATTGGGTTTTCTTTTATGGAAGTATAAAGGCTTCGAATGTGTCTATTGGAGTGGTTTGTTTTTCTCTGGTAGGTTTCTTTACGGCTTTTCTAGAACCATTGATTAATTGTCATAGAGTGTCTTTCAAGGAGGTTGTTTTTAGTTTGTTGACTTATTCGGGGTGGTGCTGATTTTCCATTTCGATACTCGCTATCGTTTAGGAATAGGTTTGGGTATTATATCATCCGCTTTAGCGGCTTTGTTCACGATCACGAATAAGAAGATCGGAAATAATTATTCAACAAGTACCATGCTCATGTATGAAATGGTAGGTGGCTTTATCGGGCTTTCCTGTATTTTACCGTTCTATTTGCGATATTTTCCTGTATCGACGATTGTTCCGGGCTATTAGATTTTACTTATTTATTGCTTTTAGCTTCTGTTTGTACGATTGGTTTGTATTTACTTCAGATACAAGTCCAGAAAAAGATCTCTGCGTTCACGGTAAACTTGAGTTATAATCTGGAACCTATTTATAGCATTATCTTGGCTATGCTTCTTTTTAGTGAGGCTAAAGAGTTGAACGCCGCTTTTTATATAGGGCTAGGGGTAATAATATTGTCTGTCATCTTACAAACACTAAGTGTTATTCGATCAAACAAGAAGATTTAGTGTAGGTGACAAAAAATCTAAAAATTCCCACAAATCGTTGGATTAGTGGAACTTGACTGTTCATTGTCTGGTTAGTTCAGCGGAGAGAGCGGGATTCGAACCCGCGAAACCCTTTAGGGGTTTAC
>ERZ791618.427-NODE-427-length-21359-cov-2.072991_pt1 | contig 21359 bp, 21 predicted proteins | sample MGYA00510059_ERZ791618 | MGnify/ENA primary metagenome ERZ791618 (study PRJEB30046, sample SAMN00715159) | human gut metagenome | study: EMG produced TPA metagenomics assembly of the A metagenome-wide association study of gut microbiota in type 2...
TCAACCGTGCCGTGTTTGCTACGGCTGATGACGAGCTTCGTCCCGTGATGAACGGTATCTATTTCGATATCACAACGGAGGACATCACGATGGTGGCATCAGACGGTCATAAGCTGGTGCGCTGCAAGACGCTGGCCGCCAAAGGCAATGAACGTGCGGCTTTCATCCTGCCCAAGAAACCTGCCACCTGATGAAAAACCTGTTGCCGAAGGAGCAGGGCACGGTGACCATTGAATTTGACGAACGCAATGCCGTGGTTACATTGGAAAGCTATCGCATGGTATGCCGCCTGATTGAGGGACGCTACCCCAACTATAACTCCGTAATTCCGCAGAACAACCCGTATAAAGTAACGGTAGACCGCCTGCTGCTGATTGGTGCGTTGCGCCGCGTGTCTATCTTCTCCTCACAGGCAAGCAGCCTTATCAAACTGCGTATGCAGGAGAACCGGATTGTGATTTCGGCACAGGACATCGATTCTCCACTTCGGCAGAGGAAACGCTGGCATGCCAGTATGCAGGCAATCCGATGAGCATCGGCTTCAAGTCTACTTTCCTGATTGATATTCTGAATAATATATCGGCGGATGAAGTGGTTATCGAGCTGGCGGATCCTTCGCGTGCCGGCGTTATTGTTCCGGCAGAGCAGGAAGAAAACGAAGACCTGCTGATGCTGCTGATGCCGATGATGCTGAATGATTAATGAAATAGTAATCTGTCATTTTTTTATTTAGGCACGGGTTACGCGGATTTCACGGTTCGGGTTTATAGAGAAACCGCACCGTTCCGTGCAGTCCGTGCCTAAAAGATAAATAAATACGAAACTTCATGAAACTGAATCTTAAAAATCCGATTGTCTTTTTTGACTTGGAGACCACCGGTACAAACATTAACTCGGACCGAATAGTAGAAATCTGTTATCTCAAAGTATATCCCAACGGAAACGAGGAAACCAAGACCATGCGCATCAATCCCGAAATGCACATACCGGAAGAGGCTTCCGCCGTTCACGGCATTTACGACGCAGATGTGGCAGAATGCCCCACGTTCAAGGAAGTGGCACGCAATATAGCCAATGATATTGAGGGCTGCGACCTTGCCGGGTTCAACTCCAACCGCTTTGATATTCCGGTACTGGCGGAAGAGTTCCTGCGTGCAGACGTGGATATAGACATGAGCCGCCGCAAGTTTGTGGATGTACAGGTCATTTTCCATAAATTAGAGCAACGTACACTTTCTGCTGCTTATAAATTCTATTGTGGAAAGAATCTGGAGGATGCACATACGGCGGCAGCTGATACACAAGCCACTTACGAGGTGCTGATGGCACAGCTGGACCGTTATCCGGAATTGCAGAATGACATCGCTTTTCTGGCTGAATATTCCAGCTTTAACAAGAATGTGGATTTTGCCGGACGTATGGTTTATGATGATAATGGCGTGGAAGTATTCAACTTTGGGAAATACAAAGGGATGTCGGTGACAGATGTATTGAAGCGTGATCCGGGTTATTATAGCTGGATACTGAACAGTGACTTTACACTGAATACCAAGGCAATGTTGACTAAGATACGTCTACGTGAATTAACTAATAAGTAGTATCATGGCGAATACACTGAAAGGGAAGAAAATTGTATTAGGTATAACCGGAAGTATTGCTGCCTATAAGGCTTGTTACATTATCCGGGGACTGATAAAACAAGGTGCTGAGGTACAGGTTGTCATAACTCCTGCGGGGAAAGAATTTATAACTCCAATTACGCTTTCGGCGTTGACGAGTAAACCGGTCATCTGTGAGTTTTTTGCCCAGCGTGACGGCACATGGAATAGCCATGTGGATCTGGGCTTATGGGCGGATGCTATGCTTATAGCTCCGGCTACTGCTTCGACGATTGGCAAGATGGCCAACGGTGTGGCTGACAATATGCTGATAACGACTTATTTGTCGGCTAAAGCTCCGGTATTTGTGGCACCTGCCATGGATCTTGATATGTATGCCCATCCTTCTACACAAAAGAATCTGGATACGCTTCGTTCTTACGGAAATCATATTATAGAACCGGGTACGGGAGAACTTGCCAGCCATCTGGTAGGTAAGGGGCGTATGGAAGAACCGGAAGTCATTATTCAGTATCTGGCGAATTATTTTGCCGGGAAAGAAGGTGATTTGCGGGGTAAGACCATTATGATTACTGCCGGACCTACTTATGAGAAGATCGATCCGGTGCGTTTCATCGGAAATTATTCTTCCGGTAAAATGGGTTTTGCTATTGCTGATGAATGTGCTGCCCGTGGAGCTAAGGTTATTATGGTATCAGGTCCGGTGCAACAGCAATTGAAATATCCGGCAAATTGGTTTGCAGTGGAATCGGCAGATCAGATGTATGCTACGGCGTGTAACTTTTTTATGGAGGCTGATGCTGCAATTCTTTCGGCTGCTGTTGCCGATTTTACACCGGAACAGGTTGCTGATGCCAAGATAAAGCGGGAAAAGGAAGGGGAAATGACGTTGCGTTTGAAACCTACGAAAGACATAGCCGCTTGTCTGGGACAGATGAAGAAAGATCGCCAGGTGCTGGTAGGTTTTGCTTTGGAAACGAATGACGAGCTGCATAATGCTGAAGATAAGTTGCAACGGAAGAATCTGGATTTTATCGTGTTGAATTCCCTGAATGATAAGGGGGCCGGTTTCCGGTGCGATACGAATAAAATCAGTATCATCGACCGTGAAAGTAAGACGGACTTTCCGTTGAAATCAAAAGCGGAAGTAGCTGCGGATATTGTAGATCGTCTGGTGGAAGTATTGAAGAATAAGTAAATATAGCTAGTGAGGAATAAGACACTTTATATGATTCTGCTTCTGGTTGTGGTGGTGTTAAAGTCTGCTGCCCAGGAACTGAATTGTAAATTTACGGTGAATTATTCTCAGATACAAGGTACGAGTACACAGGTTTTCACTACGCTTGAAAATGCTTTGATGGAGTTTATCAATACCCGTCGGTGGACACAGGCGCAGTATGAAATGAATGAACGGATTCGTTGCTCTATGAACTTGACTGTGAAAGAGTATAATGAGGCGGACGGGCGTTGGAAATGTGAGTTGATAGTGCAGTCTACACGCCCTGTCTGGCAATCCGGTTATCAGACGGTAGTTTTTAGCTTTAAAGATACGGATGTTGCTTTCAACTATCGTGAGTTTGATCCGCTGGAACTGCGGGATAATGTTATTGACAGTAATCTGACGGCAGTAATTGCTTATTATGCTTATATGATTATCGGACTGGACATGGACACGATGGCTCCACAAGGTGGTACGGAGGTTTTTCGGGCGGCTGAAGATATTGTAACAGCTGCACAGAATCTTGGTGAAACCGGTTGGAAAGCGTTCGATAGCAGTCGGAATCGTTATGCGTTGGTTTCCGATTATCTGGAAGATGGTATGACGCCTTTGCGTAAATTGATGTATGGGTATCATCGTACAGGTATGGATGAACTTTCAGTGAATGCTGCCCGTGCCCGTGCTACAATAACCTCTATGCTTAGTGGTCTGAAAGAGGCGCAGCAGAATAAACCTATGTCGGCATTGCCCGGTTTGTTTACTGAAACAAAAAAAGATGAATTGATTAATCTTTATTCCCGTGCTGCAATGAAGGAAAAAGAAGAGGTTTGTGAGCTGCTTTCTTCTGTCAATCCTTCGTTGACTACCGAGTGGGAAAAGATAAAACAATAATAGGAAGTGAGTAAGATTTAAAATTGTAAATAAGTCATGTTACGTTCGCTTTACATACAGAATTACGCGCTTATAGAAAAGCTTGATATTAGCTTTGGTGCAGGTTTCTCCGTTATCACGGGTGAGACGGGTGCCGGTAAGTCTATCATACTGGGTGCTATCGGCTTGTTGCTGGGTCAGCGTGCCGAAGTAAAAGCCATTCGCCAGGGTGCATCGAAGTGTGTGATTGAGGCCCGTTTTGATATTTCAGCTTATGGTATGGAGCCTTTTTTTGAAGAGAATGAACTGGAATATGAAGAAGAGTGTATCTTGCGTCGTGAGGTGTATGCATCCGGCAAGAGCCGTGCCTTTATCAATGATACTCCGGCTTCGCTTGTACAAATGAAAGAACTTGGGGAACAGTTAATTGACGTGCACTCTCAGCACCAGAATCTTTTGTTGAATAAAGAAGGATTCCAGTTGAATGTACTCGATATATTGTCTCATAATGATGAACAACTTTCCGCTTATCAATCTTTGTACAGAGAATGGAAGCAGGCACAACAGGACCTGGCTGAACTTATAGCCCGTGCAGAGCAGAATAAGGCAGATGAAGACTATATCCGTTTCCAGTTGGAACAGTTGGAAGAAGCGAATTTATCTGCAGGTGAACAGGAAGAACTGGAACAAGAGACGGATACATTGAGCCATGCTGAAGAAATAAAGGCCGGTTTGTTCCGCGTCGGGCAGTTGCTGACCTCTGATGAAGGCGGTTTGCTGGCTGGGTTGAAGGAAAGTCTGAATACAATGCTTGGTCTGCAAAAGGTCTATTCTCCGGCTACAGAACTTGCTGAACGTCTGGAAAGTACATATATTGAATTGAAAGATGTTTCTCAGGAGGTTTCTTCTCAGGAAGAGCATGTCGAGTTTAACCCTGAGCGTCTGGAAGAGGTGAACGATCGGTTGAATCTGATTTATACCTTACAGCAAAAGCATAGAGTAACTACCGTAGAAGAGTTGCTGGCGCTTACTGAGGAATATGCAGCAAAGTTGGCAGCCATTACTTCTTATGATGAACGTATCGGTGAGTTGACCACTCTTTGTGATACCTTATATAATAAGGTGAAAAAGCAGGCTGCTGTTCTTACCAAAGCCCGTGCCGGTGCTGCCCGTGAAGTAGAGAAGCAGATGGCTTCACGTTTGGTTCCGCTGGGTATGCCTAATGTGCGTTTTCAGGTGGAAATGGGAATGAGAAAAGAACCCGGCGTACACGGTGAAGATACTGTAAACTTTCTCTTTTCTGCCAATAAGAACGGCGCATTGCAAAGCATTTCATCGGTAGCTTCCGGTGGTGAGATTGCACGTGTCATGCTGTCCATCAAGGCCATGATAGCCGGTGCGGTGAAATTGCCCACTATTGTATTCGATGAAATAGATACAGGAGTATCCGGTGAGATTGCCGACCGTATGGCGGATATTATGCAGGAAATGGGCGAACAGGATCGCCAGGTAATCAGTATTACCCATCTGCCGCAAATTGCTGCGCGTGGATGTGCACATTATAAAGTATATAAACAAGATAATGAAATCGAAACCAACAGCCACATACGCCGTCTGGCAGATGAGGAGAGGGTAGAGGAAATAGCCCATATGCTAAGTGGTGCTACTTTGACAGAAGCTGCTTTGAATAATGCAAAGGCGCTTCTTGGTATCAAAAGATAGCCTTTAATTTTAAATTATTAATTTTTAATTCTCAAAGATGGTTGATAAGAGTGAAATGATTTTCGGCGTTCGCGCTGTGATAGAAGCAATACAGGCAGGAAAGGAAATCGATAAGATTCTGGTGAAGAAAGACATTCAGAGCGATTTATCCAAAGAACTTTTTGCTGCATTAAAAGGAACTTTGATTCCGGTGCAACGTGTTCCGGTGGAACGCATTAACCGCATTACCCGTAAGAACCATCAAGGGGTGATTGCTTTTATTTCATCCGTTACGTATCAGAAGACAGAAGACTTGGTGCCTTTTCTTTTCGAAGAAGGCAAGAATCCGTTGTTCGTCATGTTGGATGGTGTGACCGATGTTCGTAACTTTGGTGCTATAGCCCGTACCTGTGAGTGTGCAGCGGTAGATGCTGTTATCATTCCTGCTAAAGGAAGTGTAACGGTGAATGCAGATGCAATGAAAACATCTGCCGGGGCATTGCATGTGCTGCCGGTTTGCCGTGAGCAGAATCTGAAGACTACATTGCAATATCTCAAAGATAGTGGTTTCCGCATTGTGGCAGCTACGGAAAAGGGGGACTATGATTATACCAAAGCTGATTATACAGGACCGATGTGTATCATAATGGGAGCTGAGGATAAAGGTGTCTCCTATGAGAACCTGGCTCTTTGTGATGAATGGGTGAAAATCCCGATGCTGGGTACTATCGAGTCGCTCAATGTTTCTGTTGCGGCAGGTATTTTGATTTATGAAGCTGTGAAACAAAGAACCAACTAAGATATGAAAAAGAACTTGTTGTTGACACTCACCCTCTGTTTGCTGGCACAGTGGAGTGTAGCTCAGGCACCCAAATGGGTGGAAAAAGCCAAGCGTGCTGTTTTCTCGGTAGTCACGTACGACGAGAGTGATAAGATACTCAATACGGGAAACGGATTTTTTGTTACAGAGGATGGAATAGCTCTGTCTGATTATAGTCTGTTTAAAGGTGCGCAACGTGCCGTAGTCATTAATTCAGAGGGCGAACAAATGCCTGTGGAAGTTATTATGGGAGCAAACGATATGTACGATGTTGTGAAGTTCCGTGTAGCGATCTCAGGGAAAAAAGTACCTGCATTAGTGGTATCTCCTACGGCTCCGACTGTAGGTACAAGTGTCTACTTGTTGCCTTATTCTACACAAAAGGACCGTTCTTATACTGCCGGACAGGTAAAAGAAGAATCTAAGGTAGAGGGACAATACCATTATTATACGCTTGATATGCATCTGAAAGACAAGATGGTAAGTTGTCCGGTAATGACTGCTGACGGACAAGTTTTCGGTCTTGCACAGAAATCTTCAGGAAAAGATACAGCTACCATTTGCTATGCGGTAGGCGCTGATTATGCTATGTCTCAGAAGATCAGTCCTCTTTCTTTTAATGATCATGCTTTATCAAGTATTGGCATTAAGAAAGCGTTACCTGATACAGAAGAACAAGCACTGGTATATCTTTATATGGCTTCTTCACAGCTAACTCCGGAGAAATATGCCGAATTGCTGAATGATTTTATTGCCCAGTATCCTAACAGTGCTGATGGTTATCTTCGTCGTGCCAACAGTCAAATGTATTTATCGAAAGAAATAAGTTCGATGGATAAGGTGGCTGCTGATATAGATAAGGCACTTGAGGTAGCACAAAAGAAAGATGATGCATACTTCAATCGTGCCAAATTAATTTATAATTATCAGTTGACTAAGCCGGAAACCACCTATAAAGATTGGACATATGACAAAGCATTGGATGAAGTTCGTAAAGCAATAGCAATTGAGGAACTTCCGGTTTATGTTCAGTTGGAAGGCGATATTCAGTTTGCTAAAAAAGACTATGCAGCAGCTCTTGCCAGCTATGAGAAAGTAAATAAAACCAATATTGTTTCTCCTGCTACATTCTTCAGTGCTGCTAAGACAAAAGAATTGATGGAAGCAGCTCCGGAAGAAGTGCTGGCTTTGATGGATAGCTGTATAGCACATTGCCTGCAACCGTATACAGAAGATGCTGCCCCTTATCTGTTGGAACGTGCCCAAGCACGCATGAATGCCGGACAGGGGCGTAATGCAATGCTTGATTATGATGAATATTATAAAGCTGTGCGTGGTAATGTGAACGATGTGTTCTACTATTACCGTGAACAAGCCGCTTTCCAGGCAAAACAATTCCAACGTGCGTTGGATGATATGGCAAAAGCAATTGAACTCAATCCGAATGAGTTGACTTATCGTTCGGAACTTGCTGCGGTGAATATTCGCGTGGGTAGAAATGAAGAAGCTATTAAAGTTCTGAAAGATGCCTTGACAATTGATCCTAAATATGCTGAAGCTTATCGTTTGATGGGAGTTGCACAATTGCAGTTAAAGCAGAACAAAGAGGCTTGTGCTAGTTTTGCGAAAGCAAAAGAACTGGGTGATCCGAACGTTGATGCTTTGATTGAGAAGCATTGTAAGTAGTTGCAATACAGATGATATGTCTGTAAAAAAGGCTCTGCTTTCACAAGCCGAGCCTTTATCGGGAAACTCCCGTGTCAAAAAAGAATTAGCTAAGTCTAGGTTTTTAAAACAGGTATAAGTGAATTTTTCTTTTGTGTATAATCCTATTAGGTAAATGCATGAAGTTGCAGAATACTGCATAGAATATCTGTTTTTTTTCTTGCATAAATCATAAATTGTTGAATATTAAAATATTATTGGAATGAAAAAAGTAATTTGCAGTCAGAAAGCACCGGGAGCTATCGGTCCTTACAGCCAGGCTATCGAAGCGAATGGAATGATATTTGTATCTGGTCAGTTGCCTATTGATGCAGCTACCGGACAGATGGCAGAAGGGGCTGAAGCACAGGCCCGCCAGTCATTGGAGAATATTAAGCATATCCTTGGAGAAGCAGGTTTGACGATGGCAAATATTGTCAAAACTACTGTTTTCCTGCAAGATATGTCATTGTTTGCAGATATGAATAAAGTATATGCCACCTATTTTGATGGTGATTTCCCTGCTCGTTCGGCTGTTGCAGTGAAAGCTCTGCCGAAGGATGCTTTAGTAGAGATCGAGTGCATCGCGGTTCGCTAACAGATCAGCAACAATAAAGCTACTGCCTCCTACGAAGATAAAGTCTTCCGGGAGGCTTTTTTCTTGTGCCGCTTGCACAGCGGAAGGGACATTCGGGTAACAGCTTCCTTGTAATCCGGCTTCAGAAGCAAGCTGGGAAAGTTCATTTTCGGATAATGCGCGTTTGACGCTGGCTTTCGTGAAATAATATTCAGCGTCTTTGGGCAGCAATGCCAATACGCCACGTATGTCTTTGTCATTTACCATACCTATAATCATATGTAGCTTTCGGTAAGATTGCTGTTTCAACTGCTCTGTGATATAGGTGATACCACCTACATTGTGTCCGGTATCACATATCAGAGTAGGGGTGTCCTGCAATTTCTGCCAACGTCCCATCAGTCCGGTTAGTTCACAGACATGGGCAAAACCACTACGGACAGCTTGCTCACTCAGATTGTATCCGGCTTGTTGTAGCTGTGCGATGGCTGTGAGTAAAGTATGGGTATTTTTAGTTTGGTATAATCCTTTCAGTTCACATTCCAATCCGGGGTATTCATCTTTTTGGTTTTCTTCTGCAAAGAAAATGGGTGCATCCACTTCGCGAGCCTTTTTTGTAAATACAGGTTTTGTTTCGGGAGTAGTTTCTCCGATCACAACGGGTATTCCGCTTTTGATAATACCGGCTTTTTCGCTTGCTATCTTCTCTAATGTATTACCGAGGAACTGGGTATGATCGAAACTTATATTGGTGATAATACATAAATCAGGATGTATAATATTGGTACAATCCAGTCTTCCACCCAGTCCTACTTCAATAACTGCTACATCTACATGTTCATCGGCGAAATAACGGAATGCCATGGCAGTAGTCAATTCAAAGAAAGAAGGATGCAGAGGTTCAAAGAAATTTCGTTCTTTTTCTGCAAATCGGACTACATACTCTTCCGGGATGGATTGCCCATTCACCCGAATACGCTCGCGGAAGTCTACAAGGTGTGGAGAAGTGTAAAGTCCTACCCGATATCCTGCTTCCTGCAAAATGGCAGCAAGCGTGTGCGAACATGAGCCTTTTCCATTAGTTCCTCCTACATGGATGCTGTGGAAGTTCCGGTGCGGGTGTCCGAAGTGTTCGTCTAGTGTCAGTGTATTCTCTAAACCTTCCTTGTATGCTGAACTTCCCACCTGTTGAAACATGGGGACACTGTTATATAAGTATAATAAAGTGTTCTGATAATCCATCTTTTAAAATATTTAACGAGAAAGCAAGTCATTCTCTCTTTTTAATTCCTATCTTAGAAGCTGCAAAGATAATGCAAACTGAGAGCAGAATAAAATGAACTTGTTCATTTTTTATGTCGAAGTGCAGCTTATCTTCGCTTTGGAGGCAAATATATCAACAATTTAAATCTAAAAGAGTATGGGAGCAAAGAAAAATTTTGTGATTGATACGAATGTAATCCTTCACGACTATAACTGTCTTAAGAATTTCCAAGAGAACGATATTTATCTTCCCATCGTAGTTCTTGAAGAATTGGACAAATTCAAGAAAGGGAATGAACAGATTAACTTCAATGCCCGTGAATTTCTCCGTGAACTCGATTTGATAACCGATGACAGTCTTTTCTACAAAGGCGCTCCGCTGGGCGAGGGACTGGGACGTTTGTTTGTGATAGCCGGTTCGGTGGATGCTCCGGAGGTGTCCGACTCATTCCCCGAGCGTATTCCCGATCATAAGATTCTGGCTGTAGCGGACTGGTTGACGCGCCAGAAGAAAGACATGAAAACCATCTTGGTGACTAAGGATGTGAATCTCCGGATGAAAGCACGTTCCATAGGTCTGCTTTGTGAAGATTATATCAACGACAAGGTGATAAATGTGGATATATTTGAAAAGTCAAATGAGGTGTTTGAGGGAATTGATCCTGCTTTGATAGACCGAATTTATTCTTCCAGAGAAGGACTGGATATCAATGAGTTTGATTTCAAAGATATTATCCATCCGAATGAATGTTTTATCCTGAAAAGTGACAGGAACAGTGTGCTTGCTCGTTACAACCCTTTTACACATTCCATTTGCCGGGTAAATAAAACAAAGAATTATGGTATTGAACCCAGAAATGCTGAACAAAGTTTTGCTTTCGAAGTGTTGACTGATCCTAATATTAAGCTGGTTGCTCTGACGGGTAAAGCTGGTACAGGAAAGACTTTGCTGGCTTTAGCAGCTGCCCTTAGTCAGATGAATGATTATAAACAGATTCTGCTGGCACGTCCGATTGTTGCTCTATCCAATAAAGACATTGGTTTCCTACCGGGTGATGCAAAAGAGAAAGTGGCGCCTTACATGCAGCCCTTGTTCGATAATCTGAATGTCATTAAGCGTCAGTTTGCTTCTAATTCTACTGAAGTAAAACGTTTGGAAGATATGCAGAAAAGCGAGCAGCTGGTAATTGAGGCGTTAGCTTTCATTCGCGGACGTAGTTTGAGTGAAACTTATTGCATCATTGATGAAGCACAAAACTTGACTCCACATGAAATAAAAACTATTATCACCCGTGCTGGCGAAGGAACCAAAATGGTGTTTACCGGTGATATCCAGCAGATAGACCAACCGTATCTGGACAGCCAGTCCAATGGTCTGGTTTACATGATTGATCGTATGAAAGATCAGAACCTTTTTGCTCATGTGAATTTGTTAAAAGGAGAGCGTAGTCAACTAAGTGAATTAGCTAGTAATTTGATGTAACAGAGCTTTATAGGCAATAAATATGGCGGCAAGGTTATATACGTAACTTTGCCGCCATTTAATTTTATCACACATTTTTATCTTTTTCTTCCCATATTTGATAAAAAATAATGTATCTTTGCCTCGCCTAAAACAAAACTGTCAAACGAAATGAAACATAAATTTTTTCATCGATACCTCTCAGCAAAGGTATTGCCGATTTGGACTATTCTGTTGATCGATGTATTGATAATCGTTGTATCCAGCCTGTTGGCTTATGCACTTCGATATGATTTCCGGAGTATTTTCCTGGAATCATCTACCATTGACAAAACGATTGTATGTACAGTCATTGTCAACTTGGTATTCTTTCGGATATTCCGCACATATTCCAATGTGTTGCGCTTTTCTTCGTTTATAGATATTATGCGCATCTTCGTTTCATTGACAGTGTCTTATGCGCTGCTGATGATTTCGAGTGTGCTTTTATCAAGCTACATGGATGTTCGCTTGGCACCTGTGAGCGTATTCTTCATGGCATATATTATTAGTTTTGCCATGATGTCTTGCTCGCGCATTGTTGTGAAGATGTTTTATGAACTTCTGAATTTCGATGGAAGTCATAGTGCCAATGTCTTTATTTATGGTGCTAAGGAGGCAGGAGTCAATATTGCTAAAGCATTGCGTGTAAATTTGCGTAATCACTATCGTCTGCGTGGTTTCATTGCCGATGAGCCGGAGCTGATAAATAAAGTGATGATGGGAGTGAAAGTATTCCCTAATGATGAGACGCTGATTGATGTACTGAACGATCGTGATGTGCATACCATTATTATTTCGCCTGCCAAGATGGAGGAACTGAAAAGATCAGATATGGCTGACCGTCTTTTGGCTCATAATATCAAATTAATGACTGCGCCTCCTTTGAGTGAATGGAGTGGACAGACTTTGAACCGTACCCAACTGAAAGAAATACAGATTGAAGACCTCTTGCAACGTAACCCTATTGAAATTGATATCCATAAGGTAGCCTCTCATCTGGAAGGAAAACGGGTGATGATAACCGGTGCTGCCGGTTCTATCGGTAGTGAAATTATGCGTCAGGTAGCCTCTTTCAATCCTTATAAGTTGATCCTGGTAGATCAGGCAGAAACTCCGTTGCATGATATTCGTCTGGAGTTACAGGACCGTTGGCGTGATATTGATGCGGAAACGATTATTGCAGATATTTCCAATGCTACACGTATGGAAGAAATTTTTAAAGAATATAAACCTCAGTATATTTTTCATGCGGCTGCTTACAAGCATGTGCCGATGATGGAGGACAATGTTTCAGAGTCTATTCAGATTAATGTGTATGGAACCCGTACTATTGCTGATTTGGCTGTGAAATATGGAGCTGAGAAGTTTGTAATGATTTCTACCGATAAAGCTGTAAACCCCACAAATGTGATGGGATGTTCCAAACGTATTTGTGAGATTTATGTACAGTCTTTAGCGAAGAAGCTGCAACAGAAAGGTGGGCATGTAACCCAATTCATTACGACACGTTTCGGCAATGTATTAGGCTCCAACGGTTCTGTAATTCCCCGCTTCCGCGATCAGATACAACGTGGTGGTCCGGTGACTGTTACTCATCCTGAAATTATCCGTTATTTCATGACGATTCCTGAAGCTTGCCGCCTGGTACTCGAAGCCGGTAGTATGGGAAATGGAGGCGAAATTTATATTTTTGATATGGGCAAGCCGGTGAAGATTGTAGACCTTGCCAAACGTATGATTAGTCTTTCAGGACGTACGGATGTGAAGATTGAGTTTACAGGACTACGCCATGGAGAAAAATTGTATGAAGAGTTGCTGAATGTAAAAGAGTTGACCAAACCGACCTACCATGAGAAGATCATGATTGCAACAGTCCGTGAATATGATTATGACGAAGTAAAAGAGCGTATCCAAAAACTGATAGATGTTAGTTATACCTATGATCAGATGAAGATTGTGTCAGCTATGAAGGATATCGTTCCTGAATTTATCAGTAAGAATTCATGTTTCGAAGCATTGGACAAGAAAACGGATTGAGTCATCCTGTAAGGAAGTAGTAATAAATAAATGTAATGCCCCGTAACAATATACGTTAGATACACTAACAATATATGTTACGGGGCATTACGTATAATGATATGTTGTGTGGTTCCTGTTATTTTCTGCTGGAGAAATATTTCATGAACTGAGTACGTTCGAAGGTATTCACACCATTCAAATCGCTAACATTCAACATTCCTTTGAATTGAGAGATTGTTTCCATTCCTTTACGATCCATCCATAAATTCAGGAAACGGGTATATTCTGCTACAAGTGCATAACTGTTTTGATAGAATGCGCTACAGATTTCTACGGCTGAAGCTCCTGCAAGAATTGCTTTTACGATTCCTTCGGGAGAATGAATACCGCCTGATGCTGCGTAATCCAGCTTGTTTACTGCTGCTGAGGCAATACCTATCCAGCGTAAAGATTTAACCAGATCAGCTCCTGTACTGAATACATTTCCTGAGATTTGCTTCATCTTCTCGATATCGATATCCGGCTGATAGAAACGATTGAACAATACAACAGCGGCAGCTCCATTGGCATATAACTGGTCTATCAGAGCTATCGGATTAGTAAGGTTGTCGCCCAACTTCATAATGATCGGAATGCGAACTGTCTTTTTGATGTGGCTAAGAATATCAATATGACGTTGTTCAAATGAACCGTAATTGTACTGAACACCTGTTTGTAACGCCAAAATATTAATTTCTATAGCATCGGCTCCTGCAGCTTCCATTTGTTGTGCAAAGCCTACCCATTCAGCATCCTGATAGCAGTTGATACTGGCAATAACAGGAATAGGACATACTTTCTTAGTCTCTTTAATCAATTCCAGATATTCAGACAGCTTATGCTGGCGGACGTATTCTACCAGGTAATCACTGCCTTCCGGGTACATATTCGGATCTCCGAGCCAGTCAGCTTCCATCATGATCTGCTCCTCGAAAAGAGATTTCAGAACAATGGCACCGACACCGGCTTCATAGAATTTCTGATTTTTTTCAGCACTATCAGTTAAGCCTGAACTGCTGACGATAATCGGGTTTCTTAATTCTAACCCGGCAAAAGTAGTTTTTAATGTTGCCATGGTAATAATGTTTAATGAATAATGATTAATACGTTCTGTCTCCAAAGATTTTGCTTCCTACGCGTATCAGAGTACTTCCAGCCGCAATAGCTTGGTGATAATCGTGGGACATTCCCATGGACAACTCCCGAAAAGCCTCTGTGTCGGCAAACCATGAGTCTTTCACTTCTTTGAAGAAGCTACTTAATGAACAAAATTCCTTCTCTATTTGTTCATTGTCATCTGTATTTGTCGCCATGCCCATCAAGCCGCATAATTGTATGTTACTGAGAGTTTTCCATTCACCTTCCGCTAACATATCCCGACATTCGTCAAAACTGAAACCAAATTTAGTCTCTTCCTCTGCAATGTGTAGTTGCAGCAGGCAGTTGACCACTTTCCCGGCCTTTTCGGCCTGTTTATTGACCTCAACAAGAAGCTTGTATGAATCAATGCCGTGAATCAGGGCTACGTAGGGTACAATATACTTTATTTTATTAGTTTGCAGATGCCCGATAAAATGCCATTCAATGTCTTTGGGAAGGCTTTCGTACTTGGCAGTCATTTCTTGCACCTTACTTTCACCGAACACTCGCTGCCCGGAGCGATAGGCCTCTTCTATCGCTTCATTGGGGTGAAATTTGGAAACAGCTACCAATCGCACCCCTTCAGGTAGTTCGTTCAGCACTTGTTGAAGATTATCTGCAATATTCATGATACTAATATATATTAAACCTCCGGTTTATCATTGGGTTCTGCACTGTACGGATATACATCCATAAGAGGTGTTTCGGACACTAAAGCGATTTGATAATCAGCCATTGTACCCTTCATACCTTCATCCAGCTTCTTAACGGCATCACGGAGGTCGGCAGCCTGTACCAAGACCTGAGTAGATGTTTTCTTTTCAGCTCCGCTCTTTTCATCCAGAGTGATGAAGACCAGTTTGCATTTGAACCAGCGATCTGCGGCTTCTTCTTCGCTTGGGAATAATTCGCTATAGTTAGCACGTTTGATGTCCGATACCGTAAACTCTCCTGAAATAAACGGTGTCATTTCCTCAATAATACGTGCTTCTGCTTCCGTGAAGCTGAGTGCGTCTACCAGATAAGGTTCGGTTACTTTCTTGTTCATTCCGTTTTCCATTACTTTCTCGTAACGGATTTTGCACTCAAACCATGTATGCATTGCCATAATTTCTTTGTTTTTTAATTATGAATTTATATTCTTGTTATAAAACTGACCACAAAGATAATGCAAACGAAGGGTAGAATAAAATGAATCTATTCATTTTTTTATGGGAAGAGCGGAATTGAAATCTTACAGAGATGCGGTCGTTTTCTTTCATGGTAACTCTTTTTATCCCCCATGCTAATCCTGTTCGCATGTCGCGGTAAAGACCGTTACATGACGCGGTAAAGGCCGTTACATACGGTGGTAAAGGTCGTTACAATATGGGGTAAAGACCGTTACATGCTGAGGTAAATGCTTTTACATTACGATGTGAACAGTTGGTAAATATAATGCTTTCATAATTAGATAATTAACATTTCTAGAACTCAATACTAGGACTTGTGGAAAGCTGAAAACGAAAAATTGTCTATTATAGCAAGAAAGAAGATTTTTTCTTGTTTCTTTTTATAACCAGCTTCCGGTATGGAAATGTGTATTCCTACATAATTTGCTTTGCCATCTTCGAAATAAGTGATGTAAAATAAAAGGGGTAAAGTGCGCGAACTTGCTGTATTTCATTGCTTAATGATATTGTGATTTTTCACTGTTATTGCTGTTCTTTGGCCTGTTAAACCTATAAAAACAACAAAATTATGGTAGTAGCTTATTTAAGAGTGAGTACAGAAAAGCAGTTTCTGGCTAATCAACGTGAAGAACTTCTGCGCTTTGCAGAGAAAAATGGATTGAAGATTGACAAGTGGTACACTGAGACAGTGAGTGGGAGTGTGAGTAGTAAGGAACGAAAGCTGTCGGGGATGTTGAACCGGATGCAGCGGGGGGATACGTTGATTGTAACGGAGATTTCGAGATTGAGTCGCACCTTGTTGGAAATCATGACTATTCTCAATTCGTGTATAAAGAAAGAAATTATTTTGTACAGCACGAAAGAGGGATATGTTTTTCAAAATGACATTAACAGTAAAGTATTGGGGTTTGCATTTGGATTGATGGCAGAGATAGAGGTAATTTGATTTCCATGCGAACTAAGGAAGCGCTGGCAAGACGAAAACAGGAAGGTGTCAAGTTAGGACGTAAAAAGGGGACCTGCCCTGCAATGCGGGTACTCCGTGAGAATAAGAGACGTTTGATGCGTGAATCCAGACGAGGTGTTTCTTGTTCGGAATTAGCCCGTCAGATGGGAGTATCCAGAACCACCATGCACCGCTTTCTGAAGTGTAACTAATGAAAAAGCGAGTTGGCAAGTTCCTGTTGCCAGGTTCTTTAGTCAACTCGTTTTTCCGGGCTGGATTGCTACTTATTCTACTGGAATTTCTTTTTCTTCGTTTTTATCTTTCATACTTCTTCCTCGCTTATGAAGGTTCTTCAATTCAAAAGACAACATAATACGGAAAAATCCGATAATAAGGAATGCAAATGAGATCATGTAGACAGCATACATGGCACCTATTGCCGGTTGCCACAGAATGAGGAGTGAACAAATCACAGCTAATATGCCGAAGGCAATATACCATCCCCAATCTCTGGTACCATATCTTTTCAGATCCATGGCATAGCCGATGGAAGAAAAGCCGCGGAACATTAACCAGAATGCGATGATGAATGGAATTACTTCCATGCTTAACAGCGGATAAGCTATCAGATAGAAACCTAATATCATGTCGATGATACCGCCTGCCAGATACCAACCCCAGCTGGAAACATTCTTCCGGTTGCTTACGGCGAAAGAAATCTCTAACAAACCGCTGAACAGCATCGATATACTGAACAGAATACTCAAAACTGCATAACCGCTGAACGGAGCAAACATCAGACTTATAGCAACTACTACATAGAGTATACCAAGTAGGAGAGACATCCACCAGTTTTTACTTCGCATTGAAGTTCGTCAAATAAAGTTTTCATGCAAATTTAATTTTAAATGGTTATTGTAATCATGTTTGTGAGAGTAACAATTTGCAGTTGGAAAAGTTTTGGGCGAACTTTTCCAACAGTTCGTTTGTTATATAGACATATAAAACAAGAAAACTATGGCTACAACAAAATTTAAAGGACAGCCGGTTAAGATTATCGGCGAGTTTATAAAAGTAGGGACAGTTGCTCCCGACTTCGAGTTAGTGAAAACAGATCTTTCTTCTTTCTTTTTGAAAGATTTGAAAGGGAAGAATGTAATATTGAATATCTTTCCAAGTTTGGATACCAGTGTTTGTGCAACATCTGTGCGCAAGTTCAACAAGCTGGCAGCGAGTCTGCCAGATACAGTGGTTTTGGCGATTTCCAAAGACTTGCCTTTTGCCCATGCACGGTTCTGTACTACGGAAGGTATTGAAAATGTAATACCTTTGTCTGATTTCCGTTTTTCTGATTTTGATGAAAGTTACGGTGTGCGTATGGCAGATGGACCATTGGGTGGCTTGCTGGCGCGTGCAGTAGTTATTGTCGGTAAGGATGGAAAGGTTGCATACACTGAACTGGTACCTGAAATTACACAGGAGCCGGATTATGACAAAGCAATAGAGGCTGTAAAGTAGTAAACCTCAGATTTTAATAAGCAATTAGAAAAGACCAGGTGTATAGTAGTCGTGAGACTATTATACACCATTTCTTTTTTATACCCGTATCCAACTGTTGTATAAAATTCCAATGTGTTTTTCGGATATTTTTGATTGATTTATAGTGAGTAACTGGCTTTTTTTGTTTTACTTTGCGTCCTATAAATCAAGTATTAATAGGTTAATTGATAAAGAAAAAGATGGAACGAGGTTTAAAAGACTACGCCCTACTCATGCTGAAAGGTGTGGGAATGGGAGCAGCCGATGTGGTTCCCGGTGTATCGGGGGGAACAATTGCTTTTATTGTAGGTATTTATGACGAATTGATAGATTCGATAAAAAGCATTAACGGAAAAAGTTTAAAATTGTTTTTCACAGGAAAATGGGGAGCATTCTGGAAAGCGATTAACGGTAATTTTCTGATCTCTCTGCTGGCGGGAATTGGAATCAGCGTATTTTCATTAGCTAAAATTATCACATGGTTGCTTACGGACCATCCGGTTATGGTTTGGGCTTTCTTTTTCGGACTGGTACTGGCATCCACATGGTTTGTAGGAAAAGACATAAAGGAATGGAACAAGAAAACGATTCCGGCATTTATTATAGGTGTGGCAGTTGCATATTATATTACGGTAGCAACTCCTGCTGAAACTCCTTCCAACTTATTTTTTATATTCCTTTGTGGAGCGATTGCCATTTGTGCTATGATATTGCCGGGTATATCGGGAAGTTTTATTTTGGTACTGTTAGGTAAGTACTTCTTTATAATGGAGGCTGTCAAAACACTTGATATAACGGTTTTATTAGTGTTTTTTGTGGGTGCTTTTATTGGTATAACTTCTTTCTCACGTGTGCTTTCGTACGCATTAAAACATTTCCGTAATATTACATTGGCTGTATTGACAGGTTTCATGTTGGGATCACTAAACAAAGTGTGGCCTTGGAAAGAAACTATAGAAACTTTTACTGATAATCATGGAGTAGTGAAGCCATTGGTTGAAAGTAATATTCTGCCCAATCAGTATGTTGTTGAGGCTGTAGTATTGATGATAGTGGGTTTCTTCCTGGTATATTTCCTTGAAAAGCTTTCTACTCGTAGTGCTAAATAAGAGATAGCAAACAAATATCTTGAGGGTATATATAAAATAGAGAGTAAAGATTCCTTTACTCTCTATTTCTTTTTATTGCAATGCTTTTATGATGTTTTGCATATAAACGGCCAGGTCTTCCCGGTCTTCGCTTTCCATAAGCATCTGCATCTTCTCCAATTCTTTTAAATCGAATGGGCGGGGGCATTTCTGATTATACTTTATGAAGTTCTCTTTATCATGCAGCGTCATGTAGAGTACCGTCAACTTTTCGTTGATACCATCAAAGTCCGGTTCCAATTCGCAGACACGTTCAAAAGCTATCTTGGCATAATCCAGATAACCGATTTCCATGCTATGCATACCTATTTCATTCCAGGTGTCGGCAGTAGGAGAGCAATTCAAGGCCTTTGCCCACTGCTTTATTCCTTTGTCGTAGTCACCTTCTTCAATGTATATGCGACCTTCTATCAGAAGAGATTCCGGGTCTTCCGGTGACAGCTTATGTGCTTTTTTACAATACTGGTGTGCTTTGCGTTTCTTCCCCATCTTGGAGAGGCAAAGCCCTGCGTTGGCATATAAGCTGGGCAGTATTGGAGAAGCAACTTCATCTGTCTCATTTTCCAGAATTGCTTTTTCCAGATTTTCATAGCCTTCCTTCCATTCTCCTTTGGATACCTTGCATAATCCAATGTATGTATAGATAAATTCGGGAGCAAGTCCATGAAGTTCCTCTGCTTTCTGATAATACTCCAGAGCAGCATCTTCGTTACCTAACTGGTAGAAGCAATGTCCTTTCATTACATAGGCGTCTGCAAATTCATCATCACTCACCAATGCATAATCGCAAGCATCAATAGCTTGGTTGAAGTTCATTTCTTCGAAGTGGCATCTTGCTAATCCGAACCAGTAAGGAGCCGAATATGGATTCATGTCTATGAGGCGGTTATACAGGGGAATTGCTTCCTCGGTCATGCCTTTGCCATAAAGGCAGTCTGCAACTACGGCAATATAGGCTTCTTCATTAGAATATTCTTCCTTTACCGGATCGAGCCATGCCAAGGCTTTATCCGGATACCCCATATCAAGATACATATAGGATACATCTACCACGTTTGCCAGATCATCTTTATCCTCAATCGTGTCGAGTAACTGTTCGGCATCATCCAGTTTACCTTCACTCAATAGCAAATGGGCACGCACCACTTTTGCTTCCGGCGAATAAGTATCGGGAAGATTTTCAATGATTTCACGTGCTTTTGCTTTCTTTCCGTTATCCAGATGCAGGTAAGCATATTCAATCATAAGTTCAGTGCTATCGGGATGCAGCTTTAATCCATATTCTGCAATCTCAAAAGCCTTATCATATCTTTTCTTTGTACCATACCAGTCGGCAAGATCAGCTAACTCATCTGCATCCTGATAGAACGGTTTGTTTCCGGCCATTGCCGCTTCATATTGTTCGGCAAGTTCCTGTAACTCTTTATCCCTGCCGGACAGCAGGTTTTTATTGCTCATTAATTGTTTACTCCTATAATCCTATTTTTATTTGTTTATTTTGCCCCAGGTATCTTTCAAGCCTACAGTGCGGTTGAATACCATCTTCTCTGGTGTGGAGTCTGGATCTACGTTGAAATATCCGATGCGCTGGAACTGCAAATAAGTAAGCGGTTTCATGCCGGCAGCGTATTTTTCAATGTAGCAATGAGGCAATATATTCAGTGAGTCCGGATTGATGATGTCTTTCATTGCTTCCAGTGCATCACAGTTTTTAGCTTCGCGGATAGCAGCCAGTTCGTCACGTGGGTTTTCCACTTTCCAAAGGCGGTCGTAGAGGCGTACTTCTGCTTCAAGGCAATGATCACAACTTACCCAGTGCAGGGTACCTTTCACCTTACGGTTTGCTTCGGGCATACCGCTCTTGGTGTTCGGATCATATTCGCAATATACTTCAACTACTTCTCCGGCTTCATTTTTCTTGCAACCGGTACATTTCACGATATAAGCACTCTTTAAGCGTACTTCCTGGCCCGGAGTCATACGGAAGTATTTCTTCGGAGCATCTTCCATGAAGTCTTCGCGCTCCATCCACAGTTCGCGGCTGAACTCAATGAAGTGGCTGCCTTCTTCCCGCTTTAT
>ERZ791618.435-NODE-435-length-21072-cov-1.709235_pt1 | contig 21072 bp, 22 predicted proteins | sample MGYA00510059_ERZ791618 | MGnify/ENA primary metagenome ERZ791618 (study PRJEB30046, sample SAMN00715159) | human gut metagenome | study: EMG produced TPA metagenomics assembly of the A metagenome-wide association study of gut microbiota in type 2...
GGTTTTTGCCGCCACCCGGTTGGATTCCAGCGGAGCGGGTAGCCCTAGTGTCAGCACAAAAAAGTCATCCAGCAACTCCGCTTTCTTTTTCACCTTCAAGAAGGATACACAGGCATAAAGATGGCGATTATAGTATGAGATTTGGGATTTTTGCACTTTGATCCGGCTTTCGGGGAATCTGGCAAGCAGCTTTTCCTGAAAGCTTTCATACAGCGGATAGACAGAATGATGTCGATCAAAGAAAAATAGAGTATCTTGAATCAAGGTATCCATTGTTACACCACCGCAAATTACCCGTTTGTTGACATCTTATCACATCGGTATATCGGGCGCAAGGATTGGCATGTCCGTGGGAGGAATTTAATGGAGCCTACCTAAATAAATGAAATCATACATACAGACATACAGAAGAAAAAAGAATTGATGGTTTGTAACAGTATCATTTGGCATAAGAGAAACTGCTAAACTGAAATCAATCTCCACTCACTTCTCTTTGTTAGTCTCTGATACCACGCCGGTATCAGAGACATTTTTGTTTTTTCAAATCCGTGGGTGGTCAAAAGGGTGCTATTTTCTACATTTATTACGAGAAGTGCAAGCGAGGTGTTTTATCTCTTGGCAACTGTATCTTCTCACACAATTTTCCCAGTACTGCACCTTGAAAACTGCATACGATTCCAAGACATCACCGTGTCCGAGCCACTATGAGCAAGTGAAAGAGGCGTGGTCAAGCCTCGTTGCGACGACTGCACGGGAAAACAATGGTACACTCGTCCGGCTAGGCCTCAAACCGAGGGACGACGCACCCACAAGCATGGGCCGAGGCTGAAATGCCTGTGTCCCCCTGACCAGGGGACTTGGAATCGATATCTTAAATCTATTACTTTGCTGGAAAGAGGGTGTATGAGATGAACTGCATACAAAAGCAACAATTAGTGAGCTTTCCGAAAGTCAGGATATGGAAACCGTGGTTCCGTCACTTTAATAACCACAAGGAATTCCGAAATGAAGGAACCGTCCATCTTTTCAGTCTCATGGCACTCTTTAGCTATGCGAACTTCCGTTCAAATGAGCGTATGATTAGTGGGGCGAGATACATGGAGGCGCCTGGCCAATGGATCTGCAAGCTTGGATCATTACCCAGGATTCTGCGTGTCCATTCCAAGAGACAAGCTCTTGAGCTATTGGACTATTACGAGAAATACGGGTTCCTGACTTATGAATGGCTGGATAAAGAGAATGAGATCATTCGTTTTTCCATCATCAATTGGAAAGAGCATTGCACGAGCCTACAGTACAACTATTATAGCTATAAGGGCTCCGGATTCTTTTTCTTCCCATTGCCTGTTGGCCGAATGCTCCTACGAGTCGCTCACAAAACAGATAGGATCGTATTTAGTGAGTTGGATGCCATTATGGATATGTGGCTGCACACAATCTTAAACGATCCCAAGGTGCGAGGTTCGGAGTATATGCCGGTCGTGTATTACTCCAATATGAGAGGTGTGCCGTTGCTCTCATATACTTACCTTGCAAAACGTTGGGGTTGGTCAAAATCCCGCGTTGGCCGCTTCATGTTGAAAGCTGGCGAATATGGAATTATCAGCCGCGTGAGTTTTTCAAGCTCACGCGGCTCTGTCATTTCATGTGTAGGTATCGAGAAATGATTTTCGGTGATACCTGCGAAGAGCTCGAACTAAGCAGTATTGGCGAAATCATTGGCATTACAAAGGCTGCTGATTTGGTCGATCCCGATGAAGGCAAGATGGATATCAGCATTGAAACTCGCGTCCCGCCCGCTCACACTATAGGGAAGCCCCGAAAAGCCTTGAGAATTCAAGTGTTTCTGGTGATCCGAAGTTCTTTTTTTGCTCGCCAAATTCCATTAGTCTTCTACAGTGCTTTAGACTGGGAGGTAACGAATCAGGAGAAGAATAGCCGCGATCCACCGACTGAGTCCCAATCCGGAAAGGAGATGAAACAATGACATCAGATAGCACTCCCGCGTTTGAAATAGAAAAAGAAGCTTTGAAAACAGAGATCGAAACCGGCATCCAAGCCGGTGTTGATCATTTAGAGGCGAAGACCGCAAAACGCAAGGATGCGGATAAGTTTCATAACACAAGGCATCTGCTCAAGCAGTACCGGAAAGTAGCATATGCGATCCAAATCTCGGAAGCAGATATGAATGTTCGAATGGAAATGGAGCATGGCACCCGCCTTTCCACACTTGAAGTCAATGCCGAATTGGCTGGCGTGGATTTGTCCGGTTCTAAACTGGAGGGGTACGCCAGAACAGTTATTCGGAGCAAGAACATGCTCCAGATCATTGATAACGCGCTTAATACGGTGCGAATGGATCCAGACCACGGTGAGCTGATGTATCAAGTCCTCTACCTCACATACTTCTCAAAAAAGAAGCCCGCGAATCGTGAGGTGATCCTAGCGGAACTTGATCGGCAAGGATTCCCCATGTCGATGGTAACCTATCATAGCTATCTCAACATGGCAATTCGAGCGATTGACCGCATTCTGTGGGGTTACACGGCGCGTGATTGCATGGAGATTATCAAGCAGTTTTTACCTTGAAGCACTATTGAACTATTTCCGAACGAAACTTGAAGTTCTGCTTAATTGCATCTGTATCCCCTAAATGGTAAGATGATAGCGTCGAAAAGATTCATTGATGGACTGCCTCCTTTCATCGGGAGGCATTTTTCATGTGAAGTCAGGAACTCCGGTCGTACTGCCCGAGTTCCCGGCTTTTCTTTTCGGCTCTACTTGAAAGGAGGACTTCCCAATATGAATCTAAACAAACCTGCCGTCATCAAGAAGCTGCAGGAGCGATTCAGAAATGTAAATGCAGGCCGAGGCCTATATACTGCCTTTCTCGTGCCTACGATGCTGACCATGTTTTCCACACGCGCCTTTGCTGCTGACACCATTTGGACGAAGGCGAGTGCAATCATGCAGGATGTGTACACTCAAATCCTCGGCATCAGCACCATCGCAGCTGTTGTTACTGCGGCTATTGCGCTTCTTCTGATGAACTTCTCCAGATCTGGACGAACGGTTGATGAGTCCCGTGCATGGTTAAAGCGGATCATTATTACTTGGGCCATTCTCAATAGCCTTGGCTTTATCATGGCCTATGTGACACCATTCTTTTCCGGTGGCACTTGGACTCCCTAATTACGAAGGAGAATCAAGACATGAAGAATATTATCTGTTTCTTATCCGGTATTGTCGCTGGCATTGCCATGTGCCTCACCGCAGCATACTACCTGCCTGAAAGTAGCTTCGATGATGAGTTAGGCCACTTCTAAGCAGATGCAGGAGGAGCCGCATGGGAATCTTAGACAGTATTGTTGAGTGGATTGCCACACAGGTCATGAATCTGCTGGATCTGATCACAGGGTCCGTACTCGGTGCGCTAGGCTGTGATATGAGCACGTTTCTACGCTATTTCCCAGCCGCTGAAACGCTCTATGAAATATTCGTAGCGATTGGTGTAGGCTTCATCTTACTGAACCTTGTGTGGCAGCTATTCAGAAACTTTGGGCTTGGACTGGGCCTTAGTGCGGAGGATCCAGTCAAGCTCGCCATCAAATCCATTCTCTTTATCTTTTTAGCACTTTTTGCGGATCAGATTATGGTGCTCGTTTTGGGAATCGTAGGAACGCCATACGACTGGGTGGTAGACACAGCACTTCCCCCAATCGAGTTTGCAAGTTTTGCCAGCGTAGTAACAGTTTTGGTGGGCAGCCTTGTGTCCGGCTCGGTAAGTTTGATTGTACTCATTTGGTGCTCATCATAGCATGGAACTATATCAAGCTTCTATTCGAGGCAGCGGAGAGATACATTCTCGTCGGCGTTCTGATCTACACAGCTCCAGTCGCATTCGCTACAGGGGCATCAGAAAACACATCAAATGTCTTTAGCGCATGGTGCAGAATGCTTGGAGGCCAGCTTTTTTTGCTGATCATGAATGCATGGTGCCTGCGCTTATTCACGAGTATGGTTGGCAGTTTTCTTGCCAACCCGTTATCCGTTTGAGGAGGTAAAGATGAAGAGAAAAGCACATATCATACTGCTTGTATTGCTGCTCTTATGCGTACTTTCGACAACCGCCTTTGCCATCGATGAGAGCGAAGTAGAAAGTGCCATTGCGGCATCGAGCAAGGATGAAGTTGCTGGCAATGTTTTTATCTGGTTTCTATGCGCCATTGGATTCCTTAAAGTCAGCCAGAAAATTGATAGTTTTATGGCTTCTTTGGGAATCAATGTCGGCAGAACCGGTGGAAGTATGTTGACTGAGCTCATGGTTGCCGGACGCGGCATTGCTGCTGTTGCGGGGGCTGTAGGTGGAACTGTATTTAACCATCATTCCTCAAGTAACAGCACTCACACAAATGCACAGGCCGCCGGCGCTGCTTTTACAGGTGGAGGAAACGGCCTTGTCGGCGTTACGAGACGTGCTGCTGGAAACGCGGCAGCCGCAAGCGCTACAGGCAATGCAAAAGGACTCAGCAATCTTGTGGGTGGCGCTATGTTCGAATCAAGCCTGCAAAATGGAGGCAAATTTGCAATGAGCGTTGTTGGAGCTGTGGCAAAAGGCAGCATATCCTCAGTCGGGTCCATCACCGGTGATCAGGCGGCTGAGGCGTTGACGAGCTATTTGGGCTATTCGCCTGTTGACTCAGGTAGCGCACTTGCAGATGATGGTGGCCTCATCCCTCCATCTCCCATTACGTCAGAAGACGTAGTTACGCTTGATGGCGGCACAGCCGCAGGAACAGCTTCTCCTACTGCGTCTGCAAATGGGACACCTATCCCATCTGGCGCTAGAGAGCACGACGGTTCTGTGGTTGAGAGTGCACGCATTTCTGGAGTGCCACCCATATTTCAGAATGTTGAAATCGGCGGTGGACGCATCACGGGCCTTGAGGTCTCACCCGATAGGCAGTCAGATAGGGAGTTTGCTATGTACAGCACAGAACAATACATGGCCCCAACTGGCCCGTATGATACCGTCCAAACAGTAGACGGTGCCTCGTGGTATCGGCAGTATGCTCAGCCCAAAGTTGAGAAAACGCCCTATACCGATGAAGGTGACAAGATTAGGTATGAGGAACGCATCGTTTCTCAGATGCCGCCTGTTCCCAAAAGAAAGGACAAAATCTAATGAGTGATGAAAAAAGCCAGCAGCAAACATCGACCGAATCCACAGTTGCGGGTGCCGCAAAGACTGGCAAAGCAATTTCCAATATTGCCAAGGGCGCAGCTGCAGGTGGTGCTCATGGTGCGGCAATTGAAGCAGGGAAGTCTTCTGCGAAATGGCTGATTCCGTTGATTGCGGCAGTTTTGTTGCCTCTAATTCTTGTAGCTATGCTTCCTTCTATCATCTTCGGATCATTATTGGGCGATGGAACGGACTCCCCGAATGGAATCTCGAACGATGAAGTGTTAGTCCAGAATATGACAGCCATCAACGAGGGCATCAGTTCCATCCTCTCTGAAGGATTAACGGATGTTCTTGAACGCATTGATTCTGATTTTGCATCGTCCGGCTGTGATGGAAAAGAGATCAACAATCCCTTTGGCGCTGATGTGGTGTTTAATGCAAATGCGTTTGTTTCCCAGTATTGCGCACACAAGGACACAGATATTGCATCTATTTCCAAGGAAGATATGGAGGCTTTGCTCACCGCTAACAAGGATAAGCTCTACTCTTTTGCTTTCACGGATGAAGAGCGAGAAATTCCCCCTGAGCAAGGTGACGAAGACTCGGGCGAAACCTTTCATGAGACCATTCGGATCTATACCATCTCCTATAATGGAGAAGCGTATTTTGCCGATCAGGTCTTCCACCTGTCAGACGATCAGAAACTCCTTGCAAGCCAATATGCGCAAAACTTGACTGTCCTCTTGGGCGATGGAATTTACCAAGGTCTAAGTGAAACAGAGTTCTCAGCAATGGGCCTATCCTACGACGGGGTCATTTTTGCTGACGGCGAAACACAGGTTGTCTATTACAATCAGTTAGATGAACGGTGGAAGTACTCGCCCTATGGTACAGATACGATTGGTGGTTATGCCTGCGGCCCGACTGCAATGGCCATAGTGATATCCAGTCTTACCTCAGAAACCATTGATCCACCTCATATGGCACAATGGGCATACGAGCACGGGTACTGGTGCAGCGGTAATGGTTCTTATCGTTCTTTGATACCAGGAGCAGCGCAAGCGTGGAGCCTGAGTGTCGATGGCTGCACAGCTTCTGAACCACAGCGTATCATTGATGCGCTTGCGGAGGGCAAGTTAGTCGTTGCACTCATGACGAAAGGCCATTTTACATCGAGTGGCCATTTCATTGTCCTGAGAGGCTGCACATCCGATGGGAAGATACTCGTCGCAGATCCTTCCAGTTATAAGCGCTCCGAGAAGAGTTGGGATATGTCCATTATCCTCAACGAAGCTAGTAAGCGCGCTGGATCCGGTGGGCCGTTTTGGATCATCGGAAACTGACAATAGAATAGAGGCAGAACATGAGCAAATCGAACGAAGAACGGGATATTTACTATATCCCGCCAAACTTTCTTGCAAGTGGGCGCTTATTTGGCGGAATGATTCGAGCACGCAATGCGATTGAAGCTTGCGTGCTCGTTTTGTTGACGGGTATTCCCATCATCAAGTTGCCTATGTCGCTTACTGTGCGGATTATCATTCTTTGCCTGCTCCCACTCCCGCTTGGTATTTTTGGCATCATCGGTTTTGAGGGCGATTCACTTTCGGAATTTGCGATCAATTGGGTTCGCTGGTTCATTCATCGGCGGAGCCTTTATCGCTCTGATGTCACTATACCTGAAACCGCTAGGAAGCAGAAAAAGAGGATATGGGAGCAAGAAGCTACCAAGCCGCCCGAAGAGTTAGGCATTCGGATCAAGCAGCCTCGCAAGAAACGAAAACGCCCTACAAAAACCGAAAAGCAGCTCAACAAAAATAATCGCAAGATGGTGCCAAGTCACAAAAAGCAGGTGACTTACTCGGAAGACTTTGTTCCAGTAAAGGATATCCGCAACGGCATTATTGAAACGGAGGACGGTCGTTACATCAGAGTCCTCGAAGTTGAACCGATCAACTTTCTTTTACGCAGTACATCTGAGCAGAAGAATATCGTTGCCAGCTTCGCGAGCTGGATGAAGATTTCCCCCATAAAAATCCAAATCAAAGTGTTGACAAAGAAGGCCGACATCGGAAAACACCTGAGTACCATTGAGCGGGATATGGAGTCCGAGAGTAATCCAAAGTGCCGAGAATTGCAGCTGGACTACTATCGCCTTATTCAGACAATTGGCTCGCGAGAAGCAATTACCCGCAGATTCCTTGTGATTTTTGAGTATGAAGCTGTCACGAATCGCAAACCGGAGTACTCGGAGATTGTCTCGGCTCTGGAAACGTCTGTTCAGACAGCGCGGCAGTATTTCCTACACTGCGACAATGCTGTTGTTACCCATGATGACGAAAACGCCTTCCTGTTGGAGATCCTCTACACCATTTTCAACCGATCAACTTGTGAGGTAAAAACAGTTGAGCAGCGCATCGGGGAGCTCCAGCTAGCTCGGAGGGATACCGACATCACAGTACCAGTCTCCCTTAAAAGTGTACTGGCACCCGATTCCATTGACTTGACTCATGGGTCATATGTAGTAATGGACGGAGTATACCATGCATATCTCATTGTTCCCTCAGATGGGTATAATCCTCGCGTTGTGGCTGGGTGGACGAGTATTCTCGTCAATGCTGGCGAAGGGATCGATGTCGATTTCTATTTTTTCCGGGAGCCAAAAGAACGCATTCAGGCTAAGCTGGGTCAACAGATCCGAATCAACCGCAGTCGCTTGAAAGACACCTCGGATACCAATTCGGACTTTGATGATTTTGAAAGTGCAATACGTTCTGGCTACTTTCTGAAAGAAGGCCTTGCAAATTACGAGGATTTCTACTATTGCAACACACTAGTCACAATCACTGCAGATACACTCGAAAATCTGGAGTGGCGTATATCTGAGGTGCGTCGGTTGATGGTTTCACAGGATATGGATATCCGGATTTGCCATTTCGTCAGGAGCAAGCGCTACTGTCGATCCTCCCGCTTTGTAGCTTGAATAAAAAGCTCTTTGAGGCGAGCAAGCGAAATATGCTTACCCTGCGGCTGCCAGTTGTTATCCTTTCACCTCGTTTGAGATGAGCGATGAGAACGGCATCCTGCTCGGAGTCAACCAGCATAACAACAGCTTGGTCATAGTTGATATCTTCAATAGCCGCGTATATAAAAACGCCAATATGGTTCTTCTGGGAACCAGCGGTGCCGGCAAAACCTTTACGCTCCAGTTGATAGCTCTCCGCATGCGTCGGAAAGGTACCCAGGTCTTCATCATAGCACCTCTCAAAGGCCATGAGTTTCTGAGAGCCTGTAATAACATTGGCGGTGAGTTCATTTCCATTAGTCCGGCATCGAAGCAATGTATCAATGTCTGCGAGATCCGCAAGCAGGATCTCAGCGCCAATCAGTTGATCGATGGCGTAATTAGCGAGAACTCGATCTTGGCAAAGAAGATTCAGCAGCTGCACATTTTCTTCTCACTACTAATTCCAGATATCAGCCATGAAGAACGGCAGCTCCTTGACGAAGCGCTAATTCGAACCTATGCGAAGAAAGGAATCACGCACAATAATGAGTCGCTGATTGATCCAGAGCATCCGGATCGCTACCGGGAGATGCCGCTCCTTGGTGACATCTATGAGATTCTAATGGAATCTCCCGAGACGAGGCGGATGGGTAATATTCTGAATCGTCTCGTGAATGGATCCGCCAAAACCTTCAATCAGCACACAAATGTCCAGCTCGACAATCTCTACACAGTCCTTGATATTTCCGAGTTAACGGGAGAGCTTCTGCCTGTAGGCATGTTTGTCGCACTCGACTACGTCTGGGATAAAGCCAAAGAAGACCGCACAAAAGAAAAGGCGATCTTCATTGATGAAGCATGGGAACTTATTGGAGACGATGATACCAATAACCCAAACAACACCAAGGCCCTTGCAGGCGAGTGGGTTCAGGAGATTTTCAAGATCATTCGTGGCTACGGTGGTGCGGCCATTGCTGCCACCCAGGATATTGGCGACCTTGATCGAAGCCGGTTCGGCAAAGGCATCTTAAATGTTGCAAAGACCAAAATCATTTTGAACTTGGAAAATGATGAGGCGCAGCGCGTCCAGCACATTCTCCACTTATCTGATGCAGAGATCATGTCGATCACTCGTTTTGAACGCGGCCAAGGACTGATCTCCACAAACTCCAACCACATCACAGTTTCGTTCAAGGCATCCCCCTTGGAGAAACAGCTGATTACAACCGACCGCATGGAACTCAACCAGATTCTCAAGGAAAAGATCGCCCAAAATACACATAATGTTGTCGAATGAAAACACAGCAAAGGTCATGTTTACATTAGCTCTACACTAAGCGTAATTGCGGTTTTCCTTTACACTATGCGGTTTCCTATCTCTACACAAAGGAGAGCATAATGAAGTTTTCCAATACCGTTCGAAGGAGGGAAGTTGCCTTTATGATTCGGCTGCTGACCATCTTCGGTGTCGTTGAACAGCGACAAATGCGGTTGCTCTTCGATCATATGAGCAATCGTTCCTATGGCCAGATCCTCGCACGTCTCCGGCAAGAGGGTCTGGCCTATTTCTCGCCGGACGGCCAATTCCTCGCAACAAGTCGATACTCATTAGATCACGGGAAGACGCAGGAAGCCATCATGGCTTTCTGGGCATTCATCCAGATGAGAGATCATGTGCTGGATTTTTGTGCGAGTGAGCCTCCGGCAATTCTCTCATTCTCTTCAGCCGATAAGGATTATGATCTGATTTCCGGTAGCCAACGCAATATCCCATCGATCAACGCCTCTCGCACACTCGTGCCAGAGGCGTCCGTTCGTTTGATTGTCGTAGATGATATGAAGTCCCTGGATGAGCTGATTCCCAGAGATGATAACGATTATGGAGTCCTGACTGGTTCTGACGGCGTAGAGCAAATCTACAAACTATGAGGTGTGATATGGATAACCCCAAGTACATTCAAGTCATGCGCCAAGTGGCTTCTGATTTTGATGGCATCAGCCACGAACTCTTTCAGGTTGCTAGCGACTTAGAGCGTATGGATCAGTATAACCCCCAGCAAAAACTCTTTAGCCTGGTTAGATCGGCAGAAGTATCCTCGGTTACTCTGAGAAATCTGACCGCCAGAACAGTTCGTGATGATACGGCGCCATTCTATTGTGAGGTGGCGGATCTGCTGGGGATTAAGGTCGAGGAGACTCATGATTGGCTCAAGATCTCTGTTCCAGCGATTCTTCCGAAAAGGAACCAGAGAGATAATCAAGCATTTTTGACTCGGCCACTTCGGTACGCGATTATGGACTATCTCAAAGAGAACCCAATGGAGCGCTTTGGTAGCTGCGCCATCTGCATTGTTCATAACTATGATGCTGCTCTTGGAAAAAGGCGCATTCGTGACTATGACAACATTGAAACCAAGCGGTATTTAGATGTCATTGAATCGATGCTACTGACCAATGATAGCGGTCTCCTATGCACGGTCCTCCAGGCTACGAGGATGTCTGATCGGGACAGCGCAGAGTTCTACCTGATGAGACCTGAAACGCTTTCATCCTGGGCTAAAAATCACATTAAAACAACTACCAAAACCTGCTCTGAGTGATGGGCAGAAATTGGTAGTGATTTCGTGCATACGAGCTGTCCCCACTCAGGGAGCGCAGAAATAGGTAGTGTTAGGCAATACAAATTCTGTCTGGGTGTTTTTTGCTTGGTCAGTTTTGCTCTTTTGTGAGTAGCTTTATGATGCAGCCTCTGGCAGCCTGTTGGCAGCCTTGCTGCTGATTTGATTGGAGTGTCTATGATTACATGTAAGAATGATCGCTTACTCGAATTGCTCTGGTTTGTTGGATATTGTATCGAGTTTCCGACGCAGCTGGCGGTGCGGATCGGTGGCGGCGCTGAATGGAATCGCAGGGTCATGTATCGTGCGATTCGGGAAGGCTATGTGCGGCTATATCGGAAGAAGCATAAGCGCCATGTGATTCGTTCAATGAGCTTGACACAGAAGGGATTCGAGTATGTTGCACAGAGGGATCCGGAAGCGGTATCCATGATCTATTCAAGAGTCAATAGCTCTGAGCGCATTTACCCTGGTTGGATCGACAAAATCCTGCGGCTTCACGCAATTGCTATTGGTACGGTTATGTCTAACGCGGCCGGAGCGATGCTCCTCATCTCTCAAAAGCCATCTCTCATGTCGCCTGCCAAAAGAGCGACGAATGCGGTCGTGCCGGATCCCAACAAAATCTATTACTACGCCGCACACGAGTTGCGTGTCGCCATCGAGGAGTACTCCCCGGAGTCAGTATCCAAGAGCTCACGCACGATCGGTATTATCGTCAAAGGGCGGTGTTGCTTCTTTCTTTACTTCACAGGTAGCACAAGAATGTACTGGATGAAGAATAGCGAGGAGAACTATGCTGCCGCTGTGAAAAGCCTTCTGCTCGCAAGAGGTTTCGGTATCACGTCAATCCACCAGATCGTCATCGGATCCACCATGAGTGTGGCACAGCGCCTCTGTCATGGAGCAAAGCCATTTGGGAACAAGTACTTCGTCGTTTCGACTTTCTTTGCTCAATGTCTGTTCCTTACCAATAACAAGGAAGGTGACGCCCTGCTGAAGCTCATCCTCCATGATGAACTGGCGATGGAAATCAATCACGCCGCATTATCACCTTTCCACCCACCACGAATCCCTACCCGCGAATATGACGCAATCGAGACCTCACTCGACAGGCCTGTTCTTTTGAACTACCAATGTGACCTACTCATGCTATCGGATATCCACCCGATGCCGGAAGGTTTTCGAGGTAGCCCGATCATGCTCTGTTTTGACTATCAGACGCAGGTTATCCAGAGAATTTTGGGGCCGGCCATTGAGGTACGTCCGTTAGAAAGCAGATTAGATTATGGATAAAAGAAAACTGAAAATAGCACTTAGCCTTGCCGTCCTGATTCCTTGCGTGCTTTACGCTGCTGGTATCATTGCGCAATTCATTATTAACGTCAATGCTTGGAAAGCGGCGGGTAGTGACTATCGTACTTCGCCAGGGCTTCCATCCTCGCAGATCAGCGAAGTGGTTCGAGCGCTGTTTCACTTTCCAGAAGGACTCATCGCCGTTGGACTTGTAGTCCTTTGCATTGCCGTACTCTGTGTATTTGGACTCCGAATTGGATGGGGCCAAAATGGTGTGACGGACTCTGATCGCAATCTGACCGTATCGAATTCTGGAAGCTACGGAACGGCAAGCTTCATGTCACCCAAAGAGGCATCTGCATGCTTTGAGGTGACGAGTGCAAAAAAGACCAGCCAAGACATCCTTGGGATGCTCCCGGATGGTCAAGTCCTGACGCTTCCAAAGGATACCCGTCTCAACGCAAATCTTGCCGTATGCGGATCTTCCGTACGGGAAAATCCAGAGCCATCTCACGAAACCTCGTATTGCAAGCGGTCAAGCGTGGTGAGAGCGTGATCCTGACTGATCCAAAATCCGAACTATATGAATCCATGGGCGAGTATCTCCGCGAGAACGGATATATCGTCAAAGTCTTCAACCTTGTTGAAATGGATCATAGCGACTCCTGGAACTGTCTTGGTGAAGTCGGATCAAGTGAGCTCATGGCCCAGACCTTTGCCGACATTGTACTCCAGAACACTAGCGGTGATTCGAAAGACGCGTTCTGGTACAACGCAGAACTCAACCTTCTAAAAGCGCTTGTTCTCTATGTTGCGTTGGAGATGCCTCCGGAAAAGCGAAACATCGCGACGGTGTATGACCTTCTCTATACTCAAACCGAAAAGGGCTTATCTGATATGATGGCCAGCATTAGCCACGAGCACGCGAACCAATACACGGGAGAGCTGCTTCCTCCATCACCTGCATCTGCGCCCTACGCAATCTTCAGGCAATCGAGCGAAACCGTTCGCACGAGTGTTATCATCGGCCTCGGAAGCAAGCTGGCAGTTCTGCAAGCCCAGCAGGTGCGGAATATCACCTCCTACAATGAGATCGACCTGGAGCTGCCTGGTAAACAAAAGTGCGCATATTTCTGCATCGTCTCCGATCAGGATAGCACTTATGATTTCCTCAGCTCCTTGTTTTTTAGCTTCCTGTTCATTCGTCTGATCCGCTATGCCGATGCTTACTGTGAGGGCGGGATGCTGCACCCAAAGGTAAAATTCATCCTTGATGAGTTTCCCAACTGCTGCCTTATCCCCGATTTCACTAAAAAATGCTCTACCATCCGTTCAAGAGGTTGCTCCGTCGCCGTCTTTTTTCAAAATGTCGGCCAGATGCGCAACCGATACCCAGACGATCAATGGCAAGAGATCCTCGGCGCCTGTGACAGCACGGTTTTTCTCGGATGCACAGATATGCTGACCGCTGAGTACTTCAGCGACCGCATTGGAACAGCATCAGTTGAAGTGGAAGGTACGATGCGGGAACTCAACACCATGCACATTACCGATTATACCCCAAGATTCCGTAAGACCAACTCACTTGGCAGGCGCCCATTGCTTACCCCTGATGAAGTCTTGCGTTTACCCCCGGATCAGGTCCTGATTTTCATAAGAGGTCAGAAAGTCATGCGAGCCAAGCGCTTTGACTACTCCCTGCATCCGGACTATAAAAAACTGAAGAGCCGCAAGGCAATCTTACACGAGCCTGACTGGAAAAGCAGTCAGGCTTCCTCTGTATCTGCCAGCGGTGTATCTTCACCATCCGTAACCGCGGCCATACCGGCAGAAAAAGCTAATGTTGGTTCCCAGAAGAAACCACCTGGGAAGCCACCACGCAGCACAACTCGCAAGGTCGTGAATGCGGATGAACTCTTCTAGGAAAGGAGAAGAAAAATGCCTAAGAAGAAGTTACTGAAGCCGTTGAAGAGACCGCTCAGGAAACCATCCCTGTTGAAAAGGCCCCTGCACAGATGCCACGCCGTCAGGGTAGTGAGGATCTTCTTGAACTGAATGATCTGGAACGTGGCGTCACACGCGAGGATAGTGAAGAAGCGAAATGGGGCTATCTTGCTGGCGCAGTGCGAAGACAGCAGATCCTGACTGGAATCGTAAGCGCAGGGATGACCTATACCGAAAATGGCATGCCAATCGTTCCCATTGATTTCGAGGGACTCTGTGTCAAAATCCCCGTTCGCGAGATGACTCTGATCGAATGGCCAGAAGATGAACCGATCCCTCGAAGTGTCCGAGTCCAAATTGGGCGGATGCTTGGCGCTACGATCGACTTTATCCCAGCTGGTGTCGATTTCAAAGAGCGCGTTGCAATCGGGTCCCGTAAAGCTGCCATGTTGCAACGGCAAAAGCGCTACTACGCTTCAGGGCGTGTGAAGCCCGGCATCCTTATGGCATGCCGAGTCCTTACCGTTGGGAATAACACGATGATGGTAGAAGCGTGCGGCGTTGATACGGAAATTTACGCACGCAACGTGTCCTGGGAATGGTTTTCCGATATTGCGGATCTCCACTCCACAGGCGATCTGGTTGTCGCAAGAGTTCTCGATGTGACATACAACGAGCAGCGTGACACTTACGCAGTCAACCTCTCAACAAGGACGCCTCTGAAAACCCGGATCGGGCAGCCTTGGAGAAGATCGTCCCCAACTCCAACTACTTCGGCGTTGTTACCGGTGTGAAAGACCGCGTTTTCTTCGTCCGTCTTCAAGCGGGTGTCAATGCCAAAACGAAGCTGTATCGCTCCATCGACATGCCCAGCAGATTGGATACGGTCAGTTTCCGCGTCACAAGGGTCGATGAAGAAAACGGTATTGCGCTTGGATTTATCACCAGAATCATTAAGCGCCATACCAGATTGAGGTAACCCAACATGAACTATTCTCCCAGCAGCCGCGATGCGATCGATGAACACTGCAGGGAGGTCATTCGGTCATGCCTCAATATCGTGGAGCAGCATGGTGACACATACGTTGCCATCCACAAGGACGATGATATCGAATGCATCGTCCTTGTCTCCATGTCCGAAGCTATCCCATCCTATCCATCATAGTTGCAGACAAACTTCTGCTCGCGGATATCAATGCGGAGCAGATGCACAGCATCGCGAATGAGCTGAATCTGGTGTCGGTCACAGGTTGGCATTCCGTCTTCCTGGCGGATGACAGCATGATCTATATGTACCGGCAATGTCTTTGGCTATCGATGAGCTTGACCTATGAAGACCTCCTTACCATGCTGAAAGAATGCATCAGCGAGTACAAGCGCGGCAAAGGCCGCCTTACTACAGGTGAGTATCCGACCGACCCGGTCGCGTAACGCCTCAAATTATGAAAGGGTTAAAACCATGAAAAAGCGGATCACATCATTGATGCTCATTCTTGTCGTCGCAGTATCCATGACGATGGGAGCGAGCGCGGCATCGTACATTCCGGACGATGTCACCTACCAGAATCTGAACGGCCAGCAGCTTGCCATCAAGACCTATACGCTTCTTCCGGATCAGGATCCCTCCGACCTGTATGAAGACGACTTCGAGTATGACGGATTCCTGTATTCTATGAGCGATATTGTCAAAGAAGAGCAGCGCTACCAGGAAGAGAACGCACATACCGAGGTTGTCACTGTCACAACCGCAAGTAAGAACCTCGAAGATATCCTTGTTGAGCTGAAACCTACGATCGAGTACGATGACGGAGTCTCCTCCGGCACACTTTCGCTCGATCATAGCACTCTCAAAACGGAGGCAGCCGGCTATAAGCGCAGTTCCTATACTGTGACAGCGACAAAGAACTACACCGGCCTCGACCGAAATGATTCTTCCTACATCGATAAGACCGTAGAGAAGAATGGCAGAACTTTGAGCCTCTCCAATGTAACTTGGAGCGTTGAGAGTACTGCTCTGGTCGGCGATGAGCTCGTCCCGGCAACTTACTCTGCGGTAGCCACCTATTCTGGCTCTGCCAGTTCTACCGTCGCAACTGGCTATATTACGACCGCCGAATACAAAGGCACTGTCGTATCCTCTGGTATTTCCAGCATTCTCTATACCGTAACCTACCTGGGCACCAAGATTGAACCGACGAAAGCGGAACCCACCTTCAAAGGTGCGGTCTTGGTGATCTCCATTATCGGCGGAACCGCCCTTTTGGCCGCACTGTTGTTCCTCGGCCTCACGCTTCGTAAGAATACTACAGTCTACAAAGCAACAGGCAAAGGCAACGAATATGAAAAATGCGGCCGGCTTCATCTAAAGGCCAAGAATCCCGAGCTGCGTATTGACCGCTTGAAGGATATTCCTGAAGGTGTGATCGCAATCGAAGTGGATCAGGCAGTCGCAAAGAAGCTCTTCGGCCAGACCATCGCCATCCACTGCTATGACAACACAGTCGAGCATACTGTTGGCACGGTCAATGGCCAGTACTGGTTCAAGGTCGATATCGGCACTCAGGAAGGTGAACCCGATACTGAGGAGGAACCCGTATGAAACTCAAACGCATTTTGACCCTGTGCTGCATGTTGACTATGGCCCTCGGCATGGCGAGCTCTGCCAGTGCCGCAGACTACTCGTTCGAAACCTCGGCCAATCCCGTCTACTACGGCAGCACCAACTACGAGGATCTGTATGATGCCGGCTACAACTACGGTGCCCGCAACCAGATCGACTACGACATTCCAGAAATCCAGTACGGCCTAAGCCAGGAGTTCCTGGAGACCTCGCTCAATAACCCCTATCTGAGCAGCGGTATCCAGTATGGCCTGAGCGGTGGATCCGCAACGACTGTATATCCGGAGTCCGATTTCAGCAATTCCAGCATCATCTCTGGTGGCAGCCTAATCGAAGTTCCGTATCAGCCCTCTGTCACCATTACTGATCTGAAACAGAAAGATGGCAGCATCGGCAAAGTCTCGATCGACCGTGTCAGCCTGAGCTGCAAGGTGTATGAAGGCGCTACTGACAGCTCAATGTCCAAAGGAGCTGGTCACTATACCTCGTCTGGCATCTATACCGGCAACATTGGTCTGTTCGGCCACAATCGTGGCAGCCATGCCTATTTTGCTAAGCTGAAGAATGTGAAGATCGGTGACATCGTGGAGTACAAGACCGCGATCGGCACCAAGACCTACCAAGTGACTTTTGTCGGGTCCATCTCCTATACCGACTATTCGTACCTGAATGAGATGGGAGATAACCGAATTACCTTGATCACTTGTATCGCTAACCAGCCCTCTCTGCGTCTGTGCGTGCAGGCAGTAGAGATTCGATAAATGAACTGGAGGAACACTATGAAAACCAATAAGCCCCGCAATCGTGAGAGTCGTACCAAGCCCATCCCCACCGAGTCCAGCGTAGCCATTCGGCTGCGCCTGCCTCGCGAGTCCTATGACCAGATGAGAGATCTGGTTAAGAACAGGCGGGCAACCAAGGAAGACATCTTCCTGCGTGGCCTCCAGGCCTACTGCAATCAGTAATTCATCCCTACGCCTTTCCCCCGCAGAGAGTGGCTGGAATACACTTGATGAGGTGAAAGAAAATGAAGAGAATCGGATCCTTTATCGCCGGTCTTCTGGTCGGCACCATACTCTTTGGCGGCTCCGTGGCCTATGCGGCCGGCGTCGTTGCTGAGCTGAGCAGCCATCGGTTCTTTGTCGATGGTCAGGAAGTGAAATGACCGCATACGCTATCAACGGCAACAACTATGTGATGCTCCGCGATATCGGCAAGGCGGTTGGTTTCAATGTTCATTGGGACAGCACCAACGGCTGTGTCCAGATTGAGAGCGATAAGCCGTATACCGGCACAGCTCCCGCGAAGACGCAGAGCGTGGCAGTGGGAGCTAAGAAAGCTGACTACACACAGGCGGATGTCATGCCCGAGCCCAAGGCTGGCGACAAGATCCCCTGCAGCGACGGCTATGTGTATGAGATCACCGATGTGAGCAAGTACCAGAACAGTATGTTCGCTACGCAGGAAACTGACACCCTGCCGGACCCCACCTGTGACTGGAGCCTGCTGGATCAGCCGACTCTGCCCGAACCCGAGGCGAACCACTTCACTTCCGGTGGTAAGGAGTACATGTTCGTGCGCAACCTCTTTGAGACCCGTCGCATGCAGTACACCCTCTATAACGCCATCGGCGACAATCCGCAGACCTGGCAGAACGGAAAGCCCGTAACCAGAGCGGATGGCAGCCCTCTTGTGACCGTGAAGCTGTCTATTCCCGAAAGCGTGGCAGCCAACAGCTTCTGGCCCTGGCGTTCCGACCAGATCGTCGAACTTTTCAATTCCTGCCCTCCCGGCGAGTACGCCTTTGAGGCATGGGATGTCTATTGTGACGGAGCCTTCCAGTACACGGAATATTACATCTCCGTAAAATGAAAACTGAATATTGTTCCCTGCGGAGGCAGTGTGCTGAAATACGCACACTGCCTTTTTTCATACCGATCCAACCCAAGAATGCTTTACGCATTCACGATAATAAGCACGGAGGTCAATCAAAATGAAAAAACGAGTTGTTTCAATGCTTCTCGCAGTTGTCATGTTGCTCGGAATGTTTTCTGGTACAGCTCTGGCGGCCAGTTCCGAAGAGGAAGCTCTCGACGAAGTCAACATCTACAGCGGCGGTCAGAAACTCAGCTATCTGTCGATCAATGGCAGAGTGCGTGAGCTGATCTACACCTACTACAACTATGTGGATCGCAACGGCCAGACGAAGGAGATCCCTGCTTACTGCGTCAATCCCAATATCAAGGGTGTGCCGCAGACCGTCAAGCCGGGTGAGAGCATCAAATATCTCGCCGATAAGATCGGCAGTGATCCCAAAGTTATGGGAATCATTGCAAACGGATATCCCCACGCGGCCTGAGTGAGCTCAAGCTGGAAAATAAGTATCAGGCTTACTACGCCACCAAGATGGCGCTCTGGGCCTACTTGCTGCCCAATTGGGATATCAACAACATGAAAATCAACCCCAACCTGACCGGAGTGGAGCTGGAGCGTGCCAATAAGATGCTGGCAGCCGTGAAGGATATCTACCGTCGCGGCACCGTATGGAGCACTGTTCTTTCTCCTAATGTCACGGTGGAAGCCGACCAGGAGACCGCCTATCCTGCAACCATCAATGGTCAGGAATATCTCCAGCAGATCTTCACGGTCACTTCTGAAACCTGGGTGTGCAACTACGCTGTAAATGTTGCCTTTAGCGATCCCTCTGCGGTTCCTGCCGGCACGAAGATCGTTGATATGGACAACAAGGAAATTGATGTCATCACCACCAAGGCCACCGGAAAGGGATATGCCGGACAGTTCAAGGTCCTGTATCCTGCCAGCGCAGTCGATGGACAGAGCGGCAGCGTCCAACTGAGCTTTCGTACCAATGTCTATAAGTACGCCATCTACTACGCTGTGTGCGCCGAGAAGGACAAGTATGGCAACCTGCAAAATTACATGTGCGATACCGATCCGACCACGCCTCTGGCTCTGACGGCATACAGCAACTACACCGACACCCCTGAAGAGGAACCCACCGAGACCAGCCTGAAAATCCTCAAGTACGAGGAAGGCACGACCATCCCCCTGAAGGGCGCGATGTTTGAAGTGGTTGATCCCGAAGGCGCATCGGTCGGAACCTTTGCCACCAACTCCAAGGGCCAAATCGTTATCCCTCTTACTCTGGCCGGCAACTACACCGTCTATGAGCGCGAAGCCCCTAATGGCTACCTGCTTAGCGAGGAACCCGCCCAGAATGTCAAAGTTGAGTACGGCAAGCAGGCTACGGTGACTTTTGAAAATGCTCCGTATGGCAACCTAATGGTGAAGAAGTACTCCGACTCCGGTATGCAGCTGCCCGGTGCCGTGATTCGAATCGAGCACATTGAGTCCGGTGCCGTATATACCGGAGAAACCAATTATGCCGGTACTGCTGTTTTCACCGAGATTAAGCCTGGCGCTTACCGCATCCAGGAGATCGCAGCGCCTGCCGGCTATATCAAATCCGATGAAGTCTATGCCGCAACCGTCATCTCCGGCGACACTGTGGAAATCCCTATCGTGAACGAGGAGAAGCCCGGCCTGCGTGTGATCAAGTATGACTCCAAGACCCACGAGGCTCTGCCTGATATCTCCTTTGAAATTTTCAAAGATGCACAGTCTCTGGGCACCTTCCAGACTGATGAATTCGGCGAGATCCTGTTAACCGATCTGGATCCCGGCACCTACCTTGTAAAGGAAGTCGCTACCGACTCCTCTCACATCATCAATTCCACTCCCCAGCAGATTGAGCTGGAAGGCTCCGATGGCATTCTGGAGCTGGTCTTCTTCAATGATCAGAAGCCGGGTATCCATCTTGTAAAGCTGGACAGCACCACCTTGGAGCCTCTGCCCAACGCGCGGTTCCGTATTGAGCTTGTCGGCGGTACCTTCTCCAAGGAGTACACCACCGACGCAAATGGCGAGATCGACCTGACCGATCTGGAGCCTGGTGCCTACAAGGTGACGGAGCTGGCCGCGCCGGATGGCTACCTGATTGATGACGCCACTCGTGTCATCCAGATTAACGGTAACAAAAATGCCCAGTTCGTGTTCACCAACACCCAGAAGCCCAGCTTCCGTCTGGTGAAGCTGGATAGCTACAGCGGCCTCGGCCTCGCTGGTGCGACCTTCAGAATTGCGCGGATTGAGGACGGCTCGCATTACCTGGATCGCGTAACTGACACCAGGGGCGAGATCAACATCTCTGACCTGGAGCCCGGCGTTTACTCCGTGTTTGAAATGGATGCACCGGAAGGATATGTGAAGGACAAGCGTGAGTACCATGTGGAGCTGTTCCCCGGTCAGAATAGTGAACTGGTCGTTTCCAATGATCGGATGCCCAATTTGGAGATCATGGTTGAAATCGGTAATTATCTAG
>ERZ791618.436-NODE-436-length-21037-cov-2.401630_pt1 | contig 21037 bp, 24 predicted proteins | sample MGYA00510059_ERZ791618 | MGnify/ENA primary metagenome ERZ791618 (study PRJEB30046, sample SAMN00715159) | human gut metagenome | study: EMG produced TPA metagenomics assembly of the A metagenome-wide association study of gut microbiota in type 2...
AGTAGCCTTTTTACCAATTTTACCAATTCTTGTAGTAATAATTTCTAAATCTGAAAGAACTAGTTCTACATTAATAACTTCAATATCTCTTATTGGTTCAACATTACCATCAACATGAATAATATTTTCATCATCAAAACATCTAACAACCTCAACAATAGCATCTACTTGTCTTATATGTGATAGAAACTTATTACCAAGTCCTTCACCAGTACTAGCACCCTTTACTAGTCCTGCAATATCTGTAAATTCATAAGTAGTAGGAATAGTTCTCTCAGGAACATACATATTTTCTAATACTTCTACTCTCTTATCAGGAACAGTAACTACACCTACATTAGGATCAATTGTAGCAAATGGATAATTTGCAGCTAGTATATTCTTTTTAGTAATGGCATTAAATAAAGTACTCTTTCCAACATTAGGAAGGCCAACAATACCAGCAGTTAAACTCATTTATATCACTTCTTTCTTACCTAAATATTATAACAAAAATTAACTATAAAATAAACATTTTTATACAAGTAATTATAAATATTTTTTACTTATTTCACTTTAAGTCAAAATCTCAAAGTGTTTATCTGATCCAAAGTATTGTCTCAAATAAATATATCAGCCATATATATTAAATATAAACTGGGAGTATAAAATTTAAAAAAGTCATACCAAAGTATAACTTTTAATTTATAGCATAACATTAGAGCCAAATCCTATAGGAATACCAATAATATAAAACGCCAACATTATAACAAAATATAATATTACAAAAGCAATAGTATAAGGTACCATTAATGACATAGCATCAGTAATAGTAATAACATCATTCTTTCTCTTATTATAAATGTGTAAGAAACCAATTAGTATAACAAAGTAACTATATACTGGGGTAATGCCTTTAATACAAGAATCACCAGCTCTAAAGACAACCTCAGCAAATTCAGGAGTCATAGAACTTTGCATAAACATTGGAACAATTACTGGAGACAGCATAGCCCATTTAGTCGAAGCCATAGGAACAAAGAATGTTGATAAGGCCACTATTAAGAATGTAATGACTACAAGAGCAAGTCCAGATAACTGCATACCATTAAGTAATTCAGATAAAGATGCAACAACAAATAAACCTATATTAGTTTCTTTAAATATCATACAAAATTGTGAAGCAAAAAATATAAGTACTAATAAAGAAGCAACATCTTTTAAATAATAACTCATTCCTTCTACTAGATCTCTATTATTATTAATTGTCTTAACTCTCATACCATATATTAATGAACTAAATATAAGTAAGAATGAGAATATAGTAACAGAGCCTTGATAAAAGTACGAACCTTCGCCAAAGAGCATATCAACATATTTACTTTGACTAAGATCTAGGAATAGTCCCGAGAAAGGAAGACCCTTAATAATACAATACACAAGAAGAATGCCAATAATTAAGGTAGCAAGTAATGATATAGCAATACCTTTTCTTTCTTTTTTAGAAACCTCACCTAGTTGTGATGGTTCTTCTTCATCAAAAGAATACTTACCAAGCTTTGGTATGATAAATCTTTCTGTAACTACCATACCAACATAAGCTACAAGTATTGTACTAACAATAGTAAAAATAATATTGCCATACAAATTAACATTATAAGATGAATCAAGTATAAGTGCAGCCTTATTTGAATAAGTAGTTAACATACTATCTAATCTATTAACAACAACATTACTACCATATCCAAAGGTAATACCTGTAAAAGCAGCACAAATACCCGCAGATGGGTGTCTACCTAAATTCATAAATAATATTGCCGCTAAAGGAATTAATATTACATACCCAACTTCATAAAACATCGAAAAGATAACCCCAAGAAGTACAACTAAGAAAGTAAGTACTTTTCTTGGTAGCTTTTCACCAATTACCTTAAATAAAGAATTAAGAAAACCACTCTTATATCCTACACCTACTCCAAGTAAACCTATAATTAAATTACCAAGAGGAGCAAAACTAATAAAATTGTTTAACATATTACTAATCAAATATTGAAGCCCCGTCCTATTAAATAAATTATGAATATTAACAGTTTGTGTTGTTAAATCACCAGTAACCTCATTAACTACATAATAACTAGACTCTAAATTGAATATACTACCCAAACTACTAAGTATCATAACAGCTAAAGTAAGAATTAAAAATACTAAAGCTGGGTGTAGTCTAACTTTCTTTTTTTTCATTTTTAACCACCTTTTTTATTTTTTTATTAAAATCCACTCTAGGAAGCATTATTACTCTACTACAATTAGTACATTTTATTTTAATATCTGCGCCTAATCTAATTATTTCAAACTCACTAGAACCACATGGATGTACCTTTTTCATGATAACTTTATCACCTAAATTATAATTCATTACAATTCACCTAGTTCCATTATATCATTTATTTTATACTAAGTAAATTATTTTTATTTTAATTTTATTAAATATAATAAGTAGAAAAGCATTATACTTAACACTTAGAATAAAGACATAAAATATTATAAGTGAACTATTGTAAAAAAATATTAGTTTTGATATAATTAAATGGTAAAAGAGGGATGATGAAGTGAGTAAAGAAAGAAGTAAAAGAAAAATAAGTGTACAAAAAATATTTAATCTAGTAAGTCTAATGTTCTTACTAGCATGTGTTATTTTTTATGGAGGAAGATTTATTAAATTATACATAGAAAATAACAAAGTAGAAGAAACAAATTCTATGGCTAAAAACATTAAAGAAAGCAATAAAGATAATAAAAATTTTAAAATAGTTAATGGTGAATACTATTTTAGCGGCACTAACATAAATAATTACGTCTCATATTCAAATTTATTATGGAGAATAATAAAGATAAATAATGATAATACAATTACTATGATATCAGATAGTAGTATAACATCACTAGCTAAAGGAGAAAGTAAAGAATATAATTCTTCATACATAAGTAAATGGTTAAATAAAAAAGATAGCGAAGAATATACTGGCATACTAGAAAATAATTTAAATAATATGAACAAATATTTAACATTTACCAAAACTTGTAAAGATGTAATCGAAGATACTAAAAACATATCATGTAAAGATTTAACTGAAGATACTTACATAACAATACCATCACTAAATGATTATGTAAACACTGGTGGTAATGATAGCTTTATGAATAATGAAGAATACTTTTATTTAATAAACAATAATAAAGAAAATAAATCTTGGTATATAGATAATAAAGGAAAACTTGGTAAAAGTAATGGTGCTGATGTAATAGGAATTAAGCCAGTAATAACAATTAAAGCAACAATAGAAACAACTGGTGGTGATGGTACAAAAGATAATCCATACACATTTGAAGGAGAAAATAGTTTATTCGGAAGTTATGTAAAACTTGGTAATGATATCTGGAGAATATATGAAATTAATGATAAAGAAGTAAAATTATCACTAAATAATTATTTGATAATAAATAATGACGAACAAAAATACAATTATTCATCTAATGGATATCAATATAATGACACAAAAAATAAAACATTAGCTTACTATTTAAATAATACATATCTAAATAAATTAAGCTATAAAGATTTAATTAAAGAGACAAAGTTTGCTAATGGATTATATAGCAATACTACAAACTTTGATTATACTAAAGTACTTAAAGAGACAATAGATACTAAAATGTCACTACTTTCACTAGGAGACCCAATCTTAAATAATAAACTAACAAATTACTTTATGTCTACTGGAATAGATAAAAATAGCAATAATATGTATGTATTTCAAAATGATTTCAAGTTATATACAAAATCATCTTCAACAAGTTTAAAAATAGTACCAGTAATATCTATAGATAAAGATAAACTTACCAAAGGTACAGGAACTATAGATAGTCCTTTGGAGGTAGAATAATGAGAGAAAGAAAGAAAGTAAAAATATATAAAACAACCATTTTATTTATAATTCTAGATTTAATTGCAGCTTGGTGTTTCTTTATGATGTATGGTCCTTGGGATAAAGTAAGAAATATGTATGTAAATACTGCGATGAAAACTATGCATCATCAATATTTTGCTAATATTTTCTATAATCAAAAAACAATAGATAAAATAATGGCTAGTAACTACTTCATATCATTTGAAGAAGATGCCGATACAGATGCAATAGTAATAGACACTAAAGAAAAATCAAAATATAAAGATAAATATGAGGAAGAATTATATACAAGAGAAAATCCTGATGATGACTACAAAGTAATTGATTTAAAAGTAGGAAATTCTAATGGATATCTAGTAGCCATCTATAAACCTGAAAAAGTAAGACTAATTTCCACAAAAGAATTTAATGTCGGTGGTAAAGGAGAAAGAATAACCACAATGTGTGAAAGATATGGTGGTTCAGTATGTATTAATGGTGGGGGTTTCCAAGACTCTGGATATGGTTCAGATATACCAACAGGAGTAGTTATTCAAGATGGAGAAATAACTTGGGGAGCTGATACTGCTGATACCGCTAGAGACAACATAATAGGACTTACTAAAGATGGAAAATTAAAACTAATGACCAATGCTACTGCCAACGAAGCATTAAAAGCAAATATAAATGACGCTATGGTATTTGGACCATTCCTGATAGTTAATGGAAAACCACTTGAAATAGTTGGAGATCCATGGGGTTATGCTCCAAGAGTAGCTATAGGACAAACGAAATCAGGTATAATATTATTTCTAGTAGTTGACGGGGAAAACTACATTAATGGTGCCAGTCTTCAAGATATGGTAGACATTCTAACTAGATATGGTGCATACAATGCTGCCAACCTAGATGGTGGTCAATCATCATCATTATCAATAAATGGCAAACTATATAATAATCCCCCAGCAGCAGCTAAAAGACAAGGTGGAAGATATGTAGTAACTGGATGGGGATTAATAAAATAATAACAAAATATCACTAGGATTTAGTGATATTTTTTTCATATTCATTTAACTTATCAATATAAACATCCTTAACATTATTAATAATAGCTTCAAATATAATATTTTCTATCCCCCTAGAAATAATTTTATCAAGACGCCTTGCCCCAAACTCATAAAAATCACTTTCTTTAATAATTTTATCAATTACATCATCGGCATAAGTAATATTAATATCAGAATGTTTTTTATTAATTATTTCGAGCTTATTAGTAATAATCTTTCTTACATCATCCTCACTTAGTCTATCAAAAGTCATAATACCATCAATTCTATTAATAAAGGATGTAGAAAATCTATTTTTTAAACAATTAATATTATCATTATTTTATTGAAGCCAATATTGTTTTTTTCAAATCCAACATTAGAAGTCATAATAATAACCATATTATTAAATCTAATAGTAACACCTTTAGAATTTTTTATTTTTCCCTCTTCTAATATCTGATAAAATAAATTAATAACCGAAGGATGTGCCTTATCTATTTCATCAAGTAATAATACTGAATTAGGTTTATTTCTAATTTCTTCCAAAACATTTTTATTATCATCATATCCAATATATCCAGGAGAAGAACCAAGTATTTTATTAACCATGTACTATCACTATATTCACTCATATCAAGTCTAATAAAATTAGTCTCTCCTACTAGAAGTTTAGCATACTCTTTAGCCAAACATGTCTTACCCACTCCAGATGGACCAACAAATAGCATAGAATAACATCTATTATCACCATATTTAATTCTTTTAGTAATATTCATAAGACTATCAATGACATTATCATGACCAATAATAATACTCTTTAATTTTCTTTCCATTTCATAAATGTTATCTATATTATTACTAAGTATATCTTCAGTAGGTATTTTTACTCTATTACTAATAACCGAAGCAATATCAAAAGTAGTAACCTCATTTTTCTTAGCACTACAAGATAATTCTAACTCATTAAGTTCTGACATTAACTTAGCCTCTTTCTTTCTAATATCAAAAGCCTTATCAATATCATTATCAATAATAAAACTATTCTTTTCTTTACCTAGTCTATTAATTTCTTTCTTAATATTTTTTAATCTATCATTGCCAGTTTCTTTGATACTAACCCTAGCACAAACCTCATCTAATACATCTATTTCTTTATCAGGTCTATTTCTATCAAATAGATATTTTTCTGAAATATCAACTAAACTATTAAGTATATCATCACTAATAATGACATTAGATACTTTTCATATATATTTCTTATATTAAATAAAATATCTTTAGTTTCATTAATACTAGGTTCTTCAACAAATACCTTTTGAAATCTTCTTTCCAAAGCAGAATCTTTTTCAATAAACTTCTTATATTCTTCAGTAGTAGTAGCTCCTATACATCTAATTTTACCCCTAGCTAAAGAAGGTTTTAATATATTTGAAGCATCTATTGCTCCTTCAGCACCACCTGCACCAACCAAAGTATGAATTTCATCTATAAATAAAATAATTTCTGTATTATCTTCAATTTCTTTAAGTACTTTTTTCATTCTTTCTTCAAATTCACCACGATACTTAGTACCAGCAACCATTGTAGCCATATCTAAAGAAATAACTCTCTTACCTATTAATCCAGATGGAACACCTTCATTAGCAATTAATCTAGATAGTTCTTCTACGATAGCGGTCTTACCTACACCAGCCTCACCAATTAAAATAGGGTTGTTTTTAGTTCTTCTACAAAGTATTTCCATTACTCTTCTAACTTCTTTTTCTCTTCCAATAACTGGGTCTAATTTACCATTCTTAGCCTCATTGGTAAGATCAACTCCTAAATCATCTATAAGCAGTTTTTTCTTCTTATTCTTCTTACTTTTCTTTATAAGACTAGTAGAGAAATCATCATACATAGACTCAATATCAATATCCATTCCAATTAATATTCTAATAGCAATACCCTCACCTTCTTCTAGCATAGAAAAAAATAAGTGTTCTAAAGTTACTTCGCCATCATTATTATCTTTACTATCCATAATAGCGGATTCAATTATCTTTCTAAGTAATGGTGTATATAAAAAGTATTCACTTTTCTTTTTACTAGTACCTACAACTTTAGATAGTTCTTCTTTAAAATTATCATAATAAAGATCATAATTATTCAATCTTTCAGTAATATTACTATTTGTTTTTAAAATAGAAAGAAGTAAATGTTCTGTTCCTATATATGGATGTCCTAAATCCAACATCTCTTTTTTTGCATTCATTAGTACTGTCTGTGCTTCTTCATTAAAGTTTCCAATCATATTATTATTTCTCCTCTCTAACATATTCTATGAATATAATGATATAATTTTCTAAATTTTAATCAAGAAAAATAGACTTTTTTTATTTATTCTTTATGTTTCCTTCAAGCCTTATTTTATAAGTCTTTCAGTGCTATTTTTAGCTTATAATCTAAAAATAGTGTATCAGCCATACCTATCATATATAAGCCAAAAACATATAAAAAAACACCTAAAATAATTTAGATGTTTTTTGTTATTATAAATAATTATATTAATGATAATACAAGTAATACTAATATTACAAGTAATAATAACATCAATACAAATCTCCATATATATTTTACCCAAGTTGTATATGGAACATCAAAATATTTAAGAGCAAATATTACTAACAAACTAGTAGGCCCTATAATACTAACAATACCATAAACACTTTGGAATAATAAAGCATATACAGAATATAATGATTCATCAGTTACTTGAGCTATCATTGTAGAGTATACACCAGCTACAGTATAATATAAATCAGAATGAAGAAGTGTTCCTAATCCACTGATTAAAGTTCCTGTTAAAACATTTAATCCAAGTTTAGATTCAGAAATCAAACTAATAATATTAGACATGAATCCAAAGTTATAAGCACATACTAGTATAGCAGATGTAAGCATAACTAGGCATATAGTTGGAACCATTTTTTTAGCACCAGTCATAAAATTGTCAATAGCCTCATCAAATTTAACTCTATAAATAAACTTAAGAATTAAAGTAAATAGAATTAAAGTGATAATTATAGACATATATGAGCCAAGACTAGCCCAATTACCTAATGAATATGCATTAGAAGTAATAACATTAGAGAATACTTCGAATTTTCCAATCTTTATTCCAAGTAACCATTCATTAAATTTATCAAAGCATTCTATACCAAATAACTTATTCCAAGGTAAATATCCTAAAATAAGAACAACAAGTATTACTGATAGAACAACAACTATAGGCCATGTTCTAATGTTTTTGTAGTCACCCTTAACTTCAGAAACTAATACTTCATTACTTTCATTTAATTCATATTTAACTTTCTTATCTTGAACATTTTTAATATATCTTAAAATGAAGAATATAAGTAAAGCAACTCCAAGAACAAGAAGAACTAATTTAGCCCATATATTAGAATATAAATCTAATGAAGATAATCCTTCAATAGTAGTGGCACTATACCCATAATAACCATTAGGATCTCTAAATGTTATATAGATACCTCCTATAAAACCTACTAACATTGAAACAACTGTTGAACTAATAGCAACTAACTTATCATGACCCATTGCTAATATAATAGCAGCAACAAATGGTACAAACACAAGAATTGCTCCAATAAGACCAGTAACTGAAGTTAAAACAGCAAATAATATAGTAACTATTATTATAAATAAATTACCATGAGCTTTAACTTTACTAGCAATATTATCAACTAATTTCTTATAAGCAGGTACTTCTTTTAATACACCATAAAAAGCACCAAGTACTAATAAATAAACAGCAGTATCAAAGAAGTAATAGAATGACTGAGTGAAATTAATTAGAGTATCACCAATTGGAATCATCTTAAATACATTAAGTTTTTCAACAAATTGACCTGCTATTGCAAGACCTCCATTAATTAGCACAAGTGCTCCAAAAACAATCAATATTACTTTAAATAAACTATGTTTTTTCATAATAACCTCCTCTAACATTAATTATAACACAAATGAACTAAAAGTAAATAAAAAAGAGAAAATTTCAAGTGTTTTCCCTTATTTTATAATACTTTAAGTCTATTTTTTATCCTTCATTTGAGGAAATAATACTACATCTCTAATTGAAGGTTGATTAAATATAATCATCATAAGTCTATCTATACCAAAGCCAAGTCCACTTATCGGAGGCATTCCTTGCTCCATTGCAGACAAGAAACTTTCATCTAATTCCATAGTTTCATCATCACCTTGAGCTTTAGCCTTTAATTGTTCTTCAAAAGCCTCTCTTTGAGTGATAGGATTAACTAACTCAGAATATGCCTTACAAAGTTCAGTACCGCAAGCAACAACCTGGAAGACATCAATAATTCTTTTATCCATATCATTTCTTCTTGCAAGAGGTATAAGAACAGCCGGATAATTATATATAATTGTAGGTTCTAAAACATCAGTTCTAATTTTTCTCTTGTATATAAAATCAATAATTTGACTAAGAGATTTTACTTCATCAAGGTCTTCATAATTAAATAAACCTGCTTCAACAACCTTATCCTTAAGTAATGAAGGTTCTTCAATATCAAGAAAATCAAATCCTAATACTTTTCTCATTTCTTCTACATAGTTAATTTTTTTCCATTCAGCACCAAAATCAATAACATTGTCTTGATATTCAATCTTAGTACTACCAGTAAGTTCAGTAAGTAAACCTCTAATAAAACTTTGATAAAACTTAATGTTATCTTCAAAGTTCCAATAAGAAGCATACCATTCAACTTGCGTAAATTCCTGAAGGTGTTCTGTATCCATACCCTCATTTCTAAAACATTTTGCCATTTCATATACTCTATTAAATCCACCAGCAACACATTGTTTTAAATATGTTTCAGGAGCTATTCTAAGATTACAATCCATATCTAATGCATTATGATGAGTATAAAATGGTTTAGCACTAGCACCACATACAGCATTTTGTAATATTGGAGTTTCTACTTCCAAGAAACCATTCTCACCTAAAAACTTATGAATATAAGCATATAATTTACTTCTGCCAAGAAAAACTTTTCTAGTTTCTTCATTCATAATTAAGTCTACATATCTTTGTCTGTATTTCATTTCCATATCAGTAAGGCCATGAAATTTTTCAGGAAGTGGTCTAAGTGCCTTTCCTAAAAATTCAAAACTATGTACTCTTAAAGTTTTTTCACCAGTTTGTGTAGTAAATATTTCACCCTTTGCGCCAATAAAATCACCAGTATCAATTAATTTCTTAAAGAAAGCATATTTATCTTCACCAACCATATCAATTTTAATTTCAAGTTGCATGTCTCCTTCAATGTCACGAATTCTTACAAAAGATAATTTTCCCATTTTTCTCATAAATACAATTCTACCCGCAATAGCTACATCAGTAGTTCCATCTTCTAATAATCTAGCATCTTTAATTTTATGAGTAACTTCATATCTCTCTGGATATGGATTACAATAATTTCTTATTTCTTCTAATTTATCTCTTCTAACTTGTTCTTGTTCACTAAATTGTCTTTCCATTATTTTTTCACCTCTTCTATTACATTAGTACCTGCTATCATATCGTGTAAACCTCTGCCATCTTTCTTATAAGTTACCATAAAGAATGATACTATAATAACAAAGAATTCTACATATCCAACAATTGTATAAATATAAGTAAATGTATTAACACTTAATATATTAACAAATATTATACTAAATAAAGCACTAACTATGTTATATATAAATAAGCTTCTAAGTAACATATTCCATATACTAGGTTTCTCTCCATCTTTATTCACTACTTTAATTTTTAATAGTTTTTTACCTAATGTTTGACCCTTATTTAAAGTTGCAAACACTACAAAATATCCAATATATAAGGTTACAGAAACAATGTTAGTAGTAACATTACTCTTTTGTAATTCATAATTAATTTTATAAGTTTCATCTTTATATTTATCTATGGTAATTTCACCACTTTGATAATCACTTAATAGTTTACTCATTTTATCTGTTAAATCACTAGTCTTATTACTATTAAAGCCTACTGTTATTAAAGAAGCAATAAATATAACTATAAAATAGTCCAATATAAATGCTCCCAATCTCTTGAAAAAACTTGCCTTCATAATTCTCATCTCCTAGTAAATATTATACATTATTTTTAAGTTCTTTTAAATAGTTATTAAGAATATTTTTTAGTTCTTCGCTAGTTTTTGTTCTAAATATTTCATTTTTAACGCTTTGTGCTCCAGGAAGTCCTTTTAAGTACCAAGCAGCATGGCTTCTCATTTCAAGTACTGCAACCATTTCATCTTTTATTTTAAGTAAATAATCTAAGTGATGAAAACACATATTTATTTTATCTTCATAACTAGGTTTTGCGATTATCTTACCAGTATCTAGATATGTAATAATTTCCTTCATTAACCAAGGATTTCCAAGTACTCCTCTACCTATCATAATAGCATCACATCCAGTATAGGATAACATTCTTTCAGCAGATTCAACACTAGTAATATCACCATTTCCTATTACTGGAATAGATACAGCCTCTTTAACTTTTTTTATTATGTCCAAATCAACACTTCCGGAATAGCCCTGACTCCTAGTTCTTCCATGAATGGTAATAGCACTAGCTCCAGCTTCTTCACATATTTTTGCAACCTCTACAGCATTGATACTATTTGTATCCCAGCCACTTCTGATTTTAACAGTTACTGGAACATTTACTGCTCCCGCAACCGCACTAACAATGTCTCTTATTTTATTTGGATTCTTGAGAAGCGCACTTCCAGCTTGTGACTTTACAGCAACTTTAGGTACAGGACATCCCATATTAATATCAATAATATCAGGATGCATAATTTCTTCAACCATTTTAGCAGCCTCTACAAAAGTATCTTTATCGCTTCCAAATATCTGCTGCGCTATAGGCCTTTCGCACTCTTCAAAGTAAAGCATATTCTTTGTTTTCTTACTATCATAAATAAGTCCCTTATCGCTAACCATTTCAGCATATACCAAAGGGCATCCCATTTCTTTTATAATTTTTCTAAAAGCACTATTACATACACCAGCCATCGGAGCAAGTACTACATTACCCTTAATAACAATATTACCAATTTTAAACATAATATCACCACACGTTACATATTTTACCATATAATAAATAAAATTAAAAGAAAAAATTAAGTAATAACTTACTTAATCATATATAAAAAATCATATATAAAACTACATACCAAATAAGATAAACCAAATATAAGAAGAATATAGAAAATTCTAGCTTGTACTATCTTATTTTTTTTAAATATATTAGTAAAGTTAATACTATCCATAGCATAAATAACCAATGGAAGTACTAACAAATATAATAAAAATTTAACCATTATTTTTCTAATTCCTTAATCATATCATTTCTTCTTATATATTTACTTACATTAGTAAAAGGAGTATTAATAAACTTATCAACAATATCTAGCATTAAATCTTCATCTAATTCTTCACTCATCGCTATACAATTAGCATCATTGTGTGCTTTACATAAAATAGCTTCACTCTCATTTGAAACTTTAGCACAATATACACCTTTCATTTTATTTAAAGTAATACTCATGCCTATACCGGTACCACATATAGCAATTCCTAAATCAACCTCGCCATTTTGAATAGCAGTTCCTAATTTTTTAGCATAAATTGGAAAATCAACACTATCTCAGTATCAGTTCCATAATCAATAACATCATATTTATATAAACTATCTTTCAAAAATTTTTTTGCTTTATAACCACGATGATCACTAGCAAGACCAATTGTCATATTATCACCATCCTTCAACACAATTATACTAAAAAAATGAATTAAATTAAATATAATTTATTTACTTTGACATATATTTTACACAAAAGAAAAAAGACATTATTGTCTTTCTAGCATATACAAATTATCCAAAAGTATTCCTGTACCCTCAGCTACACAAGTAAGTGGAGATTCCGCGATAAATACAGGCACTTTAAGTTCTTGACTTAGTATTTGAGCAAAACCATCTACTAAAGCACCACCACCAGTAAGTACTATACCTTTATCAATAATATCAGCAGATAATTCTGGAGGAGTTTGTTCAAGTATACCTTTAACTGCATGAATAATAGTATAAACACTTTCTCTTAATGCTTCTTCTACTTCATCACTTGTCAAAGTAATAGTATGAGGAAGACCTGTAACTAAATCTCTTCCTCTAACTTCCATTTTTTCATTTCTAGAACCAGGAAAAACAGTACCAATACTTATTTTAATATCCTCAGCAGTTCTCTCTCCTACCAACAATTTATATTTATTCTTAATATATTTAACAATATCATTATCAAAAGCATTACCAGCAATTCTAATTGAAGCACTATTAACAATACCACCCAAAGATAAAATAGCAATATCAGTAGTGCCACCACCAATATCAATTACCATATTACCACTCGGTTTAGATATATCCATACCAGCCCCAATAGCGGCTACCTTAGGTTCTTCCTCTAAAAAAACTTTTTTAGCCCCTGTTCTTTCAGCAGCCTCCTTAATAGCATTTTTTTCAACCTGAGTAATATTAGATGGACAACATATTAATATTCTAGGTCTAGAAAAGAATCTTTTACCATTTATTTTTTTTATAAAATAATTAAGCATAACTTCAGTAGTGTCATAGTCGGCAATTACACCATCCTTCATTGGCTTAATTGCTTTTACCTTACCAGGAGTTCTACCAAGCATTTCATGTGCCTCAGATCCTACCGCTAAAGGTCTTTTCGTATCAGCGTCTATTGCAACAACAGATGGCTCATTTAATACAATACCCTGTCCTTTAATATATATAAGTACATTAGCAGTTCCTAAGTCAATTCCAATATCTTTGTTAAACATAAAATCACCATCCTCATTTACATTTTACCACAATTTAACAATTTTTAATAGAGTAGATTTCCTTTTTTATCTAAAAACTTATCTTTTGTAGCCTGTCCCCCTCTAATATGCTTAATATAAGTATGATATTCCAAAATACTTGACACTTTTTGATATAAAGTACTGTCAAGTAACAACAACTTTTCTCTCATATCCTTATGTACAGTACTCTTAGATACACCAAATACTATAGATACTTCCCTAATAGTTTTATTAGTATCAATAATATAACTAGCTTCTTCTATTACTCTAGAAATAATCTTCTTATTCATATATGTTCTCCTATAAAATTATATTTATAAGATAACATATTATGTAAAAAAAGGCTTATTACCTATAATTCATCAACAGATTTATTATAATATTCTTCTGGATTAACTATAGAGCCTTTATAATATAATTCAAAATGTAAGTGATTACTTAACTCTTTATTAATATTAGATAAACCACTTTTAGCAAGTATCTGTCCCTGAATAACATTATCTCCCTCTTTTACAGTAACATCAGACAAGCTTTGATAAACACTAATAAGTTCATTGCTATGTCTAACTTCAATAGAAGTACCAAGAATTTTATTCTCATAAACATTTATTACTGTACCATCAAGAATACTGATTACATCAAATGAACTATCGCTAGTATAATCTACCCCAGAGTTTTGCATATAGGTATCTTCATAAAGAATAATAGATTTTTCCTGATTATCAGCTTCACCTTGATAGTCATAAAAAGTCTTGTAAATAGAAACCTTACTATCCAAATAAGGTCTTACAATTTTAGAACTAGTACTAACTACTGGTATATCCTTATCATATTCTGATACGATCTCACCATCAACATAATTAGTATTTTTCTTATCTTTAAATAGTAAATCATTAGATAGTCTACCTGCAAAATACATACAAAACAAAAATGCAATAACACATACTCCGTAAATCATAGGTACTAAGAGTGGCTTAACTCTTTTCATTTTCATATTCTCACCTCTACTATAATTGTTTCCTAAATTAAAAAATATATACATTAATTTAATAATTTTTTAATCGAAGTACCAACATAATAATGAGAAAGAATATCTTTATATGAATAACCCTCAAGTGCCATACCTTCAGCACCATACTGACTCATCCCAACTCCATGACCATAGCCGACAGTATCAATAATAATAGTATCTCCATCTTGTTTCAAAGAAAAATCAGTAGATTTTAAACCAAGTTTATCATATAATTCTCTGCCAGTAAACTCCGTACTATTAATACTAAGATTAAGTATTCTATTAGTAGTGCTTCTTTTTAAAACTTTAAAGTTTAATATATTAGATTTTTCTAACCCTAAAGAAGAATAAAAATCACTACTAGAAATTTTTTTAGTACTCCTAAAAGCACTACTAGTGGAACTATCCCACATAGATGTAACACTCTGTAAATACGGTAAATCAATATTAAACACCAATGAAGAATTCTCAGTATATCCATTACTTGTAGAAAAAAACAATGCATCAATAACTTCACCATTATAATCTAAATATTCTAAAGAGGTATCATTAACTGCCTCTCTTAATTTATTAATATTATCAACATACTTATTACCCCAAGCTTCTTTTAAATAATAATTATCTAAATACACCTGATTAAGAACTGAATCAACTACATCATATTCATTATCTTTATTATACTCTATTTTTTTTAATGCATAACTACGCGCAGCCACTGCTTGTGCCTTTAAAGCCTCTTTTTCAAAATAAATGGGCATCTCACCAGCAAGCACACCAACAATATATTCTTCAAATGGCAAATACTCAATTTCACCACTACTTAGTCTTTTCACTCTAATAATAGTATTAGACTCATAATTTAAATTTATTTCTTCTTTTTTATCAATTTTAAAAAAACTTACTATAACAAATGGAATAAATATAATTATAACTGTAAATAATATTATTTTTTTCATATCTTTACCTCTATATAATTATATGATATAAAAATTAAAAAAAATGTCGAAAAAAAAGAAGTGTTATCTACCACTTCTTAAAACTTCAAATTTAACATTATTTGTTTTACCTAATATATTAGGATCCTTTTCTGTAGTGAAGGCCAAATCAAATAGCGTCCCTTTTTGACTATCAAACATTATTTCACCACTTACAGAATTTCTATACCAACCAACATCTCCACCTCTATCAAGTACTATAGCAATAAATGGTTCCATTCCTGGAACATTACTTATTCTAATTATAGAGTAAAAAGGAAAATATTTATCAGCAGCTACAATTCTAATAGTGCCATACTCTGCATCATCATAATATATATTCTCCCTCAAATCATATCCAGTACTAGTTCTACCACCACATCCATAACAATCAGGACCATATCCTGTCAAACTACCAGTAAATGTCTCCAAGACCTTTTTATCGCTAAAATCTGGTTCTAAAGGAGTTACGCTAGTTTCTTCTTTTTTAGGAGATTCTTCTTTCACTTCTTCCTTAATCGTTTCCTGTTTAACTTCTTTAATTGCAGGTTCTTCTACCTTATCAACAGAAGTAAGTTCAACAACAACATTAGAATCAGCTTCTTCATCTTTAGTTTCTAAACTATTAAAAAGAAACAAAGTCTTATCAGCCATTTTATTAAAATTATTATTGTTTACTACCACACTTCTATCATTACTATTTCTAGTTTCACCAGAAAATAGTAAGAATAAAAATACACTAGCCACTAATAACTGTGAAAAAATAGTTATTATTTTTGCAGCTACTTTTTTCATATTATGTCTCACCTCATTAATATTTTAAAGCATATTAATTGTAACATCTTTTTTATAAAAAGTCAAATACCTCTTCCGCATTAGCAGTCGTAACCCTTGCAACATCTATATTTGTTACGCCTTTAATACTAGCTATGCTCTCGGCAATAACTGGTATATTAGAAGGATTATTTTCACTACCTCTATAAGGTTCCGGACTAAGATATGGACTATCTGTCTCTAATAAAATATATGATAAATCTATATTTTTTACTACTTCTTTTATATTTTTAGCATTTTTAAAAGTAATTATACCTCCAACTCCCAATTTATATCCTAATTTAATAAATAATTTAGCCATTTCTAATGAACCACTAAAGCAATGTATACTACCTTTCAAATTATATTTACTTAATATATTATATGTTTCTCCAATAGAATCTCTACTATGAACAACAACTGGTTTATTAAACTTTTCAGCAATTTCAAGTTGTCTATTAAAAACCATTCTTTGTATTTCTTTATCAGTATCTTCATAATGGTAATCAAGTCCAATTTCACCTATACCAACAATTTTACTATTATTAATATTATCTATTAGAAAATTAAAATACTCTTCCTTAAAAGCATCTAATTCCGTAGGATGAAATCCAATAGTACCATAAATAATATCATACTTATTAACTAATTCTAAAACTTCCGTATTAGATTTCATATCACAGCCACTAACTATAATCTTGGTAACATTATTTTCTTTACACTTTCTAACAATTTCTTCAATATCATCATAGTATTCACTAAATACATGACAATGTGTATCAATATACATAAAAGCACCTCCATTAAAAAAATCATACTAATATAGTATAATTATTTTATTTTTTATTAGCTACATATTTAAAAAATAGCACAACTATTATACCTAAGTATAATAAATCAAGAATATTACTACCTACAACAACAAAAGAAACCAATACACCAGCTAAAATACCACAAGATATCTTAAAAATAAGGTTCCATTTTCTAGTACTAAGCATACCTTTTTCTCCTTTTCCACTGCAGGTACTACATTAAAAATATATCATAATCTAATAAATTAGTAAACACCTTTTCACTTATTTTACACTAATAAAATGTAAAAAGAGGACCATTAAAGTCCTCTTAGTTACTTAGTTTCAATTCTTTGGAATAACACTTCAGGAGTACCAACTTTAGTACCACTCTTGTATCCGCCAAACTCTTTTACACTGTCATAAGAAGTATTATCAGTATTAATTTGCTTAAATATCTTTTCTGTTGTTTCAGGTATAAATGGTCTAAGTAATACTGTTCCAATTCTAATACCCTCAATTAAATTATAAAGTACCGTAGCAAGTCTATCTTTCTTACTATCATCTTTAGCAAGTATCCAAGGAGTAGTTTCATCAATATATTTATTTAATGATCTAAATAAATCAAATATAGAATCAAGTGCTTTAGGTACTTCAAGTTTATTCATATAATTTTCTACCTTTATATATAAACTTTCAGCTTCTTTAATCAAATTATTATCAATTTTTTCAGATACACCTTTATTAGAAACTTCTCCATCAAAGTACTTATTTATCATACCAATAGTTCTATTAACCAAATTACCTAAAATATTAGCTAAATCTCCATTAGTTCTATTAATTAGAGCATCTTCTGAAAAAGAGCCATCACTACCAAAAGGAACTTCTCTTAAAGCAAAATATCTAACAGCATCCACGCTATAAGTATCAATATATTCTCTAGGATCTTTATAATTTCCAAGACTTTTAGATATCTTACCACCATCAATAACAAGCCATCCATGACCAAATACCTTCTTAGGTAGTGGTAAATCAAGAGCCATTAACATAATAGGCCATACAATAGTATGGAATCTTATAATTTCTTTACCAACAATATGTAAATCACAAGGCCAATACTTTTTAAATAGACTATCATCATCACTTAAATATCCTAAAGCAGATATATAATTAGTTAAAGCATCTAACCAAACATAAACAACATGCTTATCATCAAAAGTAACAGGAATACCCCAATCAAAACTAGTTCTAGACACACACAAATCAGCAAGACCTGGTTTAATAAAATTATTAATCATTTCATTTTTTCTGGACTCCGGTTCAATAAAATCAGGATTTTCTTCATAATATTTAACAAGTCTATCTTGATATTTAGATAATTTAAAGAAATAAGCTTCTTCAGATACTTCATGTACATCTCTACCACAATCAGGACATTTACCATTGATTAACTGAGTTTCAGTCCAAAATGATTCACAAGGAGTACAATATAAACCTTTATATTCACCTTTATAAATATCACCTTGTTTATATAATCTTTCAAATATCTTTTGTACACACTTAACATGTTCTTCATCAGTAGTTCTAATAAACTTATCATAACTAATATCTAGACTTTTCCACAAATCTTTAGCATTAGCAACAATTTTATCTACATATTCTTTAGGAGTAACTCCAGCTTCATTTGCTTTCTTTTGTATTTTTTCTCCATGTTCATCAGTACCAGTTAAATAAAATACATCATAACCAGTAAGTCTTTTATATCTTGCAATAGCATCCGCTACTATAGTAGTATAACAATGTCCTATATGAAAATTAGCACTAGGATAATATATAGGAGTTGTTATATAAAATTTTTTATCATTATTCATTATTATCATCTCCTTCATTAGTACTACCAATACCACCATTTCTTGTATCAGTAGCACAATCGTCATCAGTAATTAAATATGACATAAATATACCTTGTACAAATCTATCACCCTTTTTAATTACTACTTCTTTATCACTTTCATTTTGTAAACATACAAAAATATGTCCTTCATTATCTTTATTATTATAATAATCAGCATCGATTATACCAACCTGATTACACATCCGAATATTATATTTAAAACCTAAACTACTACGAATATATATTCCTAAAAATTCATTTTCATTCATACAAACCTTGATACCAGTTGGAATAACTACCCTTTCATTAGGTTTAATAGTTATATCATATAGAGAATAAAAATCATATCCGGCACTATTTTTAGTACTTCTTTTTGGTAATATAATATCTTCATAATTACCATTAGGAACACTATTAAAAAAATTATCTTTACTTATCTTTTCAAATTTTCTCATTACATACCTCCATAAAATAAAAAAATAAGGCTAACCAAAGGACGAAAAATATTCCGTGGTACCACCTTATTTTATAATACATACACTCATTAAGTTATAACGTAACAACCGTTTATACCTATTAGATATAACTGCTCCAGAACCATTTATAATAGCTTTTCTTATCTATTTCCACCAAACATAGACTCTCTATAAATATTACTATTACTCTTTCCTTCTTCGCTTTACACAAAGTATTTTATCATACAATAAATATATTTTCAAGTACTATTTCGCATTTTTTCTTAGAGAGTCTAAGGTCTCTCTAAGCAATACTGAGCCTAATGTCTCAGTATTGAAATATATTATATCATATAACTACTAAAATTAATTTATTAATACATATAATCTGCTTATATATAATACGTACGGTTGGTACATTATTTTTAGACTACAGGCTAAAAATAACACTAGTAAGACTTATACATAAGGCTTACTAGTGAACATAAATAAATTAATCAATAAATTGTTTACTAAGTAAATTAGATAAAACAATAGCTAGTTTATCTTCAGTATCAGATAAAGGAGTATCTAAAGATATTAATATTACACTACCAATAGCATCACCATTATTAACAATCGAAGCAAAAGTATAATAACCAACATCTTCTTCATCTTCAATTATTTTAAACTCCTTCTTTTGCTTTTCAGAAAAAGAATCTCTTCTTTCAATAGAACGTTCAGTAAATTCATTAATATTTTTACCCAAATACTTCTTCTTTAAAGGACCACTAACAGCAACTACTTTATCTCTATCAGTAACAATAATATTATGCTTAATAATTTGATTAAATGCTTCCACATAATCAACAGAAATACTCTCTAAACTTTCAATTTGTGAAAATTTCTTTAATATAATACTATCACCATCTAAATAAACTTCTAAACTTTCACCATTTTTAATTCTTAAACTCTTTCTAATTTCTTTTGGTATAACAATTCTACCAAGTTCATCAATTCTTCTTATAACTCCAGTTGTTTTCATATATTCACCTATACTTTCTTTAATATTTTGTCAAATAAATAAATAATTATACAAGTAAACAAAAAGAAATAAAATATTTAACTTGAAGTTGTAAGATAAAAGTAGACACAAAAAGAATGTGTTTGCTTTTTCTTTTGT
>ERZ791618.443-NODE-443-length-20835-cov-1.859143_pt1 | contig 20835 bp, 28 predicted proteins | sample MGYA00510059_ERZ791618 | MGnify/ENA primary metagenome ERZ791618 (study PRJEB30046, sample SAMN00715159) | human gut metagenome | study: EMG produced TPA metagenomics assembly of the A metagenome-wide association study of gut microbiota in type 2...
CTGTATTCCGGTCTTGAACTGATCGACAAGGTTTTTCCGAAATATGGCATCGTCCCCGACCTTATCGTTGCCCCCGGCTGGTCCGACAAGTCCAATGTCGCGGCGGTTATGACCGCAAAGGCGGATGCAATCAACACCGTGTTCACGGGTGCAAAAGCCCTGATCGACGCGGACACCAACACCGTTCGCCACTACGCGGACGTTCCCGCATGGAAGAAAGCACAGAACATGAACAGCAAGGCGGAAATTCTCTGCTGGCCCATGTTCGGGCTGGGCGACCGTGCGTTTCATGCGTCCGTCCACGCCGCGGGCCTGATGGGAAAGACCGATTCGGACAACGGCGGTTGCCCGGCGGAAAGCCCGTCGAACAAGTCTTTGCAGATCGACCGCGCTATGCTTGCGGACGGAACGACTGTGCTTCTCGATCTCGCGCAGGCAAACTACCTGAACAGTAACGGCATCGTTACGGCACTGAACTTCATTGGAAGCTATGTGCTGTGGGGCGATGAAACCGCCTGTTTCCCCGCCGATACGGACGTGAAGAACTACTTCATTTCCGTTTCCCGTATGTTCGGTTGGGTTGCCCGTTCTGTCATTCTTACTTATTGGAGCAAGATCGACAAGAAAATGACGCGCCGCCTTATCGACAGCATCGTTGATTCCGTAAACATTTGGCTGAACGGCCTTGTTTCGGAAGAAAAGCTGTTGGGCGCACGCGTGGAGTTTCTGGACGAAGAGAACAGCACGACCGCGCTTATGGCGGGCAAGGCTGTTTTCCATATCTACATGACCCCCGCAAGCCCCATGAGGGAATGCGAATTCGTCCTTGAATACGACGCGGACTATGTGACTGCGGCGCTGTCGGCGTAAGGAGGTAAAGAACAATGAAAATTGAAAACGGCGTAACCAACTTTGCCGTATATGAGGACGCGACCGAATATTACGGCATGGCAGAAGTCACACTTCCTGAAATCACGCAGATTTCGGAAGAGGTCAAGGGTGCGGGCATCGCAGGCGCGTTCGACGGAACGTTTGTCGGACACCTTGAAGCTATGTCCCTGACCCTGAATTTCCGTTCCGTCACTACGGACGCTATCAAGCTGGCAGAGCCGCGCAAGCACCAGCTTGATTTGCGCGCGGCCCAGCAGTCTTGGGACAACAGCACGGGCCGCTATGTTCAGCAGGCCGTGAAACACGTCCTTGTCGTAAATCCCAAAAAGTTTGCACCCGGCAAGCTGGCCCCGGCATCTTCCGCGGAAGCGTCCGGCGAATATCCCGTGACCTACTACGCAACGTACATCGACGGTAAAAAGGTTCTGGAAATCGACATTCTGAACTTTATCTACTACGTCAACGGCGTTGATTACCTCGAAGACGTGCGAAAGGCACTTGGCAAGTAAAACCCGGCGGGGCTTCCCGCTGGGTTTATTATGCCCTTTTCTGTATCTGAAAATATGAATTTCTAAATCGGAGGAATTGACAATGAGTGAGAACATCAAGAATGCCGCCGCAGAGAGCGCACAGAACGCCGCAGGCGCGGCGGAAACTGTCACCCATGATATGACCGCGGAAGTCGTAAACGAACCCGTACAGGCTGACGCAGGCGTTTATACGCACACGTTCAAGAAGCCTTTCGAGTACGCAGGCGAAACCTATACGACCCTGACGTTCGATTTCGAGAAAATGACGGGCCGCGACATGGTTTCTATCGAAACCGAAATGCAGATGAACAATGAATACTGCCTTGCGCCGGAAGTGTCCCGGAGTTTTCAGGCGAAAATGGCGGCAAAGGCCGCGGGCATTGGTAGCGACGTTCTCGACGCTATGCCTATCAAGGACTTTAACCGCATCACCAACGCGGCAAGAAGTTTTTTAATCGACACGGGCTATTAAAAAGCCCGGCGAAGTGGTGGCGGCGGGAGTGCTTCAAGCTGGCGCAGGCAACGTATACGCCCGTCCCGTTCTGGCTTGATATGAACATGACGGAAATTACGGCGTGGATTGAGGACATAAACGCCGCCGCGAAACAAGAGTAGACGAAAAGGGGTGGTGAATTTGGCTGGACGAAAAGAATACGAACTGCTTTTCAAACTGCAAGCGGCTTTGGGCGGCAACTTCAACACGGTTTTTCAAAGCGCGTTGAACACCACAAAGCAGATGCAGAACAGCCTAACGAAGCTAAATTCCATCACCGGGAAAATCGACGCTTACAAAAAGCAGGAAGCCGCCCTTGAATCGAACCGTCAAAAGCTGGAACGCCTGACCGCAGAGCATGACAAACTCCAACGGGAAATGAGCGAAACCGCCACCCCGTCGGAAGAACTGCGGCAGAAGATGGCGAAGAATGAAAAGCAGATCGCCGCGACAACTGCGAAAATCGAAGCGCAGGAACAGCGGTTGCAGACGCTTGGTTCTGAACTGTCCGACGCAGGCGTGAACACGGCGAATTTGAGCGCGGAGAATGAACGGCTTGCAAAGACCTATGACAAGGTAAAGAAAAGTCAAGAGGAATTGGCAAAGGTAAGCGCCGCCCTTGAACAGAACAACGCGGCAATCTCCCAAACGAAGACCCAACTTGCGGGAACGCTTGGAACCCTTGCCGCACTGGGCGGCGCTATCTATGCCGGACCCGTGAAAAAGGCTGCTGAATTTGAAGCCCAAATGTCAACCGTCAAGGCCATTTCCAACGCATCGGCGAGCGACATGAAGCGGCTTTCAGAGGAAGCGAAGCACATGGGCGCGACAACGCAGTTCACCGCAGTTGAAGCCGGAAAAGCCCTTGAATATATGGCTATGGCAGGATGGAAGACCGACCAAATGTTGGGCGGCTTGCCCGGCATTATGAACCTTGCCGCCGCGTCCGGCGAAGACTTGGGGCAGGTTTCCGACATTGTAACGGACGCACTGACAGCATTCAACATGACGGCAGACCAGTCCGGGCGCTTTGCGGACGTACTCGCGCAGGCATCTTCCAACGCGAACACCAATGTTTCCATGATGGGTTCGACATTCCAGAAAGTAGCGCCCTGGCGGGCGCGTTGGGCTACTCTGTGGAAGATATGTCGCTTGGAATCGGTTTGATGGCGAATGCGTCCATCAAGGCAGAAGTCGCAGGCACAAGCCTAAAGACGGCCCTTGCGAACATGGCAAATCCCACAAAGCAAATGCAAGCCTACATGGACAAGTACGGAATCAGCCTGACAAATGCGGACGGAAGCATGAAGACGTTCCGCGGGGTCATCGACAATCTGCGGTCCAGTTTGGGCGGGCTTTCCGAATCCGAACAGGTGGCGGCGGCTACCGCCATTTTCGGCAAAGAGTCTTTCGCGGGTATGCTTGCTATCGTAAACGCAAGTGACGCTGACTTCAAGAAGCTGTCCGATTCGGTCAACAACGCCGCAGGCGCGGCGGAGCGCATGGCACAAATCAAACTGGACAATTTCGAGGGTAAAGTTACCCTGCTGAAATCCGCATTCGAGGGCCTGCAAATCGCGCTGGGCGACGCGCTGTTACCGACATTCACGCAGGGAGCAGAGAAAGCCGCCGAACTGATTTCCAAACTGACGGAATTTATCAACGCAAACCCGGAACTTGTGCGGACCATCGTAAAGGTGACGGCGGGGCTGTTGGCATTCAAGGCCGCGGCCCTGACTGCAAAGTTGGGCTTTCTTGAACTAAAAGGCGGCGTGCTGACCATTCAAAAGGTCATGGCGCTTTTCAAGGGAAAGACAGCACTTGCGGGCGTGGAAGCCGTCGGGTTCGCAGGAAAGGTCAAGGGCGTTGCAAAGAGCGTGACCGGGTATTTCGGCGGCATTGGGTCCGCGGCGGGCGGTGTAGGCCGCGCGTTCGGGCAAATGTTCAGCGGAACAAAAATCGGCGGCGCGTTCTCCAAAATCGGCGGCGCGCGGGCGGCGTATTCTCGAAGCTGTTTTCGGGAATGGGCGGCGTTGCGACGCGGGCATTCACAGGCGTTGCCGGGACAATCACCAACATATTAGGCAAGGCCGGGACCGCTGTTGCGGCGGGTCCGCTGGGTAAAATCGGTTCCGTTATCGGAAAGGGTTTCGGGAAAATAGGAACCCTGATTGCCCCGCTTCAAAAGCTGGGCGGCGCTATCTTGGGGCCGTTCAGCGGCATTCTTGGCAAAGTTCTTCCCGTGGTGGGCGTTATTTCGCTGATCGTTGCCGCGGTCCAAATCCTACGGGACAATCTGGACAAGGTGCGCGAAGTCGTAGGCCGGGTGTTCGGTGACGCTGGACTTGTCATTTTCGACAAGGTGGTTGCGGCAATAACAAACATCGGCGATACGATACGCAACGTCTTCACGGACGGCAATTTGGGCGGCGCACGGCAATTCCTGATAAACCTGTTCGGAGAGGAAGCAACGGGCGTTATCGACGGGGCCATTACGATTTTACAAACCGTCTGGAATATTCTTTCCGGGTTCATCGAGTTTGTGAACACCTATGTTCGCCCGATTGTGGAGCAAATCTTTTCTTTCATCGTCGGGACCGTGCTTCCGCAGATCGCGAGGCGTTCGCAGAGTGGGAACCGACTATCGCTTCTATCCTGCAAGGACTTGCGGAAGTGGTTTCCACCATTGCAACGGCAATCATGGCAGTTATTCAATTCCTTATGCCGACGATACAAAGCATCATCGGCGTTGCGCTTGAAACCATCAAGGGCGTTGTATCTGGTGCGCTGACCGCGATAAAGGGCCTTGTAGACGTTTTCGCAGGCATATTCACGGGAGATTGGACCCGTGTTTGGGAGGGCGTGAAAAGTATATTCAGCGGCGTTTGGAATTCTCTAAAGAGCATTGCAAGCGGCGTACTGAACGGCATTATCAGCCTTGTAAACGGCGTGATTTCCGGCTTGAACAAGCTGAAAATCCCTGATTGGGTCCCCGGCATCGGCGGAAAGGGCATCAACATTCCGTTGATACCGCGGTTTGCAACAGGTACAGACAGCACGCCGGACACGTTCATAGCTGGTGAGCAGGGTGCAGAACTTATCACCAACGCAAAGAACCGAAGCGTATTCACCGCGGCGCAGACGGGAAGCATCTTCCGCAATCTTGCGGACACAGTAAACGCTATTCGCACCGCAGGGGCCACGCCGTATCAACTGGCCTACGCGGGAGCGCCCAGCGTTGCCGCGCCGACCCTGAACGCAGGCGGCGGCAGAACGTCCGTCGTCATTCACAGCGCACCCGTGTTCCACGTCGGCAACGACGCGCAGGCACAGGACATTGAAGAAATGCTACGCCGCCACGACGAAGAGTTGTTGGACGAAATCGACGAGCGGGAGCGGCAAAGACAGGACGACGAAAGGCGGCGGAACTATGACTAAATACACCACCATAGCCGGGGATATGTGGGACGGCATCGCCTATAAGACATTGGGCGACGAAGCCTACACGGACCGGCTTATGAAACTGAACCCGCAGTACCGCCGCACTTTCGTTTTCCCTGCTGGAATCACGCTGACAGTCCCGGAGCCGGAAACACGAGTTTCCTCTGACCTGCCGCCGTGGAAGCGAGGGACTGCCGAATGAATGCACGAAGAACCGTTGTCCGCCTGACCTTTGCAGGGGTGGACATTTCAGCAGACATAAACAAGCATCTTCTTTCACTGACCTACACGGACAACGAAGAAGATAAAACGGACGACCTGCAACTATCGCTTGATGACCGCGAGGGCGTGTGGCTGGGAAAGTGGCTGAACACACCCGGCGCGTCAAAGGGCGTGGAGATCTCCGCCGTCATCGTTCAAAAGAATTGGGAATCCAACGGGAAAGACCGGGTGCTTGACTGCGGCGTTTTTGAAATCGACACCGTGGACGGGAGCGGCCCGCCCGCAAAAGCGACCATCAAGGCCGGGTCCATTCCCTACAAGTCCACCGTGCGGACGCAGAAGAAAACGAAAGCATGGGAGAACTACACGCTTTCCGGCATAGCAAAGGAAATCGCGGGCAAAAACGGGCTTACCTGTATGTTTGAATCCGCGTTCGACCCTCTGTATACCCGGAAAGAGCAGATACAGGAATCGGACATCACCTTTCTTCAACGGCTTTGCAAGGCCGCGGGAATCAGCCTGAAAGTCACCGCAAAAATCATCGTTCTTTTCGACGCGGCGGCTTATGAGCAGAAAGACGCGGTGCGTGTCATCAAGCGCGGGACGGCGGACGTTAGTTCGTGGTCCTTTTCAACCAGCCTGCACGACGCGTCATACAGCAAGTGCCACGTTTCCTATACCGACCCAACGACGGGAAAGACCATCGAATACACCTACACCCCGCGAAACGCGGATAAGGACGGTCAAGTTCTGGAAGTGAACGAAAAGGTTTCCAACAGAGAGGAAGCCCGGCAACTGGCAATGAAGCGCCTGCGGCAGAAGAACAAGGGCGAATTCAAGGCATCGTTCAAGCTGACCGGGGACGCGCGGCTTGTGGCTGGTATCACGGTTCAGGTATCGGGCTACGGCGCGTTCGACGGGAAATACATCATCGAAACGGCGACGCATTCCGTGTCAAAGAGCGGCTATAAAACCGATTTGACGCTACGCCGGGTATTGGAGGGGTATTGATGGCCGATCTATCAGTTTTGAAAAATATCGTGAGGACGGGCCGGGTTTCATCGGTCAACGCCGGGAACCGCACCGCCCGCGTCACGTTCGAGGACAAGGGGCAATCGCCGCTTGTGTCGGGAGAACTAAAGGTCATCAAGAACCCGCCGTTCATTCCGGCAAAGGGAGCGGCACAGAGGACGGAAAGCGAAAGCGGCGGAAGCGGTGAAGCCGCCTTTGCCGCCCATTCGCACGCCGTCAAAATAGCCCCGTGGTTGCCGTCACCGGGCGACTATGTTTTATGCCTGTATATCCCGACGGACGACGGCGACGGGTTCGTGATTGGAGGGATATAAACAATGGCGCTTATCGGGAATTGGGGTGACTTCACGTTCTACGTTTCCGCAGACCAAATCAAGACGTTCGACAGTCTGAAATGGGACAGCGCGGCGAAGTATTCCACCCACGACCGACACTTACGGGAACCCCTGTTGGAATTCACCGGGACAGACGTTGAAACGATAACGTTTACCATGTTCTTTTCCGTGTTCTTGGGGGTAAACCCTATCAAAGAAATTGCAAACCTGCTTCAAGCTATGCGGCGGGGCGAAGTGAACCGACTTGTCATCGGGCCGAAAGCCTACGGCACGAACAAATGGGTCATTACGAAGCTGTCAAATTCCTTGAAGCGGTTCGACCGATGGGGCAACCTGCTTGTCGCGTCGGTGAATGTTACGATGCAGTCTTACGCAGTCAGATAAGGAGGGCGGAAAATGGCATATATAGTGAAAGCCTTTACGCCCGGCAAACTCAACCTTGCGCCGGAAACGCTGGAAGAGGAAGTTTTGCAGAACGTCGCTATCATCGTGTCAACGCCGAAATTCTCTGTCCCACTCGATAGGGGGCTTGGGTTGGCGCAACGGTTCATGACAAGCCGATACAGGTTGCACAATCTATCTTGATTTCGGAGGTTCTGGACGCGGTAGAAGAGTATGAACCGCGGGCAGAGGTAACAAACGTCACGTTTGAAGCGGGCGAAACGCCGGGCCTGCTGGTCCCCGTATTGGAGGTGAATATCGTTGACAACGAAGAGTAGAACATACCCTGACATTTCATACGTCGAAACCGACACGGAAACCATCGTGAATGCGCTGATACAGGGGTACGAAAAAATCGCCGGGCGCACGCTGTACCCGGCGGACCCGGCGCGGCTGTTCATTCTGTGGGTTGCCGATATTATCGTTCAAGAGCGGGTGAACATCGACTTTTCCGCGAAACAGAATATCCCGCGGTATGCAGAGGGCGAATATCTGGATTCCCTCGCGGAACTGTTCAAGGGCGCGGAGCGGTTGGAGCCTGAAAAGGCCCGAACGACCCTGCAATATACGCTTTCTGTCCCGCTGGAAGTGGCAACGACCGTTCCGGCAGGCACGCGGGCCACGCCTGACGGCGAAATCGTGTTCGCCACGCTGGAGGACCTGACAATTCCGGCGGGACAGCGGACCGGGAACGTGGAAGCGGAGTGCCAAACGGAGGGCGAAAGCGGAAACGGATTTGTCCCCGGACAAATCAACCAGCCGATAGACGTTTTCCCATACTACGAAAGCGTCGAGAACATCACGGAGAGCGCAGGCGGCGCAGACAGGGAAAGCGATGCGGCGTTCTACGAGCGTATGCGGGAGAGCGTAGAAACCTATTCCACGGCGGGACCGCTGGGCGGGTATGAGTATTTCGCAAAATCTGCGTCGGCGCTGATCGCAGACGTGAAAGCAACGTCCCCGGAGCCGGGAGAAGTTGACGTGCGCGTTCTGCTGACGGGCGGCGAACTGCCGGGGGAAGAAATCTTGAAAGAGGTTTTGGACATTCTGAACGCCGACACGGTGCGCCCGCTGACGGACCATGTGACCGTTGCCGCGCCGCAGGCCGTCCCGTACAACATCGACGTGACCTACTACACGAAGGAGGGCGGCGCATTGAGCGCCGACACCATAGCGGCGGACGTTGCCGCGGCGGTGAAGTCTTTCCAGAAGTGGCAGGCCGAAAAGATGGGCCGGGACGTGAACCCCTCCCGGCTTATCGCCTTGTTGATGCAAACGGGCGTGAAGCGTGTTGAAGTCCGTTCCCCTGTCTTTGCGGCTGTGGCAGACAACGCCGTTGCACAAATCGGCACGGTTTCCGTCGTGAACGGAGGTGCGGAACGTGAATAACGAAGACTTCTATTCGGCAGACTTCACGAATTCGCTTCCGCCTGCGCTGAAAAACGACCCTGACATGATGGCGCTTGCACAGACCATTTCGGCACAGTTGCAGGCGACCGCGGCGGAAATCCGAAAGAACATCATTTACGCCCGTATCGACGAACTGGACGAAGCGACGTTGGACGTGCTGGCCTATGACCTGCACGTTGACTGGTACGACTATTCCTACCCTATCGAGGTAAAGCGCAGGACCATTCGGGACAGTATACAGGTCCACCGCAGGTTAGGAACGAAATATGCCGTTGAAAAGGCGCTGGGCGCTGTGTACCCCGGAACGAAAGTGGAAGAGTGGTTCGAGTACGGCGGCGACCCGTATAAATTCCGCGTCGTCATCGGCGCAACGGAAGCGGGCATCACCGCAGAGCGTCAAGCGGCGGTCCTCGACCGTGTGCGTTTTTATAAAAACCTGCGGTCACACCTTGAAGCAATCAGTTACCAAATCGAAAAGCGAACAGGGTCAAGGTTGCCGCCGTCCACGCTATCGGGCAACGCGTCGAAGTCTACCCATACTTGGCGCGAAATATGGAATCGCACGGCGGGTTCTACTGCGGCGGCTATACGCAGTACGGGCGGAAACTTGCAGTATTCCCGAATAAATAACGAACGGAGGGTGAAGAAATGGCAGATAAAACGTATGGAACCCTTGTGACCGACTGCGGAATACAACTGATTGCGGCGGCGGTCATGGAGGGAAAGAAAATCAACATTACGGACCTTGCTGTGGGTGACGGCGGCGGAAGCTACTACAAGCCGAATTCTACCATGACCGCATTAAAGGGCGAAAAGTGGCGCGGAAAAGTAAACCGCGTAGAGGTCAACGAGAAATCCCCAAACATGATTGACGTAGTAGCGGTGATTCCGTCCGATGTTGGCGGGTGGACAATCCGCGAAATGGGCGTTCTGGACGAAACGGAAACCCTTATCGCGGTTTGCAATACCCCTGACACGGAAAAAGTCATCATTTCCAGCGGAGCGGCGGGCGAAATCGAATTGACGATGCACATTGAGATTTCCAACGCGGACGCTATCTCTTTTATCATCGACCCGAACGTAGTAACGGCAACAAAAAAAGACATTGCGGACCACGACGCATCGAAGAGGGCGCACGCCGCAGAGTTTAAGAAAAAAGCAGACGTTACCGACCTAAACGCACACGCAAATAATACGGATATTCATGTAAACCCGTCTACGATGGGAAATTACGACACGGCAATTTCGGGGCTGATCGAACACAAGGAAGATACGAAAATTCATGTGACGGCGGAAGAAAAAGCATCGTGGACGGAGGGTGCAGAGCAGGCGGCGGCGGACGCGAACAGAGTAACCGAAGCGCTTAACGCCATTGCAGGAATTGAAAGCCGCGTTTCTCGCGTGGAAGACGGCCTGTTCAACAACATCACCGGAACCCGTTTCTTGCGTCCTTTGATTCCCTCGACGGCATCACGCTTGTTAAGGGTATCTGGAACGAAGAAAGAAAGCGCATCGAATGTTGACGGAATATGCCTGCCCGCGGCGGGAACTGTCCTGCATCGTCGGAAACCTGTTCGTCGAACTGGAACCACCCTGCGACCATTGCGCCGCCGGGGACAGCCTGACGATATGCGGAACGACATACGCCGGGACACGGGCAACGCTGACCGTCACCGAATACGGATTTACCTTTGACGGACCGCCGGAGGAAGTCGAACAAATCCGGGAAAGGCGGTGTCTAAAATAGACCAGCGACAAACCGAACAAAAGCCCGCACAAGAATTTGCAATCATCACGAAAGCGAAAGATTTAGTCAAGCACACGTTTATGATGACAAGCGAACGGAGATTTCCGAAGAAGTACCGCTTCACCATCGTAAACCGCTTGCACGATTTGACGCTTGACATTTTCCAGCACATACAGGAAGCGAACGAACTTGACCTTACAGACCCGCAGGAATACCGCGAACGGCGCTACGAACAGAAAAAGGCGCTGACAGAGTGCAAGACGGTTCTTTTCCTGATCGAACTTTCCTTTGAAAAGGAACTTATCTCTTCCGAACAATGCGCGGAATGGACCCGGCACGTTATGAACGTGAAGAACATGACGGCAAAGTGGAGGAAGCAGGATAGAGAGCGGTTCGCCGCACTACAACAAATAGAGGAATCACGCCGCGGCGGTAACGCCCGGCGTTTTTCTTGGGGTGCGGCTTGTAGCGTCCAACTCTTACAACGTCCGCAACGTCAATTCCTCTGGCGCGATGAACTGGAACAACGCTTACAACGGCAACAACGGCGTTCGCCCGCTTTGGTGGAAACCGCGATTGAGTAGGCCGAAAGGCTGAAAACAGAGGACCACTATCAAAGGAAGCCGCATCCCTCCGCCGCGGTGACAGCGCGACGGTAAATACAAGATTGGTGAAGCAAGGTCCACGGAAACCAGCTTCCGCCCGCCGCGGACGCGCGGTGCGGTCCGATGATGACGCGTTGCGTGCGGCGGGAGCCGCAGACGCGCAAGGCCGATTCTATACACGGCAAGGAGTTTTTTATATGCAAGGCGCAGAATTCGAGCAGGTATATGATTTTGGGAACCTATACGCGGGGTTCCTGAAAGCACGCAGGGGCAAGCGACACAAACCCAGCGTTGCAAAATTTGAAGCAAATCTTCTTGAAGCCCTATGCCTACTTTCGGAAATGCTGAAAACCAAAACATACCGACCGTCAGATTATTTCGTTTTCAAGGTTTATGAGCCGAAAGAACGAATCGTTATGACGAACGCATTCAAAGACAAGGTGGTTCAGCATTCCCTATGCGACAACATACTTGAACCCGCGTTTTCAAAAGCCTTTATCCGGGACAACTACGCATCACAGAGCGGGCGAGGAACACATGACGGGTTATACAGCCTTGAAGAATTCATGCGGTCCTACTACTTCACACGCAAGGCGAACGCCGAGCGGGAGCGGCGGGCCGCGGGATTGCCGCCGCCCGGCCCGGAGGAAGTGCGGCACTATTCGGACGGCTGGGTTTTGAAATGCGACATATCGAAGTATTTCTATTCAATCCAGCATGAACCGTTAAAGCAGATGACGCGGAAGTACATCAAAGACCCGGATATTCTGTGGTTAGTTGACCTTATCGTTGACAGCACGGAAAATCCGGGAATTCCTATCGGCAACCAGACTTCACAATGGTTCGCCGTCATGTATCTTTCGGGCATGGACCATTTCATAAAAGAAAAGCTGGGTATTCGCTATTATGGGCGGTACATGGACGATTTCTATTTGATACATGAGGACAAGGCATATTTGCAATACTGCCGGGGCGAGATCGAACAATACGTTGCCCGGCTGGGCCTGCGGATGAACAAGAAAACAAATATTTTCCCGTTGCGGAACGGTATTGATTTCTTGGGCTTCCACACCTACTTGACCGAATCGGGCAAAATCATTCGCAAAGTCCGGCGGTCAAGCAAAAGTAACGCACAACGCAAATTGAAGAAACAGCGCGGTCTACTGGACCGGGAGAAAATCAGCCTTTCAGACATTGAACAGTCATACGGAAGTTGGCGGAGCCACGCCGAAAAGGGCAACTGCTATCACCTGATACAGAAAACCGACAGCCTGTTTCAAAATCTATTCAAGGAGAGTGAAAAACAATGGCCCAAAGTTTGAATTCGCTTGCCGTCGGTGCGCTTGTCAAAGATACAGGCACGCTTTACAACGGTAAGCCTATCATTTGGAAAATTGCCGACAAGGGACACACAGGCTACCCGTCCGGCGCTGTGACCCTGATTACGGAGCGCATTATTTCCCTGAAATGCTTTGACGCTATCGAATCCGGCAACAGCGACGGCGACCGCCGCAGTTACGGCAACAACCGTTGGACCCTTTCTAACGTGCGGCAATGGCTGAACAGTCAGGCCGCCGCCGGGAAGGGGGACAGCGCACAGCACAGCGCAGACGCGGCCCCGACGAATGCGAACGTATGGAGCAACTACAACGAATACGACGCGGAAGCGGGCTTTCTTGCGGGCTTCTCCGCGAACTTTGTTGCGGCACTGCTTTCGACGACCCACACCGTCGGCAAAGCGTCCGTAGACGGCGGCGGTACGGAGAGTTGCACCGACAAAATCTTCCTTGCGACCTGTACGGAAGTCGGCTTGTCCGGCGACGTGACCGCAGGAAGCAAGCTGGCCTTGTTCAGCGACAACAATTCCCGTCTTGCCTACCCCACGGCGGAAGCCGTGAGCAAGAGCGAGTACACGAACAGCAGTTTGAACGCAAGTTCGCCGTGGTGGTGGTGGCTTGCCGACGCTTACGCGTCCAACTCTTGCAACGTCCGCGACGTCGTTTCCTCTGGCGCGATGGGCTGGTACATCGCTTGCAACGGCTACTACGGCGTTCGCCCGCTTTGTAATTTGTCCTCTGGAATCTTGGTATCTGATAGACCGGATTCCGACGGAGCATACACGATCATTTGGAACCGCGCCCCCTCGAAGCCCTCTTCCATCACGGTTCCGTCCAGCGTGCGCGGCGGCGAAAGCCTGTCTATCAGTTGGGGGGCTTCCACGGACGAAGACGGCAATCTTTCCGGCTATATCCTCGAACGGCAGGTCAACGGCGGCGCATGGGCGCAGGTATACAAGGGAATCAACCGCAGTTACACCGACGCAATCACGTTCGGCTGGACCTCTATTGCGTACCGCGTCAAGGCGTATGACAGCGCGGGCGCGGAAAGCGCCTACAACACCAGCGCGACGCGGACGGTGGTAAATAACCATGCGCCCGTTATCAGCGGCACAGATTCCAACTTGGGAACGAAGACCGCCGCGTTCGCGCAGAGTTACAGCGTAACGGACGAAGACAGCGGGCAGACCTTGACCGTGACGGAGTACATCGACGGCACGCAGAAGCGTTCCTACACCGCGACAAGCGGACAGACCTATTCGTTCAACATCACCGCCGCAGAGTGGGTGAAGCTGTTGAACGGGTCCCATACGCTGAAAATCGTTGCGGCGGACAATTACGGCGGAAGTGCGACCCGGACGTATACGTTCGCAAAGAATGAAACGGAAATCGAACTCATGCTTGCGACCCCGCTTGCCGCCGACGACATGGTGACAAAAGGCATCATGTCTGTTGTGCGTCAAATTCCCGCAGGTGCAAAATTCACCGTGGAAGTCTGCAACAACGGTTTCGACACTTCCCCGACGTGGGAGGACGTGACGCAAAACATCGTAAGCGGAAGCAAGTTTTTCCTTTCCAACACTACCAAAACGGCGAACGCTTGGGGCTACAATTTCCGCATCAAGGTAAAGCGCGGAAGCGCAACGGGCGATTGCTTCATTACGTCTGCGGGAGGTAACTTTGAATGAGCATTCAGCACAGAGAAGACAGCATCCGTGATATGAAGTTGGAGCGGCTGGGCGTGACACCGCCGCAGGACTGGAACGACGTTGAGCAGGTACGCACGGCGAAGAAAGCCGAAATCGGCCTTGCGTGTTCCGCGGCTATCTACGCCGGAATCGACGTGGGCGGCGCACATTACAGCCTGACCGAACACGACCAAACCGAACTCATGGCGCAGTTCCAGACGGTCAAGGAGGGTGCAAAGGAAGTGCCGTACCACGCCGACGGCGAACTTTGCCGTATGTATACCGCGGAGGAATTCACCGCGCTTACACAGGCCGCGACCGCCCACGTCTTCTATCACCGCACTTACTGCAACCACCTGAACGCGTGGATTAAACGGGCCGGGCTTGATGAAATCCCGGCTATCGTGTACGGCGCGGACCTGCCCGCCGACCTTGCGGCAAGCATGGCGGCGCTGATCGAGAAAGCAGGTGGCGACGCGTGAAACGTATCTTGACGATTTGGGCCACGCTGGGCGCGGCTTACGTCGTATTTGAAACGCTTTTCCGTGGGTACTCCCACCCGTCTATGTTCGTTGTAGGCGGGCTGTGCGGGGTTCTGGTTGGTGCTATCAATCAGGCCCCGCGCTTTTATCGCGCCCCGGTCATCGTGCAATCGGTCATCGGGGCCGTTATCGTGCTTGCGGTAGAGTTTATTTCCGGGTGTGTCCTGAACCTGTGGTTAGGGCTGGGCGTTTGGGATTACAGCAATCAGCCGGGAAACGTGCTGGGCCAAATCTGCCCGGCGTTCGGCCTGCTGTGGTTCTTTATTATGCCGCTTGCTATTTGGGCGGAGGACACAACGCGTTATTTGATTTGGGCGTATGACTGCGCGGTTTATCACTCACAGGAAGCACCGCCCACAATCGCCCCGTATTCGCTGAAAAGCGTTTACGGGGACTTCATTTGCGGGAGGTGAAGAACATGAATGAAATGCTTGCAGGTTTGAGCGTCGTTAGTACGATTTGCGCTATCGTGTTCGGCTACGTTGCCTTTGCCCGGAATGGGAAAAAGGACGTTGCCGACGAAGCGAAGAGCGACGCGACCGTTCTTACCGAAATCGGCTACATCAAGGCCAACACGGACGAAATCAAGGCAGAGCAAAAGGAACAGCGCAAAACGAACGTTGAAGTCGTTACGCGCCTGACCGCCGTTGAAGCGTCCGCAAAACAGGCGCACAAGCGCCTTGACACGTTCGAGAACCGGGAGCGGCACGAACACGAAGAGTAAGAAAGGCGGCGCGGCATGATTTATCTTTTCAGCGTTGCCGCCGGGCTGGTTGGCGGGTTCGCCGCCGTCCTGCTGTTGAGCGGACGACGGCCCCGCCGACGCAGAGAGGGCAAACAGAGCCGCCGAAAGATAGAGTGTTCAAAGCTGGTTCTTTGGGCGGTCCTCTGTACCTATTTCGCCGGGTTCGGCGTGGGCGTATGGGCTGTTGTCCTCGATGTTTCACAGCTTGGCGTTTTCCTTGCCTACGTTGGGACACCGACGGCAACGGTCATCGGCTTTTATTCATGGAAAGCAAAAGCGGAAAACGTTGTGAAAATCAAAAAGGCAAACCCGGAGGAAACGGAGGGAATGCCTGTTGACCTGAACAACGTTCAGCCGTAACGGAGGTTTTACACATGACACAGGAACAAAAGAAATTCATCGAGCGGGTGGGCGCACTTGCCACGGCGGATATGCAGAAAAGCGGGGTCCTCGCATCCCTGACGATAGCGCAAGCAATCCTTGAAAGCGGCTGGGGCAAATCTGGCTTGACGGTCAAGGGGAACGCACTGTTCGGCATCAAAGCCGGAAAAAGCTGGACCGGGGCCGTTTACAGCGGAAAAACGCAAGAGTGTTACGACGGCGTGACCTTTACGACCGTGACGGGCCTTTTCCGGGCTTATGGCAGTTGGGCGGAAAGTGTCGCCGATCATTCCGACTTGCTTTCGTGCAATACACGCTATAAAGCGGTCATCGGGGAGCGGGACTATAAAGCCGCGTGCCGGGCAATCGCCGCGGCGGGCTATGCGACCGACCCGAAGTATGCGGACAAGCTGGTTCAAATCATCGAAACATACGCCCTGACCGCCTACGACAGCGCAGGAAGCGCCGCAAAGCCCGACAGTTCAAATACCACGGCGGGGACCACAAGCCCCGCAGACGCGAAAGGAGCGGGCAAAATGAAAGCGTCTGAATTTATCAACAAATTGCAAAACATTGTGGACAACTATAAAACGCTGTACGTCATGGGCTGTTTCGGTGCGCCCCTGACAGGCGCGAACGTGTCCCGCTATTGCACAAATCACAGGTACAACAAGCAGGCCGCGCGAACGGCGATGATTCGGGCGGCGGCGGATAAGAACCCGCCCGTCTACGGGTTCGACTGCGTATGCCTTATCAAAGCGTTCTTTGGGGTTGGAGCGGAAACGCCGCGAAGCCATACGGCGGCGCGGCCTATGCTTCCAACGGCGTTCCCGATTCGGGGGCCGACACCATGATTACGAAGTGTTCCGGCGTGTCCGCTGATTTCAGCGGCATTGTTCCGGGTGAAGCTGTCTGGTTGCCCGGTCATATCGGCGTATACATCGGCGGCGGAAAGGTCATCGAATGTTCGCCCGCTTTCAGAACTGCGTGCAGGTGACGGCGTGCCTGAACATTGGCGCTATTTCCGGCATGAACGGGCGCAAGTGGACGAAGCACGGGAAGTTGCCGTATATCACCTACGACACCGCAGGCGGCGCACAGAACGGAGCAGGAAGCACGACAAAGCCCAGCGGTACAACTACCACCCCGGCGACGCTTGCGTTCGCTGTGGGCGACGTGTGCGCTTTACGGGCAACACCCATTACACCAACGCGGCGGCGGCAAGCGGCGCGGCCTGCAAGCCGGGAACGGCAAAGGTAACGGCGCTTGCAAAGGGCGCAAAGCACCCCTACCACCTTATCAAACAGCCCGGCGGCGGTTCTACCGTTTAAGGCTGGGTAGACGCGGAGGAAGAGCTGGCACCGCGGGCGAGCGGTACGACCGCGCCGAAATGCGCGTCGGTGCAAAGGTGAAGTATTCCGGCCCGCTGTACCGCGATAGCAACGGCGGCGGACAGGGTAAGACCGTGAACGGAACGTACACAGTGAAGTATTACTATCCGGGCCGCAAGTGCGGCGTACACATCGACGGTTTGGGCTGGGTCCCTGAATCCGGCTGTACCGTCATTGGCTGACAGATAGAAAGGAGAAACAGAAATGAACGTTCTTACATTCCTTGCGAAGAATTGGGACAGCGTGCTTGTCGTCGTCGCTTTCCTCGCGGTGGTTGTCGTGCTTATCAAGCGCGGCGAAACAAAGATTTTGAAGCAAATTCTTTTCAACCTTGTAACGCAGGCCGAAAAGCAGTTCGGAAGCGGTACGGGTTCCCTGAAATATGCCGCCGTCGCGGACTGGATTTATCAGCGAATCCCGGCGGTGCTGAAACTGCTTTTCACGTCCAGCGATATTGAAAAAATGATCGAAGCCGCTTTGGAGGAAGCGAAGAAAGCATGGGGCGCGAATGAGAATTTGAAAGGCTACATCGACACCCCATCCGTGGAAAGCCTGCTTGTCGGTATCGAAGCACAGGCCGTCCAGACCGAACCCGCAGAAAACTAAACACGTCCGATTCGGACAAAAACGAAAGCCCGTCGGGGGTCATTCCCCGGCGGGCTTTTTTCGTTTCCTGTCATGCGTTTTCATATTTCGCTTTCGCGTCCTTTAAGCGCGGGAGCGTATCAATCACTTTCCCGGTTTCGTCTGTCACTTCAAAGACGTTCTTAAAGGTTCCGTTTATGCGGCGGTCCACGCTTTCGATTGTGAATTTTCCGTCTTCACGGGTATACTTGGAAAAGAAAGCAACGTTAGATTGCTTTTTGAATTTCATAGTCATTCACCCTTTCTTTTGCGGATAACATAAATCACGGCGGAAATAACGAGTTTTACAACGGCGGCGGCGATTAGGAATATTGCAAGTTTCACAAGCATGATTGACAGTTCAGAAGAAAAAGTGTATTCTATGGGTGGGCGGTGAACCCGCCCATAGAATACGGGGTTTCGGCTTACGTCAGCTTATCAATTATCAGTAACGCAAGCCCTACCAGAAAGTCCACGATTGCGGTTATTACGATGGTCCGAACATCGACCCGCGATTTCGTGGGCTTTTTCTTTTTCTTCTTCACCTTGTCACCCCCTTTCTTTATGCTCTTATTATATACTAACGTTAGTATAAAGTCAATAGGGAAAATGCGAAAAAGCAGAAAAATTTTGCGCCGTTGCGGTAGATACAGCGGCGCGAAAAGGGAGCGGCGGAAACCGCCGCCCCGGTAAAGCGTCAGGCGACGAACACACCCAACGGAGAACCGCCGGGAGAGCGCCACCCGCGGCGGTGAATGTCGGACAGGCGGACACGTTCAGGAGCCTTTGCGCCGTCATACAGGACCATAGCGAAAACGCCGCCGTGAAAGAAACGGGTATCAGGCAGGCTAACAAAGCCGATGACGGTTCCGCCCTGCGGAGGATAGCAAGCGCCGCAGATACGTTCGACGCGCTGACCCACCATAACAACAACGGTGTTCGCGTCGGCGGGCTGGACGATCTCAACGCCGCAGGACGTTTCGGCGGCGTCCTCGACGCTGGGTTCCTCTTCCGGCTGAACCTCGTTTTCAGCACGGAAGACCGGGGCCATAGAATAACGTTCGGGAATGATATATTCGCCGCGTTCATCGAAGAACAGCTTTGCGCGGCGGGTCTTGCCGTTACGCTCGAACGTCACCGTCTTTTCGGTGCGCTTGATAATCTTGATGGTGAAAATGCAATCGTGATTGCAGGCGCTACGGTCAAAATATTCCTTGCCGATCTCGAACTTTTTCATATTGATTACCCCCATATATAAAAACCAGAAGTCGAAGTGTTGTTGTACGCCGTGTCGGTTCCCTTTTCGTGTCAGCCCGCAAGGTTGGCTGTTGTCGAACTCTACGCCCCGACAACCGGGCGGCTTTGGTTTCCCTTTCTGATTATGATTATATACTAACGTTAGTATAAATGCAAGTTGGAATGATGCACAAATATACTAACGATAGATTGTACGTTTTTTATACTTGCGTTAGTATAAACAGCGTGATAAAATGGACAAGTAAAGGAGTGGTGACAATGGCAAGCAAATATGGAAACCCACGCGGGAAAGCCGCGACAGACGCGAAGCGGAAATACAACAGCAAAAACTATGACAGGATTTACCCGTATGTAAAGAAAGGCAAGAAGTCCGTATATCAGAGAGCGGCAAAGGCAAGCGGGTTTGATAGCATAAACGATATGATCGAATCGCTGATGGACGAACGGGCGGCGGCGGTGTTGGGACTGTCGCCGGAGCAGTTCGCGGCAGAGGTTCAGGCCGCGGCAGACGCGGAACAGGAAAAGGCATAAAGAAAGCGGCGGGCGTTGCGCCCGTCGCTTTTGCTTTCCTGCTGTTCAGAACTGTTCGTATGTATAGCCGCCGTTTTCGTCCAGCGTGATAGCGCCGTAATCTTCAAGAATAGAACCGTCGGTATCTTGCTTCCCGTATGTACCGACATAGTACATAGAACCGGGGAAACAAATACCCGTGCCGTCATCACAAAGAATTGCAACCCAGTTGTAGCCGCTGTCCTTGACGACGGTTTCAACGAATTCTTTGTAGTTTTCTTCCGTAATGGATTGAAGCTGTGCTTTCGTAATGCGGATATAGGCGTATTCACCGATTTTGTCGCCGGAACCAGTTTTCACGTCCTTTACAGTTAAGTCATAGTCCATCAAGACGTTGTGTTTGTGATATTCAGGGTACAGCATATCACGCCCAGAATAGACGGTTTCAACCGCACCGTCAGAAAGTACAACGTCGAGGGATGAACCGCCGTAATAGACGGTATACGCGCCCTTGCTTTCGGAAATGCTTGTAATCTTCCCATCAAGGCCGCAGGAAGTCAGAATGATAAAGACTTCATCGGCCTGTTCGGGAGTGATTTTCATATCCGCCCGAATGGTGTTCATGGCATCGGGGTAAAAATCATACTGCGCCGTCAGTTCCTCCGATTTGGGCGTGTCCAGATCGACAAGAGCGCCGCCGCAGGCGGAGAGGGACGCGGCAAGCACCGCCGCAAGGACAAGAGATAGAACCTTTTTCATGTGGAATCCTCCGTTCTGCCGCCCAGCGTCCGGGCGGCTTGCGTTATTTTCAAAGGCCGGGACCATTGCTTTTTCTGGATTCTGACCTTTAACACAATTATCAACGCTTATTGTGTTAAAGTCAAGAAAAATGCAGACCTTTAACACAAAAGGAGGAATCGGCGGTTGAAGATATACGACTATAAGGGACGAAAGAACCTTTGCGGAAATCGCGTCAAAGAAGCACGCGCCCGGCTGAATATCACGCAAACAGACCTTGCGGCGCGTCTACAAGTTGCAGGAATTACAATGGAGCGGGACAGCGTAAGCAGAATTGAAATCGGGACCCGCTTTGTGACCGATTATGAACTTGCGGTGCTTGCGAAGATACTTGGCGTATCTATGGAATGGCTGACAGAAAATGAATAGTGCTTTTTATACTTGCGTTAGTATAAAAAGATTGTTATAATCTTCG
>ERZ791618.447-NODE-447-length-20757-cov-1.922423_pt1 | contig 20757 bp, 15 predicted proteins | sample MGYA00510059_ERZ791618 | MGnify/ENA primary metagenome ERZ791618 (study PRJEB30046, sample SAMN00715159) | human gut metagenome | study: EMG produced TPA metagenomics assembly of the A metagenome-wide association study of gut microbiota in type 2...
GCACGCCTGAGTTCCTGGGAAAGAAAGTGGAGGCACGCGAAATGAAGATTGCGACCGTTGTGGCATTACTTCATCCGTTTGTGATTCTGGTAGGAACGGCTCTGTCTACGTATCTGTTTGCCCATCATCCCGATTTCGTGGCGAGTGAGGGCGGATGGTTGAATAATCCGGGCTTCCACGGGTTGAGTGAGCAATTATATGAGTTTACTTCGTGTGCAGCTAATAATGGGTCCGGTTTTGAGGGACTAGGTGATAATACTTATTTCTGGAATTATTCGTGTGGTTGGGTACTTATTCTGAGCCGTTTTATCCCGATTGTAGGGCAGGTGGCCATTGCGGACTACTGGCACAGAAGAAGTTTATCCCCGAAAGTGCCGGTACACTGAAGACGGATACAGTGACATTTGCAGTGATGACTTTTGCGGTTATCTTCATTGTGGCTGCCCTGTCATTCTTCCCGGTGCATGCGTTGAGTACGATTGCTGAACATTTTAGTTTGTAAGTAGTAGAAAAAGAAAGATATGAAAGATAAGAAATCAGCTTCTTTGTTTCAAAAGGAGCAAGTAATGGAAAGCTTGAAGCAATCATTCGTGAAGTTGGATCCACGGGTGATGATTAAGAATCCGATAATGTTTACGGTGGAACTTGTGACGCTGGTGATGCTGGTGGTCTGCATCCTCTCGCTGGGAACTACGGAATATGGAACATTCGGATACAACTTCCTGGTGTTCGTTGTTCTCTTTGTTACTCTGTTGTTCGCCAACTTCGCTGAGGCTATTGCCGAGGCTCGTGGTAAGGCTCAGGCCGACAGCCTGCGCAAGACGCGTGAGGAGACTCCCGCTAAAATTCTGATTGATGGCAAAGTCTGCAATATCAGTAGTGCACGCCTGAAGAAAGGTGATTACTTTATTTGCGAAGCCGGTGATACGATTCCGGCTGACGGTGAGATTGTAGAAGGACTGGCTTCCATTGATGAAAGTGCCATCACAGGCGAGTCTGCCCCGGTAATCCGTGAGGCGGGTGGGGATAAAAGTTCCGTAACCGGTGGTACGAAGGTGCTTTCTGATAAGATAAAGGTATTGGTAACCCAACAACAGGGTGAGAGCTTCTTAGATAAGATGATTGCATTGGTGGAAGGCGCTACCCGGAAGAAAACACCGAATGAAATAGCGTTGACTATCCTGCTGGCAGGTTTCACACTGGTATTCGTGATTGTTTGCGTCACGCTGATTCCAATGGCGGACTATACCAATATAGATCATCCGGGAACGTACATCTCGATTGCAGCTATTCTCTCCCTGTTTGTTTGCCTGATACCGACTACAATCGGTGGTCTACTTTCCGCTATCGGCATTGCAGGTATGGACCGTGCGCTTCGTGCCAATGTGATAACGAAATCGGGTAAGGCAGTGGAAACGGCTGGTGATATTGATACGTTACTGTTGGATAAGACGGGAACTATTACAATCGGTAACCGTAAAGCTACGAAGTTCTATGCAGCTCCCGGTGTGGACGAACGTGATTTTATTGAGGCTTGCCTGCTGTCCTCAATCTCCGATGAAACGCCGGAAGGTAAATCAATTATAGAACTGGGACGGGAAACAGGCCGCCGTATGCGTGATCTGAATACTACGGGTGCCCGGATGATTAAGTTCACTGCTGAAACAAAGTGTTCAGGCGTGGATTTGCAAAATGGTACTCAGATACGTAAAGGTGCTTTCGATGCTATCCGTAAGATTGCGGAGAGTGCCGGAAACAGTTTTCCGAAAGAGGTGGAAGATGTGATTGCTGCAATTTCAAGTAACGGCGGTACACCGTTGGTAGTGTGTGTCAACCGGCAGGTGGCTGGCGTTATTGAGTTGCAGGATATCATCAAACCGGGTATTCAGGAACGTTTTGAACGCCTTCGCAAGATGGGAGTGAAGACGGTGATGGTGACTGGAGATAATCCGCTGACAGCAAAGTATATCGCAGAAAAGGCTGGTGTGGATGATTTTATAGCTGAGGCTAAGCCGGAAGACAAGATGGAGTATATCAAGAAAGAGCAGCAGTCCGGTAAACTGGTGGCAATGATGGGAGACGGTACAAATGATGCTCCGGCATTGGCACAGGCAAATGTAGGCGTTGCTATGAATAGCGGTACGCAGGCTGCAAAGGAAGCCGGTAATATGGTGGACTTGGATAATGATCCTACGAAGCTGATTGAAATTGTGGAAATCGGTAAACAGTTGTTGATGACGCGCGGTACATTGACCACGTTCTCTATAGCAAATGACGTGGCTAAATACTTTGCGATTATTCCCGCTTTGTTTATGGTAGCCATCCCTCAGTTAGCACCGCTGAATATCATGGGGCTGCATAGTCCTGAGTCAGCCATCCTTTCAGCTATAATCTTTAACGCAATCATTATTCCTATATTGATTCCGTTGGCACTGAAAGGAGTACAGTATAAACCGATTGGTGCCAGTGCATTGCTTCGCCGCAACTTGCTGATTTATGGCTTAGGCGGTGTCATTGCACCCTTTATCGGAATTAAATTAATAGATATGATTGTCTGTTTATTCTTTTAGGGGCGAGGCGCCCCAGCCAGATTTCCTTTCGGAAGGAGGCCTAATAATAACAAACTAATAAATAAAAAGATAATGAAAACATTATTCAAATCCCTTAAAATAACACTTGCATTTTGCGCTTTCTTCTCTGTATTCTATATCCTTATCCTGTGGATATTTGCCCAGGTGGCAGGTCCCAATAAGGGTAATGCGGAAGTAGCGACTCTGGATGGTAAAGTTGTCGGTGCCGCTAATGTAGGACAGATGTTCACAAAAGACGTCTACTTCTGGGGACGCCCTTCCCATGCCGGTGACGGTTACGATGCTACCAGTTCTTCCGGTAGCAACAAAGGCCCTACCAACGAAGAATATCTTTCGGAGGTAGAAGCCCGTATCGATACTTTCCTCGTACACCATCCTTATCTGAACCGTAAAGACGTTCCGGCAGAAATGGTAACTGCCAGTGCTTCGGGGCTTGATCCGGATATCACTCCCGCCAGTGCTTATGTACAGGTGAAACGCGTGGCCCAGGCACGTGGTATGGACGAGGCACAAGTAAAGACTCTCGTAGACAATGCAGTGCAGAAGCCGCTTCTCGGCCTTTTCGGTACGGAGAAGGTGAATGTACTGAAACTGAATATCGCATTGGAAGAAGCAAATAAGAAATAATTTTAGGTTGGTAGAGAGGCGGACAGATTCCATTCATATTTTGCCATGGTGATGTCTAAAACAGGGTGAATGGAACGCTGCCTCTCTTTTTAAAAGACAACTTTACTCTTAAAAGATTGAATGGATTATGAAAAGATTAAGAAACAATATTTTTGCGACAGCAGCAGTTGCTGTTGCCTGTATTTTAGGAACTACAAGCGCAAAGGCTCAGGAATTTACTGTGCAGGGTGATTTAATCAGCTCTTACGTCTGGCGTGGGGTTTATCAGACCGGAGCAAGTTTCCAGCCGACTTTAGGATTCAACATAGGTGACTTCTCTCTGACAGCCTGGGGCTCGACAGACTTCGATGGTAATAAATCTTCAGAAGGACTGGCAAGCAAGGAGATAGACCTGACGGCTGCTTATACTTTAGGCGAATCAGGACCCACACTGTCCGTAGCAAGTCTATGGTGGGCAGGTCAGGGAGCCGGGAAGTACTTCAACTTCAAGAGCCATGAAACTGCTCACTTCTTTGAAGCAGGTTTGGCTTATACATTGCCTTGTGAGAAACTTCCTTTGTCTATGGCATGGTATCTGATGTTTGCCGGTGCCGATAAGAATGAGGAAGGTAAGCAAAATTATTCTTCCTATTGCGAACTGAACTATCCGTTCAGCGTGAAGTCGGTAGGTTTGAATGCAACCGTAGGATTCGTTCCTTATAAAACTTATACGGTAGGATATGGAAATTCCGGTTTTGCTTTTACCAATGTAGCGTTGAAAGCTACCACGGCTATCAGGATAACAGATTCGTTTTCATTGCCTATCTTTGCACAAGCTATCTGGAATCCATGTTTGGAGGATGCGCATTTGGTATTTGGTATAACGTTGAAACCATGATAACTAAAGATTAGGCGCGGATTACGCGCCTAAAAATGAAAGTATGAACAGAGAAGAAAGTGTACAGCACTTCCTCGACTTGATTAAGAAGTCCCGTCGTGGAAAATTCAAGATCTACATCGGCATGATTGCTGGTGTAGGTAAGTCGTATAGGATGCTTCAGGAAGCCCATGACCTTTTGGATAATGGTGTAGATGTACAAATCGGTTACGTCGAAACCCATGGTCGTGCCGGGACGGAAGTATTACTGGAAGGACTTCCTGTCATTCCGCGGCGGAAGATATTCTACAAGGCAAAGGAACTGGAAGAGATGGATTTGGAGGGCATTATCCGTATCCATCCCGATATTGTCATTGTAGACGAACTGGCGCATACCAATGTAGAAGGCAGCCGAAACGAGAAACGTTGGCAAGACGTGATGGATCTGCTGGACGAAGGTATCAATGTGATTTCCGCCGTCAACATCCAGCATATTGAAAGCGTCAACGAAGAAGTTCAGGGCATTTCCGGTATTGAAGTCAAAGAGCGTATCCCTGACAGTGTATTGCAGGAAGCGGATGAAGTGGTGAACATCGACCTCACTGCCGAAGAACTCATTACCCGCCTGAAAGCCGGTAAAATCTATAAACCGGAGAAAATACCCATGGCATTGAATAACTTCTTCAAAACCGAGAATATCCTTCAACTGCGTGAACTGGCTTTGAAAGAAGTGGCGTTGCGTGTGGAGAAGAAAGTGGAGAATGAAGTGGTGGTTTCCAGTGTAGGCGTCCGGCATGAGAAGTTTCTGGCGTGCATCAGCAGTCAGGAGAAGACGCCCCGGCGTATCATTCGTAAGGCGGCGCGTCTGGCAACCCGTTACAATACTTCTTTTATAGCCCTGTATGTACAAACACCCCGCGAGAGTGCCGACCGTATCGACCTGGCCCGGCAGCGCTATCTGTTGAATCACTTTAAGTTGGTCACTGAGTTGGATGGTGAAGTGGTTCAGGTGCAATCCAAAGATGTATTGGATGCCATCATCCGTACTTGTAAAGAGAGACAGATCACTTCTGTTTGTATGGGCAGTCCTTCTTTCCGTTTACCTCAATCCTTGTTTATGGTGTTGAAATACAGAAAATTTGTGAACGATTTGGCTCAGGCAAACGTAGATTTGATTATACTTGCATAAAATTTAATTCATCAGTGCATTATGAATATTCGTACTAAATTAATACTCAGTGTAGGCATTCTGGCCGGTATGATCATTCTGCTGGTTGCTCTCTCCGTAGTGAATCTTCAGATACTGACAGCCACCGAACCAGACAGCCCTGCCGCCATGCCCGGACTGGAACGTGCTTTGCTGTGGATTTCCGTTACAGGTGCTATTTGTATTCTTGCCAGTATCGTGTTGCTGGTCTGGCTTCCCCGTTCCATCAACAAGCCTATCCAGGAACTGACGCGTGGTATCCTTGAAATCGCCAATCATAACTATGAGAAACGTTTGAATATGAGCGGACACGAGGAATTCCGCCAGGTGGCCGATAGCTTTAACAGTATGGCTGAGCGCCTGACTGAATATCGTGCCAGTACGCTGAACGATATTCTTTCTGCCAAGAAATTTCTTGAAGCCGTTGTGAACAGTATTCATGAACCTATTATCGGTCTGAATTGTGAGCATGAAATACTCTTTATCAATAAAGAAGCACTCACCGTATTGAATCTGAAACGTGAAGATGTAATCCGCCACTCTGCCGAGGAACTGTCCTTAAAGAATGATCTCCTTCGTCGTCTGGTTCGGGAACTGATTACTCCGGGTGAGAAGAAAGAACCCTTGAAAATCTATGCGGACAATAAGGAAAGCTATTTTCAAGCTTCTTACATCACCATTATAAATACGGATGCCGATACGGATGAACCGCAGAACTTGGGTGATGTGATCCTGCTGAAAAATATCACCGAATTTAAAGAGTTGGATTCTGCCAAAACAACCTTTATCTCCACCATCTCCCATGAACTGAAAACGCCTATCTCGGCTATTCTTATGAGTTTGCAGTTGCTGGAAGATAAGAGGGTAGGAGCTTTGAATGATGAGCAGGAACAATTATCGAAAAGCATTAAAGAAAATGCCGACCGCCTGCTGGGTATCACTGGTGAACTCCTGAATATGACACAAGTAGAAGCCGGCAAGCTCCAGATGATGCCGAAGATAACCAAGCCTATCGAACTTATAGAATATGCCATTAAAGCCAATCAGGTTCAGGCGGATAAGTTCGGTATCCAGATAGAAGTGGAGTATCCGGAGGAAAAAATGCCGAAACTGTTTGTGGATAGTGAGAAGATAGCCTGGGTATTGACGAACCTTCTGAGCAATGCAGTCCGTTATTCAAAAGAAAACGGGCGTGTCGTTATTGGTGCCAAGCGTGAGGAGGACTTTGTTGAACTGTATGTGCAGGATTTTGGCAAAGGTATCGATCCCCGTTATCATCAGAGCATTTTCGACCGTTATTTCCGTGTGCCCGGCACAAAGGTGCAAGGCAGTGGACTGGGACTTTCCATTTCAAAAGATTTTTGGAGGCACATGGGGGAACACTGACGGTGGAAAGCGAATTGGGGAAAGGTAGTAAGTTTATTATGCGACTGAAAGCATAAATGAATAAGCCCCTACAACTATCATGAGAGCATTTCGTGATTGTTTGTAGGGGCTAATTTATTCTTATTTACTTTATACTTATGTTATACAGCCAGATTCCATACGTGAAAGCGTTAGCGTATTTTTGTGGCTTTATTTCATCCGGGCGGAACCATTGGCCTATGTTTGCGAACGGAGTGAGAATCACATCTACCTCACTACCTTTATATAAGGCTTTTGTCTGATAAACCGGCCCTAACATATTGTTATCAGGCTTATTGATCATTGTAGGTTTCGTCGTTGTATTCATCCGTATATTCTGATCTATATTCACATCATCGTTGCAAAGCTGCTTATTCCATACCATGTCCAGTGAGTAAACAATCGGACCACGTACAAAGGCATAAGGAATTCTATCAGTCGGTTCTTCCTTATACATGATTTCCCCACCGGCTAATTTATAAGAAACATATTTGCTATGATGACTACGTGATACCCATTTCTCTTCCATAGGGAAAGTGATGTCTACTTTATCCCCTTTTGTCCACTTGCGTGATAATTTCAGGTAAGTACCAGGCTTTACATCTGCGATGTTTTCACCGTTCACCTTTATTTCCGGATGTTCACACCAGGAGGGGATACGTAGGTTTAATGTTTTGTTTTTTGCTTTCTCTGAAACAATGGTCAGCTGCATATTTTCGGATTCCGGATAGTTTCCGGTGATTTCAAATGCGAAATCCTTTCCGGTATATTGCGAGGGCATGTATTGATTGATATAAAACTCTTTTCCTTTTTCTGCGTAAATGAAGGTGGGTAACATCGAGATAATCCGGTGTCCGCTTGCTGTGCAGCAATCCGGCCCGTGGAAATAACCGTCAGGCTTACTTCCATTCGGAGCCGTATGATATCGACAAACTCCGCTTTCACAATCCTGGGCGGCAAATACATGGTTAATCATCAGGCGTTCCATGGCATCCGCATATTTGGATTCTCCGGTTAATTCCAACAACTGTTGTGTGAGTTGCATCCATGACATTGTGGCACAGGTTTCCACGATATTACCTGAAAGTGGTTTCACATAGTCGTGTTCATAATGTTCGGCAACACTCACACCACCGGTGATGTACATCTGGCGTTCATGAATGTCGTCCCATGCTCCGGACACTTTACGCAGCAACGTTTTATCACCGGTGATACGATACAGTCGCAAGAAGCCCATAAAGTTCATGTGGAAAGTATGCGAATGTACATAAGGTTGAAGTTTATCCACCCCTAAAGTACCGTCCGCAACGGAATCCAAACGGGAGAATGCATCCCATCCACTCCATTTGTCGATGTTGCTGACTACCCATTGGCTCCATTCCAGATACTTCTTCTTTCCTGTCAGTTCATATAGCCTTGTTATGGGGTCACAAAGTAAAGTACCTTCCCAAGAATAGTGTACACTATGCCCTGCAAAGTCTGAGTGTCCGTCCAGATGTTTTTGTTTGTTTTCAGGTGCTCTCAGATCAGAGGGCCAGAATTCCAGTTTACCCGGTCCGAAATATTGCAAGAAATAGTCTGCCAATTTCTCTGCGGCAGTTAGTGCTTTTTTATCTCCTGTTTCTTCATATACTGTGATAAAGGCATGGAAAACAAAATATAATTCGTAAGCGTCCATTCCTCTGACTGGTCTTTCGGGAGACCGGAAACTCTTGGCTGTGGCTCCTACGTAACCGTTTGCTTCCTGTGAGTCAATGATGCGATTCAGTACGTTTTCAGCTTTAATTAGTAATTCCTTGTCATCACCCTGAACTGCCGACAGATAAGCTGATTCTATCCACTTTCCATGCTGTTCTGCCTGTGTCCAGTCCCAAGCCGAATGTTGCCTGTTTACAACAAAGTCCACATATTTATCTATTGGAAAGTGTTTCAGGTAGGCATTCCGGTTAACTTCCATACGATGTCCGAAGAATCCGGTTATATTTCTTACAGAAGAAACAGGTACCGGCTTTTCCAGTAATCCTACTTTATCGTGATTCTGAGCATTAAGCTTCGTCATCAAACTGGCAAATACTAAAATTGCAATAATCTTTGTTTTCATACTTTGATATGTTAATAATGAATTGTTTTTAATGGTTTATATGCATTATTTCCACCATATTGTAACTTCTTCGGTGATTTCACTTACTGGTAATCTCACTTCCCATCCGACGGTACATTTCTGTATCGTACAAACTTTCTTACCCACTTGTACTTTGTAAGGAACAATTTTGTCTGCTCTGATTTGTAAGGATGTACCTTTCATCATTACGGTAGCTCCGATGACGGGGGAGCCGTTTTCATCTACTACCTGTCCCTTTACAGGGTCGGATTGCATGACTGCTTGTACTTCATTTGCCGTTGCAAAAGCATCTTGTGGGTAGCCCGCATAGAGAGCGGATACCATCATCACGGAGAGGAGAGTTTTCTTTGATGATCTTTTAAAATGATAGTTCTTCATGAATTTGAATTTAAAATTAAAGGTTTCTTTTTCTTTCGATAGAGGTGAGCTCTTCCATCTGGTAACAAAGGAAAACAAATATGAATAAAGCTGTTAATGCTTATAAATCAAATCATAGGGGGTAATTAATCAACGCTAAATTGACTAATTACCCCCTATGATTTGAGCAAAATAACCTGAAATAACCGGATGTTTTGCTGCTTGATTAAGATGGATGGATTGTTTCTTCTTTCTTCTCTTTGATCTGTTTCTGGTATTCGCCGGGCGACATACCGAATGCTTCTTTAAACGACTGGGTGAAATTCTTATAATCACTGTAGCCCAATGCTGTGATAACATCTGCCACAGTTGCCGTTTTATTTTCCAGCATCCGGCAGGCATGTTGCATCTTTATATCCTTTATAAAATCCAACGGAGTTTTGCCAGTGATTACTTTTATTTTCCGAGAAAGTGTGGAACGGGACATATTCATAGCCTCTGCCAGTGACACCACATTAAATTCCGGTTCATTCAGATGTTCTTCTACCGCTTTGGTCGCCCGATCCAGAAGTAACTTATCTATCTCGGCAAATTCAGAGGTGGAAATGCTGTCTTTGGTATCCAGGTATTGATGCATTTTTACCAACTCGGCACTGTCCGCCCATTTCTCGTCGTTCTTGCGTTTCATACGTTTCAGATAGGCATAAATACTATATCCTATGATGGCCATAGTCAGCAGAGTATAAAAGAGATAAGCCCACCAGGTTTCGTACCAGGCAGGTAGGCGGTGGATTGTTATCTCCGTTACCTCATTACTCCATAATCCGTTTTTATCAGTAGCTTTCACCTGGAATGTATATTTTCCCTTGTCCAATCTGTTGTAGAAGGCGGAATTCTTCCGGTCGTCCAGGTAGACCCAGTCGTTGTCTACACCTACCATCCGGTACGCATAACGTATCTGGTCTAAGTTATGGAAATCCAATGAAGAGAATTCGATTTCCAGATTCTGGTCATTGGGTGACAGGCGGATAGGCGTATTTATAGGGTCTTGTTTCAACTGGTCGTCCCAAATGCTCTTTCCCATAATCTTGATGTCACTGATATGGGTGGTTACCTGTTCGGGGATACTTTCCAGTTGTTGGGTTGGTGAGATGGACACAATGCCTGAGATTCCGCCGAAATAGATTTCTCCTTTCCGGTCGTAGTAGACGGCTTTGGATAGCAGACGAGTAAGGAGGAAATTCTTATCCCTGGTGCTGTAGCTCCGGTAAGCGCCATTGCGCGGGTTGAACTCTTTAATCATCTGATTGGTAGTGATCCATACATGATTGTATACGTCTACGGTGATATTATTGATGATATCCCCCTTCATGCCGCAACTGAAACTATAGTCTTTCAGTGTCTCTTTTTGTCTCGGGTCGAACAGTAAGACTTCCCCTTCGGTGGTACCCATCCAGAGGTCGCCGTCGCTCGTGGCATCTATGCATACAAAGTCTTTATCGAAAGGATAAGATTCAATATGTTTATCCAGTTCAATCCGGTAGATGCCTTTGTTTCGGATGGCAGTCCATATCCGGCTGTCGGCTGTTTGGGTGATGCCGGCAACCGGACCTGATACTTCCGGAATGCTTTCGAGAGTTGCGCTCATAATCCGGTATACGAACAATCCCGTCGTAGTGCCTATCCATAGATTATTCTGTAGGTCTTCGAACAGCGAAGTAACCTGCCCCGGATTCTTTGTGACGTTGCCAAGCTCTATCCGTACATCTTCTTTCATCTCCATATTCAGCTGGCTCAGGCCGAAGACGGTGGAACCATACGAAGTAGCCCATATCCGGTTGTGGCTGTATGATCTGGCTATGTTGGTGACGTCTCCAAACGGTAAATTCCGGATTCCCTGACATTGTGAATAGTGTTTGAGCTTCTTTTTCCGACTGTCATAGATGCATAGGCCGTACCGGTCTTGCGAAAACCAGAAAATACCGTCTTCATCTTTGCACAGTGAGTTTATGGCGGGATTCGCCTTTAACTGGTTTCTTAAATCCGGCAGGGGATACTTCTGGCAATGTAATTGCGGATATCAATAATGAAGCTTTCCACGTCGAAGGCTGATACCCATAGCTTTCCGTCTTTATCCTTATATATTTCATAAAGTATTTTGTTGCCGGGGGTGAGGAAGGCGGAAGTGTCCACTTGCTCTAAGTGTCCCTCCTTTGTGATGCGGAAAGCGAACAAGTCCTTCCAGGAAGTGACCCATATATAGTGGAATACATCATCCTGCACCATGTGGTAGATGGCTCCCGTAGCATTTCCTGTGATATCTACCGGGAGAGGCTGGGGGATATATTGCGTTTCCGGAGATTTACTGTTCGGGTCGAAACGCACGATTCCTTTTCCCCAGGTGCCGAGCCAGTAATATCCGTTTGTTTCGTCCCAGATGATCCGTTCGATATCCATATAGTCCCTGTGGTGGAAGTAGGCTTCAAAATCATCCGTATCTTTATTGAGTTTATACATTCCGCCCCGGGTGAGGGAGATTATTAAGTCTCCGTTTTTGTCTTCGTAGACGATGTACACAAATTCAGGGGAGTGGTTGTATTCGGTTTTATACCGCTTTATCAGAGTGCCGTCAGCCTTGAACCGGAATAGCACGCCTTGCATGCTTACCCATATACTTCCGTCCCGGGTTACGTTTATAGTGAATACATTCTTATCGGAGAACTCCTGCAAATCCATGGGAGTGATCCGGCAGGTAGCCTTATCCAGTATATAGCCACCTTTCATGGTTCCGAACCAGATTTTCTTATCGTGGTCTTCGGAGATATAAGTAATATAATTATCCGATAAGAGTCCCGGATGGTACAGGTCGGAGCGGAAAACGCGGATATTGTATCCGTCGTTCCGGCAGAGACCGTTGAAAGTGCCGTACCACATGTAGCCGTCGCTGTCCTGAAATATGCGATGAATGGCATTCACCGGAAGTTTATCTAAGGAAGGTATTTCTCTAACCACGATATCCTGAGCATGGAGTATAGGGTTGAATATTAAAAGACACAAGAACTGCATCAGGTAGACTTTTTGTCTGATAATCATATTTGAGGTGGCTTTTATCATAGTATCTTTTATATATCGATACACAAAGGTATGAATAAAAACTCAGAAATCTTATTACCTGTAATGAATGAAAAATTATTTAATTGATAGTTAATACAATAAAAAAGTAGAGTCAGACCTAAATCCGGCTCTACTGTTGAGGTATACATTCTTTATCTAAATCCTAGCGATATGTTATTTCATTCCATTTCGGTGGAATTCCTCCTTGTAAATGGCGTACAAAGAAATCATAGCGTTTATGTTCCCCGAAATCTTCTCCCATCGTGTGGTGTGCACCGGGAATCACTACCAGTTCAAAATCTTTGTTGGCTTTTATCAGTGCGTTCACCACCTGCATAGTTGAGGCAGGATCTACATTATCGTCCAGTTCGCCTACTACCAGCATCAGGGGGCGGCTTAGCAGATGGGCATTCTCTACATCGATCCTTCCTTATATTGATCTCCCACGGGATATCCCAGCCAGAGTTCGTTCCACCAGATTTTATCCATGCGATTGTCGTGGCAGCCACAGGCGGAATAAGCGGCTTTGTAGAATTCGGGATGCAGCAGCACGGCAGTGGTGGATTCTTGGCCTCCGGCGGAACAGCCGTAGATACCTACGCGGTCCATATCCATATACGGATACTTCTCTCCGGCAGCTTTAATCCAGGCAATGTGATCGGGAAGTCCTGCATCTTTCAGATTCTTGTAGCATACGTTCTCAAATTCACGTGAACGGAAAGAAGTTCCCATTCCGTCTACCATGACGACGATAAAACCGAGTTCGGCAAGGGAAGTCATGTACCAGTTGTACGGGATGAAAGTCTTGGGTACATACTGGTCGCCGGGACCTTGGTAAATGTATTCGATAACCGGATACTTCTTGTTCGGGTCGAAGTTAGTGGGACGAACAATCAGTCCCCACATATCCGTTTTGCCGTCACGCCCCTTGGCGGTAAATACTTCCGGTGCTTTCCAGCCTTCTGCTTCCAGACGACTGATATCGGCTGTCTCCAGCGGCATCACCACCTTGCCATCTTCGGCACTGCGCAATACGGTAACAGGAGCTTTGTTTACCATGGAGTAAACGTCTACCAGATAATTCATATCTCCCGAGAACCAGGCACGGTGCATTCCTTCTTCCGGAGTAAGGCAAACCAAGTCTTTCCCGTCGAAACCAATGCGGTAATAGCGGATGAGATAAGGGTCCTCACCGGGTTGTACACCATTTGCGGAGAAATAAATCTGCCGGTTGTCCTCGTCTACGCGGAGCACTTCGCGCACATACCATTCGCCGCGGGTTATCTGATGGATGGGCTGTGCGGTAGTGCGGTCGTACATGTACAGGTGGTTCCAGTTATCCCGTTCGCTCATCCAGATGATGTGCTTGTTGTCCCTTAGGTCGTGACGAAAACGGCGGGGGTAGTTTACGTATTTGTCAGAGGTTTCTTCTATCAGAGGACGCACGACGCCTGTCTCGGCAGAGAGTTCAAGTACACGATATGCCTGATGTCCGCGCTGGTTGTACTCGAAAGTAACGGAACGGCTGTCCGGGTTCCATTCGGGACCGTATATTTCATACTGCCGGTCGAAGAGGTCGGTGCTGGGGATGATGCCTCGTCCTGTTTCAACTTCATAAATGCAAGGTATCTTGAAAGGAAGTTCGTCTCCCGGTTTGGCATATTCCTGCTTGTGCAGTTTCGGTTGGAGTTGATCTGCCGGAGAAGACTCTACATAGTACACATATCGTTTCTCTACCGGGCGGATTTTGCAGGATGCCACCTTCTTGCTGTCCGGAGACCAGCGGATATAAGCTGAGTAATAGTTGCTGAGTGTGCCGTCAAGGCTCAACTGCTTCTCTTTTCCCGTGGCAAGTTCCTTCACATATACATTCTGGTTTTTGATATAGGCGGTGTACTTTCCATCGGGTGAAGTTACGGGAGCGGCTTCTTTTTCGTCATCCCGCTCCATCCAGTGCTTCTGTGGTGTATTGCGGTCGGGCAGGTTGCCTTCATTTACCAACTGATTCTTGCGGGTGGTGTACATCCAGCGTTGGTTGCCGAATACAAAACGAAGTGTATCTAAGCTCGGGTTCACCCGTAACCGTTCCAGTTGGATTGTCTCGGGCTTTACTTCTTTGCCGGATGCGTTGCTCAGTGCGCTTGCCAGACGCTTGTGGTCGAACAACTCCTTTCTGTTTTTCTTGTCTGCGTTCACCGATACGTAAACACGGCCTTCGGGCGTATTGCGTACATACCAGAACTGATGTGTGCCTTCTATCCACTGCGGCGTGACGTTGGAGTAGAAAACTTTGTTGGCACTGAATTTCTCTCTCAATGCGTAGGCACGGTTATAATCGTCCACCGTGCCTTGTGCGAAAGCCATGCCCCCGCTAAGGAGCATGGCTATCGACAAACCTAACTTACAAACATTCATATCTAACTAACCTTTATTGTACTTCCCATTCATAAACACCTGCTGCATGTTTGTCCGACAGGGTGATTTCCAGTTTTACTGATTTGGTCTTCACGGGATCAAAGTTCACGGTGTTTCCCGCACCTTTTACAACGCCATATTTGTCGGCACCTGTGATGGGCTGCCACTGGCCTTGTGCATCTTTATAATACACCTTCCAGCTTTTCGGTACACGGCAACCGCCCCAGGGAGCATCGTCGAACCAATATACGGTGGAGCTTGATACGGTAGCTTCTGCCGGGAACTCATACGTGATCCATTCCGTAGTTCCCTGTTTGGGCCACCAATGGTAGTAGGGCAGGGAACGGTCGTTCTCATCTTTCGGAACCAGGCGGTCGTTGATGGCTGAAATGGAGCTTGCGCGGGGGATGCGTCTATTTTACTTTCCGAAGCCAGCGTGGCAGGCATGGCGGGGCGGGATGCGCTCAGCTCTTGCGGCAACCATACTTCCATAGCTCCCGAACCACGGTGAGCCCATGCGTAGTAAGGTATCAGTGTCAGGTTCACATCGGTAGTGGTCAGGCGACCCTGATCGTCATAGCCAAGTGTCTGTGCACCGGTCTTCAATTGGTTGATGCCATACAGTAGATCGGGCTTTTCCACCACTTCAAACTTCGGAGTACGGTTCATAAATACGCTGAAGATGTCGAAGTTGTTATCCGGGAATTCTGCACAGTATACAATCGGTCCGCGTTCTACGGCAATGCGTCCGCGGTCGGCTTCCACTTTATTGTTGGCTTTCACGGTGCGCGGTTCCATGTCGAAGTGTACTTCCACCTTATCACCCTTTTTCCAACGGCGGTCGATGCTGAAATAACCATCCTTCAGTTCATTCTGTACGGCTTCTCCGTTTACTTTCACTGTGTATTTCAGACGCTTGCCGTCGCTATAGGTATACAGGTCGCTGGGGACTACCTGACCCCGAACCCATCCGGGAATACGGACTTTCAGGTTGAAGGGTCCGGCGTTATTCTTGTTGATGCCGATGGTAATGTCACCGTTCCACGGGTATTTGGTGTTTTGCTCGATAGAAACAGCTTTGCCACCCACTTTCAGGTCGGAAGTGTTGGACATGAAGAGGTTAACGTAAACGTCCTTATCCTTCACTGCGTAGATATACCCCGGCAGGGACGGGATGAAACGGCATATGTTGGACGGGCAGCAGGCACAACCGAACCAGGGCTGCCGTTGATGCTGTCCCATGCTGTCCAGCGGGTTGGGGTAGAAAAAGCCACCGCCATCCAGGGATACGCCTGAAATCAGACCATTGTATAAAGTGCGTTCCAGCACATCGTAGTATTTGGATTCACCGTGCAGGAGGAAAAGGCGGTAGTTGACGTACACGTTGCCGATGGCAGCACAAGTTTCGCAATAGGCTGACATGTTGGGCAATTCGTAGTTCTTGCCGAAAGCCTCTCCGGCTGCTGTAGCTCCGATACCGCCGGTGATGTAATATTTCTTGCCCACGATATTGTCCCAGATGCGGTCGATGGCATGAATATAGGCGGTGTCTCCCGTCAGGGCGGCTACGTCGGCCATACCTGCATACATATATGCGGCGCGAACGGCGTGTCCCACAGCTTCATCCTGTTGAACCACCGGCTTATGTGCCTGGCTGTATTCATCGGTACGGCTGGTATATCCACGCTGGTCGAGGAAGAACTTGGCCTGGTCGAGGTACTTTTGGTCTCCGGTAACTAAATAAAGTTTGGCAAGTGCCATTTCGGCAATCTGATGTCCGGGGACACGAATTTGCTGCCCTTCGCCTGTGCCGATTTCACGGCATACGCAGTCAGCGTATCGGATGGCAATATTGAGGAAGTTCTTCTTCCCGGTAGCCTGGTAGTGGGCGATGGCGCCTTCCACCATGTGTCCCAGGTTGTAGAACTCGTGGCTCAGGTCTTCTACCTTTTCCCAACGTTTGCTTCCCGCCCATTCATGGGGATGTTTCGGATTCATGGTGCGGCTGGTGTAGAGGTATCCGTCCGGTTCCTGTGCAGCGGCTACGATGACGAGCACGCTGTCGATGTATTTGGCCAGTTTCTTATCGGGATATGTCTGTAACAGGTAGCTGGGTAGCTGGCACCTTCGATGGTTTTGTATACGTCCGTATCGTCGAAAGCCAGTCCGCCTACTTTAATGGTATCACTGGGATGGGCTGCGTTGACGAAGTTCTGATATCTTCCGGTTTCCTCGCATTTGCTGAATGCCAGGGGGATGGTTACCTCTCGGCTCGCGTTGAGGCGTTGTCCCCAGAAGGAGTCGGTTACTTTCACCGAGGTGAAAGGTACGGGATCGATGGGATACCCGTGCGATTGGTTTTTCACTTGCGCTTGGCTGCCTACGGTGGCGGCAACCAGCAGGGTGGTAACTAATACTTTTCTCATGGTTATTATTCGTTTTATGGTATTATTTCTTGATTGGAATATATTCGTCCCATAGTTTCAGTGAATGCAGGTAGCCCGTGAACGGCCAGTTGCGTTCTGCATTCTGCCCCAAAGTTACGTATTGCGATGGCTTTATCAGTAATTGAATGTCTTTTTCGCTAATTAATTTATCATTGATATATACTTGTTCCATACGGCCGTCGAAACAAATATAGATATGCTGCCATTTGCCGGCCAGTTCTTTCATGTCCTTGTATCCGGCATCTTCGTACCAGCCATAGTGGTTGATGACACCGCATCGGGGTTCCGTACCGCTTACGAGCATAATCTTTTCCAATTCGTCATGCGAAGTCGTGAAGTCGGCTACACATTCATTTTCGGCAATGGAATCATTCAGTATCCAGGCTTCCAATGTATAGGGGGCATTGTCCAGCAAGGTTGCAGGCAGGGAGAAGTTGGACTGGAATACCTGCTGCCCATCAAAGCTGAAACTTTTCTTTCCTTCTACTTCCTTAATGATGGAGGGGGCTTTGTGGGTTTCGAAGTATCCTTCTATTCCATGATTGGAAAGATAATGTACGGTGTCGCCTGCGGCGAAGTCATCGGCGGTGATGCTTACTACCAAGCCATGCTTTTGCTGATCGGCAGCCGGTAAGCGGACGATATCCGTAGTGGTATCATATTCCTGTTCGGCAGGTGCCTGTTTCCAGTTATAGTAGCGCAGATTAGTGATGATTAAGGGCTCGGCTCCGCTTTGAAGCGAAATCACACCGGATGAAAGGGCGGATTCCGCTTCGTAGCTTTGCCATCCACCTAACCTATGAACTAACCCACTAATTGTATGCTCTTTGGAGGGAGAAAGTAACGGATGGCGGTATTCCAGCGTAGTGCCCGGTTCGAGAACCAGTGCGTCGCGTCCGTCAATGCGCTCGGTGCGGGCTGATCCTGCTTTCAGGATAAAAGCACCTCCTAACATTCCTTCATTGTTCTGCCATTCGCGGCCATTCCAGTCGGCGGCTGTCAGCCCGAGCCACTGTTGGGGGGCGGAGTCTTCGATACCGGAAAATACCTTGATGTTCCAGATAGCGCCACCGAAGCCATTCTTTTGTCCGCCGGTATAGGTGAGGCGTACAAAGCGGGCTTTGGCTTTGCCGAAATCTACCATCGGGCTGCCTGCCAGATGATTGTTCCGCTTGTCGGCAAAGATAGTCCAGCGTTTACCGTCTGTTGAAGTTTCAATCAGGTATTGATAGAACTGGGTGCCATATTCAAATTGTGTCCAGATCGTTTGTATCTGCTGGAGGCGTCCTAAGTCTATTTCAAGCCATTCCTGTCCCATGCCGCGCGGACGCCATAAAGTTCCGTTGTTATCATCTACGGCATATTCGGGACGGAAGTTGTCATCATAAGAGGAAGAGGCACGCACGCTTTTACCAAAGGCGAGGTTGGTTGATTTAACAACGGAAGGAGCCAGTGCACCTACGCCGTCATGGGTAGGGGTGATTTTTTGAATCGTCCCGTCTGCATTGAATGTCATGCGGTCGATGCAAAGCTGGCGGTGGAAGCCACGGTTGGAGTGTGGATTATCGTGGCGGTGATAAACGATATAGTAATCATTACCTTCCTGGAGGATACTGTGATGTCCGGGACCGTGAATGGTACCGTCAGCATTGGTTTCGAGGATGCAGCCGCCATAGGTGTAAGGACCCAGAGGCTTGTCTGAGGTGGCATATTGCACACGGTATGTGTGGTCATGGCAGGAACCGGAGGAATACATAAAGTAGTAGGTTTCATTGCGTTTGATTACAAAAGGTGCTTCGAAGAAATCGGTGGCCTCGGTATTGGGGATGAGGCGGGTTTCAGTAAAACTCTTTAAATCGGGAGCTAATTTTCCGGCACCACAACCGAAACCTTTGTAAATGCCCCAGGTTCCCCAGTACATATAGACTGAGCCGTCATCGTCTACAAATGTTTGTCCATCCAGAGTGATGGCATTTGTTACGAAGCGGTCGGGGATAAGGACGGCTTCGCTATCGCCCAGGATATTCTTCCACGGACCACGGGGAGTTTCACTGACTCCGCAATGGATGATACAGGGCTGGCAGTAGAAGTAGTAGTACTTCCCATCAGAGTGCTGCATCACATCGGGTGCCCATATCCAATGACTGTCGGGCCAGTTCATGGGCATCAAGGTCCAGTTTACGAAGTCCTTGCTGGTCCATACTTGTGCGGGGCCAAAGCCTGCACCACTGCCATCGGTAGTGGCGTACATATAATAAGTATCACCAAACCTTTTGATAGTAGGGTCGGCGAAATATCCGGGAATCACGGGATTACCCGTACCCGAAGCATTGAAAGCGGCCTGTGCAAAGGCAGAGACAACCCCTATTAAGAAGGAAGCGATTAAAAGGATGGTTCTATTCATATTGTTACTTTATTGTTAGAAAAATTACTTGCACCGCGCAGCAAACCTTGCTCCAGCGCTACGCTGGTCATTTATGTATTTCATTATTAATCGGTATCTCTATTTCATAAAAATATTCTTTCAACAGCTTGTACATTTCCGGATCGTAGGCTTTCAGCTTTACGCGACGGTTCATGGAGTTGTGTACACCATTGGCAGGATCAGCGTAACGGTTACAGTTAAAGAAAGACTGTACACATTCCGCAAAATACTCTTCTTTGTTACTTAATGCGTAAGTACCGGCCCATAGTCCTTTTTCTCCAGCGCTTTTCCACAATGCTTCCAGTCGGTTATTGAAATCCGGTTCCACACCTGCAATTCCTACCATATGTATCAGATGGGCAAATTCATGAATCAGAATATTCTCGCCCGTATATTTATCTTGTGGCAAGGCCAATAGATTCTCTTCCCCGCAACTGGCGGAGAACTCGTCTTCCGGTGCCCCACCGAAACCACGGGCACGCCAGTTCCAGTATGCAATGCTGTCCGGCGAATTGCAGATATGTGCAAACTCTGGTAAGTCACAAGTTTCTTCGTCTTTACCGATAACCATCACATGGCAACCTTTTTTCACCATATGCGCTTTTACATCCGGACGTTTTGATAGCATCAGACTGATGATATCACATGCTTTCAGCAACGCTTCATCACTTACCCTTTCGGAAGAAGTGACATATAATCCCTCAGTTTCAATGTATTTCTTATAAAAAGAAGGAATATTCTTTCCCTCGGGTATGGACGTTATTTCACCCCGCACCGGATATAACTCAAGCTTCATCGCGAATCCTCCGCCCGAAGCTAAATGTAGCTTTATCCGGCTGTTTTTATCTATAATCAGTTTCTCTGTACGATAATCTTCCGCTTGCTTGTTCGCATTAATACCATCAGCAAAAAGCGTGGCTGTATAGCGAACTTTGGAAGGCAGGAACGAAAAGTCAAGTTCTACATCACGTTCATCCCAGTTTGTCATCCCGCCAATGTACCAGTTGATATCTTTCTTTCGTACACTAACGATATATTCTCCCATTTTACCTGCGGCGATAAAGGTAGAATCCGTCTCCACAGGAATTGAAGTGATGAAGTCCACACATTCCTGTTCATTCAGATAATTCGTCGGAGCATCGCACAGCATGGTGAGCGGAGAATCGTGTACAATATAAGCGGCCAACTGATG
>ERZ791618.450-NODE-450-length-20617-cov-2.132818_pt1 | contig 20617 bp, 18 predicted proteins | sample MGYA00510059_ERZ791618 | MGnify/ENA primary metagenome ERZ791618 (study PRJEB30046, sample SAMN00715159) | human gut metagenome | study: EMG produced TPA metagenomics assembly of the A metagenome-wide association study of gut microbiota in type 2...
ACTCTTCCGATCCACTAATTGTAAGACTTCTTTGGGAGTCATCTGTAGTAGCTGACGATAATGTTTGGCTTGAATGTAATGATTATCTTTCCATTCTTCCCCATACGTAAATGCATTAGCCAATAGTCTTATTGACACTTTTTCCAGTGTTCCCCGAGATTTAGCTATATTGATTAGATTATCAAACGTACTGTTTATTACAGTGTAATTGACTGTAGTTCCATCAACAGTAGTGGAATTGGTTACTCCTGCATATATACTACTTTCTACAGTATAACTATAAGGCAGGAATTGGGTGAAATAGATAACCAATCCTGTGACAAATAAAGTTCCCCACAACAACCAGTAGCGGATACGATATATGAATTGTGATACGAATTGTGCTATATCCATACGAGCTTTATTGCTATTTAATTACTTTTACATTTGTTAGCATTTCCAATAAAATAATGGAATTGTGCAAAGTCACACGACTCTGTTCATAATTGGTCACTGCCCCCGAACGACGTGCACGTTCTAATGAGAGTGTGATGATGTCTATTTTCCCTTGTATGAAATTATTCTCAGAAATTTTCATTTGAGCATTATATAATGCCGCAGTTTCAGCTTTCGCTTTAATGGTGGCTAACTGTTCTGTAACTGCATTGTATGCTTCTAATACTCGTAAACGGCGTTCTTCCATAACTTCATCTTGCGTATATTGTAATTGCTCAATGCGATATCTGTAGTCTTTTAACTTAAGTGGACGATTAAACAAATCGCCTAAACCAATACTGAGGCTGGCACCTATATTAAAAGTATGTCGAGTACTCACAGACGTTGATTGATACCAGTCTACATAGGTATCACTATTCTCATTTAAAGTATTAAAACGTCCAAAGGAGTAATTTCCATTCAATCGGAGATAGTTCCACCAATTACGTTTCTCGATGCGATATGCATTTTTTGTTTGCTCAACTTGAGATTGTGCCCTTTTCACTGTGGCATTTTCTGATACTGCATCTAAAAAAATAGATAAAGGTGGTAATTCTAATTTTTCAATATCAAAAGATGCATTTTTTCCCATTTGGGCAATGGGGACTTTTTCCCACTGCGCATCTTCCATTTTTAAGCGTTCCAGTGCTTTAATACGCTCTTCTCGTGTCATTGTTTGTTCCTGTGCAATGGCAATTGCTGGCGAAGCGAATAATCCGAGGATAGCTGCGCTATAGGTCATATATATGATATATTTTCTTATCATCTTTGATATAAGTGTTAAATAATAACTTATTATAGTTCTGATTGTTTATTTAAACATTTTCCTTTTGCACAAATGCAGTCAATGTTTTAAAAATGATTTTCATATCCAACCAAAACGAAAAATCTCTTGCATATTTTATATCTAATTGTTTTCTTTCTTCTGCAGACATTTTACCTGCACCACCACGCTTTTCCACTTGCCACAATCCAGTAAGACCTGACGGAGCCATGAAACGGTCTATATAGGCATCGCTGGTCAACAACTCTGCTTCATAGAGTGGGAGGGGCCGATTTCCTACAATACTCATATCGCCTTTCAGAATATTGAATAACTGTGGTAGCTCGTCAATACTATATTTGCGTATGATACGCCCTACACGCGTTACACGTGGATCATTTTCCAGTTTGATGAATGTATTGTTCAGAGCCTTTTCTTTCTTTTTCGCGAAATCCTCTTCGGAAATCACAAAATCATCCGAAATCAACAAACTTTCTTCTTCATCCGGCGTTCCAGAAAGATCATCAAAACGAATCTCAGGACCTTCATCAGAACTTTCAACTTCTTCTATCTGATATTGATTAAGGGCATTTAATTCTTTCAATCGTTTATCTGCATTAGTGTACATGGAACGAAACTTCAGAAAGTTGAAAATCTGATAGTTAGAACCAACGCGTTGCGATTTATAAATAACTTTTCCTTTGCTTTCTATACGAATGGCAATGGCAGCTCCAATCAATACGGGAGAAAGAATGATAACAGCAGTACCTGCAAAAAAAACATCAAACGTGCGCTTCCATAGAGGAAGATGGAAAGTGTTTAGTACTTTGCGGTGGGTTTCGCTAAATTCTTTCAACTTATTTTCTTTGCGTGCTCTGAGGTATGTATTCATACGTTGAACACTATCCTCTTCGGCATGCGGTGGAAGTGTATTGTTTACTCCTGCCTGCAGATAAGCTTTCCGGTTCTCGGATTTCAGCTCTTCCGTTATGAGAGTGATGTAAACCCGGGGATAACGCTTACGTAAATAAGATATCTCAATACAATCTGCCTCACGTGTATCTGTTTGTTCGTAAAGAATGGATATGTTATACCTATCTCGAATTCCATCGATTACTTTAGCCGCTTTTTGGGGGGAAGAGACGGCAACGAACATACCCCCTGTAACTTTGCTCAGATGATCGATAATAATCCGATTACTTCCTATATAGATGTAGTATAACATGTCCTTTTATGCGTATTTGTTGTTGATTTAAATAAACTTTTTGAGACGTACTTTCAACTCCATAGGGTTGAAGGGCTTCAAAATGTAGTCTACCGCGCCTTCCTCAAGCAGACGGATACGTTCGGTAGTACTTTCCTCGCTCGAAAGCATCATAACGGGGATATGTTTAAATAGGTCATTGTCCTTGAGGTATTTAAGAAACTCCGAACCATTCATTTTAGGCATACGTATGTCTGATATGATCAAGTCGGGTTCATTACCTTCGTGTAACCACTCAATTGCTTTTAAAGGATCTTCGCAGTACACGAAATCATACTCTTTTCCTAAATACATAGAGAGCACTTTGCCTATAGAGGCCTTATCATCTACTAATAATATCTGTTTCATTATTGCTATTTATATTATTCTGTTACCTACTTTGTATATTATAAGTTTTTTGTTCATAAAAAAAACTGCTTTCTTTATAGGCTTTACAAGCGATGAAGGCAGTTTTATCTTATTACTTTTTCGTTAATACATTTATTTCGTTTGAGAATAAGCAAAAATACGTTTATTTGCGCTAATTGTGTTTGTATAGGGAGAGAAAAATCATTTAATTAACTCTTTTTAAGAGATGTCTTCGGTCAGATGAAACAACTTTCTCTTTAAAATCATCAAATAATGTTTTTCTGCTTTTTAAGCTCTTGATAAGGAGAAAAAAGTATGATTAATAAGTTTTGTAAAGTGAGGTATAAAAAAGTCGGATATTTTCCGACTTTTTTATGAAACTTGCTTTATATCGGTAATTAGGGTCTTATAAAAACGTCATTATTGTGGTTTGATATCCAATCTTGATTTTCAGTTTCTCCACCACTTATAACCCAAGCTTTGAATTCGGGGTAGACATCTGTTATTTTTTTCCGTTCTTTAGGCCATTTCCAGACTTCTGTGCTTGGTATGCAAATGCCCCATGCTAAGCCTTCAGTGCTAATATAATAACCTTTTTGCTGCGAAGCAAGTGTGTTATTATATGCAGAGGCGTCGTTACTCATCCCAAATAATTCTGTAGTTCCTAAATTAGTAGGTGCATAATTGGGTAAATGTATTTCTGTGCGTCTTGTATCTCCCTGAGCTTCTTTACTAATAATGAATACGTCTATATTGTTGATATTCATAGCTTTTACTGCAGCTTCGGCCGTAGGGAATGTCTGTGCAATTTCGAATTCGGCTCCATTTCCAGAATTGTATACACCTCCGGCAATTGGATCTGTACAGTAGAATGTAAAGTCATCATCCGCAATAGAAGGGTTGCAATACTTATGTACATTCGTGCTGAGGATTACAACCGGATTGCTTTGTCCACTTTCAAAAACAGGAGTTCCGCTTTGTACCTTTCCACTTAAAGTTACCCCACTGCTGCTTACATTCAGGAACTGGATTCCTATACCCGTCTTACGACTGGAACCAACGGCACGTATGTTTCCTTGAATAGTTAACTTCTTGTTATCGGTTATGCTCATCTTATTGATGCTGACAATGACGTCGTTCATGTCAAAATCACCATAGGCAGGCCATTGATCCTCAAATGCATAAGTATAAACGATATTAACGCCTATGTCTGGTTTTGAGGGGTCTTCAGGATCTGGATTACCGGAGTTACCTTCATAGATAATACCAGTACAGGTTTCGATTTCTTCTTTGGCTTCATCTTTTTTGGTTATTTTCACGGAAGGCTCTTTTTCATAGCGTCTGTCGCTAATTCCCCAGCTAACTTGTACGCCGGCATTTATTTCATTGTTTACGGCTAATATCAAATTTCCTTTCAAATAAGTCGTCCATTCGTAAGTGATAGTTTCTGCTTGTACCATTGATGGGGTATTTATACCAGCATTTATTTCTAAACTACTTCCACAAGTGAAGGTGGTAGATTTAATGATAGAGCCATTTTTTAGTGTAAGCTTGGCAATATTACCATCATTATAAGACTTTACTTCAGTGGCTGCCCATGCATTACCATTCTGAGCTCCAGTGATGGAGCCGTTGTCTACTACTAATTGGGTGAAATAGAATGCTTTCTTTGCTATGAATGTACAGTTATTGTAGAGCCAACTCGCTGTTATATTACTTGCATCATATTTCTCAACTTCAACTATGTTGTCATTGATGAAGTTTTTACTCCACCAATGAATTCAGTGGCTTTTAGATACCCGGTTTCGTAATTGGCAATAATACCTTTGAGATCATTGTCGTTGGTACGAATGTTGCCACCAACAATGAAATTCCCATGATTATGTAAAGTACTACTCTTAAAACTTTCAATATTGTTGGTTACATCGAATGTGGCTTCTTTTCCATTATATATAAGACAGCCACTATTAACATCGCTGATCTTATCGGTTTTGAATGTACCAAAGTTGTGTATCACATCATCCGTTTGTAGGCTGAATGTTTTGAACTCAGCTATACCTCCTTTTTGGATTTCGATACTACTACCATTTCCCAGCAATATATTGTCTCCGGTGATTTTGCCATGATTGGCTACAATAATGCGAAGACCTTGCAAAGTTCCCTGCATTTTCCAAGTACCCTTTATGATGACTGTGGCAGTTCCATTATTCCAATTCTCGGAAGTAAGTCCTTTGGCATATTCACCTTCAATAATAAAGGTAGTGTTATTTTTTAATTGTCCACCAGCTTCATAATGGAAAATGTGATCATCTTTTATTCCATCTATCGGAGTTGCCTCGATATTCATGGGAGTAATTTGATCCCAACCAGATGTACCATGACTGGGAAGAGCTTTGGTCTGAACCTCCGTAAAATACAGTTTGCTATTTATTGTTTCACCATCTTTTGGAACGGCATATTCAAAGATTTCTTTTCTTTGTTTCGGGTCTGTCTGCCGGATGAACAGGTGTGTAGTAGCTTTGGGGATACTGATTTCTGCAATATAATTATTTCCATGCTTGGCATATCCTGCGGAAAGTGGAGTTACTCTTTCGTTTGACAATGGATTGGAAGTGAACACTTCTACCAGATAATTATACTGTCCATTAAATTGGTCTTTAACTTCAACGTTTAATTTAACAGTAGTAATCATAGACCAGTCAAAACCTTCAGGGGCTACAAAATCTTCTCCTAAGGGGTTCTCAACAGGGGCTATAGGACGGACCTTATTAGGGTCATATACATCTTTATCCGCGCAAGCTGCTAAAAATAGAGGAGCTGCAAGGGCGATAACTAGGTAATCGTGTTTTCTAATTCTCATAATTATAACTTTAATCGTGTAATATTGGTCGTTTTTTGCGCAACAAAGATAAATAGAATCTTTAACTTTTATGGCTTTTTGTGGAATTGTTTTTTTGTTTTGTATTGATGAATCCAAAAGAGGGCTTAAGAATGGTACTAATTGAGCGAAAATATATTCTCTTTTTGGGGAGTTCTTTGTGTTTCTACAATATTGATATTCTTCACAACCTTCTAAATTTATTAAATAGAAGTTTTCCACTTTTATTTAGTAATAAAGGTAAACCTATTCCGACAATAGTGTATATCATTGGCAAGAAAATATTATCTGAAAAGACTGGAATAGGATGCTTTGATAATAAATAAATGTTGCTATTGGTTAGTAGTATATAAATAAAAGTCACTAACTTAAATGAAAGAAAATGCAATGCTAATATCGGAATAGAATGTTTGCCTATATAAATAATCCATTTATAAACTTTCGTATTCTGCAAGATACTATTACTTCCTAAAACGAAAGTAAAACCTATGCATCCTAATGAATAGTATAAGAACGGATTGGGTAACCTTAAATACGCTAAATCTATGCTGACATACTGTGATATTAAAGATAATATTGTCATTGAAAGCACTACAAAGAAATAACTGTATTTCTTTGTGCATAATTTATGTAAGCTGTTCTCTTGTATCCACTTTCCAAATACTATAAAGGGGAAAATAATGCACGGAATTGTGATTATCCTTATAATATATATATGAGATTCACTTATAAATATCCAGCCACAAAAAGAAACTATTAATAAAAATATGCAAAGAGTCTTCTTATTTTCTGTAAGCTGATAGTCTCTTTTACATAGCATGGCAAAACAAACATATAATAAGTATGAAAAAAATAAAGCACGAAGAAACCACATTGCACCACCCAACTTTTCATTTCCTCCCAAAATAACCTTAATTAATCCTCGAAGATAATCTGAAGCTGTGTAAGCTGCTCCTGCCGGATACATATACAAAACTGTAAATAGATTATGTAAAAGGAGAAAAATTAGTCCATACTTTAAATTAGGTAAATAAAGTCGTTTAAATTTATTTGAAATTTTTGCATATAGGGGAGAACTCACACTAAAAAGTGCTCCTGATACAATGAAAAATAATGGGATATGAAATAAATATATCCAGTCAGTTCCCACAAAGTTCGTATGTCCAAGCACAACCAGAATCATACCAAATCCACGGGCATAATCCCAAAAATCATCTCGTTCCATTAACAATTAACTTTTTATTAATGCCCATCAATTACTTCTATCTCATTAAAATCTAAAATTATTCTTTAAAACCTGTGTTGTTAACAAGAAATAACATTTTTGTTAATAGTCACTTACGTGCATTTATTGTGTTCTTATAATGTTATATAGCACATTGTTACCTAAGGCAAAGGTATCAATATTTTCCGTATTAAAGATATTTTCTACATAGAATATTTCTTCTGAAATTCAGAAATATCAATTAGTTGTCAAGGCTATAATATGTCAAACCTACACCTATTTGACTCATGATGATATTCTTTCCTTGAGTTAACGCTGCTCACTATCGAAGTATGTTCGGAACTTATATCCTAAAAGGAGTTTATCTATGCTGTGGATAATAAAATAAGGAGGGTGTGTCTGTTCATTGGCACACCCTCCGAAAAAAAACTATCTAATGTTCTTATCAGGGTTTCACAAAAATGTCACTAGTGTAGTTGGATGTCCAACCTAAATCTTCAGCTTGTCCACCATTTATTACCCAAGCTTTGAATCCGGGATATACATTTGTAATTATCCTTCGTTCTTTTGGCCATTTCCATACTTCTGTACCAGGAATGCAAATACCCCATACCAGACCTTCAGTACTGACATAGTAACCTTTTTGGGCTATATTTAGCATGCTATTGTATGCAGAAGCATCATTGCCCATTCCAAACAAAGCCGTAGTTCCTAAATTTGTAGGAGCATAGTAAGCCATATGTATTTCTGTACGCCCTACATTCCCTTGGGCTTCTTTACTAATGATGAATACATCCATGTTCTTGATATTCATAGCTTTTGTTGCTGCTTCAGCTGTAGGGAATGTTATTGCGATTTCAAACGCAGCTCCATCTCCTGAATTGTAGCTACTTCCAGCGGTTGGATCCGTGCAATAGAACGTAAAGTCATCATCCGCAATAGAAGGATTACAATACTTATGTGCATTAGTACTGAGGATTACAACTGGATTGCTTTGTCCACTTTCAAAAACCGGAGTTCCGCCTTGTACCTTTCCACTTAAAGTTGCTCCACTGCTACTTACATTCAGGAACTGGATTCCTACACCAGTCTTACGGCTGGAACCAACGGCACGTATGTTTCCTTGAATGGTTAACTTCTTGCTATCGGTAATGGTCATCTTATTGATAGTGACAACAATGTCATTCATGTCGAAGTCACCATAAGCAGGCCATTGATCTTCGAAAGCATAAGTATAAATGGTTTTATCTTCTACGTCCGGTTTTTCGGGATCTTCCGGATCAGGATCACCTTCATTACCAGAATAGTAATAGCCACCACAAGTAGAGAATGTATTCTTAGATCCTCCCCATCCGGTAGTTGAACATCCGCTTGTAAGCCATCTGGCATTATTTATGCCATTGTAAGGAGGATCATAGGTAAATGCGTTTTCAGGCATTTCTATAACCAAGTCCTTTAAATTAGTGTCACCTCCTTGAGATATACGCACTCCTCCAACCTGCAACAAAGAAGGATTGCTTCCTTCTCCCCTGAAATTGCTGGGAGTCCTATTGATATGTAGCAAAGTAGCTTTGATTACTGAACCGTTCTTCAAGATGTATTGTATCGGGCTATCATTACTCATAACTACTGGAACCGGTTTCCACTGGTCAGCATTGCTTTCGGATGTATTCAGATTTTCAGGTCTTTCTCCGGTGATGGAACCATTATCGAGCGTCACATTTCCCCAATTGAATTTTTCTTTCACTATCAGTGCGCAGCTATTGTATAGTATATCAACTGAAGAATTTTCGAAAATTGTGAATTCGCCATAACTATCATTATAGACAGAAACTCCTCCACTCAGGTGATATCCTTTAATAATTCCTTTGTCATGATTGACTATGAAACTACCACTTGATGTGTTATTAGTCTTTATAACACCTGTTTGTTCATCTACTAAAATTGCTCCATGATTACTAAAGCTACTAATAGTAAATTCCAGATTTTGAGATGAAATCTGACCTTTGTTCAGAACTTTGCTGCCATCTACCTTGAACCATTGTCCAACTGTAAGTTCACCTTTATTAATGAAGTTCATTTTAACAAGGTCCATGACTCCGGCAACCTCGATTGTACCGGCATTGTAAATCTCCGGATATGAACCCATATTTGCAGTAATAGTGGCAGCCGTAATCGTACCAAAGTTTTTATAGACCTTACTACATGGTTTGAGCGTACCGTTGTTGATGGACATAGTTACACCGGAGGCGATAGTCACTGATGAAGTTGATGCTCCAAATGTTACGTCTCCATTTGCAATAAAGTCTCCTCCAATGAACCAATCACCATAATTGGCAGCAAAATTACTTGTACATTCAACTGTACCGCCTTTTTCTACAACAAATTTAGAAACAGTTGTAAACGTCTTATTACTTGGAGTTGCAATTTCTATTTTACCTCCGTTTAATACGTAAATGTCAAAGTTAGAATAGATATTAGTTACTTTCCATGTACCTTTTACAAAAATCGTACCTTTACCGCTGGCCATCTGGTAGATTACACTGCTTACTTCTCCAGCTGGGACAACGATTCTTGCTCCATCATTGAACTTATTTTTATCATATTGGCTCACAGGATCGTCCGATTTGTCCGGAGCTGTCGGAATATCAGGAGTTTCTACTGTATAATTGTTGTCTTCCAGCTCTTTAAAACCTGCAGCAATAGCAGCATTAGCGGCCGAAGTGCTACCAGTACCAGCTCTTGTAGTGGTACCTCCTGAATAATACAGTTTGCAATTTAATGTCTCTCCATCTACTGGAACAACGAATTCGTAGACTTCTTTGCGTTGTTTCGGATCGGTTTGGCGGACATAAACTCGTTCTATGGATTTAGGGATGCTAATTTCTACAACATAATTCTTTCCGGCCTTTGCATAGTCTGCAGCAATAGGAGTTGCAGTTGCATCGGTCAGCGGATTAGTAGTGAAAACTTCTGCCAAATAGTTGTACATTCCGTTGAACTCATCTTTGACTTCGATGTTCAACTTGACAGTAGTAATCATTGACCAGTCGAAACTAGTTGGAGCCACAAAGTCCTCTCCCAAAGGATTCTCAACGGGGGTACAGGGCGTACCTTGTCGGGGTTATACACATCATTGTCCGCGCAAGCCGCTAATAATAAGGGGGCTACGAGGGCAATAATTGCGTAATAGCGTTTCGAAATTTTCATACTTTTTTTATTTAAATATTATATTGGTTCGCTTTTGTGGTTCAAAGATAAATAAATTATTCAAGTTTTAGTTGCAAATTGTGTCTTTTAACAACTCTGGTTGTGTTTTACTTAAAATATGTTTAGCAGAACATTTCAGCCTATGTAACAGCTGATTGCTCATTTTTCCTTTTAACTTTAATAGTTTTATAGTTATCGGAATTTTGGAAAGAAGGGGAAAGTTGACTTTTTTAGCCTTTAAGGTCGTCTGGCTATGGCTTATGCTTTGGTGATTTCTCCCGCAAGGTCGGAGTTCATGCGGTAACGGATTTCTGCCTGGCTGAGACCATGGCCGAGAAGGAACATAAGTTTGGTGACTGCGCATTCGGGGGTGCTGTCGTAGCCACTGATAACGCCTGCCTGGAGAAGTTTCAGACCGGTCTCGTAACGTCCCATTTCAACGATACCACGTTGGCATTGGGTAATATTTACAATAATGATACCGCGCTCGGTAGCATCTTTGAGTTGCTGGATGAACCATTCCTTCTGAGGGGCATTACCGGAACCGAAGGTTTTGAGTACGACTGCCTTCAGACCGGGGACGTGAAGAACTGAGTCGATGATACTTTCCTGAATGCCAGGAAAGAGGGTAAGCATAACTACGTTGGTATCAAACAGATAATGGGGCTTCATGGGGCGTGTCGGATCAGGACGGCGGATGATATGTGCATCGTACTTGATGTGGATGCCTGCATGAGCCAGTGAGGGATAATTGAATGAACGGAATGCGTTAAAGTTTTCGGCATTAATCTTTGTGGTACGGTTACCGCGCATCAATTCATTCTCGAAAAAGATACACACTTCGGGAACGATAGGAGCACCATCGGGATTTTTTGCGGCAGCTATCTCAATAGCGGTTATCAGATTTTCTTTTCCGTCTGTGCGCAAGGTACCGATAGGGAGCTGGGAACCTGTGAGAATGACGGGTTTAGCCAGGTTCTCGAGCATGAAGCTGAGGGCAGAGGCTGTGTAAGACATGGTATCGGTACCATGAAGGATGACAAAACCGTCGAAATAGTCATAATTGTAGTTGATAATCTTTACGATTTTTGCCCAAAGCGAAGGCTCCATATCCGAAGAGTCAATGGGCGGATCGAACTGATAGGAAGAGATGCGATAATTGAAACGTTTCAGTTCGGGAACATGTTTGAGAAGATGATCGAAGTTGAAATTTTCAAGTGCACCTGTCTCCGGGTTTTCTATCATACCGATGGTTCCGCCAGTATATATCAGTAACACAGATGGGTAGTCGATCTTCATAAACATAATCGGGTTTTGATTATTCTGAGTGCAAAGATAAGAAAAAAACAGTGATTAGCGGTAAGTGATTAGTGATAAGTACTATTTTGCCATTATTATGTCATTTACTTATCACTAATCACTCCTCCCTAATCACTTCTTCAGCCCTTCTTTCAACTGTGTGATCGCCTTTTCCGCATCTCCTTCAGCTTCATTCAGCAGGGTGACGAATCGGCTACCGATGATAGCACCGGAAGAGTTGGCACAAGCGGCGTCAAATGTCTGTTTGTTACTGATGCCGAAGCCAACCATGCGGGGATTGCGCAGGTGCATATCCTGTATCTTTTTGAAATAAGCTTGCTTCTGGCTATCGAAATCTTTCTGGGCACCGGTAGTAGCAGCGCTGGATACCATATAGATGAAGCCGTCGGTATGTTCGTCGATTTCACGGACACGAGCCTCGCTGGTTTCGGGGGTGATGAGCATAATGACACGGATATCGTAACGGTCGGCAATAGGTTTATACGTTTCTTCGTAATCTTTGAAGGGAAGATCGGGAATAATAACGCCGTCGATGCCACATTCTACACATTTCTGACAGAAAGCCTCGAACCCGAATTTCATGATAGGGTTGAGATAGCCCATCAGAATGAGAGGAATACGGACATCGCTACGGATATCGCGGAGCTGCTCAAACAAAATACGCAGCGACATACCGTTGCGAAGAGCACGGGTAGCAGCTTCCTGGATAACGATGCCGTCAGCCATCGGGTCACTGAAGGGAATACCGATTTCAATCGAATGAACCCCATTACGTTCGAGGGTACGGATGACGTCGGCAGTACCTTCCAGGGTTGGACAACCGGCACAGAAGTAGATGGACAGCAAGTTTTTAGGGCTGTCCTGAAAAAGTTGATTTATACGATTCATGATGTTATTCTAAATTTAATTCGTTCTTAATTCTTTGAGAAAACGCTCTGTCCGTTCCACATCCTTGATGCCTGGAGATGTCTCGAAGCGACTGTTGATATCGATACCGGCAAGGCGGGGATGGTGGAATTCTTTCAGGGCTTTGACACTGTAAGAATTGATGCCACCGCTAAGCAGGAAAGGGGTACTACCAGTGTAACGTTGCAGAATGCTCCAGTCGAATTGCTGTCCGGAACCACCATAGTGGACGGTACGTGTATCGAACAGATAGTAGTCGCAGAAACCTTCATAATCAGATACGGCAAGAAGATCCTTGGGCAAAGCGATGGAAAACGCTTTGATGATCCGGATACCCTGTGAATGAAGGGTGCGGCAATATTCGGGTGATTCGTCACCGTGCAGCTGGACGTAGTTCAGACCGAAACGGTCGACATACATAAGGATGTTTTCTTTGGTTTCGTTGACAAAGACACCGACACGTTTGGCAAGCGTAGGCAGGTACCTGGGTATCTGGTACAGGTATCTGGGGGATTTGGGGTAGAAGATAAAACCGATCATATCTACACCTAATACTTCTACATCGCGGATATTGTCTGCATCGGTCATTCCGCATACTTTGATCATTGTATTCATGGGCTTATGTACCTTAAAAATCACGAATATATGAAATTATGTGTGAATTTCCAAATTCATATACCGTGAATGAGTTCTTCCAATGTGCTCCCGGGATCGTCTGTACGCATGAATGTCTCTCCCATAAGGAAACCACGGAAGCCTGCCGAGCGTAGCTCACAGATGGTTTCAGGGTGTGAAATACCACTTTCGGAAACGAGCAGTGGAGGCGTCTGAAAATCAATTTCAGCAACAGCATTTTTTAACTCTTCTGCAATGCGGAAAGAGTTTTCTATGTTGGTGACGAAACTGCCCAGATTACGGTTGTTGACGCCGACCATATCCGTCTCCTTATATATATAGGAGAGTTCGGAGGTACTGTGTACTTCGAGCAGAACTTCAAGCCCAAGTTCGTGTGCCTGCATGGTGAGTGTGTGGCACTCATCAGGTGTGAGGCAGGCGGCAATGAGCAGCACTGCATCGGCACCCACAATGCGGGCTTGCAGAAGCTGATACTTGTCGATGATGAAGTCTTTACGCAGGATCGGGATGTTGACCAACGGGCGTGCTGTACGGATGTCACGCAGAGTTCCGCCGAAGAACTTTTCATCCGTGAGGATGGAGAGGGCGGAAGCTCCGGCTGCTTCATAAGCAGGTGGAATGAGATCGGCCTGTGCGCTTTCCTTGATCCAGCCCTTGGAAGGGGAACGGCGTTTGAACTCGGCAATGATGCCGGATGAAGAGTTTGCGAGTGCACGCTTCATGCTGCGGACGGGCGTTGTGCCGGAAGCTCCGGTTCCGACAGTTTCCTGCATCATGGCAGCAGCTTGCTCTTGCAATTGACTGAGGGAGACTGCTTGTTTTTGCTGCTCTATCTCAATCCGCTTGTGGGCGATGATTTCGGATAAAATATCTTTCATAAATTGGAATTTATGGATTCTTACTGATTGATTTCTATAAACTTCTTCAACGTCTCCAGCGCCCGTCCACTCTCCAGCGATTGGCGAGCGATGGCAATGCATTCTTCGATTTCCTTTTCAGGTTCCATCACCTGGATGGCGAAGGCGGCGTTGACAATGACACATTGTGTTTGGGCACGTGTGGCACGGTTATTAAGGATGTTATCAAAGATGCGGGCGGCATCCTCTTTACAGGCTCCGCCGAAGAGCTCTTCGGGTTGCGCGGCATTGAAACCCAGCGCTTGCGGACGGTAAATCCGTTCGTAATTGCGCGTCATAACTTTGAATTCGTCCGTGAGGGAGATTTCGTCGTAGCTATCGAGACTGTTGACTACCGCAAAATCGATACCGAGTTTGTAAAAAACATTTGTGTAGAGTCGCATCTGTGCAAGATCGGCCACACCGAGCAACTGGTAAGTAGGCTTGCAGGGATTGACAAGCGGGCCAAGAAGGTTGAACAGTGTACGTACTCCCAATGCCTTGCGCACAGGGCCGACGAACTTCATTGCCGGATTGAAAAGTTGGGCGTGCAGGTAGGCGATGTTACACTCGTCCATGCTGCGTTTCAACTTGTCGGGATCATTGGTGAAACGGATGCCGTGTTGCTCCATGACATTGCTTGCCCCACTGACGGAAGTGGCACCATAATTGCCGTGTTTGGCAACTTTGTAACCGGCTCCGGCCACTACAAAACAGGCACAAGTGGAAATGTTGAACGTGTTCTTTCCATCACCCCCGTACCTACGATATCGATAGGCCGATAAGGCGCGAAGTCGATAGGGATGCGAGTCTCCATAAGGGCTTCGCGAAAGCCGATTAGTTCATCTACTGTGATGCTACGCATCTGAAATACAGTGAGTAATGCGGAAATCTGTGCTTCGGGGTAAGCTTCCCGGGTGATGTTCAGGAGAATTTGCTTGGTTTCTTCCGAAGTAAGCTCTTCGTGGTTGAAGAGACGGGTTAATATATCTTTCATTTTCTTATTTACGATTAGACGATTTACAATTTACGATTGAAAATTCTGTTGTGTTCGGAATGCCTCACTTTAGCGTTTGAAATGCCACATGTTAACGGTCATGAGGTGTGGCATTCCGACCTGTGAAGTGTGGCATTTAGCCTCATGAGATGTGGCATTTCAGACGCCTTTCAGCCAGTTGCCTACAATCTGTTTTCCATCGGGAGTCAGTACCGATTCCGGGTGAAATTGAATGCCGTGAACATCGTATTCCCGATGTTTCAGTGCCATGATTTGACCTTCGGAACTGATGGCGGTGATAACCAATTCTTCGGGAAATCCGTCCGTATCCACTACCCAGAGTGATAACGACCGACTGGAAATTCAGTAGGAAGACCGGAGAAAATGTAATCAGTGATTAGTGATGAGTGATTAGTGATTAGTAGCTCATCGCTAATCACTAATCCCTCATCCCTAATCACTATATTCGTTTGTATGCCGTGAAAGACTTCACTCAGATTGGTGAGTTTCCCGCCGAATGCTTGTCCGATGGCCTGTTCACCCAAGCAGACGCCAAGTATGGGTTTCCGTCCTGCGTAAGTACGGATGACCTCTAATAGTAAGCCTGCCTCCTCGGGAATGCCGGGGCCGGGTGAAAGGATGATCTTATCATATTTCTCCAATTCCTCAAGCTCAAATTTATCATTGCGTAGCACATCTACTTCTGCGCCGAGTTCTTTTACCAGATGAGCAAGGTTGTAGGTGAAAGAGTCGTAGTTATCTATGATTACTGTTTTCATAATTTCATTTACAATTTACAATTTACAAAGTACAATTTTTAAAGTACAATTTACAAAGTACAATTTGGCTGCGTTATGTACGCCGCATGGCAAATTGTACTTTGTACTTTGTACATTGTACATGAATTTACATTTTCTCCGCCATTACGATTGCCTTTTTCAGTGCTCCCAGTTTGTTGTTCACCTCTTGCAACTCGTATTCTTCATTGCTCTTGGCTACGATGCCGCCGCCTGCTTGAAACCAAAGTACACCGTTGCGACTGACGAAAGTACGGATGGTAATGGCCTGGTTCAGTGAGCCGTTCAGTCCGATGAAGCCGATGCAACCGCCGTAAGCGCCGCGATTGTGCGGTTCCAGTTCGCTGATGAGTTGCATGGCGCGTACCTTGGGTGCACCGCTTAGAGTGCCTGCCGGGAAGGTGTCGATGAATGCTTTGATGGGGCGGGCATCTTCGTTCAGCGTACCGCTGACGCGGCTTACCAGGTGGATAACATGACTGTAATACTGCATTTCCTTGTAGAAATCCACTTTTACAGCGTGGCAGTTGCGGGAAAGATCGTTACGGGCGAGATCGACCAGCATGACATGCTCTGCATTCTCTTTGGGATCATCATGCAGGTATTGGGCGTTCAGCGCATCCTGTTCGGGATCTCCGGTGCGCTTGGTAGTACCGGCGATGGGGTCGATGTAGGCGTGGCGGCCTTCGATGCGGCAGTGCGTCTCGGGTGATGAACCGAAGATGCGGAAACCTCCGAAATCGAAATAGAACAGATAAGGAGAGGGGTTGATGCTGCGCAAGGCACGATAAAGTTTGAAGTCATCGCCTACGAAACGTTGTTCGAAACGGCGGGAGAGAACAATCTGGAAAACATCCCCACGCAGGCAGTGGGCAATTCCCTGACGGATATTTGCTTTATGCTGTTCGTCGGTCAGTGGGGAAGTGGTTTCACCAACGGCACGGAAATCGTAGGCGGTGTAATTGCGGTTATTGATGGCTTTCTGCACCGTATCCAGTTCACTTTCTTCACCGGGGGCAAGCATTTCAAGAAGTACCATTTCGTTCTTAAAGTCGTTGAAGACAATGAGGTATTGATACAAGATGTAGAGCATATCCGGTGCGTCGTTGGTGGCTTCGCGGCTATCTTTTACGGGAATATTTTCAAAATAGCGTACGGCATTGAAAGAGGTGTAGCCATAAAGACCGCAGTAATTGGCATATTCGCCTTCCACATGGAAGCGGCCGAGGAAATCCTCTAAAGCTTTTTCTACAGGATATTCCGGTGTGATGGGACGTTCTTCGCGAGTGCCGTCGGGCAGGCGGAAGATGGCTGTTCCATGGTCGATGCTGACGCTTGCCAATGGACAGAGTCCGATGAATGAACGGTTGTTTTCACTGCCGTGATAGTCGGAGCTTTCCATGAGTGCACTTTGGGGAAAGACGTCGCGGACTTTAAGATAGGTACTTACAGGAGTGTGCAAGTCGCCGAGAATAGTACGGCTATGTGTTTGATAATTATATGTATTCATTTTCTTTAGTGATTAGTTTTTAATGATTAGTGATTAGTGGCACCGATGATCTTAGTGTTAATCACTAATCACTCAACACTAAACGTTAAATAAGTTTCTATATCCTTGTCTCCACGTCCCGAAACAGTCAGTACAACAATATCATCGGGTTTGAAGTTCAGCTTTTCGAGGGCACCGAGGGCGTGGGCACTTTCCAGGGCGGGGATGATACCTTCCAGTTTCGTCAGTTCGTAGGCGGCGCGGATGGCTTCATCATCATTAACAGCAAGTACGATGGCACGTTTTTGTGCAGCCAGATTGGCATGCATGGGGCGATACCCGGGTAATCCAGTCCGGCAGAGATAGAGTAGGGCTCTTCGATCTGGCCGTCTTCGTTCTGGATGACGTAAGTGCGTGCACCGTGAATGATTCCCATCTGTCCGAGGGCGATGGTAGCGGCAGTCATACCTGTATCTATTCCTTTACCACCGGCTTCGGCGAGGACGATCTGCACGCGGCTATCGTCGATGTAATGGTAAATGGTTCCGGCGGCATTGCTACCACCACCTACACAAGCGATAAGATAGTCGGGGCAGTCACGGCCTTCTTTCTCAATGAGTTGCTTTTTGATTTCCTCGCTGATGACGGATTGCAGGCGAGCCACCATGTCGGGATAAGGATGAGGGCCGACTGTGGAACCGATGATGTAGTACGTATCGGCAGGATGACAACACCAGTCGCGGATTGCCTCGTTGGTAGCATCTTTCAGCGTCATATTTCCGGAAGTGACGGGGATAACGGTTGCACCCAGCATCTTCATTTTTTCTACATTGACATGCTGGCGTTCTACATCCGTTTTTCCCATGTAGACGATGCATTCCATGTTCATCAGGGCACATACGGTGGCAGTAGCTACGCCGTGTTGTCCGGCACCGGTTTCGGCGATGATGCGATGCTTGCCCATGCGGCGTGCCAGAAGAATCTGTCCGATAGTGTTGTTAATCTTGTGAGCTCCTGTATGGTTCAGGTCTTCACGTTTGAGGTAGAGCTTGCAGCCATACTTTTCGGAAAGCCGGCGGGCATAGTAGAGTGGGGAAGGACGTCCTACGTAGTCACGCAGCAGTTGGTCGAACTCTTGCTTGAAATCTTCGCTTTGCAGTACTTTGAGATAGGTGTTCTGCAACTCTTCCACACACTTGTGGAGTATTTCGGGAACATATGCTCCACCGAATTCTCCGTAATAACCATCTTGATTTACTAAAAAACTCATAATCCTATTTTTTATTTAATTGTTTACGATTTACTGTTTATCTCAAAACCGGATAAAAGAAAAGAGCCCTGTCGCAGGTTGCGACAGGGCTCTTTCTTAATCTATATTATGTTCACATATATACATACGAGCACTGCTCCCTTACGACTGTCGGAGTTGTAACGGGCGCCACCACCAATATGTATTTATGAGCATTGTTTTCATTGTCTTTTTGTTTTAGCTGGGGGCAAATGTAAGCACTTTGTTTTAATTACCAAAGAATTTCTTGCTTTTTTTCTTTCAAAGAACATTTTTCTTATAAAGTTGTTCTATAGGGGTATTCAGAACAACTATTATTCACAATAAAAAAGAAAGGATGAACTATGAAGCGAAAACATTTAGTTGCCATTGGCGTATCGATTGCTATTCTCTTGTTACTTTATTGGCTATTGGTGGCCGAAGATATGAATGCTTGGCTGAACGTTAATTGATTTTTCGTGACTTTCTTGCGGAGTTGTGCGGATAAAAATGTATCTTCGCAAAAAATCATAAGCTCATGAAAGGAATAAGTAACTCATTTTTGCGTACGATATGTGCGCTGATAATCGGTTTGGTATTGGTGATGTTTCCCAATGAGGCCGGAGACTATTTTGTAATAACGATCGGTGTTGTGTTTCTGATACCGGCATTATTAAGTATCATCGGGTATTTTGCCATGAGTGCCGAAGAGAGACGTCGCCTTCCTATCGAAGGAATCGGTAGTTTGCTGTTTGGTTTGTGGCTGATCATTATGCCCGGTTTCTTTGCGGATTTGCTGACGTTTGTATTGGGATTCATCCTTGTACTGGGTGGTGTGCAACAGATTGCATCTCTTTCTGCAGCCCGTCGCTGGATGCCGGTTCGTGTGGGATTTTATATCATTCCGGTGCTCATTCTGATTGCAGGGCTGGTTGCCTTGTTCAATCCGACGGGGGTACGTTCCACGGCATTTATCATTATCGGTATCACCAGCATAGTATATGCAGTTTCCGAATTGATAAATTGGTTTACATTTACTCGCAAACGGCCGAAGGCACTGGGTACGCCGGGAGCTTCTTCAAAGGCTGTAGACAATATTGAGGATGCGGAAATTATAGAAGATAAATGAAAATTTAGTTGACAAGGGAACAAGGGGCTACGCAGTGTTAGGCTACGCGGTGAAATGATATTTATCGGGCTGAATTTTAAGCCTGAAAGGCTTGCATTATATAGCGTAGGGTATCGCCCTACGTAATGTGCATCCCTTTTTCTGAGCCCTGAAAGGGCGATATAAAGGTTGCTGCTTAATTGCGCCCTTTCAGGGCTTAAATAGAGATATACATAATCACGTAGGGCGTTGCCCTACGCTATGTAATTTCAGGCTTTCAGCCTTATAAAATCCGCGTTCGTCAGCCTTTAAAAATCTGCGTTGCGTCATCTGCGGATGAAAAATTACTTGTATGCCGAAAGGAAATCTTGCTCCAGCGCTACGCTGGTAAATTATCATTTATCTAATAATAAATAATATACAATCATGAAATTAATAAATAATCCGGATAGATCACAGTGGGCGGAGATACTGAAACGTCCGGTGATGAATACTGAGAATTTGTTCGATACGGTGCGGGGGATTATAGACCGCGTGAAGTCGGACGGTGACCGTGCGGTGCTGGAGATGGAGGCGAAGTTTGATAAGGCGGAGCTGACATCGCTGGCGGTGACGGAGGCGGAACTGAAAGAAGCGGAGACGCTGGTGGATGAAAAGCTGAAGGCGGCTATTCGTCTGGCTAAACAGAATATAGAGACTTTCCATGCTGCACAGCGCTTTGAGGGCAAGAAGGTGGAAACCATGCCGGGCGTGACGTGCTGGCAAAAGGCGGTGGCTATTGAAAAGGTGGGATTGTATATTCCCGGAGGAACAGCTCCTCTGTTCTCTACGGTGCTGATGCTGGCTGTGCCTGCGAAGATAGCGGGTTGTAAGGAGATTGTGCTTTGCACACCGCCGGATAAAGAAGGAAGGGTGCATCCTGCTATTCTTTTTGCTGCACAGGTGGCAGGGGTGAACCGGATATTCAAGGCAGGTGGCGTACAGGCTATTGCTTCGATGGCTTACGGAACGGAAAGCGTGCCGAAGGTTTACAAGATAT
>ERZ791618.452-NODE-452-length-20552-cov-4.279212_pt1 | contig 20552 bp, 14 predicted proteins | sample MGYA00510059_ERZ791618 | MGnify/ENA primary metagenome ERZ791618 (study PRJEB30046, sample SAMN00715159) | human gut metagenome | study: EMG produced TPA metagenomics assembly of the A metagenome-wide association study of gut microbiota in type 2...
CTCTTTGACAGACTAGTAATTGCGAATATAACAGGTGCATAAACGGATAATCAGATTTGTTAATAAGGCATACAAGTTTTTTTGTATCGTTTTCAATTTTGTAATAGCAGGTATCACCATTTTCTTCTTTACTCTCAAAAAGGTTAAAATAGTAAATCAATTCTTCAGCGATTCTAATATCCTTATAATAAGTTCTTGATACTTTGAAATCTCGTACTGTTACAAGATTTTCGAATCCTGGTTTTGCAAAGGGCCTATATGTATAATCACCCATTAAAGCTACTCTTACATCATCTTGTATGTCAGTATTCGGAGTTTTCAATGAAAACGCTGCACTTATAGGGGTCGCCAAATAAGAAACGTACTTATGATATCTTTCCACACCATCACTGCTTTCATAGTATTTCTTATATAGCCAAACCCAATCATTCTCTAAAAAATGATTAGATAGTATCTCTATATGTGATTTATGATAAAATTCTGTTTCTGTCAAGTGTTTATTCATAATGACTATTCGTTTGTGCAAAGTTACTCATTTTTATTGTCGATAAAGAGTAAAAAGGTCAATATCTCACATAAATATTGATGTAATTCGCAATGTTTATAGCTTATTACCTTATTTGAATAATGCTTAATTGAGACTAATTCATTACATTTGCAATATATTGAGATAATCATCACCAAAATGGAAACGATGAAAGATATAAATCGAATTAAAGTGGTACTCGTTGAAAAGAAACGAACCAACAAATGGTTGGCAGAGCAACTTGGCAAGGATCCGGCCACGGTATCAAAATGGTGTACGAATACTTCACAGCCGGGGTTGGAAACTTTGCTTGAGATTGCCAGAGTTCTGGAAGTCGATGTAAAAGAATTGCTGAACTCTTCATTAGAAGGCGGTATTCAGATGGTAAGACTTGTCAAATAACAGAAAAATGAATTTACTTATGGATAAGAATGAACTGGTAAATAAGATACGCGGAATAGAGGGGCTGACAAATGACGAAAAATCGGCATTGATAGAGATGCTTCGCAAGCAAAAGAAATACGGACTTGTATGGGAAGACAAACCAGAAGATGTGGAGGAACGTCTTCGCGAGGAGTTGCCGATGCTGATCGAAGATACAGACAAAGCTATCATCAGTACAGATACCGATGCCCCCAATCATATCCTTATTGAGGGAGATAACCTTGAAGCTTTGACAGCTCTTGCTTATACTCATGAGGGGAATATTGATGTTATCTATATAGATCCTCCATATAATACAGGGAATAAAGACTTTGTTTACAATGATAAGTTTGTGGATAGTGAAGATTCATACCGTCATTCTAAATGGTTGTCATTTATGAATAAAAGACTTCGTATTGCTAAACAACTTTTGTCGGATAAAGGAGTCATCTTTATATCCATAGACGATAATGAACATGCACAGTTGAAATTACTTTGTGATGAGGTTTTTGGTTTGAATAATCTATGTGGAAACATAATTTGGCGGAAAAAATCAGGTGGTGGTCAAACAGATGCTTTTTTTGTTACTGAGCATGAATACATATTAGTTTATCGCAAGACTGACCAATTTATTTGGCAAGATGAAACAGTTGCTATTTCTGAAGATACTTTCAAATATATGGACGAGAGAGGTCGATATAAAATTACTCCATTAGAAAAATGGGGAAGTTCGGCTCACCGAGAAGATAGGCCAAGTATGTATTTTGCTATAAAAAGTCCAGATGGTAAGGATTATTTCCCAGTTGCACCTGATGGTTTACCAGGACGGTGGAGAGTGGGGCTTGAAAGGATGAATCGTTTAATCATGAATGATGAAATAGATTGGAGAAATGGTAAGCCACAGGAAAAAACGTATTTTACATCAATTTCTGATAAAAGAAAAGTAAATAAATCGCGTAGCATTTACTATAATATTGGCGAAACTGGCGAGGGGACCAAATTGCTAACTGATATTTTTTCGCAAAAAGATATTTTTGGTAATCCTAAACCATTAAATCTTGTAAAAGATTTGATTTCGCATAACAATCGTGATTCTACTATACTCGATTTTTTCGCTGGCAGTGGTACAACCCTCCATGCTACCATGCAACTTAATGCAGAAGATGGAGGACATCGTAAGTGTATCCTTGTAACCAACAATGAAAACAATATCTGTGAAAATGTAACTTATATTCGTAACAAACGAGTTATTCAAGGATATACGACTCCTAAGGGAGAAGAAATCCCTGGACTTACAGGTAATACGTTGCGTTATTATAAGACAGACTTTATATCGAGAGATCAAACACCTCGGAACATGCGAGCATTGGTTGCAGCCTCTACCGACTTGCTTTGTATAAAGAATGATATTTACAAGGAGGCCAAACTTGCAGGACGGAACATCAATTCGAAGATTGCTCGCTATTTTGAAGAAGGCGACAGCCGTATGCTTATAATTTATGATGAACGAGCTATATCCGCCATTGCAGAAATCCTTGAAATGGTTGAATCCGGAAAAGAGAAAATCAAAGTATATGTATTTTCTCCGAGTAGTTATGCTTACGATGACGAATTTGAGGAGGTCGCGGACAAAGTACAGCTTTGTGCATTGCCGGACGCTATTTACCAGGCTTATCAGAAAGTCCTGCCTAAACGTCGCCCAAAATTCCTGCCGGAAGCAATGGAAGAAGCAGAGCAAAGTAATGATTCTGAAACCGGATTGTTTATGAGAGAAGCATAAGGAAAGGATTGATAAAAAGGAAAGAAAAATGAAAAATATACAATATCAACAGAAGGCTGTAAGTGAACTGGTGGAAAAGACCATCGGGTTACTTTCTCTTAGCGGAAATCGCCATACGCTCGTGTTCAAAGCACCAACTGGCAGCGGAAAGACAGTTATGGCTTCTGATATGCTTATGCGATTGAACGATGAATTGACTGAACGTCCAGATGCACCGTTCACTGAAGTGGCATATATTTGGATTGCACCAAACAAACTTCATGAGCAGAGTTATTTCAAGATGAAAAACTATTTTACGGAAACGAAAATTCTGCGTCCCATGATTTATGATGAACTGGATCATTCAATAGAAGGATACATACATCCCGGAGAAATTCTGTTCGTAAACTGGGAAAGCATCAATAAAGACAATGCTGTGATAGTACGTGAAACAGAACTTTCGGCTTCACTATACGATATTACCCGCCGTACACAGGAAGATAATGGTATTCCGATAATAGTAATCATAGACGAGGAGCACATGTTCGGAAGTCGCAATGCGAGAAAATCGGAAAAAGTGCTGAGCAACATCTGTCCGAAAGTGGAAATCCGTATTTCAGCCACACCTCTACCGGAATCAACCGCAAAGGCGGAAGAACAGGTTACGGTTCCACGAGAACGTGTTATTGCAGAACAGATGATCAAGGAAAGTGTCATTCTGAATCCGGCACTGGAGTTCAATCCGATGCTTGGTACATTGAACCAGCAACTTATCAATCTTGCTTTGAAAAAGCGCGAAGAACTGGCGGATGCCTATCGGAAAGAAGGTGTGGACATCAATCCTTTGCTCCTGATACAATTGCCAAATGATGGGGAGGCAATGACTGGGGATGATAATTCGGTCAAAGAGGAAGTTCTGACCTATCTTGACAGCATCAAAGGAATCAATGTGGCAAACGGAAAGCTCGCAATATGGTTGAGTAACGAGAAGACTGACAATCTGCAAACAATAGCCAATCCTGATGATATAACAGAAGTTTTGTTGTTCAAACAGGCCATTGCTTTAGGTTGGGATTGTCCACGAGCAGCCGTATTATTGATATTCAGGAAGATAGAAAGCTTTACTTTTTCAGCTCAGACTGTAGGTCGTATTCTCCGTATGCCTGAACAACGTTTTTATCAAAATGATATGTTGAACAGAGGTTACGTCTATACAAACCTCAGTAAAGATATTATTGAAATCGTAAAAGACGATATGGACTATCTGTCGTCGCTCCATGCAGTACGTAGGATGAACCTGAATAACGTATCGCTTATTTCAGAATACAATGAACGCACATCCGCTGACCGTAATCGTTTGGGATCTGATTTCAAAAAGATTCTCATGGAGACTTTTGAAAGAAACTGGCTTGTAACGAATTTTATGCCTTCATTGTTTACTGCGGCAGAACTGGATGGGATACCGGAAGAAGAAATAAGTGAGGAAGACCGGGTAAGTCAAACTTATAAAAACCGTAAAACCGTAGAAGATAAAATCAATTTTAATGTAAAGAGCATTGGGATTGAGATTGTGGAAGACCTGAGTATTACAGGAGAAGTAGGTCAGACCATGATTCGCAATAAAGCAAAATACGTGCGTACCATGCAGGAACTTAATGCTGCTTATATGGCTTTTTGTGCAAAGATGCTTGGCAGCGGCTATGAAAAAGTCAGCATAAAGACTTTAGCCGTGGCTCTTCTGGAAGTTATGGAAGATTTGTTTGAGCTGTTTGAGAGCGAAGCAATCAAAGTCATACTATATCATGGAAATCGTCCTAAGTTTGCAGATATTATAGAAAGAGCATTGAAACAATATGCTATTATCCTTCAACGTCGTCGTGCCGCATATCGTGCAAAAGGATACGTGAAATACACATGGGAAGTTCCTGCAGACAGATTCTACAAGGAAGACACGAATAGAGTGTGTCCAAAGATAGAAAACCATGCGTTGATGCCGTATATTCAAGAAAACAGGGTATCTTCACCCGAGCAGAAGTTTACTGCGTTTTTAGAGGAAAACAAGGAATATATAGACTGGTGGTACAAAAACGGAGACTCCGGTAAACAACATTATGCCATTAGCTATACTAATGTAGATGGTAATAAGGCATTGTTTTATGTTGACTTTGTGATACGAATGAAAAACGGCCAAGTATTTCTGTTTGATACCAAGAGTGAAGACAGTGACAAGAATGCTCCATGCAAGCACAACGCTTTGATTGATTATATCCATAACGAGGAAAATGCCGACAAGCACTTGAAAGGCGGCGTGATAATACAAACTAAAAACGGGGAAAATTGGAAATATTGCCCGATGAAAATAGAGAACACAACAGACATATCAAGTTGGGACAGTTTCCATCCCGATGAATATAAAGCATAACGGTTATGGCAAAAGGAATCGACCCTAAATTTGTGCATTACGGCATACGCAAGGATGACCTTGCTACGATTGAAGCCATTTGTGAAGCCGACAATATTGACTTCGATTGGCTTAGCGAAGAAATACTAAAAGCATATCACGCCAAAAAGGTGGATGTGATAGAAATGAGTGACAGCGATGCGGAAGAGATAATTCGCGCCGCCATACAGAAAGTACGTCAATAATGAATTTGAAGCCATGCTCATACAAAAAATAAAGATAAGTAATTTTAAGACCTACCTGTCGCTTGATCTTGATCTGACGGTAGATGATGACCGCCCGATTATACTTATCGGCGGTTCTAATGGCGGTGGAAAGACAACTCTGTTTGAAGCAATAAGCGGTGCGCTTTATGGACTTAAAATAGAGAGTAAGGAACATTTTATGGAGTTGCTCAATCAGGGAGCAATAAACAAGGTGAAACCGGAAATCAGTCTGCAAATAACATTTGTAGGCAAAGTGTTAGGGCAGCAACAGAAGTATATCCTGAAGAGAATATACCAGTTAAATCCGCAAGGCCGTCCGCTTGAAAGCGTATCCCTGAACATGAACGGAAATATGTATGTGTATGGCACTATGACTGCACCGAAAGAAAGAGTGCGTGCAGAACAAGAAATCAGTAAAATCATCAAAGCCAATCTGCCACAGGAATTGAGCCAGTATTTTCTGTTTGATGCCATGCAGTCAAGTGAACTGCTGAAGAAAAACGTGTTCCAGCAGACCATCCGCGACAATTTTGAGAATGTACTTGGATTCAAGAAGTATTTACAACTGAAACGAGCATCTGAGAAATTGCAGCAGGAATGGGCACAGCAACGATTGGAAGCCGAACAGGAAGCCAAGGAATACAACAATCTGTGTAGTCAGAAAGAAGGCCTTGTGGCTGAAATGAACGCTTGTCTTGCCGAGCAGGACAGGCTGTATAAATATATGGCATCGGTCGAGGACGAATATCAGCGTGCCAAAGAAGGAGCGCAACAGGCCATGAACCTGAACAAGCGTATTCAGGATGTTACCGGGAAAATCCGGGCAATAACCGATGAAGCTGCCGATTATGCCGAGAATCTGAAAACATTTATCGAGAATATCGAGATAAATGTCTTCCTGCCTAAGCTGGCATCCAATCTTTCACAGGAAATCAACAACATACTACGCGTAAAAGAACAATTGTTGAAACAGAGCACAGGTGCCTATCCGATAGAGACACTCCGTGATGTGACGGCAAAGATTATAGATTACCTGAAAGAACTGTCTTTGTGCAGTCAGGCCGTTGACGAGGAAAATGTGGTTGCTCACATGGTCGCCTTGCAGAATACCACCAACGCACAAGACCCATACGACTATCTGGATGATGCAGAAGTTGAAGCCCTGAATGAATTGCCGAAGAAAGGAGGAGGAAACCAGTTCGTGACACTTGACAGGAAAAGGCAGGACATGGAAATACAGCTTGCCAACCTTGACAATCTGCGGACAGAAAAGCGGACGCTTGAACAGACACAGGCAGGTGGCAACAATCTTCTTATAGCCAATTATGAGGATGCAAAACGAACCGTCGAGAAATTGAAGATTCAGGAAGACAGCTTTAAAAGCGAAATACTACGTCTGGAGAAACGGATTCATCAGTATGATGTGCAGATTCAGCAAGAACCGGACTTGAAGTTCGACACACTGGTAAAACTCCGTCCATTCTTCGATAAGGTGGCTGACAGCCTGCTGAAAAAGAAAAAGGCTCAGATTGAGACGGAAATGCAGTCGCAGCTTAACAAACTGCTGGTGTCTTATAAAGGCCATGTCGCCCGGGTGGAATTGTCCGATAGCATGGAGAACTTCAACATCCGGTTATACCATAGTGCAGGTAATGAAATATCTTTGAATCAGCTTAATGCGGCTTCCAAACAGATATTCATACAAGTGCTGCTGAAAGTGTTACGCAATCTCGGAGACTACAATCCTCCTGTAATGATAGATACTGTTATGGGTGTGCTTGATAACGAGAGCCGTGACGCATTGATGGAAGAATATTTCCCGCAGTTGGCTGAACAGACCATTCTGCTGTGCACGACATCGGAAATCCGCACGGATAGCGATTATGTGAAACTGGAACCATTCATATCTAAGACCTACACCCTGCACCGTAATGTAGAGGAACAGAATACGACAGTAGCGGAAGGTTATTTCGGGATATCCCTAAATCAGTAAAGACCATGAGTATAATAAACTTTTCAAATACCCGCCAGATGGAGGGACTGCTTGACGAAATCAGTCAGGTGAAGGATCTTATCGAATCCAAAATCAACTTGTCTCGTGTAGCCGACAGAGAAAAGCGTGTAAGCCTGACACTCAACAAGGTGATGCGCATCTGTTTCATAGTAGGACTAAGTGTTACCGTAGAGCGCAAGGAAGATGACTTCAAGGACATCCAGCTTTCCACCTCTTCAGCTCGCATTGTGCCAAGTTTCTTCACAATGCACGATTTGTCCACATTATATTCAGCCTTGTTGAAACTTCGCTATGCCAATCTGAATATCGACTGGTCACAGAATGCCACAGTTTCACGTATCATTGCAGCAGAAATGTTGCGCGGAAGAAATTACTTGTTGGAAGAGAACAATCTGGATTCGTTCCTATATGCAGTAAACAACAAAGTGGCAATGGCAAAAGACATTCCGGTGCTCAATCTAATTATCGGTAACTATGGTGATGCTGAAATGGAAGCAACGCTTGATATCAACAGTCGTAATATTACCAACTCGCAAATTATCATAGCTGGTGCAACCGGTTCAGGCAAAACCAACCTCTTGGCAGTCCTGATGCAGCAGTTCCGGGCCTTGTCCTCGGAATCACAATATCCTGTAAACTTCCTGTTGTTTGACTATAAAGGCGAGTTCAGTGATATCCAGAACAATCATTGGCTGTCGCATTTCGATGTGGACCGAAGTTGTATTTTAGATCCCATCGAACATCCCCTACCATTCACACCGTTCAAGGATTTCTCAGGTCGTCCTATCAATGAGATAAATCTCTATTCATCGGAAATGGCTTCAGCCCTCTGTTCGATAGACAGGGTTTCTGCAAGTGCCAACATGAATAACCGTCTGAGCGAAGCCATAGTAGAGGCATACAAGAAGACAGACGGAGCACCTATTACGTTCTCAATGATGTTGGAAGAGTATCAGGCAAAAATGACCGATCCTGCAAAGGACGACAGCATTTCATCCGTATTGAAGCAATTAGTTCGCGCAAATATTTTCGAGGAAGAAGACAAGGCTGATCTTATCGGTGATTGTTACATCATAAAGATGGACGGTTATCCAAAAGATGGTCCGATAGCTAAGGCTATCGTGTATTTCATCATATCCAAGTTGAATAACATATACGAGCAGCTTGAAAAGCAAGCCACTAACGAGGATGTTGTCCAGATTCGTCACTTCTCTATCATTGACGAAGCCCATTATATGCTTGACTTTGATAACCGGCCATTGCGAAACCTGATTGCAGTGGGGCGTAACAAGGGACTAAGTATTATCCTTGCCACACAAAATATGAGCAGTTTCAAAAGCAAAGGGTTTGACTTCTATGCTAACGCTCAATATCCACTCATAATGAAACAGCAGACCATCGATGATAAGGTAATCAAAGATTTGTATGGAGTGAGTGGCCAGGAATTGCAGGAGGTTCGGACAGCAATAGCCGGACTTCAGAAAGGCGAGTTGATAATTAAAGACCAGATGGCTTTTGCATTGGGTATGGGTAAAAAATACAAAAAAATCAATGTAACGCACTTGATATAAATGAAATATAAGCGCAGCAAATGATAGAAAGGATTATTATAAAGAATTTTAAGGGCATAAAAGAAGCTGATATCTCATTCCATGATAAAATTAATGTTATTGTAGGAAATAATGGTGTCGGAAAATCCACTTTGATTGAAGCCATTTCATTGACATTGGGACATGGAATAGGCCAATTGGAAATTACTCAGTATCTTTTCCATGAATCTACATGGAAGGATTTTGAATCGAATAAAGTCTTACCAGAAATTATTATTGAATTATATTTCAATAAAGATTTTCCTGCCGAATATTCAGGCAAAAACAATAGTCTGTCGATATTTTCTTCAGGAATCAGAGTTAGAATTGCATGTGACAATTCATACCTTTCATTATTCCAAGAACAAAAGGAACAATACAAACATATCCCATGTGAATTCTATACCATTGAAAGATGTTGGTTTTCTGGGGATAATGTCAAACAATTATTAGTACCTTATGTTCCGTGGATTATAGATTCATCGTCTAATACATTTAACAATAAAGCTAATCAATTGGCTACTCGCTTAATATCATATAAGCTATCAGAATCAGAACGAGTACAAGTTAAAGGTTGTTTGAGAACATTAAGAGAACACTTTGAGGGTAATACAAAAGTCAATGTCATCAATTGTTCCTTGAACGATAAAATCAAGGACATATCCCCAGATTTCAAACTGACTGTCGATTTAACAACAAAAATGGCATGGAATACAATCTTATGCCCAGTATTAAAAGAAATTCCATTTTCACAGATTGGTTTAGGAGATCAATGTATTATAAATACATTATTATCCATTGACCCATCTTCCAATGATGACAAGAAAAAGAAAATATTAATCATCGAGGAGCCGGAATCTCATTTATCACATACGAAAATGTATGAATTACTTAGCTATTTAAGTGGTTTTGACGGTCAAATGTTCGTTTCTACTCATAGTAGCTTTGTTGCAAATAAATTATCACTCAATAATTTAATTGTATTAGGGAAAAGTTCAGGTATAATTCAGAGTCAAAGGATTTCAGATTTGGAAGATTATGATTTTTTTGCAAAAGTTCCGAATTATCCAACATTACGTGTGGCACTTTGTGATAAGGCTATTTTAGTGGAAGGACCAACAGATGAAATGGTAGTATTGTATCATTTTATGAAAGAGTACCAATGTCATCCTTTTGCAAAAGGAATAGAACTTATCTCTGTCGGTGGTACAGTATTCAAACATTTTGCATTGCTGGGAGCAAAACTTAAAAAACGTATAGCAGTCATTACCGATAATGACAATCTGAATATTGAAAAATTAGAGACAAAAAGGAATCTACCACAAGAAGAAGTTGTTAGGTTATTTACGGAAAAAGATACATCATTACATACATTAGAGCCTGCATTTGTTAACGCAAATGTAGATAACTTGAAAGGACTATCTAAATTAATCAGAGGGGAAAATGTTGATAAAGAATCTGCGGAATCCCTTTCGGAATATATGAAAAAGCATAAGACAGAGTGGGCTCTGAAATTATTAGAAGATGAATCTTACAATTTCAATGTTCCTCAATATATTATGGACGCTATAAATTGGTTGATTGATGGGGAGAAATAATATTTGCTATATTGCATCTGCTGGTGCAGGGAAAACCACTAAAATTGTAGAAGATGCTGTAAATAACTCAAATAATGACTCTACAAAAAAAATTGCAATCATAACATATACACAAAATAACCAAGCTCATATTCGAAATAAACTTGCAAGTCATAATTTAGGTTATAAAGTCGTGGTTATGGGATGGTTTGAGTTCTTGTTAAAGCACTGGATAACACCATTCAAAACCACTTTGTTTCCACATTTAATAGACACCCACTTAGGAGTGTCATTTGTTAATGGAAAATCAGGACTCAAATCCTATAATGAGAAAATATTTGCCACTTATAAAAAAGACAATTATCGTAAAAAATATTTAACAACAGAAGAGCATAAAGTATTTAGTGATAAGTTATCTGAACTTGCAAATGAATTGTATCTTAAAAATCCCTCGGAACTTACTGAAAGGTTAAATTCGATTTTTGATTATTTGTATTTTGATGAGTGCCAAGATTTTGTCGGCTATGATTATGAAATTATAAAGTTGATACTAACAAGAACAGGTATAACTTGCGTATTTGCAGGAGATCCGCGCCAGCATACATATTCAACACATACATCATCTAAATACAAAAAGTACTCTGGCGACATAGCTTCATTTATCCAAGATTGTGTAAATAAAAAAAATAAGCGCTATGTTACTATAGACGAAACAACTCTTGTAAAATCACATAGATGTCCGAGATGTATATGTGATTTTGCAAGTTTGATTATGCCACAATATCCCGAAATGAAATCAGTAAAAGAAAATTCTCAACAAGAACATTGTCTATTAATTAAGAACTGTGATGTTGGGAACTATGTAGATAGATTTAATCCAGTTGCTCTAATTTGGAATAATAAAGCCTTGAAAAATATCCATCCAAATATTAAGCAGAGATATAACATGGGAGAAGTAAAAGGCTTGGATTTTCCTAATGTTATAGTTTATCCAACAGAAAACATGTTGACATGGATAAATAATACAACTAAACAATTGGCTGATGAAACACGCGCAAAACTATATGTTGCTGTAACAAGAGCTGAAATTACAATTGGGATAATTGTACCAGATGATTTTTGTTTACCTTCTGAATCTATACTTCAATTTTGGAGTAACCCTGATTGAAATGTAATAATTATAATTGATTGCTTTGTTATTTCACGACTATTATATTAAAGACTTATTGATAATAAATATATTTCTTAAATGAATGTGATAACGGCAACCGGACAAATCTGGCGACAGAAATACGCTTCTCCCCGAGAAGGAAGATTTCCGTCGGCCACCGCAGGCCGTGAGGATTTGCAAGGTGCAGCTGTTATCCGTTACTTTCGCGGAACAATAAGCCGGAAGGTCAGGACGGACTGCAAGGACAAAGATATAAAAGGATTGAAAGACAGATATAAAGGGAGGCGATAAAAAGGGAAAAGGAGGATAAAAAAGGCAGATGCCAGCCTACAAAAGCCAGCCGGCCCCGGCAGGACGAAACACAGGAAAACCTGCCCGATCATCACGACCGGACAGGCAAAAGGTTAAATCAATGAATCACGGTCAGGCAGCCCTGACAGTATTTTCTTCTTCGGGAACTTCGGACTGCGGACGCTCGGCTTCCTTGAGTGCCTCGTCAATCCGCTGCTGCAATTCCTTACATCCCTGTTTCAACCGCTCCAGTTCTTCCGCCTTGCTCCACTTCCGGGCGGTGATTTCCTGCAAGGTCGGTATTTCGTGCTGTAGCATGGCTATCTGCTTCTGCTGCTTCTCTATCAAAGACGGCATCCTTTCAAGTGCGGCCTGCGGGTATCGTGCCGATTCGGCAAATCCCAACGGCAGGGCTCCCGACACGCCACAGCGGTATTTCAGTCCGCTTACGCCCTCTACAAAGAAAGCGTTACGGTCGAACGAGCCGGAAAGGGTGTACTCGCTGCGGACAAGCAGATTCAGCCCCATATAGCTGCCAATGGTACGGTAAGCCTCGCCCCTGTATGTCTTGGCTATGCGGTGCAGTTCACGGCCTGTCTCTTCCCGGGTAGCCTGCTGCAGATTGAGCAACAGCGTTTCCCTGTTGCCGCTATAGGATGCGATATACTCCATATCCTGCTCGACCTGCGCCACGATGCGCTCTGCCTTGCCGACAGCTTCCGTGTTGGCCGCAATCTTACGCTCCGCACGGATGCGCTCTTTCTTGAATATGGCCTGTTCTTTCTCCAGCTGCATGATTTTGTTGTCGAGCTTGGCCTTGTTCAAAAGGTCAGTATTTCCTGAAAGGATAGCCACGAACTCGGCAAAGTTCATTCCGCTGTCCTCGTCCATGCAGTCCTCGTCGATGCGGCGCACGGCAATAGTGCCGTTGTTTATCTGGTTGATAAACATCTGCTTGTTTTTGAGCAGGTTGAACTTGTAGGCATCCAAAGTCTTCTCTGTTCCATAGATGATTATGTCCACCACGTTACCGCCCCAGAGTTTCACGGTGTTGCCCTTGCGTACCGCACGACCGTTGCGCTGCTCCATGTCGGCAGGTCTCCACGGTATCTCCAGATGATGCACCGCCACAGCCCGCTGCTGGGCGTTGACCCCAGTACCGAGCATCGACGTAGAGCCGAAGAGGACACGTACCCTGCCGCTGTTCATGTCTTCAAAGAGGCGTTTCCTTGCCCTCTCCGTGGTGGCGCACTGGATAAACTGGATTTCATCAGCCGGGATGCCGAGGCGTACCAGCTTCTCCTTGATGTCGGTATAGATGTTCCACTCGTTCGGCTTGTAAGTGGAAAGGTCACTGAAGACAAACTGCGTACCCTTATTGGCCGCCGAGCGTACATAATAGTCATAGATGGTTCGGGCGCAGATGGAAGCCTTGTTACCTGCATCATCGCTGAACTTCTCACCCAAAAGGCGCATGTCGAGAGCCATCTTGCGTGCCACATTGGTAGCAATGAGCATCTTTGCCTTGTCGAGGTTGTCCGGCTCGATCGTATCAAGCCCGAGGTCTTCCCAGTTTCCACTACCGGCAAAGGAAACGAGGCGTCCGATCATTTCTTCCTGCTCGATTGTCGGCGCATGAGAGAGGAAGCGGACATTTTTCTCCGGCACATCAAGATGTATCATGTCGGCTGTACGGTAGTCGGTGATTTCACGCAGGAACATCGCCAGTTCGGGCACTTTGATATAAGTGCGGAAACGCTCCTTGCGCTTGATTGCCCCTGTCACGTTCAGCTCATAGTCGGCTGTCTTTTTGGTAAATATGGCCGCCCAGGCATCGAAACAGCTAATCTGCTGACGCTTGAGTTCACGTGGGCGCAAATACTTGAACATCACATAAAGCTCTGTCAGCGCATTTACCACCACCGTACCGGACAAAAAAGTCGCCCCAAGGTCACGGCCCGTTCGGTGCTGGATGTCACGGATGGCAAACAGCAGGTTCATCGCCCTTTGCGAGCCTTTTGTATTGCCGATACCTGCTACCCTGTTGTGGCGTGTCTGGAACATGAGGTTCTTGAACATGTGGCATTCATCGACAAAGATGTGGTCTATACCCATTGAATGAAAGTCCACGGTATCATCCTTGCGGTCGTCCAGCTTTTTACGAAGCTCTGACAGCTTCGCCTTCAAATTTTCCTGTCTCACTTCCAGCCCTTTCTGCATCTTGCGGCTACGGTAGCGCATGGTGGACTGTTCCAACACTTCAAGGCTTCGCTCCACATCGTAAAGCTCTTCTGTGAATATCTCTATCATGGTTTCCTCGGACTGCGGTATCTTGGCGAACTGGTCGTGCGTCAGGATGATGCAATCCCAGTTGTTGTTCTTGATTTTGGAAAATACCTCTCTGCGGTTGGCCGGTGTGAAATCTTCCTTGCCCGGGTACAGGACTTTTGCGTTCGGGTATGCCTTGCGGAACGTGTCGGCAATTTCGTGTACATTCGCTTTCAGGCCGATAATCAGAGGCTTCTGTACTAATCCCAGACGCTTCATTTCATAGGCCGAGACGCACATAATCATGGTCTTGCCTGTGCCTACTTCGTGCCAGCAGATGCCGCCGCCGTTCTGCTTAATCATCCAGATTGCGTCTTTCTGCGACGGGTAGAGTTCGTTGTACGGGAACTGCTCAAAGGAAAGCTGCGGAAAGGTCTGTGCCGAGCCGTCGTAGGCCGGACGGACATAGCAGTTGAAACGCTCGTTGTATGTGCGTACCAGTTCATCCCTGACTTCCAGAGGACGGGCATCGAGCCACTGGTTGAAATTGCTGCGGATTTCCTGTATCTTGGTGGCCGCTTCCTGTATGGCTTCCTCGTCCGGCACTCGTACCGCTTCGCCGTTCCGCTCTATCTCTTTGGTTATTTCGGGAACGGTGTCCTGCAGGGCGTGTACGAACAAATCCTCTCCGTTGTAATTCTTTACGGAATAGGTGTTATAGACTACAGGGGAATATCCTTGTAGCCGCACTAAATAGGTGTCGTTCACGTCAAAATACATCACATCGGTTTCCGTTCCGAAAAGTTCTGTGGCAAAATCGGCGTACAGCTTCGTGTCAATCCAACGCTCGCCCATGTTGATGTCGAGTTCCTCGTAGGGTATCGCTTCGGGTATGGCTTCCTCCAATGCCTTTACAGCGGTTTCCGTCCAGTCCTTTTCCTTGCCTGTGAGATCGGGAAGATAAGAGCCTGTTTCCTTGCTTTTGGCGATGACGTTTCCGGCTATGAACTTGCCTTTGTGTTCCCATTCTCCGGTGGCAGGGTTATAGAATATCTCGCCTTTGAGGTCGTCGATAACCTCGTCCTCGTCCTTGCCTGTGGTCTGCATCAGATAGTCCATATCCACACAGCCGTAAAAGTTAAGGCAGCTTGCCAACGCTTCGCCCGGTGTCAGTTGCACGGTCGTGTCTATCTTCTTGAACGCTACAGGCTCACGCATGATGTCGGATTTGAATATGTCGCCCTTGACCTGCATTTCAATCGTGAACACTTCCACGCCGAGGCTGTCAAGCATGATAAACTCCTTGTTGTCATTAGAGTGGAAAAAGCCCCATTTGGCGACAAAAGCATCATAGCAAGCGTTCAGCCGTTCACGCAAATGCGGCTGTTCCGTCTGTTCCTCCTGCTCTTTGATTGCAAGTTCAAAATATGCCTTGCGGATAGAGAAATAGTCGTTAGCCCTCTCCGTGTTCACCTTGCCCTCGTCCACCGGGACAAAATCGGTGGCCGTCTCTTGGTATAGTTCGGATTTGCGGTATCGGATAATGCCCACCTGCCCCTCAAACAGTACCATTGCACCCTCTTTCATCCACGCTTCCGGCTCGTCCGTATAGGCTCGTCTGCCTTTTGGTGGCTGCTTAACGGCCACACTGCCGAAAAGGGACATTTGCGTGTGTATGCCGTCCTGTCCCTCACTTGTGAAAAGGCTTTTGCGGAAATAGCGGCCAAAGTCGAGTTTGAGCAATGCGGCGAGATACTGCGACATGGCGTTTTCATCACCCTGCCACTGGTATTTGCGTACATACTTGCCGTACTGGTTCATCGCAATGCGGCTGCCTGTGGCGAGGGTGGTTTTCGGTAATGTGAAAAGTTTGTTGGCGTATTCGGTCATTGCGCCTGTCGTGTCTGCCTTTTCCCTGCCGACCTGTAAAAAGAGCTGTTCCCTCTGCGAGAGTGCCGCCTTGTGAGTATGCTTTTGGAAGATCAGTAAATCGCTGCCTACCTCGATGCCGCTTGTGTACATGAAAAGCGTGTCGGGCATACGGATAGCACTAATCAAATCGGCATGGTTCACAAGGTATTCACGCACGAATTTGTTGCTTGGTGTATCGGCCACACCTCTTGATGTGACGAAAGCCAGCAGGCCGCCCTCGTTCAAAAGCTCCAAAGCCTTGACAAAAAAGTAATTGTGTATGGTCTTGGTAGCCTGCTCGTATATGCCGCCTTTCTTCCAGAGTTCCGCATCGAACACACGGAAGTTACCGAAAGGGATGTTGGAGGCTATGACATCGAATTTCGTATGTTCAAAACCCTGTTCGTCTATCGTTTCAAACCCGGCTGTCCGTGTAACCGTGTTGTCATTCAGCAGGGAGAGTATCAGACCCGAAACCGGGTCTTTTTCAATGGCATAGCCGCAGGTGTCGGACATGGCTACCGGGAGGAAACCGCCAATGCCTGCACTCGGTTCGAGGAATGAGCGCATTTGCAGCTCATTGTCCTTGAATGTGGCGTGTATCTGCTTTGCGACTACATCAATAAGGAATTTCGGGGTGTAGAACGCTGTCAGGACAGAGGCTTTCATGGCTTCCGTGAAATAGGGATAGGTGTCGATAAGTTCCTGCAACCGCCTTATCGGTTCTTCCATGTCGCCACTTACAGGCTTGTCTGTGCCGATGTTCAGCACTTCTTTGATACCGCCAAACCCCGAATATTGGGATAAGGTTTCTTTTTCCTCTGGTGTGGCTTGTCTGCCTTGAATGTGGATTTGTAACGCTGTCTTTATCGCTTCCACGTTTGCCACCAATGATTTCAATTTGTTGTAACTCATATTTAACCTTTCTTTTTATTTCCCTCTGTTCGGTCTGTTTGCGACCGCCGGGAAGATTTTTCTGCTTTCGGAAGGTGGCGAGGGACAATCGGACAAGGCTGAACCGGAAAAATACGCTCGACAGAGGGAGAGGAAGATTTTTGCGTGTCACTCGCGGCGGCACGTCGGCATTGGCAAGATTGGCACGGTCGGTTACCTTTGCGGAAAATTCTATCCCGTAGGTCGCACGGCAGCGGACTTGGGTTTAATGGGAATCCGTTAGAAAAGGAAAGATTATGGGTAAAAGAGTGAAGCGGTCAGCCGGGACGGACTTTCCGACGGACTGTCTTGGGACTACAGAGGGCAGGATTTATCCCGCCCCCTGTAATGCCAAGTCTGTCCGTGTCCGTCCTTTTGCAAAAAGGGGCTTCACACACTTTATGTAACATGTTACACAAAATGCGTGAGGTTGCTTGAAGCAAACTGGCCGCAGGATGTAAGGCTATAAGAGGGAGAACAGGAGTTTTATAAAAGGTCGTTGGTCGATCGGAACAACAAACCGTACCGAGACTTTGCCCGATACGGTCTTGTCGTTGCCCTGCATATAACTCAGTCTATGTCATAGCCTATCATGTATTCATCGTTGATAAGCAGATAATAGTAGCCGTTGCCACAATTCCGGTACTCTTTGCTGAATCCTGCCGCCATATCGCCATTTTCGCGTGGCTCGCACCACAGCGTACCGTCATAGCCGCAAAAGTCGAAGCGTCCGGTGGAAAACTTTTCACCTTGCTTCAGTGCCGTTCTGAAACGAGCCATATCCCAACTGCCGCAATACTTCTCGATGGTGGCAAGTCCGATACACTTGCCGTCGATGCGTGTGCCGGTCGTGATGCGGTTCTCGTAGAGGGATTTATCCAAATCGGCATTAGCGATTTTGCGAAGCCAATCATTCGTATGCGTGGCAAGCCGGGCAAGTTTCTGGTATTTCAAGACCAGTTTCTTTTCTATGTCCGCTGCATCTTCGGGAGAGGATGACGGATAGTATATCTTCTCAATGCTTGCCCAATCTGTGAAGATGTACCCGCTTTTGCGTTTTCCGAGTGCGATAATGCCGATGACGTTTTCGTTGCGGTTGATAAACAGCCGTCTGCGTTTTCCTGCAATCCTTACATATAAGGATGTAGGATTTTGTTCGTTGCGTAGATAGGCTTCTGCCGGATGAATTGTTGTTGTTTCCATATCTGTATAAATTTGTATAAATTTTGATTTTTGCTGTTCCTATTTTGGTTTACCTGTTCAAAGTTCCGGGATTGTGCCGTTCTTATATAGAACACCGTTCCGATAATGGGACACGATACCCGGCTTAAGTCCCATTTCCTCAAAGGCTATATGCCTGATATAGTCCTTGTATTCTTTGCCAATGAAATTCTTTCCACAAAGGTTGTTGAAAATCATAGGGACGGAAAAACCGTCTTCGCTCGACAATATCACTCTGCCGTCTTGTCTAATTTCTTCTACCATACTTGTTTACTTTTAATTGGTTGAACTATCATGCTGATTTTTATTTTTCCCTGCTTTCGTTTGCCGTGCAGGTTTGTTTTCAGCTTTTTGAGGCAGCCAGAGGATGAAGCTGTGGCATCATAAGCCAAACCCGGATAGAAAACCGACCGTGCAACAGTCTGTTTTCGTCATCCGAATGCAATGCGGCTTGGCGATTATGCGCTTCGTCCTACATTCGCCGATGAAAATGGAGGGCAGATCCGGCGAGGTGAAGGGAGAAATAATGATAAAACAAGTCAGTTGCAAAATCTTAACAAACCGGAATAATCGAAAACTATGTCACCTAATGACACTTTTTTCGATTAACTTTTGGCTGCCTAAGGAAAAACAACTACCTTTGTAATCGAAAATCCTGTCACCAAGTGACATAAAATTCGATTATCAATGAAATGTATAGAGCGTAAAAAGTATTTGGACGAACTTGTTTCCCTGCAAAACAACGGGATGATCAAGATTATAACCGGGATGCGCAGATGCGGCAAGTCTTATCTGCTTTTTGAGATATTTGCTTCCTACCTTGAGAACAAGGGTGTCGCTTCCGACCATATCATAAAAGTGGATTTGGAGGATTACAAGAATCGGGCTATGAGAAATCCCGACAATCTTTACTCTTTGGTGGAAACCGGATTAAGGATGACGGAATGTATTACATCCTGTTGGATGAAGTCCAGATGCTCGACAATTTTGAAGATGTATTGAACGGCTTTTTGAAGATGCGCAATGTGGATGTCTATGTGACGGGCAGCAACGCGAAATTTCTGTCTAAAGACATTATTACGGAGTTTCGCGGACGTGGCTTCGAGGTGAAAATGTACCCGTTGAGCTTCAGCGAGTACATGTCGGCCTATTCAGGTACGATACAGGCCGGATTCAATGAATATATGCTGTATGGTGGACTTCCGCAGATACTATCGTACACCACCGAAGAGCAGAAAGTGCGTTTTCTGAAAACCTTGTTCGACGAGACCTATATCAAGGACATCAAAGAACGCTATGACATACGCAAGGACGATGATCTGGAGGAACTCATCAACATCATGGCTTCCGGCATCGGAGCACTGACCAACCCGAACAAACTGGCGAACACGTTCCGGAGCGAGAAAAAGTCAGCCATTTCCTACGATACGGTCAAGGATTACATCGACTATCTCTGCGATTCGTTTTTAGTTGAAAAATCGACTCGTTACGACATCAAGGGAAAGCGGTATGTCAATTCGCCATACAAGTATTACTTCATGGATTTGGGATTGCGCAATGCACGTATCAATTTTCGCCAGTCAGAAAGAAGCCATCTGATGGAGAATATGATTTATAATGAGCTGAAGGTCCGGGGGTTCAATGTGGACGTGGGGGTCGTTCCGGTCGTAACGAAGGATGAAAACGGGAAACAGCAGCGTTCCAGCCTTGAGGTGGATTTTGTCTGCAACTTGGGCAGCAAACGTTACTACATCCAGTCGGCATACCGCATGGAATCCGATGAGAAGATAAGGCAGGAACGGGCTTCTTTGCTCAAGGTGGATGATTCATTCAAGAAAATCATCGTTATCGGGGAAGAAAGTCCGGTGACAAGGGATGAATCCGGTATCACGACTCTGGGCATTTATGATTTCCTACTGAAAGACAATTCATTGGAATTGTAATTCCAGACGGTATTTTGTCGCAAAAAAAGCTGTTTTTTGCGACAAAACATAGTGCAAATACATTGAGGCAGAAAAGCGGTGACAGACGATTTTCGCCAACAAATTAACAGAATTTCCATTTTACTCTAATCGGATAATGATAGCTCCTCGGATTGTATTCCTGATTTTGCTCTGCCTTATAGGTGTGCTGTGGTACATCATCGGCTATTGGCGGCGGAAATCGGGAGAGGCGGCGGCTGGCGCCGCCCCGGTGGCCCCC
>ERZ791618.454-NODE-454-length-20311-cov-2.459173_pt1 | contig 20311 bp, 16 predicted proteins | sample MGYA00510059_ERZ791618 | MGnify/ENA primary metagenome ERZ791618 (study PRJEB30046, sample SAMN00715159) | human gut metagenome | study: EMG produced TPA metagenomics assembly of the A metagenome-wide association study of gut microbiota in type 2...
TCGATCTCCGCGCTGGCAAAGGTGTAGCCCTTGGCCTCGAGCGCCTTGACGTCCTCCTCGCGATTGCGCGAGAACCCGCCCGGCCAGCTCTCGGGATGCGTGCGGTAATGTTTCACGACAGCCGTCGCGCCGTTGGGGAACGACGTAGCGAAATAATCGGTCGTGCGCGACACATAGGAAGGATTGTCGTTGACGCCGGCGAACTTGCCTGTCGCCGGATAGGCTCCCACGGCGTTGAGCACCTCGAACAGCGTGCGCGTCTCATAGCCGAGGCTTTGCGACTGGTCGTCGCGCGGACGCATGCCTACATAGCAGAGCGCTCCGCCGCCGGGCAGTTTTTTCAGCGTACCGAGCACCTGATTGCCGCACTTGGCCACGACCTGCGCTCCGTCGGCCTCGACCGGATAGATGCGGTCGACCAGAAAGTCGGTCAACACCGTCTGCTGGGGAATCGCGGCGAAATCGTTGCAGAACGACACGACGCGGCCCGGCGCCATTTCGCCCATATAGACGTCATGCTCGTATTTCGCGCCGAACAGTCGGACCATGCCGCCGCGCAATTGCCGCCGGCCTTATCGATCAAGGGAGGAGCGCTGAACCAAACGACCTTGCCGCCCGCCTTGGCCAGCCGTCCCACATATCGAGCAGTCCCTTCTCGGGCAGAACCTCGACCATCGCCACGAGCGTGCCGTAAGTCTTGTCGCCGACTTTGATTTTGCCGTCGGCGGTCACCTCGCCCATAGCAAGCAGCTTGTCGGCCGTCAGATAGTTGGCATATCCGTACTGGGCCATCCAGCTTCCGAAGCGCTCCTCGGCGGCCACCAAATTCATCGGATAGAGAATCAGCACGTCCACGTCGCGCGTCACATGCCCGGTCAGCATGTCCATCGGCTTGCCGGCCTTGGTTCCGAACGCGTCGTTGACCGACATCTTCCAGTCGTACACTTCGGCGGGCATGCCCCAAGCGGCCGCATAGGCCACCGGATATTCGTTCACCACCGCGATCGATGCGGCCATCGCAGCGCCGTAGTAGTCGCGGTCGGCCCATCCTCCTTCGGCGAAGTCATTGCCCGTCGGCTCAGATACTCGCTCCACTTGAAGTAGTCGTAGCAGGCGGCCGCAGCCTGATGCACGGTATTGCCCCATATAAAATTAGAGGTATACTCGTACTGGTTCGCGCTGCCGTTGCGCTTCTCGTAGTTCCAATAGTCGATCGTCGGACTCTGGGCCCACGATGCGTGCGCGCTGGTTTCCAGCTCGCGTCCGAACAGCTCCTCGGCATAGTCCTTGGCCGCCTTGAACAGATCGACCACCTCGTCGTTGAGCATCCGGTAATAGCGGTCGCGCAGCAGGAAAGTACGGTGGATGTCCTCGGGAGTATCCCCCATCACGTATTGCACGTTGACCACGGCCTCTACCGTAGGCTGATAGTTCGGAGCGCCGTAAGCGAAATAGAGCATATACTTGTCGTCGAAAGGCTGGCCGAATTTCTTGCGGTACTTGTCGGCCATGCTCTCGGTCAGATAACGTTCGGCAAACTGGCCGTTCTCGTGGTGGCTGAAGTAGAACCAGTCCTGCTGAATGTGCATCTCGTCGGAATAGAGCGCCGTCAGATTGATGTCGTTGTCATGGTACTTCTTCATCAGCGCCTTGAGGAACGGCAGCGCGTCCTCGTTGAAATAGTCCATCTCCTGCGTCTCGTATTCGAGCAGCACCATCACTCGGTCGTAGCCTTCCAGCCCGCCGCCTTCGCCGTAAACGCGCAGCAGACGCATCAGATTGCCGGTATTGCCTACGCCGGGAACGAAATTATCCGAGTCGTAAGTGTCCATCGCCTCGTATTTTACCTCCTTCAGCTCGACGATTTCGTGGGATTCACGGCCCGGAAAGGACTGTTGCCGACGGGCTTTTCCTTGAAGGCATAAGCTTTGACCCCTTTGAGCTTGACAGGCGTCTTGCCCTTGTTGTTGGTCCAGTAGAGCTGCTCCCAGATCGGCACGCTGAACTTGCCGGTACTGCCGTCGCGCAGGCCCACCTTGTAAGCGAGCCAGCGACCGCTGTGCCCCGTCTGGTTCTGTAGGCGGTCCCCAGCTCGAGCGGACTGAGCAGGCTCAGGCAAAGGCCGATGTCGTACTTCTTGGCGAAGTCGCTGACAAACTTGATTTTTTCGACGTACTCGTCCATATCGGGCGTAAGCCGCCGCTCCGTACCCGCATGCTGGCGGTATTGGCGGAAAAATTCGTCGAACGCGAAAACCATTTGCTTGGAACCTTGTTTCTTGCCTTGCTCGCAGATGTCGCGCAGACTGGCATGGTAGGGTGTATAACCCAGCGAAAGATCGAGCTTCTTGTCGGGATCCATCAGATCGTTCAATTGCTCGTCGCTCGTAAGAATCAGCGACTGAGCCCCGAGCCTCGCCCCTCCGAGCAGCAAGGCCGCCAGAAGCAGGACGGCCGAAAGCTTGAAGTAAGTGTTTTTCATCAGGTAAAAAGTTTGGATTGAGTTTGATAAAGTTAGTTAGTTCGTATCAAAGATAGCAATATTATCCGACAAAAACACGTCCTGCCACAACAAACTCCGTTCTCAACCCGAAAAAAAATAAACCGGCCTCGTCCATGCACGCCATCCGTACAAGCGGTCCCCGGAATTTTCTTCACACAACATAAAACACACATCATGAACAAGTTATATACTAAAACCGATAAAATTTAAAATTTAACACTACTTTGCATTGCATAATATTATTATTTTTCATAGATTGTATTGTTCATTTAACTGAAAACTCAACCCTCCCGGCGCGGAACGAACGACCGGACCCGCTTCGGACCCTACGCCCAAACCAATGCTCGCGGACAGTATGATCAGACTGGAAAACATCAACAAGACCTATTACAACGGCTCGCCGCTCCATGTGCTCAAGGGCATCGACCTCGAAATCGGGGAAGGCGAGATGGTCTCCATCATGGGAGCGTCGGGCTCCGGCAAATCAACCCTGCTCAACATACTGGGGATTTTGGACGACTACGACAGCGGGGAATACTTCCTTGACGGGAAGCCGATCAAGAATCTGTCCGAAACGAAGGCGGCCGAATACCGGAACCGGATGATCGGCTTCATTTTCCAGTCGTTCAACCTGATCAGCTACAAAAACGCGATGGAGAACGTCGCGCTGCCCCTCTATTACCAGGGAGTGCCCCGCCGCAAGCGCAACGCGATGGCCCTCGAGTTCCTCGACCGGCTCGGACTGCGCGATTGGCCGACCACATGCCCAACGAGATGTCGGGAGGACAGAAGCAGCGCGTGGCGATCGCCCGCTCGCTGATCACCCGGCCGCAATCATTCTGGCCGACGAGCCGACCGGCGCTCTCGACAGCAAGACGTCGCAGGAGGTGATGGACCTGCTCAGAGAGGTGAACCGCAGCGGCTGACGATGATTCTGGTCACGCACGCTCAGGAAGTGGCCGATCAGACCGACAAGATCATTCACATCAAAGACGGGCTGATCGGCTCGGTAACCGTTCCCGGGCGATGAGAGAGCAGCTTCAGGAGATATTCTCGACGGTCAGCCGCAACAAGCTGCGCACTTTCCTCACGGGCTTTTCGGTCGCATGGGGCATTTTCATGCTGATCGTGTTGCTCGGCTCGGGAACGGACTCCGCAACGCGATGCAGGACAATTTTTCCGGCCGAGCCATCAACTCGATGTTCATCTACAGCGGGCAAACCTCCGTTCCTTACAAGGGATTCCAAAGCGGGAGGCACATCCAGATCAACCAGCGGGACATGGAAATCCTGAAAACGGAATTTTCGGACCGGATAGACAAAATCACCGCCTCGGTATGGCACAACGACGCGCATATCTCGTACGGAGGAGAGTTCACGTCGGCCACGCTGTACGGAGTGCTTCCGCAAACGCAGCCGATCGACGGCATCCAGATCGTCGAAGGACGCTTTATCAACGAGACCGACGTGAAGGAGAAACGCAAGGTGGTCGTACTGGACGATCTGGCCTGCCGCGTCCTGTTCAAGGACGGAGGCAGTCCCGTCGGGCGGATGGTACAGATCGACAAAATGGGCTATACGGTCGTCGGAACCTACAAAGGGCTGAGCTACAGCTACACTTCGCAGATATACGGGCCGCTCTCCTCGGTTCTGCTGACATACATGGGCGACAAACGGGACGTGGCTTCCATCTCGTTCACCGTCCGGGGTATCGATACGGAAGAGCAGAGCGACCTTTTCAAACGGCAGCTCCGGACCCGTCTGGGCGCCGAGCACAGCTTCTCGCCCGAGGACAAGAGCGCGATCTGGATCAACGACCGCATGGAGAGTTACCAGCAGACGATGACGATTTTTCACGGCATCGCCCTGTTTATTTGGATCATCGGCATCGGCACGCTGACGGCCGGCATCGTCGGCGTCAGCAATATCATGCTCGTGACGGTCCGCGAGCGGACGTCCGAATTCGGCATCCGCAAGGCGATGGGCGCCAGGCCGTCGTCGCTCGTCAAGCTGGTCCTGCTCGAATCGGTACTGATCACGGCGGCCTTCGGCTACGTCGGACTGATCGGCGGCGTAGGGGTTATGGAAGCGGTCAACTTTTTCATGGACCGGGCCGCCGCCGCTTCGCCGAGCCAATTTTCCATGTTCAAGAATCCCACGCTCGACCTGTCGACCGCCGTCAGCGCCACGCTCGTACTGATCGTCGCAGGCATGATCGCAGGCTACGTTCCGGCTCGCCGGGCCGCACGTATCAAGGCGATCGACGCGATGAGGCACAACAAATAAACGACCCGCAACCAATCAACCCGAACCGCAACTACACGCCACGGAAACCATGTTCGACTTAGACCGCTGGGAAGAAATCTGGCAGACCATCAACCGAAACCGCAAGCGCAGCATCATGACCGCCTTCGGAGTCTTTTGGGGCATCTTCATGCTGACCGTCATGATGGGGTCCGGACTGGGCCTTCGCAACCTGCTTTACGCCAACCTGAACGGCATGAACGAGAACTCCTGCTTCCTGTGGGGCGGCAAGACGTCGATCCCGTACAAAGGACTGCCGGCCGGACGCTACTGGCAGCTCGACAACGACGACATGCGCATCATCGAGACCCAGATACCGGGCATCAAAGCCGTGGGAGGCATCTTCTGGGGAAGTTCCTACAATTTCAGCCGCAACGACCGCAAGGGAACCTACTCGATCGTCGGCTATACCCCGAGTTTCCAGCAGATTCTGCCGCAACGGCTGCTGTTCGGCCGTTTCTTCAACGAAATCGACATGGAGCAGCAGCGCAAGGTCTGCGTGATTACCGAGCGAATCTGGCAGGAGCTGTTCCCGGGCGGAGAAAATCCGGTCGGCCGCACGATCCGGATGAACAACACCTATTTGACGGTCGTCGGCGTGACGGCCGTATCGAACGTGGGCATAAGTTTCCACTCGGATGCCTCCGTGTTGCTCCCGCTCGGCACAGTGCAACGGATGTACAACACGGGCAAGCGCCTGCACCAGGTCTCGGTGGCGGCCTATGACGGCGTTCCCATTCCCCGCGTCGAAGAGAGCATAAAACAGATCGTCAACAGCCGCCACACGCTGTCGCCCGACGACACGAAAGCGGTGATGATCTGGAACATGAGCGAACAGGTCGAGATGGCCAACAGTCTGTTTCGCGGGCTGAAGATCCTTACATGGATCGTCGGTCTGGGCACCCTGCTGGCGGGTATCGTCGGCATCAGCAACATCATGCTGGTACTGGTACGCGAACGCACGCAGGAGATCGGCATCCGCCGCGCCATCGGCGCTTCGCCCCTGACGATCCTTTCGCAAATCCTCTCCGAGAGCTTCATCCTCACTTTCATCGCGGGCATCTTCGGTTTCGGTGCGGGCGTAGGCGTTCTCTCCATCGCCGACAGTTTCTATGCGCGGGCCGCCCAGATGGACCAACACCTGCCCGATATTTCATGGCAGATCTCCTTCGGTATGGGGATGCTCGCGCTGGGTATCCTCGTTCTGGGCAGCCTGCTGGCAGGCATCATCCCTGCGACCCGGGCACTGCGAATCAAAGCCGTGGACGCGATCCGCGAAGAATAAACCCCGAAACTCGCAACAAACGCAAAAAACCGACATAATATGAAAAAGTTTCTGAAGATTTTCCTGGGCATCCTGTTCCTCGCACTGCTCGTCGGCACGTTCGTCTTCCTCTGGAACAAAACCCGCCCCGTAAAGGTGGTTTACACCCTCGCAACCCCCGTGCATGACACGATCCGTCAGTACGTCATCGCCTCGGGCAAGGTCGAACCCCGCGACGAGGTGCTCATCAAGCCCCAGATCTCGGGTATCATTTCCGAGGTGCTCTGCAAGGCCGGCGACCGTGTAAAACAGGGCGACGTCATCGCTACGGTGAAGGTCATTCCCGAAATGGGAACCCTCAATGCCGCCGAATCCCGCGTGACGGTGGCCCGGCTCTCGCTCGACCAGACCCGCAAGGAGTTCGAACGCACCGAAGCCCTCTATGCCAAAGGCGTGGTATCGCAGGAGGAGTTCGAGAAGGGGCAGACCACCCTGCGCCAGGCCGAAGAGGAGTTCCAGAATGCCGAAGACAACCTGGAAATCGTCAAAACCGGTATTACCAACCGATACAAAGATTTAAGCAACACCCAGATACGCTCCACCATCACGGGTATGATCCTCGACGTACCGATCAAGGTCGGCAACTCGGTGATCCAGGCCAATACCTTCAACGACGGCACCACGATCGCCACGGTCGCCGACATGGGCGACATGCTCTTCCGGGGCAATGTCGATGAAACCGACATCGGCCGCCTGCACGCCGGCATGCCCGTCGTGCTGACCATCGGTGCCATGCAGGGTACCGTCCTCCAAGCCACGCTGGAGTACATTTCGCCCAAAGCCGCCGATGTGAACGGGATCATCATGTTCGAGGTGAAGGCCGCCGCCAAGATCCCGGAATCGGTCTTCGTCCGTGCAGGTTACAGCGCCAATGCCAGCATCGTGACCGACAGCCGCGAAGGTGTTCTCACACTGCCCGAAAGCACCATCCAGTTCGAAGAGGGCAAGCCCTGCGTCTATATCCTCACCAGTCCTGAGGAGAGCCCCGAACAGACCTTCGAGAAACGGGACGTAACGCTCGGTTTGTCGGACGGCGTGAATATCGAAATCGTATCCGGCGTCACCGAAACGGACAAAGTCCGCAACCTCCAACAACAGTCCATCTAAATCCCTGCCACCATGAAATTCGGAACTCTTTTCATCGCACTGCTGCTCGCGGGCAGCACGGCGCAGGCCCAAATTCCGACTCCGACACCCGAAGCAGGCCCTTGGAGCCTGGACGACTGCATCCGATACGCCCACGAACATAACATACAGATCCAGCAACAGGCGCTGCAAGTCGAACAGCGCTCCGTCGAACTCAACACCTCGCGCCACAGCCGCCTGCCCGACCTCGGTGCCAACCTCGGTACGAACTTCAGCTTCGGACGAAGCCTCATCAGCAACAACACCTACGCCGACAACAACCAGGTGTTGGGTTCGCTCGGCGTTTCGGCCTCGCTGCCGCTCTTCATGGGCGGACGCATCAACCACGAAATCGCAGCGGGCAAGCTGAGCCTGAAAGCCGCGGCCCAAGACCTGGACCGGATTCGTGAAGACGTATCGGTCAATATTATGTCGTATTACCTCGACGTGCTGGTCGCAAAGGAGTTGGTTGACGTCGCAGAGCAAGCGCTCGCCTTGAGCACACAACAGGTGGAACGCAGCCGGGAACAGGTGCGAACGGGCAAAGTCGCCGAGTCGGTGCTTTACGAAAACGAAGCCCTGCTGGCGGCAGACGAATACAAACTGACCCAAAGCCGCAACGACCTCTCGCTCTCCCTGTTGGCCCTGAGCCAGGCCCTGAACCGGACGAGTGCCGAAGGGTTCGACATAGTCGCCCCGACTTTCGACAGCCTCACCGTAGAGTCGATGCGTCACCTGCGTAACCCGGCCGAAGTGCTCTCCTACGCGCTGGACAACCGACCCCGCATACAGGCCGAGCGCTTCCGCCTCGAGCAGGCTCTCCGGGCAGTACGGATGTCCCGTGCGGCTTACTACCCCCAGATCACACTGACAGGAGGATACGGCACCAACGTCTATCACTCGTTCGCTACGGGTGCGGTGAATCCCGCTTTCGGGCGCCAGTTCCGCAACAACAGCACCGAATACGTAGGGGTGGCGATCAACATCCCCATCTTCAACCGCATGGCGACCCGCAACAGCGTGCGAACGGCCAAACTGGGCGTGCGGAGCCAGCAGCTCGTCCTGACCGAAGCCGAGCAGACCCTGCAAAAAGAGATCGAAACGGCCTACTACCAGGCCGATGCCGCCCTGTTGAAATACCGTTCGGCGGAAAAAGCGCTCAATTCCGCACAGGTCGCCTTCAGGTACGAAGCCGAGAAATACGCTGCGGGCCGCTCGACGACCTTCGACTACAACGACGCCAAGACCCGCATGCAGAAGGCCGAATCCGACCAGATCCAGGCCAAATACGAATTCATATTCCGCACCAAGATCCTCGATTTCTACGCGGGTTTCCCCCTGACGCTTTAAGCGGCAAGCGGAACCCGAAGACTCCGGGCACAGCAGCTACAAGAGAAGCTCCCGGGAACGATTTGGCTTCCCGGGGAGCTTCTCTTTTCATATAAAATCTCTCTCTGCCGATATTTCCGGAAGTCCCCCTCCAGGCGGAAAAGAGAGGTAATCCGGCGGATTCGTCCCGCAGCCTTACTCCACGATCGAAAGGTCGGCGAACGAGAAAACTTCGGTCGAAACCTCGCCCAACGGACCGCTCTTGGCATTGACCCCCACCTGTACTTTGACGAAGTCGATGTACTTCAGTTCGACAGGCGTTCCGTCGGGCTGCATGGCATTGGCGATTCGGAATCCGTTGCTCTGTCCCTTTCCGTCCACCGCATCGCCGCCCGCAAGACAGTCGCTTCCGTAATTGTCGGCATAGCCCCAGTCGTAAGGGCGGTTGATCCAAAATCCCCTGTCATCGACCATATTCCGGGATTCGAGCAGCGTACCGCGCAACGTATAAGTATCGGCGGCCCAAGCCGGATAATAGAAATCCTGGTCGTGAAATTCTCCCTTATACTCGATCGTGCCGCTGTGACCTTCCGAATCAGTCCACTGTACGTCCATCCCCTTTCCGGCAGGTCGGTAATAAGTCACGGCATAACCGGAGACAGTCCCTTCCTTGCCCGTTTCGCTGCCCCGCAACTCATACCACTCGTCATCGGGCTCGCCGTTGCCGTTCACGTCCTGCATGACCCACACCACACCCGGCTCCGAGCTGGTGTCGAACGCATTCCCCTGAATGGAAAAATCGTAGCCGCTTTCCATTCGGGCGATACTGTGGTCGAACCCGACGATCAGATAACCGCCGAATCCCCCGAGCGAAACATAACTCCGCGCCTCCAGCCTCCCGGCTGCATAAGCCACGGCATCTTCATGGGTACGCTCATTGCCCGTATATCCGGCTTCGGTTTTTTCACCGACCAACTGCCCGGGAGCAGGCAGAAATTCGTAAACCGCATGCTGGAAACGACTGCTCGCCGCACTCGCCGGGCGTCGGCGCTGCTCCTCGTCCGCAAAGGCGTGGACGACGATCTCGGCAGACAGCGTAGCAACCCCTCGGACGATGTTTCGCGTAAGACGCTCGGAAGCATCGCCGCCTTCGGTCACATCGACCCGAACGGTATAGTCGCCCGGCCCGTCGGGTGTAAACTTAAACACGGCACCCGTTTCGGCTACGACCGGTTCCCCATCGACCGACCAGGCGAACTGTGGATCGGCGACATAAGCCAGCGACGGCGCAAGATAGACCGCACGGCCGACGAACGTACTCCGATCGGTCGTCTTACAGTAATGAGAGAGCTTTTCGAAGCGGACCTCCGAAGGCATCTTCTCCACGACCTCCACGACAAATTCTTTGACGGAAGTTCCATCGTCGTTCGATGCCTCGATACGGATCGGGTAGCTTCCCACCGTCTCTTCCCGGAAGGTATAGCTCATCTGCGTAGAAACGACCTCGCCGGCACAGAGCCACCGGCAGCGGAAGTCCTCCTGGTCCGAATGCTGAATATCGGGAGCGAAGGTATATTCGACACCCGGCAGAACCTTGAGCCCCTCGGCAGGCAGTGCGAGCGAAATGACGGGCGGAGTAAGCTCCAGCACATCCACCCGCAGCTCCGCTTCGGCTTTTCCGGCAGCCGTTTCGACACGGAAAGTGATATACACTTCCCCCAGTTCGGTAAAGACGGCCGTATAGGTCGGTTCGGAACCTGCCAGCTTGCCATCGACGATCCATGAGTAGGTAGCTCCCTCGGCATACTCCACCGTCGGAGCGATGGTCAGCTCCCGGCCCGTCTTGACGGTATAAACCCCCGACTCGCTGTCGAGCGTAATGACGGGAGCATGATCCCGGTCGTCCAAAATCACTTCGTCCTTGTTGCAGGCGGTCGTCAACAGTGCAGCCAACGCCATCCAAAACAGGAAATGTCTTTTCGAAAAAATCCACATAGCACGTTACATATATTCGCGTTTACGGCACGCGGCAGAGCGGAAACCCGCCCTGCCGACGCACACAAAAACGATTTATCTTCAAAAACCGTCGCCTCCGCCCGGTGCAGTCCGTCACGGACTTTTCCGCAAGTCGGAAACGATCGCCGAAATCGGTCCGGAAACTCTCCGGAAAAACATTACAGCTCGATCGTTATGTCATCCAGAGCATAATAGGCCGGCATCGAGAAGCCATAACCGTTATCGGGGCCGCCCGTCATATTGAAACGCACCTTCGCCACCTTGCCCAGCGAAGAGAGGTCCCATTTGGTCCACTCCTTAATCAGCTTGTCCTTCGATGCGAAAGTCATCGTCACGGTGCCGGTCTCCTTACCTGCGGCATCGTAGCCCGTAGCATGAATCAGTACATCCTGGCCCTCCTCAAGCGCAGGTGCAAGGGCATTGCCCTTGGCTGCCACACTCAGGAAATAACAGGTCGAATTGATATAGCAGCTCTGGATCGTACGCGCCACACCGTCGGCGAAAGCGAAAATAGGACGGCTGTCGCCATAGTCGGGATGCGCCTCGTCGTAGTTACCGTAACCGATAAGGAAATTATCCGATCCGTCGTGGCCGCCGCCCGTAGTAGCATCCTCGTTCCGGGCATTGTACAGGTAAAGGTCAAGCTCGTAGGAGTTGAACTTCTCGATATCCTTGGAGTTGTAGGACGATACCATAAACGGGTATCCCCAACCTTCGGGACAGGGCGAAGTCAGCTGCGTGGTCTGATCGGTCCAGGTGTACGCCTTATCTTCGTAAACTACGGACATCGCCTTACCGCCGTTATAGTTCGCCACCACCAGCGGCGACCAGTCGTCGCCCTCGAAAGTGATCGTATAGGTCTGGGGTCCTTCGTCCGGCCCGTCGTCGTCCTTCGAACATCCGACGAAAGTTACCGCAGCCGCAGCCAGCAAAGCCAAAAATACTCTTTTTTTCATAATCTTTTATTATTTAATAAATTGTATGTTTCCTCCTGTACGAAAGATCGCCGCAAAGCATACGCTTCGGGGGCTCATGGCAACACCGGGTCCGGAAAAATCGACTGAATGGGGAAATCGAGCAAACAGAGCAACCGACATTCGTGATTCCATCCCGTGACCCGCAGGTGTAAAATCTTCGTGCAAAGGCAGGTCTTCTGACTCATCCCGTCCGTCGCGCCTTCCCGGCTTCATGGCCAGTGGCAAAAGAGAGCGATCGAACTATTCCCCGAAAGGAAACAGGACTTACAGCAGCGAGCACTGTTCCGGATTCGCACCGGATTCCCTATTACTCCGCACGCTTCGAAAAAACATACGGATACCTTTTGCGGGTGCAAATATACGAATAATATTTAATTCGAAAATTCAAAAAAACACGACGACCTCTTGACTTCGCCTTTTCGTCAGCGTATATTTGCAGACGCGCCCTTCCCGTTTCCCGAAACGGGCGCCCATCCTTTCTCTATTTTTTCGATTTCCGCCTGTCGCCGGACTCTTCCGGACGGCAATGACACTGTTTCATCCGACTAAAAAACACACGACATGCCCCGAGGACGCAACAAAGCCCTGATCGCCCGACGCGACGAAATGCTCTGCCACCGCTATCACTACTGGACCGAAACGCAGCGTCTGCGCTTCGACGACACCCTGAAAATCCTCTCCGAAGAGGAATTCTTTCTCTCCGAGGAGCGCATCCTGACCATCCTCCGCGCCAACGGCGACACGCTCCGCGAACTCGCCGGCCGGCCTACTCCGAAAATGCGAAGAGAGCGCTTCCCGACAAGGCGCCATACACCCTCTCCCCGGAAATGATCCGACGGATACGCCCGTCCCTGGCAATAAGGATATTCGGCCCGTTCATTCCTGCGATCCGGCAAAAAGAGGCATCCGCACATCTCCATTCGGAAAAAACAGCTATTTTTGCAGCCGGAACAATCCCGGAACGAAACAAAATGGACTGGTTTACGGATCTTTTTACCCAACATTCGGCCATTCAAGCCGTCGTCGTGCTCTCGCTGATCTCGGTGTTCGGCATGATGCTGGGCAAAGTGCGTTTTTTCGGAATTTCGCTCGGCGTGACGTTCGTTTTCTTCATCGGCATCGCAGCGGGCCATTTCGGACTCTCGGTCGATCCTTCGATGCTGGCTTTCGCCGAAAGTTTCGGGCTCGTACTCTTCGTCTATGCATTGGGATTGCAGGTCGGCCCCGGTTTCTTCAGTTCGCTCCGCTCGGGCGGCATCCGGCTGGTTTCGCTCGCCACGCTCATCGTCCTGACAGGTTCGGCACTGGCCGTAGGGCTCGGCTATGCGACCCGTGTTCCCATGAGCGACATGGCAGGCATCCTGTGCGGCGCCACGACCAACACCCCGGCGCTCGGTGCGGCACAACAGATGCTCTCGCAGATGCAGTTGGACAGCAACAACGCCACGCTGGGCTGTGCATTGACCTACCCGCTGGGTGTCGTAGGCGTGATTCTGGGCATCATCGCCGTACGCAAACTCTTCGCCCGGCCCTCGGACATTCCGCAACCGGACGCCGAACATAAAAAGAATATCTTCATCGTCGAATTCAAGATTTCCAACCCCGGCGTCGTCGGTAAAAGCATCCGCGACGTCGCGGCATACAGCCACCACCATTTCGTCATCTCCCGCCTTTGGCGTGCCGGGCAGGTTTCGATTCCGACTTCGGACTCGACCCTCGAATCGGGTGATCTGGTACTGGTAATCACCTCGCCGGACGACGTGCAGGCACTGGAACTCCTCTTCGGCGAGCGGGTACAGAAAGACTGGAATACGCACGACATCGACTGGAACGCATTGGACAGCCAGCTCATCTCCCGGTCGATCATCGTCACCCGCCCCGAAATCAACGGCCGCAAACTCAGCTCGCTGCGTCTGCGAAACCTGTACGGCATCAACATCAGCCGGGTGCATCGTTCGGGCGTACAACTGCTCGCCACGCCCGATCTCACGCTGCAACTGGGCGACAGCCTGACGGTAGTGGGTGAAGCGCAGGCGATCGAAGGCGTCGAAAAAATCCTCGGCAATGCCGTCAAACAGCTCGACGAACCCAACCTGATTCCGGTTTTCATCGGTTTGCTCCTGGGCCTGCTGCTGGGAAGCATCCCTTTCGCGGTACCGGGTATCAGTCTCCCTGTCAAACTGGGACTCGCAGGCGGCCCGATCATCCTCGGCATCCTGATCGGGACCTTCGGCCCCCGCATCCACATCGTCACCTACACCACGTTGAGCGCCAACCTGATGCTCCGGGCATTGGGACTGTCGCTCTATCTGGCCTGCCTGGGGCTCGAAGCGGGCGCCCATTTCGTCGAAACGATCATGCGCCCCGAAGGAATGCTCTGGATCGGACTGGGATTCCTCCTCACGTTCGTCCCCATCGTTATCGTAGCCGCCCTGTCGCTGCGGTTCTTCAAACTCGATTTCGGACAGGTAGCCGGCATCATGTGCGGCAGCATGGCCAACCCGATGGCGCTGAACTATGCCAACGACTCGATCCCCGGCGATCATCCGGCCGTGGCGTACGCGACGGTCTATCCCGTATGCATGTTCCTGCGGGTCATCATCATTCAGATTCTGATCATGTGCTTTATTTAGCGGTCGCCGGACGGCAGACCGCCCTGCGTTCCGAAGAGGCGCAGCGAACGGAACCGGGGACTCAACGCCCGACATCCGGCAGCTCCGCCACACGGCGGATCTCGCCTTCGAAATTGGGGGTAAAGATCCCGCCGCCCACTCCTTCGGCGATCTCGCGCAGTGTCCAGAAGCGACCTCCGTCCAACTCGCCGCTCGGTACGACAGGCCCATCGTACACCGTCTTATAGACATAGACCAACTCCCGTTCGCGTTCCGACTCGAACAGGTAGGTCAGCACGTGCTGCGGTTCGAAATCCGTCACGCCGACCTCCTCGCGCACCTCGCGCCGCAGAGCAGCGAGAGGCTCTTCCCCCCAATCCACATGGCCGCCTACGGCCGTATCCCACCGTCCGGGCTGGATATCCTTCCACGCCGGACGTTTTTGCAGGTAAAGCTCCCCGCAGGAGTTGAACAGATGAAGGTGCACCACCGGATGCAACAGCATCGACCCGCCGTGGCACTCGCCCCGCGTGGCCCGGCCGACGACACGTCCGGCGGCATCGACCACCGGAAACAGCTCTTCCCGATTATCCGCGCATTTCATTTTCCGACAATATTCTATGAGTTTTATTCCGACCGTAAAGACTGCAATAGACGGAGAACATGACGAAGCCCAGCAGGGCCATCGCCGCACCGGGCAGGGCGGCATATTGAGGCCCCAGGCCGAAACTGATCGGCAGACCGCCGAAGTAGGCGCCCAAAGCGTTGCCGAGGTTGAACGCGATCTGGATCGACGCGGCGCCGAGCATCTCCCCGCCCGGCGCATTCTCCAGAATAAGCAGTTGCTGGGGCGATGAAACCCCGAAGAGCGAAGCCGTCGTCAGGAACATCAGCGGAATCACGAGCCAGTCGATCCGAGCCGCGAAGAAGATCCCTACGAGCAACAGACAAATCATCCCCTGAATAAAGCGGGCGACCCGTTCGGGAGAGAAGCGGTCCGACAGATGCCCGCCCGCGAGATTACCCACCAGCATTCCCAGCCCCGCGACCATCATCACGGCTGTCATCGCCTGCCCGGGGATGCCCGCCACACGCGTCATGGTCGGAGTCACGTAGCTGTACCAGCAGAAAACACCTCCATTGGCCAGCAGCGTAGCCAACAGAATCAGCCAGGGAGCCCGCGAACCGAGGAACCGGAATTGCCCCTTCAATCCCGTATCGGGCAGCGCCGGCAGGGCAGGCACCCAGCGGGCGATCAGCAGCAGAGCCATAATTCCCCACAGCCCGACCATCCCGAAAGCCAGCCGCCACGAAAGATAGCTGCCCAAATAGGTACCCAACGGCACACAGAACAGGTTGGCGACAGTCATCCCGAGGATCATGATAGACACGGCCTGGGTTTTGTGTCCCGGATCGGCCACCCGCTCCGCAACGATCGAACCTACGCCGAAGAAAGCCCCGTGAGGCAGGCCCGACACGAACCGCATCGCCAAGAGCATCCAAAAGTCGGGCGCCAGCGAAGCGCAGACGTTACCCAGGACAATAAGAGCGGCAAGAGCGAGCAGAATCCCCTTCAACGCCCGCTTACGTGCGATGAGCACCGTCGCGGGAGCCCCGACGCAAACCCCGATGGCATAGGCCGAAATCAGGTCCCCGGCCCGGGGGATGGAAACGCCTAAATCCCTCGCCACATCGGGCAGAATCCCCATCATGACGAACTCGGCCATACCGAGAGCCAACGTGCCGAAAGCCAGGGCGATCAAACTCTTTTTCATAAATCGACTCTTTTTACCGACGGCTCCGCACTCCGGAGTACGGAATCTCTTTCGCAACTTTCGCATTCTTCGGACCGCTCCGCAGCTCGACAATACGGCGCGTCCGAAGCACGGTCTTTTGATTCGGAGAACAAAAATAGCGCATATCTTCCCCTCTTCCGCCTAAAACGAAAGAATTTCTCACCGACCTGACAAACCGGCCCTCCCGGATTCTCCCTAACGGGATGAATCCGGGAGGGCCGATTATATCCTATCCGAAAGCCCAAAGAGAGCCGTATGACTGAGATCAATACCCCAGCCAGTGAAGCCACTCGAGCGCTTCGGGCGTCAGCTTGTCATCGCGGTCCACCCAGGTTCCGGACTCGATGAGCAACTTTTTATACTCCTCGATACGGCGCGTGATCGGAAAATCGGGTCGCGGCAGCGCACTCTTCTCCGCACGCTCCGAAGGGCGAATCGTCCGGTCGAAAACCTCCCGAAGCGCCGGGCGCCGGTGTCCCTCCCACTTGAAATCTTCGAGAAAAAGAGCCTGCGTCTCCGGAATCTTATCCATCGGGAAAATCGAATAGACCGGCTGATTGCGGTAGGTAATGCCTTCGACCGTATTGTTGTCGATATAGTAGGTAGCCGCACCGCTTTGGATGGACATCAACCCCACCGGTTCGGGCGAATCGTCCTCCTGCATATAATAGATGGTCTGCACGTTACCGTCCACGTCGTTGCGATAGATCTTGTTATTGCGGAAATAGGCAGTAATCAGCTTGCCCGTCACCTGGTTGTAAGTCATCGTGTCGATCTCGCTCGACATAACCGGACGGCCGACGAATTCCGCTTTCTGGAGTTTGGAGTTTTCGGTATAGATCTTCATCACGTCCGAAGTGATCTGGTTGTCCTGATTCCAAAGCACGGGATCGATATAGAGCAGGATCATCGAGTCCGTGGAAACGGCCACCAGGGAATCGCAGACCGCCTGGAAGTCGTTGCGGAAGATCTTTACCCGGCGATACCCCTTGACCAACCGGTAGAGGGAATCTCCAGCAGGTGCAGCGATCGAATCCCCCCGCAAAGAGTCCGCTGCCGCAACCCCGGCCTTGAGCGAATCGAGCTGCATGGAATCGCGTCCCAGCGAATCCGCAGCAAGAGAGTCCCGGAACAAAGAATCCAACGCGGCAAAAGCCCTGGCCTCCCGCAGGGAGTCGGCGACCAGCGAATCGAGAGCCGACGCCGGAAGCTTGCCTTTCAGGATCGCCTTCCCGGTTTTGGCACGCCGCTTGGCCCAGATTTTCTCCATACGTTCGGCGCGGCGCTCCAGGTTCTTTCTGCGCAATGCCTCCTCCTTCTGTTTCGCAGCGTCGAGCTTGGCAGTAGCCCGAGCCTGACGTGCTTTGGCGATCTGCGCCAGCTTCTCCTTGCGGGCCGCTGCCGCCTGCGCCTTTTTCACGGACGCTATGCTGTCGGCCTGTGCCCGCAATTGAGCTTTCAAGCTGTCGGCCTGGGCTTTCCGCTCCCGCTTGGAAAGAATATGCACGGAAGAATCCGCAGGAAGCGATTTTGGACCGGCCTGCGCAAGGCTGTCGGAAAAAAGCGTATCCACCGCAGAAACGGCGGCCACGGAATCGGCAGGGGTCATTCCGCCCCCCACCCGATCAAGGCTGTCGGAAAGAAGCGTATCTATTGCTGGGGCGGCATCCAGAGAATCGCCCCCCGTTCCTCCTTTTTCAGCCGGAACAGCCGCTATGGGTTCTGCAGCGGAACCAGAACCGGCATCCGCAGTTTCGGACGAGGTTTCGACGGCTCCGGCCGCAGCCTGCGGAGCAGCGGCATCCGCCTGCGATCCATCCTGCGAGGCTTTTGGATCCGCAGCACTCGGTTTCGCAGCCAGTGAATCCACAGACGATCCCCCCTTAGAGCCGGCCAGAGAATCTGCCGCCTTTGCCTTCACCTTCGCCAACGAATCGGCACGTGCCTGCTCGCTCTTCGAGATCGTATAAAGAAACATCGAATCGGCACACATATAGAGCGAATCGCTCTGACTCGTATCGTAGCTGACCACCGAAGGTCGCTGCGTGAGCAGAGCATTGCCCGGCTCCTTCCAATATTCGCCGTAATCGCCGAAAGCGAGCACTTTGTGCTCGGCGTCGTCGATCTGGATATTCCGGAACAAAAGAGCATGCCCGGACTCCCGGTAATAGTCGAGGCTGTCGCTCCACAGCTCCTGCTTTTCGGTCATCACATACCCGTTGCGAGTCAGCACGTAAAGCTCGCGCGGCTTTTCGTAACGTCCCCGGTCGGCATAAATGTAATCGCCGCCTTCGTTCCAGATGTTGGTTCGCTCGAAGAAATGAGCCTGGTCGGTATCCGTATCGTACACCACCGAATCGCCCTTGAGTTCGTACTTGTCGTTGCGCATCTCGACACGATCCACACAGATAATCTGGTGCGTATCGGCATAATAGTAGCCCCGGTCGGATTCGAGGTGATTCTCGCGGTTGGTCAGCATACCGCCTCCGCTGAAAGTACCAATATTGTCCAGCGTATTGAACCGGAAATCATAAGTATAGAGCGTCGCATCCCCATCGACGACCTTCACCAGCGGAGCATAGACCCGCGCCTCGTTGATCTCACCGTTGTAGTCGGCCCGGTCGCCGTAAATGTATGTCTCTTTTTTATTGATCAGTACGTTGCCGAAGCACTCGATGCGCTTGTCGTTGTAGCGGATCGCGCTGTCGCAGGTAATGACCGCCCCGTTGTGCTGGGCCGCGAAATGCCCTACGAGCACTGTCGCGGTCGTATCGCCGTAAGGAATGGGATATCCCCGGTCGGCGACGAAATCGACCACCTTGTTCGACTCGGGGTCCTGGGCCGGAGCACCCGGAGCCGACGGGGTCTGAACACCCGCAACGGGAACGGCCAGCGGCCTGTTCCCCGCGAGGATCACACCTCCGGCGACACCTGCGACCAGCAGTGCGCACACTATTTTTCGCAATCCCTTCGGCATCGGACGATCTCTATTTTACCCAGTTCTTATTTTCGAACTCTCCGTCCCGAAATTCGGGATCGATATAAATGTACATGCCCTCGATCTTCTTGTCGAGCCACTCCTTGAACACTTTCTCGCGTTTGGCGTTCAGCGCCAGCTGTTCGACGCGAATATAGTCCTCGTCGAGCGAAACCTTGTGCGGAGGGATCACCTTCACGAGCTTGACGATCTTGCTGAGCTGGTTGCCCATCCAGTCTTCGGTCTGATAGGCGTCGGAAATTTCGCCCTCCTTAAGATTGCGCAGGGCATTGTAGTCGTCGAGGCTCTTGCCACCGGCCCGGCCGAAATCTTCTTTCATGAAGCGTGTTTCGGTATAACTTGCTTCCCACCTTTGAGTAAGTTCCAGCAAATCGTGGTTGGTCACCACGCCGCCGTTCATCTTCGAATTATCGTCGTCGGAAAACTTCCGGGCCGCCTCCTCGAAAGTAATCGAATCCTTACGGATCAGGTTTGCGATACTGTCCAGCATACGGGCCGGAGCCGCCAGCTCCTCGAGCGTATAGGAGGGTCGCAACACGATATGACGCGCATGGTACATACGCCCCTTCTGGTCGATCAACTGAATCAGGTGATAACCGTATTGCGTTTCGACGACCTCGGAAACCTGTCCCGGCTTCAGATCGGCCAATGCGTCCGCAAACTGCCGCACGAACCCGTCCAAAGGCTGGGGGTCCAGTTCGCCGCCACTGATGGCCGAACCGTCCATCGAATACATGCGGGCCATGATGTCGAAACGGGTCTGCCCCTTGATGATGCGCTCGCGCATATCCAGCAACCGCTCCTTGGTGCGCTGCTTGGCCTCCTTGATCGACGCCGGGAAACGGGTGATCTGGGCATAAACGTACTGTTCGGGGATAGTCGGCAGACTGTCCGGATCGGTCTTCTTGTAGTAACGCTCCACCTCGCCGGGAATCACCTTGATTTTCCCTACTACGGAACTCTGCATAGCCTGGGCGTATGCCTGCTCCTCGTAACGCTGACGCAGCATTTCGCGCACGTTGAAGATCGGCATATGCTGTTTGGTTTCGAGCGCGGCGATAGAACCCGCATCGTCGATGAGCGCCTGCAAATGGGCTTCCACCCGCTGTGCGATGCCCGAATAGCTGACATCCACCGAATCGATGAGCGCCTGATTGAACAGCAGCTTCTGCATCAGCAGTTGTTCGAGCGCTTCGTCGTGGGGATCGCGGTCCGAAGTGTAACCCTGCTGGCGGCGCTGTTCCACCAGCTCGCCCGCATATTCGTCCACCTCCGACCAGAGGATCGACGATCCGCCGACGACGGCCACCCCGCGGCCCCGCACCCCAT
>ERZ791618.456-NODE-456-length-20203-cov-2.196198_pt1 | contig 20203 bp, 17 predicted proteins | sample MGYA00510059_ERZ791618 | MGnify/ENA primary metagenome ERZ791618 (study PRJEB30046, sample SAMN00715159) | human gut metagenome | study: EMG produced TPA metagenomics assembly of the A metagenome-wide association study of gut microbiota in type 2...
CATGCAATAAGTATAAGACTGGATATTTCTTGTTGCTGCTTTCATAACCGGCAGGAGTATAAACCGTCATACGGCGTTCCATGCCAAGCGTCGGACTATTGTACCATGTCCGGGATACGGTTCCGTGGGGTATCGAGTTCACTTTATAAAGATCGGCGCGATCACCGCCAATGATAAATACATTGGTCAAGGTAGCTACATCACGAATCAGATAGATGTTAGCAGGATCATTCATCCGCAAACCATCTACTATGAAAGAGTAACTATAAAGCTCCGGCTGTAAAGGTTCGGGAGTTGTATATTCCCATACTCCTGTTTTCCCCTCCGTAAGTTCGGCAATCCCAGGGATTTCAAACTCCCCATGCGCCGTTTTTATCTTTTGCTTGGGAAGGAAATCGCCTGTAACTTGTACTTTCACCGCTTTGGGTGCTTGCAGGCGGAAAGTAACGGTATTATTATCATGAATTTCGGGAGAAACAACCGGGATATTCCCCCAGAGAGCTTGCTGTGCAAAAGTAATGGTGCACAACAAAAAGGCAGTTAACAAAGTCGTTAATCTTTTCATTATAAAATATGTTTAGAGGTATTATCTTGCTTATTTCTGGTCCGCCATGCTTCGACAGTAGTCACGGATATAGTTTATAATCAGAAAACAAGCCGGTTCGAGCACTGTGCCGTGATTGAAGCCCTGCAGTTCGTACAAAGCAGACTTCTTGTTTCCGATATTCTTTAGCACCGAAGCAAGTAATGCATTTTCTTCCCAACGATCCGCCATTTCCAGGTTACGGTCACCGGTAATCAGTATTACGGGAGGGGTACCTTTGCGTACACGGTTCACAGGGGCATACTCATCAATAACAGGAATACCATTCGGCAATCCCCGTTCTTTGCGAATAGTGAAGTGGGTTACGGTCTGCCCGCTAACAGGAAGATAAGCGGCTACTTTATCGGCATCCGCACCATAAGCTTCCATATACTTTTTATCCATAGCCAGCATTAATGAAAGATAACCTCCTGCCGAATGACCGGAAACAAATATCTTATCTTTACTACCACCGAATTCTTCTATATGGCTGAATGTCCACGCCACAGCCGCGGCAGCATCTTCAATATAAGCAGGATTTTGGGCTTTGGGGCTCAAGCGATAATTCACCGCTACTACAGCAAAGCCTCTATTCATCAATTCCTGTGGAATATGCTTACCGCCACCTTCCAGTCCACCACCATGAAACCATACAATGGTAGGGAAATCTTTTTTGTCCACCGGATAGTAGACATCCAGTTTACAACGTTCTTTTCGATAGGCATCAGTTTCCTCACCGGAAACATAAGAAAGGTCTTTATCCGTTTTATACACTCCTTGTGCATGCAGGGTAAATATACAGAATAATAGCAACAGGAGAGTCACTTTCCTTTTCATGGCATCTTCATTTAAAGTTTTGCAACTGCAATATTAGGCAATTTATCTCAGAAAGTTACTCTTCAGGTACTGAAATATAGCATCTATTCGTTACATTTGTACCTTTCTTAAAACTTCAAACTTTATGGCACACCATCTGAATACTAACAAACAGTTTATGGTAGGCAATGGCATTCTGGCTTTTGCTGTTATTTTCGTAGTCGTCATCTTCGTTTACATGAGTCTGCGTCTGGATAAAAAGAAAGATGAAGACCGGAATTTCATTGAAACATATACCATTACATTAACGAAAGGATTTGTAGGAGATTCCTTATCGCTAATGATTAATGACAGCGTACTGGTAAATAAAAAAATAACAGAAGAGCCATTCAGCATTGATGTGAAACGTTTTGCAGAACAGAGCGCACTGTTTATTGTGGATAATAAAACCGAAAAACTTTCCCTGTTCGAACTAAGCGAAAGAGGAGGAATCTATCGCTTTGAGAAAGAAAACGAAGAAGTAAAACAGTTGTCACAGAAATAGGTAAACCATACCTTCTTCATATCTGAATCTGATTTACCTCTCATCCACTCCCCACCTTCTCCCTGTCCTATAGCAAGGAGAAGGTAGGGAGTAAGTAAGGAGTAGGTAGGGAGAAGGTAAGGAGAAAGAAGGGAATTTAAACGATTCTTATATTTCTGTACGGTATTGCTTCAATTCTTTCCGCAATGTCTGGGCTTTTCCTTCCGTCAATTCGTCGAGAAGTGCCCAGAAACGCTCTCCATGGTTCATTTCGCGGGTATGAGACAATTCATGTAAAAGCACATAGTCTACAGATGCTTCGGAAGCAAGACCAGATAGAAAGAAAGATTTATGTTACGCCGTGCCGAGCAGCTGCCCCAACGTCCACTGCTGGAATTGATTTTTACACTTTGATAAGGCAGGTTATGCTTTTGTGAAAGCATATACAGACGGGGTGGAAGAATAATCTTCGCATTACGCCGCAAGGCTTCTTCAATGACTTTACGCAACCATACCTGTAATCCTTCATCCGAGAAATCGGCTCCCGGTGGACAAATGATCTGCATCTCGCCCAGTTCGGAACGCGAAAGAAAACGTTCACGCTGTCCGCTTACAAGACTTAGCTTGAAGAACTCCGCATCTATCCGGAAGTTCAAGTCTATCAAAGGACGGGTATGTTTTTTACGGGCTATCCGCAAACGGGGACGCAACTGTTCTATTGCACTCTTCACCTCTTTCATCGTAGTTCCGGGCGGAACGGTTACATAGACGGCATCTTCCCGCGTACGGAAAGTCAGGCGCCGGGCACGGGTATTCACCTTAATAAGGAAACGCCCAAGTTCATTATCTTCCAATACATTTTCCAAAACAATAAAATCTCCCAATGAATAAACAGACAAATGAACGAAATATCATCCGAATATACAAGTGATCGGGCAACCAAAAACGGACAAGTGTCCGAAAATGAACACATGATTCAAAAGAATACATTCTATGTATCAGCACTTTATAGATTTGGCATGAATATTAACTTATATAACATGACCGGACGTTCACTAAAAAGTTTCTGAAAAAAAGAGAAAGAAACATGCAACCTTTTTTAAGTAACTTACGTCTAATAGGTAAACAGGAATAATATATATGAATAATTATAAAACTAAAGAAGTCATGAGAAAGTTAGCAAGTCTTATCACATGTATCTGTTTAATCATCAGTACAACAGCGTGTTCACAAAGCAAGAACTACAGTTCCGGTAACTGGAGCAATAAGAAAGTAGTAGCCAGCAATACTTACGTAACCAAGGACATCAAGGTAGACAATTTCAAGAAAATCAGCGTAGCCGGCAGTCCGGATGTTACGTTTACCCAGAAATCGGGACGTCCTGAAGTGGAAGTCTATACTTCAGACAATATTATCGACTTACTGGATATCAAGGTAAAAGACAACACCTTATATATAGGTTTCAAGAAGGACGTCAACGTATCTTATAAGAAACTGGAGGTACGCGTATCTGCAGAAACTCTGAATGGTATCTCAGTTGCTGGTTCGGGAGATATTTTCCTGAAGAATGGACTTCAAACCGATGATAACCTGACAATCAATGTTGCAGGTTCGGGAGACATCAAGGGCAGTGGCATTAAATGTAATGATATGAAGGTATCTGTAGCCGGTTCAGGTGATATCAATGCAAATAACATCACTTGCAACAATCTGAAAGTTTCTGTAGCCGGATCGGCGACATGATATTGAAGAATGTAACCGCCACAGGCACGGAAGCAAGCGTTGCCGGATCAGGTTCAGCTACCATTACCGGAACTACTCAAACCGCTTCTTACAGTGTAGCCGGTTCGGGCGACCTCCTTACAGAAGGTTATGAAGCCCAGCGCGTTTCCGCCAGTGTAGCCGGTTCGGGCAGTATCAAATGCTTTGCTACCGAATTCCTAAAAGTACGCACCAGCGGTAGCGGCAAGGTAGGTTACAAAGGCAATCCTGAATTGGATTACCCGAAGAAGAGCTTGTACAAACTTTAAAATTCTCTCTTACAACTACTATAGGAAAAAAAGTTTTTTCTAACACACTAAACGCAAGGGTTTCCGTGAGGAAGCCCTTCGTTGTTTTTAAGCCTCTCCTCTTATCCCGCCTCTTCCGGTACCTCCACTATCGGAGAGAGTAATCCCGTATGAAGGGAGATGAATAGTTCCCAAAAGTACAAAAAAATAGGGGAACCTCCCGGCCTCCCTATTCGTATTGTTAACTTTAATATTAAATGCAGAGTATATCTCCATTTAATGCCTTTATGCCTTAGCGGATGGTTTTCAAGCCTTTCATCTCCGCTTTATCAGCCTCTTTGATGCTGATGGCAACGCCACCACTGGCAGCTAATTTCTGTTTCAGTACACTCTTAGGTGTCACTACTACCTTACGTATATGATAGCTTTGGGGATTGGTGTCCCAATCTGCATCCTTGCCATCTTCGTAAATGGTAGCGATATATTGTTTTCCTTCCGGAAGCCAGGAGAAAGGAATCGTTGCCGTACGGCTGTTCTCATCGGTAATGCCGCCAACAAACCATTCGTTTTTACCTTTTGCCTTGCGGGCTACGGTGATGTAATCTCCCGGTTCGGCTTCCAGGTACCAGCTATTGTCCCAGTCTACCGCAACGTCTTCAATAAAGCGGAAAGCATCCGGGAAACGGGCGTAATTGGAAGGCAGGTCGGCTACCATCTGGATAGGAGAAGGCATGGTCATGTAGAGTGCCATTTGCTTCACCAAAGTGGTATGCACACGTTCGTTGGGTTTCTCACCGTTGTAATAAGACAGTCTTGTCTCGAAAATACCCGGGGTATAGTCCATCGGACCACCTTTCAGGCGGGTAAAAGGCAGGATACAGGTATGTCGGGATCATTGCCGCCCATTGTCTCGAATTCTCCGCCACGGGCAGATTCCTGGGCCAGCCAGTTAGGATAAGTACGGCACAAACCGGTGGGGCGTACTGCCTCGTGGCTATTAACCATTACTTTATAATCAGCTGCGCGACGGGCTACATGGATGTAATGGTTGTTCATCCATTGGGAAGAGTGATATTCATTACGGGGGATGATGTAACCTACATAACCGGTTTTCACGGCATGATAGCCATTGTCTACCATAAACTGGAAGGCCTCATCCAATTGGCGTTCGTAGTCGGCTGCATTGGCGGCTGTTTCATGGTGCATCACCATTTGCACGCCTTTTTCTTTGGCATAACGTTGCAGCTCTTTGACGTCGAAGTCGGGATAGGCTTTGTTGAAGAGGAACTGACGGTCTTTCCGGTAGGAAGCCCAGTCTTCCCAACCTTCGTTCCAGCCTTCTACCAGTATTCCGTCGATGCCATGGGCGGAGGCGAAGTCGATATATTCCTTCACATGGGCGGTATTAGCGGGGTGATGGCCATTAGGTTTCAGTTTGGCATAATCTGTGATGCCGGGCTTGGCCTGATAGAAATCACTATACGCCCAGGTCTTTCCTTCGCCTGTGAACATTTCCCACCACACACCGACGAATTTCATCGGACGAATCCAGGAGGTATCTTCATATTGGCAAGGTTCGTTCAGATTATAAATCAATTGAGAAGCGAGAATATCGCGGGCATCATCGCTAACAATAACGGTACGCCAGGGAGACAGCACGGGCAGTTGCAAGTAGCCTTTCTTACCCAATTTATCGGGGGTCAGGTGGGCACTCAGTTTAAACTGCTTATCGTCTACATTCAGCAACATACCGGCATAATCCACTAAAGCGGCTTCATGGATATTCAGGTAGATGCCATCTTCGCTTTTCATCATTAGCGGGGTTTGTACTGTCAGGCCGCCTTCGGCTTTAGATTCATAAGATTTCTTGGCAATTCTTTTCTCCATATCCACTGCTATGTCCGATAGAGGGGCGGTGGTATAGGCAAACTCATTGGTATCATAATCGCCGGGGATACAGAAAGCTTTATGATTTCCCGTGAGATTGAATTCGGTTACTTCATCTTTTACGGTGAGGTAGTTCATCTTGCGTTGCAAAGGCAGTTCGTAGCGAAAGCCCAGGCCATCATCGAACAGACGGAAACGGATATTCAGGATACGTCCTGTTTCCAGTTGTTCCAGGGTGACGGTCATTTCGTTATAATGATTCCGTACCCGGTTGTACTCACCCCAGACGGGATTCCAGTAGTTATCAACAGAAGCACGTTCGAGGTTAGTCTGCTTGAATCCGCGGGTCAGGTCGGCTTCTTCCGTCAGGAGCCCTAAACGACCGGAAGTTAAAACGGGTTTGCCTTTATAGTCCAGCCGGTATGCCGGAACACCGTCTGCCTGCTCCATAAACTCCAATGACAGGTTACCGTCAGGAGAAGTGAGTTGCTGGGCCGAGGCAAACGAGCCGAGGCAAAGGAAAAAGGCAATGAAAAGAGAATGTTTCATATTCTATTATGGTTTTAGTATGATACTTTTAAACACTAATATCATCTCATCAATACTTAAAGATTCGATACTGATAAGGGCACAGACTCAGTTCTGCTTCCAGCTTCTCTTCTGTTCCGCTATACATATCTCTACTTGGATGTCCGTTCCACTCTTGCGGAAGCGCCACATTTACTTCACGATTACGTACATTTACAGCAACCAACACACGGTCTTTGCCATCCTGTTTCTCAAAGAGTAGCACATCGGGTTGCGGATATGTCTTCAATCCCCCTTTACGAATAGCCGGATACTCGTTGTAAAGAGCCATCAGACGGCAGTATTCCTGATACAGTTCACTGTTCCCGGTCCAATCCACCGGAACATACGTAAAGAAGTTGATAGCTTCGGGATAACCCGCCTCTTGTGAACCATAAATCAACGCTCCTCCATGCAGATAAGTAGTCAGCACGAAAGCTGCCATAGAGCCACGTATATCTCCGAATTCTTTAGTAGGCGACATCTTTGCCGACTCATCATGATTGGTGGTAAAGCGCAGTTTCACTTTTCCTACGGGGATAGTGTCATACTCCGCCTTATCTGTAGCAAACAGTTCGGAGCCGGAGCATCTTTTATAAATACATCACGGAGCGTTTCCAGAAAGTCCCAGGAATAATTCATATCGAAACCAGCATCAAAGTGGTCGCGTCTTTTCCCTTCAGCCAGCATCAGCAACGAACGCTCGGGGATGGCACGCAAAGAATCGAGCGCCTGTTTCCAAAAGTCGAGGGAACAAAGTCCGCCGCATCGCAACGGAAACCATCGATACCTATTTCAGTAACCCAAAACTTCATGGCATCAATCATTGCCAGGCGCATCTCCTGATTATCAAAGTTTAAGTCAGCCACATCCTTCCAACCGGTTCCGGCAGGAAAGATTATATTGCCGGCCTCATCCTGCGTATACCATTCTTTGTTGGCAATCCAGGCATTGTCCCAGGAAGTATGATTGGCTACCCAGTCGATAATCACATTCATCCCCTTCTGATGGCAAGTGGCAACCAAGGCCTTAAACTCATCCAGCGTTCCGAACTCCGGATTCACTCCTTTATAGTCCTTCACACAATAGGGGGAATTTACAGACTTCTCCTGCCCCACTTCATTGATCGGCATAAACCACACTACGTTGATTCCCAATGCCTGAATGGAATCTAAGCGACGTTCCACCGCCTTAAATGACTTCTCAGGAGCAAACACTCGCAGATTGACCTGATACATCACCACATCTTCCACAGCAGGCAATGCCGCAACTTCTACCGCCGCTTCGCCCTGCCGCTTACCTGTACAAGCAGCAAGCAGGCACAGCAGGCTTACAATAAATAAATATTTCTTCATATTATCCTTCTATTTTCCAGATGTAATATTGATAAGGCTCCAACGTAATCGTCCTTGGCAACACGGTGCTTTCACCGGTCCAGAGATTCTTCGCACTATCCCCTACCCGTTCCATAGGCAGATTTAATCTTTCCTGATTGCCGCTGGTATTTATCAGTACCAGTATCTTTTCCGCACTGGAAATACGATAAGAACATATCGCTTTACTCGTCTGATAAAGTTTGATCTCTCCATTCTGTAAAGCGGGAGAGTTGCGATACAACTGCATCAGTTTGGTATAATCCGCCTGATAATCGGCATTAGAATTCCAGTCTATCGCCTGATAGCCAAAGAAAGAGAGGGCCTTGTCATAAGCCAGTTCCTGCGAACTATAAATCATTGGACAGCCACCCATAGAAATAGAGGCCACAAAGGCTGAGAAAGCACCTTCCTTGGTTTGATAAGCCTGCACGGGCGATTTCTCGGAAGCCATATCATGGTTGGTGGAATAACGCATAAGTAACCGTTTATCTGTTACCGAAGCAAGCTCACTACGATGTGTATCATACAGATTACCCACAGAAGCGCTTCCTGCATATACATCCTGTAGTTTATAAGCGAAGTTCCAGGCATACAGCATATCAAAGCCTGCATCGTAGAGTGCGGTTTGTGAACCTTCGGCCAGCATCAGCAAGGTACTTTTGGTGGCACGAAGCTTCGTGATAGTTTCCTTCCAAAAGTCATTGGGCACACCTTCGGCATGGTCGCAACGGAATCCGTCTATGTCAGCTTCGGTCAGCCAGTAAATCATAGCCTCCTGCATGGCGGCACGCATGGCAGTGTTGTCATAATTCAGATCAGCCACATCGTCCCAACCCATTCCCGGGGGAGAAACAATATTACCGTTGGCGTCCTGCGTATACCAGTCCTTATGTTCCGTAGTCCAGACATGATCCCAGGCGGTATGGTTAGCTACCCAGTCCAGGATTACCAACATACCTTCGGCATGGGCCTTCGTGACTAATGCTTTCAAATCGGACAGTGTTCCATAGATAGGATTAATAGCCCGATAGTCTTTCACACAATACGGAGAACCGACAGCATTCTTTTCACCTTGCTGGAAAATGGGCATGAGCCAAAGAACATTGGCTTCCAGCTTTTTGATACGCGGCAGTTGGGCAGTCAGTCCATTCAGTGCTTGCGTTTCACCGAAGAGTGCCGGATTGGCTTCATAAATCACCATTCCGTCTGTAGTAACGTCATCTGCGGGAGGCGGCATATCAGGATCATCATCCGAACTGCATCCGGTAAAGCTCAACAGCAAAAGGCTGGAGCACAAAATCTTAAGGATATCTTTTAGTCTCATATCTATAATGTTATACCTATTAATTATCTGATAAAAGAGTTTCAGCTTATTTCCTAGCTGGTGGAACTCTTAGTTTCATTGCTTGAAACTAAGAGTTTCCCGGTGTGAAACAGAGAGTTTCAAGTAATGAAACTACTTGTTTCAAGGCATGAAACAAATGGTTTCCCATCTTGAAACTCAAAGCATCTTAGGGCTTGGGCAATTTTTCATAAGAAGTAGCTGTGATAGAGAAGTAAATATCTCCTATCAATGCTGTATACAGCCCGCCATCTTCTATTTGCTGTCCGCCTCCATTGTTATTGAAAATCAGATTCACATTCTTACCAATGTGTTCCGATAAGTCAAAGTATTTATAAGTCACGCCATTAACTTCCTTCGTTCCGGTGACCTGCATGCCCGGCCAGCCACCACCAAGTTCAGCTTCGCCCCAACCATAGAGAGCCAAAGCGTCCCAACCGGAGTTATCTTGTACATAGACAGTACAATCTTTTATTTCACTACAGCCATCACCCGAGATGCGGAGATAGTAATCACGATCTATTGTCAGGTTATAGTCATTCAACTGACTTCCACCGCCGTTATTATTGAATATCAGGTTGATATTCTTATTTGTGCAAGCCGGTGTCAAATGGAAGCACTTATACGTTGTACCGTTGATTACCTTTGTTTCCGAAACCTGCAGACCGGGCCAGCCGCCACCAAGTTCCACATCTCCATAGCCATACAGTGCCAGCGCACCCCAACCGGTATTATCTTCCACATAAAGAGAATAGCTCGTACCGTGTGTTGCAGGATCTATCTCCTCGCACTTGTCAGGAGTAATGCTGAAATAGAAATCGCGGCTGAAAGTGATGTTCTTGACGAAAGACAACACGAGTCCCGGATCGTCTTCCTGTTTGTTATTATTAAATGTCAGCTTCAGACTTTGATTCATCAATTCCACATCGGTTTCAAAGTATTTATAAACCACTCCGTTGATTTCCTTCGTCCCAGCAGGTTCAAGTCCCGGCCAGTCTTCATTGTTATCACCTGCCCCGGAGATATAAAGTGCCAAATCTCCCCAACCGGACTGGTCGTCCACATAGATAAAGTAGCTTGCTTCCGGATCGATTTCTTCGTAACCCTTATCGGTAATGCGGAAGTAGAAGTTCTTATTGAGTGTCACCACCGGACCGTCAAACTGCTTTCCATCATTATTATTGAAAATAAGATTCACACCTTCATAGCCATCCAGAGCTTTCCCCATATCGAAGTATTTATAAGTAACTCCATTGATCACTTCCGTACCTTTCACCGCAATACCCGGCCAAGCAGGTGTTACATCACCGGCACCGGCCCAACCGTACAAGTAAAGATTATCCCAACCGGATTTATCAGCTACATAAACCACAAAGCCATCATGTCCTTCTTCTTCAGTTTCAAAATAAGCTTTCCAGCGGTCCACCCATACATTGGTACGGGTTCCTACCTTTACATCCAACTGATGCACCACAGCCTCATTCTTCACCGAACGTTCTTCACCTTTCGAGGCCGATACAAAGTAGAAGCCGTCTGCCAGTGTTTTTCCATCTTTAAAAGTGGAAGGTAGCAGATAGATTCCCCACTTGGATTCACTTCCGGTAGCTTTCTCCAACTGCCATTCCAGATTACCTACAGCAGCTTCGGCTCCTCCGTTAAAGTCGCCCACAATGTAGTATTCGTCATCGGCAGCACTGCCTTTCGGCATGATAACTTCCAGCAATATGGCGTTCGCCTTGATTTCGAACTGAGGCAGTTCGTCATCGAATATAATCGTATCTGTATCGTCGCACCCGTTGAGCAGAGCAAACAACGGCAACATAAACAGCCAATAAACTATCTTTTTCATGGATTTTCTGTTTTTGAGTTATTTATAATTCGGGTTCTGTATCAGTCCTTGATTGACAAGCAATGCAGAAGCAGGCAACGGATACCACTCATATTTACGATCACGCTTGGCGGGATAAAGTTGACCATTGTCTGTGGCACGTCCGAAGAACCACCACTGGCCTTGCGTGAATTTGTCGAAACGACGCAGATCTGTACGGCGACGGCGACCTTCATTCAAGAACTCAACACCCCACTGACTTAACATCCAGTCCATATCGAAAGCAGTGAAGCCACGACCCGGTTTGTCTTTCACGTCTGCCCAGTCGCCGGCACTGAAGTAACGTTTACGTACTTCGTTCACCAGTTCCTTGGCCTTGTCGGCTTGTCCGGCACGCATTTCACACTCTGCCAGCATATAGTACACTTCGCTCAGGCGGAATTCCACTTCGTCGATATTCTGGAAGTCGATGGCTGCGGAAGTAGGATATACCGGGTATTTCACCAGACGGAGGCCGGAGTTCGTCTCACCCCAACGCGGTGACATGACGGTTTCCAAGTTGCGTCCGAGGTTCATAAACGTACCTACCTGGTCTACATACGCCAAGTCTTGTCCGTCACGGTCGGCATCGGCTTTTAAGGCCTCACCCTTACCATAGTTAGCTTTTATGGTACCTTTCAGGAAGATACCGCTGTAGCCGTTCTTCTTATCATAATTATAGTTCTTTTTACGGATGTCGCGGTCGTCGAAGCGTTCGTAGACTGCACCCAGTTTATCACCATAAGCCGCATCGAGGAAGCAGGCAGCTCCTTGTGTACCTCCCAATTCATTCACCGTTCCCGCATTGTCATACGAAGGAACCAGACAAGTACAGTTCCAGCCACTCTGACTGTAAGTGCCTCCGAAATAATCCCAGATGTTATAAGGATAGAAAGTCATGCGCATCCATCCCATATTCAGTTTACCATCTTCGCAGGCAAAAGCCATGATGACTTCGGGGCATTCCGTATTATTGATAGAGTAAATATCGCGGTAATCCTTTGCCAATTCATATTTTCCATATTTACCGCTGATTATTTCACGGCACAGTTCGGCACATTCGGTATAGTGGCTTTCTTTGATGAACACTTCGGAATTCAGCAACAGACGGGCCTTGATCATACGGTTCACGGCCTTGTTCATGCGGTTCACCTGATTTTCTACCATTCCTTCGTAGCAATCATCCAGCTCGGTAGCAATGAAGTTATAAATCTTCTTGCAACTTGTATCGAAGTCCGGATCGGCAGTGGGTGGCAATTCACCGTCTACGGTGGCCGGTTCAATATTCAGCGGCAATGCACCACCCCAGATTTCGAAGATATTATAATAAGCCCAGGCACGAAGTGTACGTACTTCGCCTTCATAAGCTTTCAGTTTCTCATCAGTCATCTTCAGGTCGGCAGAAGTTAGCTTTCCCATATCAGCCAATAAGGTGTTACACAGGCCGATAGTGGTCCATGCATTCTCCCAGGCACTACGGATAATCTTGGCATCGGGAGTCCAGTTCTGAATGGAGAAGATAAACTTTTCGCCTTCATCATATCCCCACTGACCGCCATTCCATACACGCCAGGTCACCTGATCGGCAGGAAATTCCTGCATGTACCAGAAGTATTCGGCATAACTGGTAGCACCTGTGGAATAAATAGTAGCTACCGCACTCTTCACACTATTCTCGTCCTGATAATAGACGCCGGAGTCTACACGGTCGAACACTTCTTCCGTAAGGTCGAAGCAACCGCTCAATGAACAACCCAGAATGATTGCCAACAGACATTTATATTTCAGATATTTCATAATTCTTTTCTGTATTAATGATTAAAACGATAGCCTTATTTGAAACGGATATTCAAGCCTACGCTCAACTGGGTAGCTGAAGGATAGGCGCTGTTTGTATCTACACCCGGAGTCAGTCCGTTGATGGCAACGGCTGAGGGATCGTTACCAGAATAACCGGTCAGCGTAAACAGATTCTTAGCTGTCAGATAAACCCTCATACCTTTGATGAACTTGTTTTCTTTCGGGGTGATGGTATATCCCAGAGTCAGGTTATCCAGCTTAAAGTAATCACCCTTTTCAAGGAAGAAGGAAGAAATAACACCGCCACCGGTTGTAATATCCGCATCTTTTCCATAAGCATCGCGCAGCACATTGTCCGTACCGCAACCTTTCAGACCCATTCCGTAACGACGCATATTGAAGATTTCAAAACCGAAAGCACCGTTGAACATCAGGCTCAGGTCGAAATTCTTATAACGAATCGTATTGCTCCAGGAGAGATAAGAGGTCGGCGTTCCATTGCCGAGATAGCGTTTATACTTCACATCTGCTTTGGATACGGGAACCTTTTCGCCTTCATCGGTATAAATCATCATATCGCCATTCTCTACACCGGCATATTCGTAGCCATAGAACTGGCCGATCTTACTGCCCTCTTCCACGCGAAGAAGTATTCGCTGGTACCTACGCCCGGTTTCTGATACAGTTCCACATAAGAAGCTTTGTACAGGCTGTTGGAGAGTTTATCCAGTTTCGTAGTGCCGTAAGAGTAGTTGATACCCGTTGTCCATTCTACGGGAGTTCCTTTGAAAGCGTCGCCTTCCAGAGAAACTTCGATACCACGATTCACAGTGGTTCCTACGTTTACCAGAATTGTAGAGTAGATGTAGGGAGGCTGTGGAGCCGTATAGTTATAAAGCAAGTCGCGTGACTGGCGGTCGAACCATTCGACAGAACCGCGCAATCTGTTCCACAAGGCAAAGTCAACACCGATGTTCATACTGACACTCTTTTCCCAGCCCAGTTTGGAATTGGCATTCACTGAAGGAGCATAACCTGTTACCCAGGCACCGTCCATCAGATAGGTATCCGTAACATTCAACTGGGCATTTTTATGAGAGCCGTAAGTGGCTAATGACTGGTAGCAATCGAAGTCCGAACGACCTGTTACACCATAGGAAACACGGGGCTTCAAACTCTGAACGATGTTTTGGTGGTCTTTCAGGAAACCCATATTCGCCATTTCCCAGGCAAGGGAAAGAGACGGGAAAGCACCCCATTTCTGATCTGCACCGAATTTGGTAGAGCCTTCGTAGCGGATAGAGGCGGAAGCAATCAACAGATTCTTCCAATTATAGTTGATACGTCCGAAGACACCGATCAGTTTGGCAAGAGATTTACCGGTGCCCATGCTTGCTTTTCCTTTGGCAAGGTAAGAGCCGCTTCCAAGGTTATTCCAGAGAATATCATCGAAATTGAAATCACTGTTTCCGGCTTGTAACGTTCCCAGGTTGTTTGCTCATAGTTGTAACCTACCATTGCCTTGAAGTTGTGATCACCCAAATCCAGCGAGTAGTTACCCAACCACTCCAGGCGGGACGTATACCACTTCTGGTAAGTCACTTCTGCACGTCCGTTATAACCGTTCCAGTAAGATTCACCGGCAGTGGAAGGGGTATAATAGTGCTGTTTCAGATCGTTGTAGTGCAAAGAGTAGCTCAATGAAGTATTCAGCATTTGCTTTTCCGAACGGATCAGGTTGACTTTTACCTCAGCAGTACCCAGCAGGTAAACACGCTGGCCGTTATTGTCGATTTCTTTCAGTTCCTGCACCGGGTTGCGTGCTCCGGTAGGAGAAGTAGGCTGGAAGTAAGTTCCGTCCTCGTTATACAAAGGCATGGTAGGGTTCATGCTCAGGGCAGTATCGAACATACCGTCGTTACCCCATACTTCATTCACGCGACGGGCGTTGAGTGAACCGTTCAGTTCTACGATTCCATCCATCATACGCTGGTTCAGGACGAAGCGTCCACCGAATTCTTCACGGCTGCTGTTCAGATCAAGGCCGGTTGCTTTCTTATAATTGAAAGAAGCACCATAGTATCCATTCTTGGTACTGCCGTCGATAGAAAGATATTGGTTGTTATCATAAGAGAAATCACGCAGCAACAGGTCATACCAATCAGTAGAATACCCGTAGTCCGTTGCACGGCGGGAACGACGGAATTCGTCTGCGCTCAAAATCTCCGGACCGCTCTTTGCCAGGTTCACACCGAACCAACTGTCGTAAGTCACTTGGGCACGTCCGGCTTCTCCGGCTCCCTTACGGGTGGTAATCAGGATTACACCATTGGCACCGCGTGTTCCGTAGATGGCAGCGGAAGCGGCATCTTTCAGTACGGTCATCGACTCAATGTCCTGTGCTGCCAGGTTGCGGATATCGCCACCTGCCACACCGTCAATTACTACTAACGGGTCATTGGATGCCGAAATAGATGTTGCACCACGAATCTGAAGAGAGGAACTTGCATTCGGATTGGCTGCCGCCGTATTGTTTACGGTCAAACCAGCAACTTTACCGGTCAGCATCTCCATCGGATTGTTCATGGAACCTTGCAGGAACTTCGATCTGTCTACCTGCACAATGGAACTGGAAAGTTCTTTCTTGCTCAATGAACCGTAGCCCACTACAACGACTTCATCCAGTGCCTGAGCGTCTTCCGACAGCACTACATTGATTTCTTTACGTCCACTACAGGGGATCTCTTGTGTTTTGTAACCAATAAAGGAAAAAACAAGGACAGAGGAAGGCTTCACGCCGGACAAAGTGTAATTACCGTCAATATCGGTAATGATACCATTAGTTGTACCTTTCACGGTTACGTTGGCACCGATTACAGTTTCGCCCGTGGTATCCGTTACTTTTCCTTTCACGGTTAAATCCTGGGCAAAGGATGCCACTGCAAAAAGTAATCCGGTCATAAGAAGGAGAGACCGGCACAAACATAACTTTGTTCTTTTTACATTCATACTATTAGTTTTTAGATTAACAATCATTCTATTCACCTCCACAGGTTGAGGCGACAGTGCAAATGTCTGTAAAAAGAAGGGGGAAGAAAAAGGGAACTAAAGAAAATCTAGATTAACAAAAGAAGCAAAATATTATATATCAGCAAGATAAAACAAATAAAGGGCGTTAAAAAACTAAATGAAAACAAAGAAAAAGACATCTCATTATCCTGCAAAAGAGCCTATCTTCATCACCTCTTCTTCAAAATTATCACGGCAAAGAGAGCGATTCTTCAATTTGGAACGATAGGTATAAATAGTAGTAATGGAATAACGCAGGAATCCTGCAATCTTGGCACTATCCGTAATGCCCAAACGAATCAGGGCGAATATACGAAGTTCTGTTGTCAGCCGTTCATCTTGTTTAGGAATAATTCTTTCTTCTTCTGGCAACAACTCATTAAAGCGTTTCACAAAATCAGGGAAAATACTAAGAAACGAATTATCGAAGTTCTGATAGAATTCTTTCAGCTCCTCATCGATGAAACGGGACGATTTCAACGTTTTGTAGAGTTCTTCCACCTTTCCCGAAGCAGCTTGTTTGTTAAGCATCCGGCGGTATCCCTCCAACTTGTCAATGTATGTGGAACACAATCCCATAAACCGACCGACGTACTCCTCTTTAATATGATTAGCCTCAGTCAGCGAATCATTCGTTTCGTGCTGTCTCTGATTTACTTCAATCAATCTTTCATTGAGAAGTTTCAATTCTTCATTCACAGCCAGCAAATCCTGCCGCGCACGGGCCAGTTTCTTCACCTGACGAATTACATACCAGACCGCACATGCCAGAAACAGCGTCAGTAAACTGGTAACGACCAGAAATATCTGCAACACTTGCTGATGTTTCTGTTTCTCCACTTGATAGGCATGGTCTATGACGGGAAGCATCCTTGAAGCCTGCACATTCCGGAGACGGGCATTGTAGAAATTGGCATCTTCCATACTGCGTTTCATATAAACATCCGCCCGTTGCAATTGTCCCTCTTCATATAACAGTTCCGCCAATGCACGCAAGGAATTATTCTCTTTCACCACACCACGAATATCAGCAATTGCACTCTTTATCAAGTACTTTTTTTGCTTTTCTCGATGTCCTGTACTCTGATAGATAAAGGCAAGAATAGAAGTTACTACCGCATAATCCCGCGTATCCGGCGAAAGTTTCTGATGATAAGCTTCTAACATTTCGATGGCTTCCTCACCTCTTCCTTGTTGCAGAAGTTCGGGAGTATAAGCTATGACATACTGATAAGATCCCTCTTCTACCATCTGCAATACAGAGTCGCGGTAAGTATACAGGTTATTCAGATATTCAATCTGATATTCATCGTCCATCGCATACTCTGCATGATAAAGATAAATATCCTCAAAAGTGATGTAATATTCAATGAGTTGTTCTCTGGAGAGTTGTTTGCTGTCTATAGACTTCAATAATGCCACGCCTTCCGCATACAGACCCGTTTTTCCCAAGATGCTTGCTTTCTTCAGTTTGGCTTCATTCAGCCAGTCTTGATTATTATTCTGAAGGGCAATCTCGATATTGCGATTAATGTAGTATCTTGCAGAATCGCAAATATACGCTTCATATTCATCAAAAAGTTGTTGATTGATATGGTATTCTTCGGAAGGAGAAGTACTCTTACGAGTCCGGAAATATTCTTTAATCTGATCAATGCGTTTCAGCCTGGCCTGCTCATATTGAGCGGTATTCTCAATTGTCCTGTCCAGCACTACCAGTAAAGAATCTATTTTCTCCTGCGCTTGCAGAAGGCAACAGAACAGCAAAGAGATTACAAAAAGCAGGTACCGGTCTTTCATGCTTACAAACGTTTACGAACAGGACAAAGATATAAAATCCTACTATAATAACCATCTTACCAGTTCGTTTTTAATAAATCGCCCCTACAGTTAACCATGAAGCTTATTAACTTATAGGGACGAAAGGCCTTTCATCCGACTCTCTCGAGCCGGAAAGAAAGACCATTTAAATTCTTTGCTTATACTATAACTCTAGTTTCGTATGTAACCTGAAAAGAGTACATACAAGACTTGAGTATCATAAGAACATCATTTTCCAAAGTGAAGTAACAGCTACTTCACGACTTGCTTAATAAGTTCCTTGACTTCTTCTGCTGAAGGATATTTCTTGGAATTCCACTCTTTGTCAGCCTCCTCTGCAATTTCATATACCGAATCGCAATGCTCCGACATCAAGAGATAAAGTTTCTTCTCCAATTCCTCGCCTGATTCTGTAGTAACCACATAGTAAACCTCGGCATACTTGCAATCTTTACCATCATAATGGCAACCATTCTTCCGCTCAAGGTGTCCCCATTGATATTTTTCACCCTTATTCAGTCGGGCACTCACATAATCGGCAGTTGCTGACTTAATTTTATACTGGTCACTTCCCGGAAGATAGCAGGAAGTAAAAGCAATAAGCGTGAAACACGCTATAGCTGAAAAACTTTTTAATGTACGCTTCATGATCATTTTATTTATTGGTTCTGGAAGCGAAGTTAGGCATAAAGAATCAACCTATCGCTCTATATCAATGAATAAAAAGTCTATATAAGAAACACATAACAAACTGATTATCAAAGAATATAAATCAAGAATATCTATATCTGTTTTTTAGGGATTTATACATTACTAATTATCCGCTTTCTTAGGCAGAAAACTTAATATGAAGCAGGCAAGATAGCATCAATATAGATACAAAATAAAAGGGACGCTGCATCTCGCGGCGTCCCATCTATCTTAGTTAGTTTTTATAAGAATTTGAGAGAATTGAAACTTCACAGCCTCAATTTGTTGTTTTAATAAAGCACACTAACTATATTTATGTTTAAAGCAAATGAAAATGTTATTTTTAAAAGCAAATGAAAACGTTACTTTTTCAGTTCCACCTTCTTGTCTACCCGTTGCAGACTATCCAGAATCTGTTGTTCATGGGTAATCGTCACGTCTCCCGAGAGAGCTACCGAAGGTGCGGTAATTTGTTTGCCTATCGTATCGGCTGCGGCCACTTCTTTTATATCACTATAGAATGAATGTTGCATCACATTCCCTAATGAAAGTACCACTGCCACTACTGCGGCGGCCTTGAACAATGGAACGAAACGTGCGGTAAGCGTCAAGCGTTTTGCCTTTACCACCGGAATCTCCACTTCTGCAAGCACACGGGCGTCGAAATCTGCTCCCAACCCCACTTCTTGTTGCAGTTGCTGATATACGAACAAGTCTTTGTATCGAAGCAAATGCTCCGGAACGTCGCTTCCGTTAAAGAAAGCACGCAACTGCGCTTCTTCCTCAAGAGAAGTCTCACACTGCCAATAACGTTCTAAAAGTTGTTCTATATATTTAAAGTCCATAACCTTCTATATCAATAAACCGTTGTTTAACCTTTTGCCTTGCCCTGAAGAGGTTCACTTTCACTTGTTCCTCTGTCAGACTCAGGACAACCGCAATCTCCTTGTAGCTCTTACCTTCCATATCCCTCAGCTGCATAATCAGCCGCTGCTTTTCGGGAAGTTCGTTTATCAGGCGGTGTATCAGAGCCATTCGTTCTTTATTCACCAGCCTTTCGTAAGGGCCCGATGCTTCGGAAGCCTCTTCCATATCGGGGGTAAGTTCCACCGCTTGGGCGTCTTTCCTTTCGCTGCGGTCTATCGCCAGATTCCTTGCCACTGTCAGGCAATAGGCTTCGACAGAACCGAACTGCGTCCACTCCTCGCGCTTGTTCCATACCCTAATCAGTGTTTCCTGCACAACATCTTCCGCTTCCGCCCGGTCGGATGTAATCCTCAGGGCCAACCGAAAGAGCTTGTCTTTCAGAGGGAGAATGTCATTACGAAAACTGATTTCCTGCATCTCTAATTAATTGACGGTTCAGCAAACAGAAAGTTACAGTCTGCCACCACTTTTTTTTGATTTATTTTTTGATACGGGTTCCACCGTCGCTGTTTATAGCTGAGGCTAAGGTGATTACAACTTCCGTGACTCCGGCATCCAAAGCCTCGAAAGAATTCTCCAGCTTGGGAATCATGCCGCCCTGGATAACCCCTTCGGCAACATACTGCTTAAATTCCTCCGGGGTAATCCGGGAAATCACGCTGTCGTCGTCATTCTCGTCGGCAGCACGCCTTTCTTTTCAAAGCAATATACCAGCGTCACGTCAAACTGTCCGGACAAGGCTTTGGCCGTTTCTCCGGCAATCGTATCGGCATTCGTATTCAGCAGATTTCCATTCCCGTCATGCGTCAATGGTGCCATCACTGGTACAATCTGACGATGAATAGGTCAGCCAGGGCCTTTCCGTCTACTTTCTCTACATCTCCTACGTAACCGTAATCGATGTCTTTCACCGGACGTTTCACCGA
>ERZ791618.461-NODE-461-length-20016-cov-3.546716_pt1 | contig 20016 bp, 37 predicted proteins | sample MGYA00510059_ERZ791618 | MGnify/ENA primary metagenome ERZ791618 (study PRJEB30046, sample SAMN00715159) | human gut metagenome | study: EMG produced TPA metagenomics assembly of the A metagenome-wide association study of gut microbiota in type 2...
CAGCCAGCGGTTTGTGATAAATAACTGGCTTTTATTATATCCTTTGATATGTTAATCTTATGTTAAAAACACATACACAGTTGCTTATGTCATAACATAATCTTATTTTTGCAATGTGATAAGAAAACAAGATGTTAAACAAATAAAAAGATAAAGATTATGGCAAACCTTAAAGTAAAATTGGAAGAAGGAAAGAAAATCGCAGAAAAGGTGATGGAGTTCATGGACAATCAATCATTCGACCCCATCTATGAGGAAATAGAGGAGAACGGGGACGACACCTATATCAGCGAGATAATGAGATGCTTCCCAACAAGAAGGATAATAAATGAATTGGACGAACGTGGAGAACTTCACGAGGCATACAACGAATATGTGAATATGAACGGAGTAGCTCTCATAAAGGATATGACAAAGATAATGACAAACAAGGAAAAACTCGAACTTGTATCGGAATTGTTCAATATCCCGTACCTGGCAAGTCCGGAAGAATATGGGGAAGCGATTACGAAAGCAGTAAGAGAACAGTATTACAGATAATCAATTATTAAGAGCACGGAAAGAAGGGGTGAAAATCGGAGTAACCCCTATCTTTTTGATTTCCAATATAGATATTTCACGAAAATTAAAAATAAAAAGATTATGGATAAGGAAGAATTTCAGAAAAAGTACGACAACAGTATTTTGGTATGCTGTACAGAAGACAAAATCAAAAAAGTATTCAATATTTGCGATTTAATGGACTTAACAGCCTCTAAATCAAAACAAGCTACCGCTATATTGATAGGAGAACAAACAGTAAAAAGTCCATTGTTTCACGTGGAACAATTCTTGAATGATTTTTATAAGGAGATGGAAGAAGAAAAGAAAGAGGTAAAGAAAGAGGTAAAGATGTTTGAACAGAGGATGAACAATGCCATATACAAGCTAAAGCAGAAGTACGGAGACACGTATATAATCAAGGGAACCGATATAGTCACATTGATGTATATAACGGAACTTGGCATGAATGCAATCTATAAAGAGGGGGAAGATGTGATACTCATAGAAGAAAAGGGCAGCATACCATGTGTAAGACATTCGGCAAGACAGTTTATTACTGACGTGATGTCCGGCATGATTGACGTACTGAACCCATTCATAAACAAGGAGACAATGATTGAGATAAAGGAAGAAGAAGACACGGAAAACATGATTAGTGAAACAATCTTCCATCTCACCCATACTCTAACAAAGCCCCTGCATAAGGTATACGACATGGAAAGAATGGTCTATTCAATCGGATTTGGGGACAAGGAAAGGGTAATGATAGACGAGGACGATTTCCATGTGTTCCGGAAAGCGGTGCGTCTCCTATACATGTGCAACAAATGGGTAATGGAAGACAACAAGAAGCAGTCAAAGGAACCCACTTTCAACAAAGGAAACAAAATAATGTACACCATCAAGGACGGAAATGGCAACACATACCCGGTAAGAAGACTGTCGGAAAGAGTGTATGAATCAAAGGAGCACGAAACCCTATTCATAACGGACGAGGAAGGAACAGTGACCGGGATATACAAGGAGAAATAGAAAGAGAGAAATACCCTCTACGACACCCTACAGACCATATTTTATTATTAACCCGTTATACATTTGTTACAATGGTAATGAAGAGTGTCAAGGAGAAAAAGCAATGATAAGAAGAACCGGAAAGGGAACACGGACTGCACCATAAAGGAAAAGAAAGGGTTGTTATATCCGACCCCTATATAAACAATATTATAAATCGTCAACCTATAATTGTTAATTTGCGAAATGGGAAGGATATATGGAAGCCGATATGGACGCAAGACGTGTCCTGGCACGGTTCTTGTATCATTGTACAATGTGGAACAATCATAAAAAGACAACATCATGAAAAGAGAAAAGGAATTCAAGGAATACCTAAAGAACAAGCTCATAGATTTTGCACCTTGCATAGAGGCATACGAGGACTACAATCTGAGAATAACGGAAGTATTGGATGCACTGGAAAAACTGAGAATGTCGTACCAAGCATCATCAAACGTGGTTGACGGGAATATAGAATCTATGGTTATCCAGATATCGTCATGGGAAGATAACTTTGAGATAATAGACTATGATACATTTGTAGAGAAATATCGGGAATATGACAAGGAATATGAACCGGAACACTATATAAAGGACGAGAACGGCAATATGGTGCATGTAGAGCTTGTAAGCGTCAAGGCAGGAAAGAATATGATAATAACCTGGAAGGACACGGAGACCGGGAAAATGTTCCAGACAATAGAATAATAACCAACATATTAAAAGACAAAAGATTATGGAAAAAGATTTGAGAAACAATGTGAAGTTTATCTTATTCTGTACAGAATGCTTGCAGGCAGGCGTAGTAATGACACCAAAGGAATATGAGATTGCATTCCTGGCAGCATCCAAGTTCGAGGGATTCGACGATAAGAGCTTCGAGAACATGAAGGCAGAACAGTTCGCTCCCAGAATGAATGCTATGCTTAATGCAATGTCAAAGAGAAAGCAGATTATCGAAGGACTGACATTCAACCTATTGACAAAGAAAAGCCTGGGTGAATTGATTGAGAGCAACCTTGTAGAAGAGGTAATGAAGGCAAAGCATATAGCCGCAGCAATGGCAGATGAACTGTTGGAACCGGACGAAAAACTGGAAAAGGTTGTGACTGACGGAAGACGTGTAATCGAACACTTCATAGACCAATGGAAGAAAGCCCCTATTGAAGAGGAAAAGAAAGAATACGAGCCAGAAAGCGATGCGGAAATTGTAGAATAAATCTTTCTATATACTTATTATTTTCACAAAAGCCCCGAAATGGGGCTTTATTATCAAGCAGTTATGGACAAGTCGAAATTAACAAAGGCAAATAAGCTATACAATAAAATCGTAAATCTGAAAGAGGAAATAGAGCATATTTCCAGGTTTGAGATGGAGGGAAATATACTGATAACGAACCATTACGATTCTTATTTTCATATCAACGAGGATATGGCGAAAACCTATTTTCCGCTTATAAAAGAAAGAATGGAAAAGGAGTTGGAAGAGTGCGAGCGATTATTTTCTGAACTTTAGCTTATTTTTGAGATAAAAACACTATCTTTGCTATCGTGATAATTAACTGGTAAGGTTGTATCGCAGTTGTATTTAAAGGTTAACAAAGGCGGTAGGGGTTGCAAGTCTGTTATGGCTGGGGGTGAAAGCCCGGTTTAAATGGCTGCAACCCCTATTTTTATTCAAATTTTGTATCATTATGGAAAGAAAAGAGATTATCAGAAGACTGGGAAAGTATTTCACGCTTCCCGAACTTGTATGCCCCCACGTGTATAACAAGTATTCAGAATCGCAGATATGGAGCTTTTTTACAACCGAAGCACTGGAAACGCTTCTTGTATTGAGGGAAGAAATCATATGCAAGCCCTTCATTATCAACAACTGGAAGAACGGAGGAAGCTATTCCCAGCGCGGTTTGCGGTGTAATGTCTGCATATTATGCAAGGAAAAGACGATGCTTGAAAAGCCGTATATGAGTGCGCACGCATTGGGTCGCGCTTTTGACATTACGGTTTCCGGAATGGAGGCAGAAGCAGCACGGAAAATCATTATAGACGATTCCGACAAGCTTCCTTATCCTATCAGACTGGAGGACGGTGTTAGCTGGCTACATGTAGACACTATGGACTTGTGCAACGGCAAGAAAGTGACGCTATTCACAGCGTAAATATATTTTACTATATACAGAAAGTATTCTCCCTTATAGGGCAATCGATACTACAGTATGCTGTAGCCGCGATTTTGCAAATTTCGTATTTTTATCATTTGTAAATTTAAATTGAAATAATTATGTATCCTACTAAAATAAATATAGCAAACAGCAGTAGAAGAATTCGTTTGTCCCTATCCTTTGATGGATGAAGACGAAATCAACGGTTCCGGTGACTGGAAAAGTGAAGAAGGGGTAATTTGATTGTTTTCGGGATGCCGGGAATTTCGGGTGTTTTGTCCGGTTCCCGGTTTTTCATTTTCCTTATTTTATTGTACACCGAAAAACAACACAATTTTCAGAGTTAGTGTTAACTGTCTGATAATCATATACCGTTTTCTCCTATTTCTGAAAAATATAATGTCACTGAAAGAAAGGTTATGTTAATCTTATGTTAAAAGCACATAAGCACTTGCTTATGTCTGATTAAGTACCTATATTTGCAATGTGATAAGGAAACAAGGTCAAACAAATTAAAAGAAATAAGGTTATGAAAGCAGAATTTTACAAGGTGAGAGGTACGGAAATGGAAGAGATGATGAAGAGAGGTAATAACAACGAAATCTCCTCTATGATTTCCAAGAAACAACAAGCACTTGCCGAGGCACTTGAAAATGTGGAGTTCTATAAGTCTATTGGGAATATGGAGTTTGCAGCCAATGAACAGAACCGCGCTAACCTCCTTCAAAGACAACTCGAAATGTTGAACAAATAAAAATTAAAGAAATATGAAACTTTTGGAAATACACAAAAACGGAATTAACGCCCATAACAAAACAGTAAGTTACTACGGTTTGGATTATGAGAAAAAGAAAGTGCTGTTTGAAGTAAAGACACTGGAAGAAGCCATTGAGAAGGGGTCTTGTCTTGGCTATAAAAACGGTGAAATAGTAATAATGTTCTAAATTTAATCCGGTAGCCTTCGGGCTACCAATAAAACAAATAATATGGATATAAAAGAAATATGCTTGCTGATAGCACAGCTAAAGAAGGAGAATGAAACCAATTCCCCGGAAGAAAAGGATTTCAACCTTAAATGGATTGAAGCCCTAAAAGGAAGTATAGATAAATCTGTAAACAAGAATAAGAAGGATTAAGTTATGAAAGCAATCGTAGAAAACCCGTTAAATGTTAATCATTCACCAGTAGCAATTTCTCTTTATGTTAATATGCTTAACAAAATAGTTCAATGTAATGACGAAAAAGAACTGAGAGAAGCAATGAAGTTTATTTCTATGGATTATCCGGTTACGTTCAATTCTCTTTTTGATTACGGTTTCGGAAGAGATTATATGTGGGTCAGAGAGAGGGAAAACTGTAAACCTCTTCTCCTTGTCGAATTCTAAAAACTTATATATCATGAAAAAGCAGCTTATAAATTTCTTTAATGGACGTTTCGGCAAGAAAGTATTAAAGACAAAGTATCGTGAATGGTGGGTACGTTTCTGGTACGGAACCGGGGCAATCGCCTTTTGTTTCCTATTCTTCGGAATGATACAATTCTTGTCCTGGCTTTCTGATTTGATTAATTATGTTTTCTAATAAAAATATTTTACAATTATGAAAAAGGTTTTATGCGACAAAGACGGGAAATTCTTGTCTATTCATGATGAAGATTGTACTCTTACAAAACTGGAAGACGGTGACTGTCTGACACATGAAGACGGTACGATAATGATATATAGAGAACGCAAATGTAAAGAAGATATTTCTAAAGCATTTTATCATGTTTATTTACGAAATAATGAATTACATTTTTTTAAAACTGGAATGTCATTTTCTTACTATGATTTTATCCCATCTTTCAGATTTTCTACAGAAGAAGAAAAAGAACGTATGTACAAAGTTCTTTCTGAAAACAACCTATACTATGACGAGAAAGAAAAATGCTTTAAAAAGCTTCGCTGGCGTGCCAAAATCAGCAATTCCTATTACTATATTGACTGGAACCGTTTTGTGATATGTAAGACTACAGAGGAAGAAAACGAATCGGACAATTTACGGTACAAAAACCTTAACTATTTCCAGACCAAGGAAGAAGCGTATACCAAGTTGTTTGCAGTTAAATCGGTTCTCAATGATTAAGAAAGAATGTTACATATGGGTCGAACAGATTATCGAATACCGGGGAATGACGCTGCGAAAGGTACGTCCGGGAAAATACATTGTCATTTCTCCTTGTTCCCTTGTTTCGAGACCCGTATATATTGACAAGAACGAAAATTTGAACGTTCTTTAGTATTAATTATTTGTTTTATTTTCATATATTTGCAGCTATGATAACAGCGATTTTTGTGTGTTTGATTGTTCTTACGGTAGTCCTTATCACTCTCCTTTTGTGGTGCATAGGGGCGGTTACGGGAATTCAGAAAAGAATGAATGTTCTTCTTTATACGGTCTCCTATATAGACCTTATCCAAAGAAAGCGGTTCATCCGGTATTTAGACCAACTTTCCAGGAAGATGAGCTGTAATGAGGACGAGATGGAGGACAATCAGAAACAATTCCTATTCCATTTAAGCCAGGAATTGACGAGCGAAATAAAAAGGATGGAAGACGATTATAAAGACTTGATATGAGCAAAAAGAATGAATTCACATACGACGGGGGAAGCATGTACATAGATTGGCTTTGTTATTCCAACAAGCTTGTTTTGCTTCGTGATAGCAAAAATATAAGTGTCGAAGACAAAACGTCTGTTGCCCGTGCCCTAAAGTGTAAATCTGGCGATATTCTTTGTCTTGTTCTTTGGCAGAACATTAGCTATTTCGGATATAGTAAGATTATCGAAGATATGGGAGGACGGACTACTGAAAGTATCGTAAAGTCCAAGAACCCGGTATTCTCTTCCATCTACTGGACTGGAGACAAGAAAGCAGCTATCGAATCGCACACCATCTTCATTCCCTGGAAGGAGCTTAAGGAGCTTATCAAGGAATGGGACTATCCGACATACTTTCACCCCGACATAGTTTAAAACCTTCTTTCTCTAATTTTATATATTTGTTTGACTGACACCCGGTTACACTCTTCGTGAAAGAATGTTTCCGGGTGTTTTCTTTGGAGTTATATGTTAATTATATGTTAAAAGGACATAAGCACTTGCTTATGTCTGATTAAGTGCCTATATTTGTAGTGTCTTCTTAAGGGAGGCGGTTAATTAAGTCAAACAAATAAAAAGATAAAAGATTATGGAAGTTTATGTAATTGAAACAATGGGAGGACAAATAGTTAATGGTGAATACAGCAAAGAAATTTGTCCAAAATTCCTTGAATCAGTAGTAAAAGACAATTTTAACAAATTAGGATATTGCTTTTATCATTCAAACGAATATGAATGTATTATATATCCTAATCAAGAATCAGCCGAACATGCCATTGAATGGGCGTTAAATTAATTGTCGAATAAAATCTTTACAACTATGGCAAATATAGATTTTTTCAAGAACCCCGATTCATACGAGGTATATGTAACGGTCAAGTTCGGAACATGGAAAGTAGCCGAAATAAAGCGTTTCCCTTCCCCTACAGACATTCTTCACGGCAATATCATAGAATATACCGAAAACAAGAATTTGTGCTCTGAAAAGGACATAAAAGAGATTGAAGAATTTACTATTAACAACGTCATAAACACTATTTTAAAATGAGAACATTAAGCAAAGGAAACTACCGGGTCGTGTATGACCCGGCAAAGGACGAAAGCATGAGCATGATTGCCGTCTACAAGAAGAACCTGGACGGCACGTTATCCCTAATCAGTAAGGAGATGGGAGAAGAAAATGATAACGAGGTTCTGAGAGAACAAGCAATGAAAATCATTAACGAACTTAAATAATAGGAGGATTAAATTATGAATGCAGGTATCGTATTTTTAACTATCATTATTTTTATCGTTCATCTTATGCTGAGTGCCGAGGTAGGTTCTACGGCAGAAAGGATGAACCGAAGTTTCGGAGTGTGGATGCTTATGGCACTTATCATTTCCCCGTTTATCGCAGCCATCTTTGTTCACTGCCTGGGGACTATTCCGGTTCCCGAAAAGAAGGAGGATTCAGAGAATGAAACCGAGAAGTAATAGGTATATCTACTATTATGACAAGCGGTCTAAAAACAAGCCGTACCGGGTTATAATAGAAGTTGAGAAGAAGAAGTACAATATCGGTTATTTCCGAACCGTGGAAGAAGCGAGAACAGCCCGTGACGAATTCATTAAAAATCATTTTTCTGTTTCCGTCAAATGGAAACGGTTACAAGAAATGAATACGATTGTGGATAAGATTGCCGAACTTTCGGGAATGCTTCTTTCCTATAGGGATATTTCCACTAATGAGGTTTGCCGGAAAATCGGGAATATCAAGCGGAACGCGGTTTCCATAAAGAAAATTATTGCATAAATATTCACTCAATTTGTATAATTATTCAATTTTGTTTTGTAGTAAGAATCATGGGTTTAGCGAAACCCGACAGACTGGGGACGTTGTGAAACGTCCCTTTTCTTTTTCTAAATATTGACAGCAGAGTTAATAATACTTGAAGAATGACAAAAAACCATAATCTACCAGTCCTTTTTCTACTGCATTCGCTTCTTGTTCAAACACGATTGCATGGTAACAGTCATGGTTTATAGCCTGGATTCTCTTAATCCATTTCTTTATACCGCCACTGAAACCTGGGTGATATTTGATTAAGGCTCCTATTACACGCACGAGCCATTCCAGGGCGTAATACAGATAGAACGTCAACGGGATAAGGAGAAGTAGCCAGGGGCACGAGAAAATGCCTGCAAGACCGCTAAAAAGCACGGTTCCCGGTATCATTAATGATTTCCATTGATAGGAATGGGTTTCTTCGTGCTTCAAGAATTCTTCGTCGTAATACTCTTTTGCTTTCTTGCAAAGCAGCCAGCAAAAAATTAGGATTGCGGAAAAGGTCGGAATGATAATTTTCGCAATTTTCGATTCATAAACTACTTTCATATTTTACAATTTTTAAGATTAAACACGTGTAAAGGTAGACTTTTTCGAGGAAATTTCTGTCAATATTTATTACTATTTGTAACTATCTGGAAATCAACACTTTGACATTTTACCATAACGTTATTATCTAACCCCTAAAGGGGTACGTAGTTCCCTTTCTTCTTTTACCCTAACGGGTATGATAATAGGAGGAAGAACTGCAATATAGCAATAGGGGGTTGGGGGAGGAAGGGGAAAGAGTGAAAAATGGGGAAGGGGGATAAAGCGAGATATGGAAAGTGTTAACGGAAGTAAAAACAGAAAAAGGGAATGAAGTGGAAGGAGAAGACGAAAACAAGAAGGGATTTTGGAAAAAGCGCGTCCCGGCAAAAATTTTTCCGAGAAAATTTTGTGGATTAAAAAATTATCCCTATGTTTGCAGTGCTTAAACAAATGGCGGCTCAGTTCTGAAAAGAGTTGGGAACCGCAAAAGAAAAGGGGTTATCTCTCTGGAGTGCGCTTCTACAAATACCTCTTTTAAACTTTCCCCTTTTCTTTTTGTTTTGTAAGCAGGTATTTGTGGGCGTGAATATCCTTGAGCAAGATATTTGTAAAAATTGAAAATTTTGTAGAAGAAGCACATTTTAGAGAGAAATGAAAAAAGATACAGAAAAATCGGCATCACGCCAGGACATTTCAAAAAAGATTAAGTTTCCTATTAAGGATTTAAAGAATTTACAGACCATCCAGGATTACGAGTATTGCTGCGTATTGTGCGCTATTAGATTGATAAACAACAAGTATTGCAAGAGAAATCAGAAGAAGTATCAGTATAAGACGTTTTGGAAAAGAAGTTTTACTACACAAGAACTGTCATTGAAGATTGCGGAAGAAGTGGGTATTTCCTACAGAAAAGCAAAGGATTATATCAAGTTTTTAAGATTGAATGACTATATTAAATTTCCCGAAAAGGATGTATGCACAATCATAAACAAGGATTTCAAGGATGTAACGGAAGAGATGTATTTACCCGATTATTTGCGTTATGTGATTAAGGAGAAAGGGGTAAAATGGTCTCCTATTTTTACAAGGATATTGAATTACATTTCAAAGAAGATAAGATATTACAAGTATTGTAAAGAGATTGCAGAGTACAATTTGGACGTATGGAATGAAGAGGAATTAAAGAAAGAACAGATTTTGAAGATAGTCGAATGGCTGTACAATAACGAGGACTGGAAGGAATCGGATTATGACAAGGTTTATGAAAAGGCTGTAAAGATGGCTCATAAGCACGCGTTAGAGGCTATAAAATGGAACAATTGCGAAGTATCGTTCTATGAAAGTCCAAAGCGTATTGCAGGGCGAATGAAGTGCAGCGTAGATACAGTGAGAAAGTTTATAAAGGCATTGAAGGAAATTTTCGGAGATACGGTTTATATGAAACCGGACAAGGCTGTTAAATCAATGAGGTATAATTATAAATCGAATAATTATACGGTAGCCTTACCGGATAGGGAAGAATGGAAGAATATATTTGCAAGAAGATTTGAGAAGATTAAAGAAGGTGTTTCAAGGGTAAAGGATTCTGTTTATTATCTCAAAAGAGTTTGGTTCAGAAAAGAAAAGGGTTATTTGTGGGAAGACAAGGATTTTAATAAAATGGCAAAAAGGGACGCTGTTATAATATGTGAAGAAGACAGTGTACCGTGTAAAAAGAGATTCAGTTTGCATCACACCCTAAAAAAGAACTTGGAATACTGGGAGGACAATTTCGAGAAGGAAAAGGAGGAAGAGAAATATCTGGAATATATCCACAGGTCAGAAATACAGAGAGAAATAGAGGAAAATAATAGGATTGACCTTGTTGCAAAAAATCGCTGTACGGTATATGACTACAATTATTTCGACCCTAATACAAGTAGAACATATTATGAAGAATCGGAAGAAGAAAGAAATAAGCTTGGAAAGGAGATAGGAGAAATCGCCAGGAAAGCAAGGGAAGCGAGAAAAAATAAGTTTACTGTAGCAAAATACATTCAAGAATATGGAGACTTTGAGTTACCATCTCTATGATGATTACGAAAGCGAAGATGTAGAACTGTACGCGGAACAGATGATACGGGAACGCATAGCGCGTGACGAGAAGCGACGCGAACAGATAGAAAAGGCTTTGGCGAAAGCCGAAAGGACCAGGAAACGGGTAGAAAATAGAAGACGGAAGTATATAAAGACAAACCCTATCCGCGCGAAGTACAAATACCCGGTATTGGATAAATATTCAAGTTAAAAGCTTGGTTATTTGACTGATAATGCCTATTTTTACCGTTGTAATTGCAATTTCGTTATAACTTAAAAAGGCATTATTCATGGATAATAATAGAAAAGAAGAGAAAGTGTTCGGACGTGCACAATTTGAACAATTTCTCATTGACAACGACTACGAAGCGTTCACCGCAAAGCAGGTGGCGGCTTTTGCTACTGATGTTTTGAACAAATCGGAAAACAACGAATTGGACGAGTTCGAGAAAGCATGTGCGGCTGCGGACTGGAAATCACTGGAAACGGTTAAGGTGCTGAATGACCTCTACGAGGAAGAACCTATGTTTGTGAGACCCTCACAGGTGGAAGTGATACCAGGAAAGGAAGGTATCTTTAAATCAATGTCCGGGAACCGTGATATGTTGCGATACAAGGAAACCCCTCTAAACATTTTTAAGGGCATAGCCGGAATGTGCGTATCTGATGATATAGAGAAGGCACGGAAGGGCGAACCTATCGGAACGGTCAGAAGCTGGAGCGGAAAGGAATATGTGAAGACCGCGAACGGCTGGGTACGACGCCAGGGAATCAAGACAAAGGAGACCGCGAAGGAGGAGAAGCCGAAAGAAAAGAAAGGCGGTTTCCCTACAGTTGAAAAACTCGTGGCTGCGGCCGCAAAGTCGGGGCACAACCCTAAAGAGGCAGAGAACGTTATCAGAGAACGCTATGACTATCTGAAAAAGAAATATCCGGAAGCCTCACCAAGTAAACTTGTACACATTGCATATACAATTTCCTAAAATTCCGTCGCATATGATTATGGGAAAACTACATAAAATAAGGGAATACGTAATGAGTTTATATTTTCCCGTGTTGTTGAGCATACCTATCTCTTTTTCCAACACGGCATCTTTCATTGAGAAATATGTATTTCGGGACTGGGAGTTCTTGAAATACCTAATGATTCTTATAGTGATAGACACACTTGTAAGCTGGGTATATCATATCAAGAACAAGGACTTTTCAAGCAAGGGCTTTTCAATGATTATCACGAAGCTTTTCATTTATTCCGCTATTCTGATTGTTTCGCATGTGATGGGGAACTTTACTGTGGAAGGCGGTAATGTGGAGATATACGCATGGTTCCGTGCCGTGGTGTGTAACGCGCTTATAATACGAGAATCAATCTCAATCGTGGAGAACGCGGCAAAGGTAAGCCCTACTTTGGTACCTCAGAGATTAGAAAATATCTGTCTGATTTCGACGAATTCGGAGACAAGAAACCGAAGGCGATAAAGGAAATGAAAGGAGAATGATTATGGCACAAGGTGATTATTTGCCAGGAACCTATTCAAGGGTCGGAACAGAGGAAAATCCCGGTACATACTTTGGAGGAGGCGCAGGCGGTGGTACTTCACAGACAATGCCACCGAAGGTGAAGAAGGTATGGGTACTGGACAACGATAAATGGAATATGCGCAACTATTGGATTTCTGGAGGGAAGTTCAGTATTCCGGCAGTATGGGTACTTACCAAAGGAATTTGGGACAACTTAGGCAAATGGATGAAAGACGGAGTTTGGAGAATGGGACAGACCATTTTCTCTACAGACAATATTTGGCGTGACAATTTCGTGTGGTATAATGATTTAAAATTCAAGTTTTAGAAGTTATGAAAAAAGTAGTGTTTTACCAAATACAGGACGGTGATACCGGGGCACAGGTTGCACAAGGCTTACAGGGAAATTTCGAGGCTTTGCAACAGGAGATAGAGGCAATTCCTTCCTATTCCTTGCCTATTAAGATGAATCCCAATAGCGGTATTATCAACAGCGAGGAGGGATATAACAGCATTCTCCCCGAATCCTATCTGACGGAATATCCGTGGCAGGCTGAATATGCAAACGGTCTTCCTTGGTTGTGGATGAATTTTAAGGCAAAGGTATCGGAAGGCACTCAGATTTGTATCAAGCATAACAACAAGTTCTGCGAGTTTGCCAATATTCCCGAAAGTATTGGTACCGTATCTTCCGACAAAAAGATTTTGACAATGAAGGAGAAGAACGAATATCTGGGCTTCGAGTGCCAGAAGGATTTGGGCGTACAGAAAGCGGATGTGACAGGTATTTACCAGGTCTATGTACTGGGTGCTGACGGTTCAGTAGAACAGGAAATCGTATTTGAATGTAAATAAAAACCATTAAAAATAAAAGATTATGAGACTATACAGATTTTTGGACGAAGACAAGAATATTGATGTGACATTGGTAACTGATGGTAGTTGCGACCAGAAGAAAGTATTCATCACTGAATCACCGCGCGGAATTACCCCTAAAGGAAACGTGACAGACCCGGAAGGCGGTGCCGAGCTTTTGAAGCTTGGTTTCAAATGGAATGTAGGCGAAGCCGTGATGCATGAGGAACTTGTAGCATTTGCGGAAGAAAAGGGTTTGGAATTGATTATCGACCCCCAGGGATTGAATGAAATTGTTGCGGTAACGGCAGAATGGAACGAAAACGATGCATGCGTTATTACAATCAAGACAAGTGTTCCGGCAAAGAAGGATGTCGATATCTATTTCCCCAATAGCGTAGATTTGCAGGAAAGCGCAGAAAGATTTGGAGTAATCAGAGGAGACCGCAAGACCATTGCTACTAAAGTTATGTCCGGAAAGCCTATGGCGTTTACGCTGGCTGACCTTGGTTTGGATGCAAAGGAAGACTTGAACGTGGTTGTAATAACAGATAACAACACATGGCGCGAAGAACTCGTAGCCGAAAACAACTAAAGGGATTATGCTACGGTTATTGTTTACAACAGAAGATAATGTCCACCAAATGACTGTCGTAACTGACGGTATCGACAGTCAGATGAAGGTTTTCGTTACGGAAAGCTCTATGGTGACGTGGAATATTATAAGGGGCTGGGTATCGTGATTGAACCCGGACACACCTATAATATCGGACAGTTCAAGGAATGGGCGTTTAAGGCGCTTGTTAAGCTTATCTCATATCCGGAAGGATTCGGAGAAGAAGGCGCGGTATTGTCGGACGTGCAGGAAGTTGTGGAATACGTATTGGAGACTAAAGAACCTACACTCAATTTCCCTGCAAAGGGAGGTGATGATATGTGCGTGGTGACGTCTTCAAAACAGACATTCAAGAACGGACAGCCAGTAGGACACCCGGAAGGCGTCCCGGTTACATTCTCAATATCTGGGGCAGGATTCAAGGTTGACGGTGGAGGACAAGTAACGGTTGACGAGAACCCAAACAACACGGCAAGAAAAGCGGTAGTGACGGTTAAACAGAATGAAAGCGGAAAGACATTGCAGATTACATGCAACCAGGCTGCATCTACTGTAACCTACGAATATGCGCTTACAGTAGACCCGACAGCGGTAACGTTCGACGGTGCAGGAGGCGAAAAGCTTGTCACTGTTACTTCTACAAGAACAAAAGTTCTGAATGGAGTAAAACAGCAGCCAGAAACATATCCTACTGATATAGAACTGGCAGGTGTAGGGTTCGATTATGAGGAAAGCGGAAATAACTACAATTTGAAAGCTTCTGAGAATACCGGAAGCTCACAGAGAACAGGAAAAGCGACTATTTCGCAGGATGGTGGAAAGACTGCGGAAGTGACACTTACACAGAATGCGGCTATAGTGACATATGATTATGCGTTGTCTGCCAATTCACAGACCATACAGTTTGTAGCGCTTGGAGAAACGAAGAGTTTACAAATTGTTTCAACAAGACAGAAAAAAGTCAACGGCAAGCCTTCCGGTGGTGTCGAGAAGGTAGATACGACTGCACAGATTACCGGAACTGGATTCAGTCAGACTTCATCTGAAACATCTAATGGAGAGAATTATAGTATAGTGGCGGCTGAAAATAAGGCAGAAACAGATAATAACGGTTCTATTACTATTACACAGACTGGAAGTAACAAGACGGTAAAGGTTACGTTAACACAGCTTGCAGCGACAGTTACCTATGAATATACATTGACTACAGACCCGACAACACTTTCATTTGCAGCAGCAGGAGAAACAAAGATATTCGGTGTTTCAAGCAAGAAGCAAAAGAAGGTAAACGGAAAGAATGAAGGTGCAGCAGTGACAGTAGATTATAATACGGTTGTAAGCGGCACAGGGTTTACTAAAGGCACTACCGAATATTCTGTAGTGGCGGCTGCAAATACTGGTGCACAGCGTACCGGAACGGCAGTTGTGACAGCAGTAGAAGGAGGTAAGGAAGCTACCGTGAATCTAACTCAATTGGCTGGAGCTTAAAAATTATTACGATGGGAAAGAGAAAAGGAAAGATTATACAAAAAGCGGAAAAGCCGGATTTGATTGCAAGCCTTTCGAGTTTGTCTATTGAAGAGATAGACAGGCTGCAAAAGGCCGCTCCTATGGCATTCCAAAGCAAATTGCAGGCTGCGTTAAACTCAAACGATGCAGGGGAGATAATGAAGGCTAATTTGTATCTGGGAGAAATTAACAGGCAGCCTACAAAAATACAGTCTGTTTTCTTTGACCCTAACGACATATCCGGCAACGGAAGAGGATTCAAGGATTCCAAAGGAGTTCTATCCTTTTCCGTATTGCGTCGGATGGGAGATATCCATATAGTCAAAAGTATTGTGTCTACACGCGTGGAACAGATAATGAACTTTATGGATTTTTCGGAAGACGAGCAAAAGGAAGGCTTCACAATCAGAAAAAAGAAGAGCCTTTTTTCTACCGGGGACGAAAAATTGACAAACGAGGACAAGAAGAAAATATCAAAGATAGTTGATTTTCTTGAAAAGGGAGGATGGACGGACAAATGGGACAATGTGGACAGCTTGCAGGAGTTTGTAAGCAAGATAATGTCGGACAGTCTCACATTAGACCAGTTGGCCTTTGAGATGGTGCGCAACAGAATGTGGGAATTGCAGAAGTTCCGCGCTGTGGACGCTTCTCTGATACGTTTTCTTGACAGCGTAGACCCAGACAAAGGGAAGGTTTCGAGCAGTACAGATTCAAGGGACATTTGCCGCGTTATTGTATGGTGTGGGACGAAATGATTCTTCACAATCCTATAACAAAGGAACCGATATTGTATTACCCGTGGGAGCTTGGTTTCGGTATCAGAAACAAGACGTCCGATGTGAGAAGAAATGGGTATGGAGTGTCGGAATTGGAGACGTTGGTAAATATTATAACTTGGATATTGTGGGGCTTTTCCTATAATGCAAACTTTTTTAGCCAAGGGTCTCAGCCTAAAGGGTTTATCAATATAAAGAACCCTAACATATCAAATAGTACGTTACAAGAGTTTAGGCAGGCATGGACACAGACGATGGCAGGGGTTTATAACAGTCACCGCACACCCGTTATAAATGGCATTGACTTGGAATGGGTTGATTTACAGAAACTTAGTAATCGTGATATGGAATTCAACGAATGGATAAAGTTTCTTATCATAATGACATGTTCCGTATATCGTATAGACCCGTCCGAACTTGGATTCAATTTCAAGGAAAGTCAGCAGATATTCGGACAGGACGGGCAGCGCGAAAGATTGAAGCACAGCCGGGAAAAAGGATTGAAGCCTCTATTGATATTCTTGCAGGGTGTCATTACAAAGTATATTGTGAGTGAGCTGGATGAAAACTACGAGTTTGCATTTACCGGAATAGAGGTGGAAGACGAGGAAGCACAGGTAAAACTGGATTCTGAAAAATTGAGTAGCGGAATGGTTGCCATGCAGGATATATTCAAGAAGTACAACGGACGTGACTTTGACCCCGAAAAGGACATCATTCTTAACCAGGTATACCAGGGGATGAAGCAGGCAGAAGAACAAAACAAGATGTTCGGAGCTTCACAGCCGGGACAACAGCCGGAAGGTGTGCCGGAAGACGAGGAAGACCCGTTCGCACAATACAAGTCGTTTAACGAAAATCCTATAATGAAACCAGCAGTTGACTATTATTTAAAAAATCTTTACAAATAAGAAATTATGGAAACTTTTGATAATTTAAAACTGGATAGATACGTAAACAAGGCTCTTTTGGAAAAGAGCCTGGGAAGACCAGAAATGTATGACGGGCTTTTGGAAATTGCGAAGGCACAACAAGGAGTGTATGTGAACAACGCGGTAAACCGGAAGCTTGGTATTGTTGGACAGCCATATAAGAAAAGAAAGGCTACAGAGGAAGAGAAAGCCGACTTAACCAAGACAACGGAAGACCTTTATAAGGAAGGCGGTGTTTGGAAGCGAGACAGACAGATTAAGGTTCATAATAAGGTGAAGTCCGAATATCGGAAGAAAATGCTATTTGAGACAAAACCGCGTGCTTACTTAATGCTTGGCGGTGGTGGTTCGGGCAAAGGGTATTATCTTAAGAAGATGAAGGAGAAAGACCCTTCTATAGACAAGTTGCCCGTTATTGACGTGGACGATATGCGCGATATGATACCGGACTATGAAAGAGTGAAGGGGATAGACCCGAAGAAGGCAGCTTCTTATGTGCATGAGGAAGTGTCGGATATAGGAAAGCAGATTGATAAAGAATATCTCCACAAAAAATCTTCTTTTGTGAAAGATGCTGTTTTTGGAAACCCGGCAAAACTTGAAAAACTTGTTGACGAATTGAAGGCACAAGGTTATGATGTTCATTTGGTAGGAGTGGCAACTGATTTTGATACGGCTTTGGATAGAATACAGAAACGTTTTGAGAGAACGAAACGGTATGTCCCTACAGAAATAGCGAGAAAAGGACATAAGGGCGCATCCGAATCTTTCAAGAAAGTTATAGAAACTCCGTTGAAAGATAAATTTAAGTCCGTTAAATTGTATGACGGGAATTCCGATAACGGAGTGATTTATGATAATAAAGTGTTAAATCAAAAAGAACTTGATAGATTTCTTAAAAAAATAGACTTATAAATTTGTTCAATTCTGAACAGTTTTGTATATTTGCGTAGAAACTTAAAGAAAGGAGTAAAAATTATGGCAAAGAAAAAGTACGGAATTGATATGACGGCTGATGAGTGGTTCGAGATTGAAGAACGCGGAATGGGTGAAGGTTGGACGATGGAAGAGATTGCAGCTATGGGACCAGAAGGAAGGGAAGAATACAGGAATGCACCTTCTAATCCATATTTCCCCAAACCCGATATGTCAATGTGGGACGAATCGTTATATGACGGTTACAAAATCAAAGGTAAGAAATGACAGCCGACGAATGGTTTGAGATTGAAGACAACGGTATAGGAGGAAAGTGGACGATGGAGGATGTCGCTAAATTGGGTCCAGAAGGAAGGGAATTTCATAGAAACGCCCCGTATAATCCTTACTTCCCTGCACCGGATATGTCTATCTTTGATGAAGACCTTTATGACGGTTATAAGATAAAGGAAAAGAAGAATGCCGGAAAAGAAAATTGATGGTATAAGAACCCCTTTGGTATCGCGTCTTATTGGAGTGAAAAGACACGTGAAAGACCCTATCAGATACCCGAAAATACAATGCGGTTATGAAGGTCTTGCACAGACCATGTTCGCCACACAGTCTGACGCGATGATAAAGGAGCTTGTAAAGGAAATGATTAAAACGGTTGAAAAATGATATTCTCACCGGAAGAGATACAAAAACTGTATGATATAATAGACTACCGTCTTGCAAGGATTGTAGCCGATGTAATGGGAGATGAACTATTGACACCGGAAGACAAGTCCTTGTTAAGGCGGTATGGCTATAAATGGAGAAGGGAGATAGAAAAGATACCTCCATATTTCCAGTCCTATCTGTTTGGAAGGCTGAGCGCACAATTGGAACCTTCCCAATTGGTTACACTCAATTTTGATGATTTTACCAAGTATATAGACCGTCATCAGTGGGCAGCACTTACACCGTTGGAACAGGAAGTGTATTATGCGGCAGCAACACGTACATACTCCTATATAAAGACGATGGGGGAACGGGCGAAAACGATAATGTCTAATGCCGTATCGGAAGAAGAGGTAAAAGTTCTTGTGGAACAGCAAAGACAATTGGAGTTTGGAACGATAAAGAAGGAAATGATAGAAGGCGCTCTGAAAAAGAAGTCCGTTCAGAACATTGTCAGCAATATAGGACATTCCCTGGAAGACTGGAACCGTGATTGGGGGCGTATAGTGGAAACTGAGATGCAGAACATTTATCAGACTGGAGTAGCCCAGCAGATAATGAAGGAACAGGGAGCGGACGCGCTTGTATATAAAGAGGTATTCAGTGGAGCGTGCCAGCACTGCATAAAGTTTTACACCACAGCAGGGATAGGAAGCAAACCGAGGATATTCAAACTTATAGACCTTATAAGCAATGGGGACAATATAGGGAGGAAAGTTAAAGATTGGAAACCAGTGTTAAATAGTGTTCACCCTTTTTGCCGCTGTGACCTTAAGGAGGTGCCTAAAGGTATGGTTTGGAATGACGAGACGCATTCGTTTGAGCCGCCTAAAGAACTATATAAGAGGCAGGTAGAGAGAAAGAGTAAAGTAAAGATATATGTCGGAGATAAAATGTTTGAGGTATGATATTCGGATATAAAGGAGATGTGGAAGTGTTGACCCTACGGAAGACGAGGGTAACCAAGGAACGTGTCAAGGAAAGAGAAGGTGAAGAGGTAGACGTGTATAACTGGGAGGTTGTCCCGGTACGTTTAGACCAGATAAAGGAAGACGAGTATGTATTACTCTATTGTATGATGAACGATACAAACCTATTCAAGAAGGGAGTGGAGTTCACCGATTTCAAAGGGGAGATGGAAAACGTTGTATTGGAAAAGGGGATAGTAATTTCCGTATGTGAAGACGCAAAACATCTCGCGTTTACAATGCCGCATCAAGTGACGATACCGCTTGTTGATGAAAAGACATTCGATGAATGGACTGATGAAGACTGTTTCGGAGTAACCAGGGGGATAGTCGAAGAAGTCCCGATAAAGAGATAGAACAG
>ERZ791618.462-NODE-462-length-20014-cov-2.687660_pt1 | contig 20014 bp, 16 predicted proteins | sample MGYA00510059_ERZ791618 | MGnify/ENA primary metagenome ERZ791618 (study PRJEB30046, sample SAMN00715159) | human gut metagenome | study: EMG produced TPA metagenomics assembly of the A metagenome-wide association study of gut microbiota in type 2...
CAAAACTATTATCCTACATGGCTTTTTATCCGGAAATCATCACAATATGTATATTGAGTAAACAATTCACACATATAGCTATTATTTAGTACATTACATAATAATAAGCAATCTAATTACTCGTCTATATTGTTTCTTTTTCATACATTAATATTATATATTTGTTGCTTATTTGTTACTATTTATACTGTATTATTAATAAAGGAATTCTTGTTTATTTTTCTAATATTCAATAATTTAAATATAAAAAGAGGCAACTGAACGGAATAAACTCCAAATACTAAATCAATTGGAACTCTTTTTTGTTACCTATTTGTTACTATTAGAATAAAAATGTAACTTTTTTTACTAGAAATATTCTAAGATAATATGAAAGAAGATCTAAAAATAAAAGAGCCAATTAAAATAAGGGTAAAACACTTGACTAACGGGAGTAAGTCAATATACCTCGATATATATATGGAAGGAAGGCGGAAATATGAATTTCTGAAATTATATATCATACCGGAGAATAGTAAGTCGGACAGGGTTCGCAATAATGAGACATTAAAGTTAGCAAACGCCATTAAAGCCCAACGTATTATTGAATTGCAAAATCAAAGTCACGGCTTTAAATTCAATAAGGCCTCTAATATAAAATTAATCGATTATATACAGGCGATAGCAGGAAAGAAATCTGAGGGTAAAGTACGTCGGACTACTTTGCATGCTGTCATCTGTCACCTTAAACGTTATGATCCCAATGATATCCAACTTAACCGAATCAATAAAGAATATATCTTGGGATTTTTGAATTATCTCAAAATAGCCAAACAAGCTCACAGCAAAAAAGAGAAATCACTCCATGCCAATACTCAAGTATATTATTATAAAATGCTACGGTATTGCATAAACTATGCAGTGGCCGAAGAATTACTGTCAGCCAATCCTATGGACAAAATCCAGAATGAAGAAAAACCTCATAGAAACCATACAGAAAGAGAATACCTCACCATGGATGAATTGAAGAAATTGGCACAAACTCCTTTCTATAATGAATTAGTAAGGAAAGCTTTTCTCTTCAGTTGTTTTTGCGGTCTGAGACATTCCGACATCATAGCACTCACATGGCGAGATATAGAAGCAGATGAAAACGGGAACTCATGGTTACACATTATCCAGAAAAAGACCAAAGAAGCCATTTCGTTACCTCTAAGTAAGGAGGCGGTAAAACACTTACCCAGACAGGAAGACGCCAAGGAGAATGACAAAATCTTTAAGAAATTGATAACTTTGGGAAGAACCAATGAGATTTTACACAGATGGGCAGAACAAGCAGGCATCAAAAAGCATATCACATTTCATACCGCCCGCCATACACATGCAACCATGTTATTAACGTTGGGAGTTGACTTATATACTGTTTCTAAACTGCTGGGACATACCAATATACAAACCACACAGGTTTATGCTAAATTAGTGGATGAAAGTAAGAAAAAAGCAATCGACCTCATACCTAACATAACGTAACACATCATCCCAAAAAGCGACCATTTTGTTTAGATACCAACTAATTCACCTACACACAAATCCTTGAAGTATTAACTAAAAAATGAAAACCACAACTACAAACAGCATAAACATGCGCATATTCCCTATCTTTTTCACTAAAAACGCATATAAAAAGCATTTCTTTGTAAACAAAGAGTTAACTCCCTGCCGATTAAAAGTTAATTTCTTGCTAACAAAGAGTTAACTTCTTGTCGACAAGAAGTTAATCCCACCTAAAATGAAAGCTATTTTATGCTATGAGGAATGATTTAAACATGTTATTTAATAATATTTACTTCTTTCTCATCATAAAACAACCCACTTTAGAAAGTATCATTTTATCCATAAAAACACAATAGCAAAAGCAAAAAGAAACGTCTGACAACAAACACCTATCAGATACAACATAATAAAGAAATAATTCAATCCTTTAAAGCCGCATATATTCCATGAGAATTCATTTTTCTCTATCATCCCCCGATTATTTGCAAACACGCCAAGGATATTGTTGTAGAAAATACAAAACGACAATTTGACATTATAACCCCACTAAACTTATTTCAGGCAAATAATAATTCGTTTTCTACAAAATACGTATATAACTAGAATTACTTTTATGGTTATATTTCTCGCTTAAATATCGTATTTACTAGTCATTTAGTAACCTCTTACTCATGCATCATAAGCTCACTGATAAGGAACACAACCTTCAAGAAAAGATTTATGCAGAAAATGCTACATTATTTTATTTTTTCATGTAAAATTCTTTGGTATTATTAAAATTGTGTCTATTTTTGCACCATATTTTGCGTCGTGAAAGATGCAAAAAATGAATAATAAAGATGAGGTATAGAAACTCTAACATGAGAAAGTGTCTAACTACTAAAACAATAGCACAATGTGCGGCGTTCTTTTTATTCTGTTTGCTTCCGTTAAAAGGGTTTTGCCAAACAGGAGAAAGTACGGTCAATACTTTAGTAGAGATGGGATTTGAGAATGTTGGGTGGACGGAAGACGGCAAGGAACGTGTATACGTACTGCAAAATTCTGCATATCGTCTAAACGGAGTAGGCATTGGCAAAGCTGTAGATGTCATTCAAAAGATGGGTTTACCGGATAAAAAGCCATGTAGGATAATAGTTTTGGACAATAATGTACCTCAAATTTCTCTTTACTATGAACCGGTAATCGGTGATAGTGTTCCTGAAGCAAGTCGCAGGGATTGGGACGTTAGTTACGATCTGGGTGATAGCTGGAAGCAAATCAAGAAGGAAAAGAGAAAAAATAGTTCTTTGTTTAAGGTGGACATTGTAGTATACCCAGAACTGAAACTAAGAAATTTAGTCATAACGCAGATATATCAAGTACTTTTTAACTTGAATCCTGCGATCGAAGTTTCATTATGGAAAGGTATGAAGTTTATCGGACAAGTTATTATACCTGTGTACAACGAATATGGAAGTTCCTACGAACAAGTGCGTCAGGGCTACATAGCCTTATCGCAATCAGTCAGGCTTCCCTATAATATCTTTCTGACAGCAACAATTGGAACATTCAATAATTACCGTTGGGGAGGAACTTTGGATGCAAAGTATATCTTTAAAGATGAACGGTTTTCTGTAGATGGACGTATTGGTTATACCGGACGCTCGCGCTTTGAAGACTGGCGTTGGAAAGTAAGCCCCTTGAAACGCTTTACGTGGAATATAGGGGGTAGCTTTTATTGGCCAGAGTATAATACATCGTTCTCTTTGAAAGTTGAGCAATACCTGCTAAGTGAAAAAGGTATTCGTTTTGATATGGTACGTAACTTTAGATATGTTTCTATTGGTTTTTACGGCATGAAAGTACAAAACGCAGGAAATAAAGGATATAATGGTGGCTTCCGCTTTCAGATAGCATTGCCACCATATAAATATAAAAGAAGAGGGTATATACCCAGGGTAATGCCTTCTGAATATTTTGGAATGTCGTATAATGCGGGTAATGAACAATATTATGGACGTTCATTCAATCCGCGTGTAGACGACAATATGGCAACAGAAAATAGTTTTAACCCATATTTTATTAAATCAGAATTATTAAATTTTTAATTTTTTATTGAGATGAAAATGAAAAGTAAATTTTTTGGTTTTACCGCTAAGTTAGCGATGGCCATTTTAGCAGTCGGTACTATGTTTACAAGCTGCTATGATTCAGAAAACGGTGATGTTTCAAAACCGTATAAAGCACCGGACGCTGTTTACACATTCGTTGTTACGGTTAGTAATGGTATCACAGGTAAGCCTGTAGAAGGTGCAACAGTTACTGCTGGCTCTACTGCATGTGCAGGAGTAGGTAACGGTGTTTATCAGGCAGTTGTTACTAACGACCAGACTGGAACTAAGATGCCGTCTACAGTGACAGTATCAGTTGCAGCAGGTAGCGATTATGAAGCAGCAACAGCAACAGTGAACGTAGCTACTATCGAAAATGGTCAAGCTATTACTTGCTACGCTAACATTATCGTAAATCCGACCAAATATGAACCGGAAGGCTTGAAGGTAGAAACTTCTTCTAACCTAGCTTCTGAAACTGGTTCTTTCACTGGTGATAAGACTCTTGAAGGCGACAATGTTGAGTATGTAGAAAACATGGATATCATCAACTCATCTGATGATCCGATGCAAGTTACTAAAAACATCAAAGTTTTCATTGGCGCTAAATATGTACAAGAACCTGCTCAGACGAAAGCTATCGATGTTATTGCTGAACTGAAGAAGTATATTGAAAGCGTAGAAGGTACAGTAGGAACTGACTTCTCAACAGAGGTAAGACCTTACTCTTTCTTGCTGCCTGCTAAATCTGCTTTGCAGAAGATTTCAGTTCAATATATGTATGATGATAAGACATTCAACTTTACATATAATGGCGTTTCATATGTTGCTAAGACAAGACGTGTCGTTAGCGTAATCTTCAGCAATACTCCGGTATTGACAGAGATGTATCACGGTCACGGACATGGTCATGGTCATGGTGGTGATTTGAATGCCGGTGGTGGTATCTTTGAATAATAATTCATAGTCAAAAAGATAGCGCAATAAAAAAATGAAAAGAAAGCAATGATGAGGTATATATTAGGAAAAGTAATCCTTATTGGTTTATTGCTGTGTTGTCCTCTCTTGCTTTCGGCTCAATTGACGTATGGTACCACCGGTTTGTTGCATGCACCTTCGGCAGAAATGCAACGGGATAAGACGGTAATGATTGGTGGTAACTTTTTGAATAAGGAGATAACTCCTCCTACATGGTACTATCATACGTACAATTATTTCTTGAATGTAACTATATTCCCCTGGCTGGAGGTGGCATATACATGCACCCTCTTTAAAGCGGAAGCTTTAGGCTTAAAGCCTTATGGTTACTCTGGATTTACAAATCAGGACAGATATTTTTCTGTTCGACTGCGAGCTTTGAAAGAAGGACAATTCTGGAAGTATATGCCGGCGGTGGTAGTAGGAACTTCGGATCCTTATACTGAATCCGGTGATGGACAGATATCGTCTGTTGATGGCAACGGTTATTTTTGTCGCTTCTATATTGCAGCGACCAAACATATTCCCGTAGGAACTGAAGAGATAGGGGTACATCTCTCTTATCTTTTTAACCATCGCAACGACTACCCTTTAAACGGGCCGGCTGTAGGCGTCACCTACAACCCCTCTTTTCATCCGCAGTTGAGAGTAATCGCAGAGTATGATTCGAAAGATTTTGCGTTGGGTGCCACCTATTTGCTTTTCAACCATTTGCATGCGCAGGTAGAATTGCAAAAAATGAAATACTTTACCGGCGGACTTACTTACAAGATTTATCTGAAGTAAGCGAGTGGTCGGAGCAAATAATTAAAAGAGTTGAATTACAAAAAATTTAAAAACAATGAAAAGTAAATTAGTAATATTATCTTTGATGTTGGCTGGTGCTACTGTTGCAACAGCTCAAACAAAAGAGAAATTCGTCAGCGAAAAGGCCGGAGATAATATCTTCGTGAGCGTGACTGGTGGAGTTTCTTTGGTAAATTCGGGTAAGAGTGAAGGTAAATTTGGAGACCCGGCTCCCCATATTACCGTGTCTCTTGGTAAGTGGTTTACTCCGGTTTGGGGTGTGCGCGCTCAGGGTGGCTTGTGGAAAGCTAACTTCAACACACAATGGTCTGAAGGTACTTATGCTGCTGACGGTAGCATGGTAGGTTCAAAGGTAAACAATGACAAGAACGTAGGACAGATTCGTCTGGACGGTTTGTTCAACCTTTCAAATGCAATCGGTGGATACAATCCTAACCGTATATTTACCTTGTCTGTATTCGCTGGTCCCGGTCTGACTATCGCTAAGGGTGCAAGCTCTTTCGAAATCGCAGAGAACCAGGCAGGTACAGCTTGGCACAAAGTTCGCCCCGCAGGTGCTGATGACAAGACAGGTGCTTACATCAACGGTTCTGCAGGTTTGCTGGGTAAATTCAATGTAAACAACTACCTTGATATTGATATCGAAGCTCGTGGTGAATTAGCTTCTTCTTATCTGGGCTATTTGTCATCTTCAAGAACTGTTGGTGGCATTTATGTTGGTGCAGGTCTTACTTATACTTTCGGTGGCAAGAAGTTTATCTCTTGTGGCGCAAAGGTTGACCAGGATGCTATCAACGCAGAAATCAACAGATACAGAAGCGAACTGGCTCAGGCTCAGGCTGACCTGGCTAATGCAAAGAATGCTTTGGCTAACGTTAAACCTGTAACTAAGGAAGTTGTGAAGGAAGTTGAAGTTGCTGGTCCGCGTGCTGTCTTCTTCAAGATCGGTAGTGCTCGTATCGATGATTACGGTTTGGTTAACATCGAGTTGGCTGCTAAGATCCTGAAGGCTAACCCGGATAAGAAGTACAAGGTTGCAGGTTATGCTGACAAGGCTACAGGTAGCGCTTCTTGGAACCAGAAGCTGTCTGAAAAACGTGCTCAGGCTGTTTATGACGCATTGATTAAAGAAGGCGTTAACAAAGATCAGCTCGAACTCGTAGGATTCGGTGGTACAGCTAACATGTTCGGTAAGAACTATCTGAACCGTGTAGTGATTCTGGAATAAGATATAGGGTACCAAATTTTATTTGGGAAGAGTTGTGTCAGATTTGGCACAACTCTTTTTTTGTCTTATCAATACTATGAAATACCAGAATCATCCTTCTAATAGTCTCCCGAAACATTGATATGGAAAGCTTTTCCATAAATATATCCTCCTTATACCCTATTGCCAAGTAAATAGTTATCAGACTAAAACTTACGTATTATATCCCCCCTTTAAACAAAAAAGAGTTGTGCCCTTCCGAACACAACTCTATTATTTTATCTCAAATAAAGATCAATATACCAGCTTTACATTATCAATCCAAAGTGAATTACCAGGAGAACCAATATAAGCACCTCCATGACTGGAAGTAAATTGCAACAGTAAATGAGTTGGAACATCTTCTTCCGTTCCCCATGCCACTTCTTTAACGGGAACACTCTCTCCCTTACTGTTGATAGCATAACGCTCTTCTACTTGCAAACGCATCATATGAGGTTTATAGGCAGGATCACCTGTTATATCTCCGTACATGATTGAATAAGTAACATTGTTACGCCAGTCATCAGTTGTATTATAATAACGTACCACCATTGTACCTATGCGCTTCGCAAAAATATTTCCATCCTTGTCTTCCCAACGTTTCTGCAGGAATAAATTCACTTCCGGAAAATCTTTACCGTCTACATCCGTAATACGACTGAAACCTGTAGCGCGGATACGCTTCTCTCTATCAGACATCTTAACTTTATAGTCAAACTGAACAGCGATCGGTTTCTTCGTGAAAGGAATACCGGAATTCAACATCTTCTGCGGATTCTTCGTTCCCTTAATCGGCTCATGTACTTCACCCAAAAACATAGAACCTGCAGCCAGCACCGTAATATCTACGATTCCTAATACCTTTACACTCTCCATACGGGTATCCATACGTGCGCAGTAACCTTCATCACGTTTTTCAGGAAACACGGAGGTGTTTGTTTTAGTAATACCAGCCACACGTGCCATCACATTGGAAGTCGCCCACGGTGATCCACCCATATTCTTATAAGCCTTATTCTCACGAATAGTTGCAGTCGGCCCGATAGCATACACATTCTTCAATGCGCCACCGATAATGCCCGACTCTTTAATCTGGCGGTCTACCCACTGGTCCATATTGCCGAATGGAATCATCTCCACAGTATGCTGTTGTTGCTGTGCAGATGCCATCCCACAATATAAAAAAGCGGATAGCATACCATACATACGAATTTTCTTCTGCATCATCTCATTAGCCTTTCAATTAAAGTTCATAGTTCCACTGATCCAGTGCAAAATTCCAGTTATCCTGTACCAATTGCACAGTACGATCATCATATTTATATTTATTCTTCTTATATCCTTTCTTTCCACCTACATACTTCTCGATGTCACCGCGTGCCTCTGCAAATCCGGGAATAGACAAATCATGATAAATCTTTTCGGTCATTCCCATAGCATCGGCCTCAAAATCTTCGAATTTAACTTCAATCAGATTCCCGGCAGGGATGCACGATTTATCCGCCTCATATTTATGGTATAACTTAGCATAAATAGAAAGGATATTATTTTCCAGTTCCTCGTTACTGATGTCTTGCAACTTTAATGGCTGAATCGTATTCGTGAAGAAACTACGGGTACTCTCAAATACCGTATAAGGATTACGCACCAGATAAACAAACTTCGCATTGGGGAACATCTTAACAAGTTCCTTCACACGCCCCGTATGCGGCGGGTTCTTACTCAGGAACTGCGTTCCACGTGTATTCCACAATGATATCTTAATCAACTTGACAAATACCTCTTCAAACACTTTCAGTTCTTTCTCCGTGATATCATTAAACAACAGATATTTATCTGCATATTCCTGCTGATATTTAGGAAGGAACCAGAAATTATAATAAGTATAAGGCATCATATTGGCCAGTGCAAACTCTTCCTCCTGCGGCAGGTCTACAGCAAGTTCCATATTATCCGTAGGACGCTTATCGGGCATCAGCCAACTCATATTCTTCTTAAAGAAAGGCTGCCCCCACATCATCAAATGCGGAAATACGGTCTGATAAGTAGTATTATAACCAAAATGTTTATCGCATGAAAAGACATTATGCACAAAGGTTGTTCCACTACGCCAATGGCCAAGGATGAATACCGGATCATGTTCCAAAGGTTGAGATGCCAGTCGCTTCTCATAACGTCCATTTTGTAAAGGAGCCAGAGTAGAAAGCAAGCGGCACACGGCTTTAGTCAAGCGGTACTTGCCTTTGTATGCTGCATCTATCTCACGTCCTTTCGTAATAGCATTAAATGTCTTCCAATCGGCTCCAACCAATGTATTTATAGGAAGTTTATTAAATTCGAGTAAACCCATATCATTTACAATTTTACAATTTACAATACAAATGGTAAATTATTTAATGATTTTCACTTCAATACCCTGACGCTCCAAGTCTTTCACCGCTTTCTCTATGATTTCATAGTGTTCGGGGGCAATGCCAAGCTTCGGTAAATTCAAGACAGGAAGATCTTCCGAAATATGCATGTCTTTATCCTCTACCCTATCGATAATCATACCGACAGCACTGGTATTGTTAGTTATCGGATCAATCAGAATGAAGGCTCCTGTTGCTTTATTCTTTTGATAAGGGTCAAAGAATAATTCTTTTGCCGTAGTCAGCACAACACGTGCTATCTGATTCAACTGCATGGGCAAGCTATCAGTAGTTAATTGTCCGTTCTCAACCGACAATTGTTCCATCGTATTGACATCTACCTTATACTTGATACTACTGATACGTGAACGGCTCAGATTAGTGGTTTGTTTAATAAAAAATGATTTATTAAGATCCATCGGTTCTTCATCCATCCACACCAGCATAGCCTCGAAATTACGATCGACAACCGGCAAGTTATCAGGATGTACCAGCATTTCTCCTCTTGATACGTCTATCTCATCTTCCAGCGTCAAAGTCACAGACTGAGGCGGAAAAGCATAATCCAGTTCACCATCATAAGTAACAATGCTCTTAATACGTGATTTCTTACCGGAAGGCAATGCAACTACTTCATCACCTTTACGCACAATTCCTGAAGCTACTTTACCACAGAAGCCACGAAAATCAAGGTTAGGCCGCAACACATATTGTACCGGGAAACGGAAGTCTGACAAATTATGATCATTATCAATATGGACTGTCTCAAGGAAATCGAGCAAGGATATACCGGCATACCACGGAGTACGCTCAGACTTAACGACTACATTATCACCATCCAAGGCTGATAGCGGAATACAAGTTACATCCGGAATGTTCAACGGAGCAATAAATTCCTTATATTCCTTAACTATTTCATTGAAGCGGTCCTCTGAAAAATCTACCAGGTCCATCTTGTTGACAGCAAGCACCACATGCTTGATACCTAACAAAGAAACCAGGAAAGAGTGACGGCGCGTTTGTGTAATCACCCCTGTACGGGCATCTACCAAAATAATAGCCAGATTAGCCGTGGAACCACCCGTAATCATATTACGTGTATACTGTTCATGTCCCGGAGTATCGGCAATGATAAATTTACGATTGTTGGTGGAGAAATAACGATAAGCCACATCAATCGTAATACCCTGTTCGCGTTCTGCTTTCAGGCCATCCAGCAACAGCGCATAGTCAATATGATCGCCGGCATTTCCCATTCGTTTGCTATCGCGTTCCAATGCATCCAACTGGTCCTCGTACAATTTCTTACTATCAAACAACAAACGTCCGATCAGCGTTGATTTTCCATCATCTACCGAACCGGCAGTCAGAAAACGGAGCAAGTCTTTCTGTTCATCTTTATCCAGAAACTCCTTGATATTTAGTTTAGAGTTATTCTCCATCACTTTCTATTTTTTAATTATCACCTTTATCTTCGTAAACCTAAGCATTAAAGTTCTAAAGGTCAGGTTTAAGATTCCAATCCTCAGGTTTTAATTTTTAATTCTTAATTTTTAATTCCTAAAAGTATCCCTCGCGTTTTTTCTGCTCCATGCTGGCCTCCTGATCGAAGTCGATTACACGGGTAGTACGTTCGCTCTTGGTAGTGGTCATCATCTCTTCTACAATTGTTTCAATTGTATCGGCATTGCTTTCCACTGCACCAGTCAGAGGCCAACAGCCTAATGTACGGAAACGTACCATCTTCATTTCTATCTGATCCTGATACTTTTCAGGCAAACGATCATCATCCGCCATAATCAGATTACCATCAATCGTAACACAAGGACGTTCCTTCGCATAATACAACGGAACAATAGGAATATTTTCCAAACGGATATATTGCCAGATGTCCAGCTCAGTCCAATTGCTCAAAGGGAACACACGAATACTTTCTCCCTTATGTACCCGGGCGTTATAAATATCCCACAATTCAGGACGTTGATTTTTGGGATCCCACTGGTGGAACTTATCACGGAAAGAGAAGATACGTTCCTTTGCACGTGACTTCTCTTCATCACGGCGTGCACCGCCAAAAGCTGCATCAAACTTATACTTATCCAAAGCACTCAGCAGAGCTTTTGTCTTCATCAGGTCCGTATGTACTTTACTGCCATGCGTAAATGGTCCTACTCCTGCATGGAAAGCTTCCATATTGCTCTCTACAATCAGATTCCACCCATACTTCTTAGCATATTCGTCGCGGAACTGAATCATTTCTTTAAATTTCCATTTTGAATCGATATGCATCAACGGGAAAGGGACTTTGCCAGGATAAAAGGCCTTTTCAGCAAGGCGAACCATCACCGAAGAGTCTTTTCCGATACTATAAAGCATCACTGGGTTTTCAAATTCCGCAGCCACTTCACGGATAATATGAATAGACTCTGCTTCGAGCTCTTTCAGATGGCTTAATTTATATTCTTCCATTTTTATATAATCACTTTTTAATCTGTATCTTTGATAAAACAAGGTCAAGCAACTTGTTGACTGACTCTTCCAGACTGAGCACTGAAGTGTCTAAAGTCAAAGCCGGATGGGCAGGAGCCTCAAACGGAGCAGAAATACCGGTAAAATTCTGAATCTCTCCCCGGCGTGCCTTGGCATACAAGCCTTTCACGTCCCTGCGCTCACACTCGGCAAGAGGAGTACTAACGTAGACTTCAAGAAAATCTTCCTGACCAATGATATTGGCAGCCATTTCGCGGATATCATTGTTGGGACTTATAAATGCAGCAATAGTAATAATGCCTGTATCAATAAAAAGTTTAGAGACTTCCGCTATACGACGGATATTTTCCACACGGTCGGCTTCGGTAAAGCCCAAATTATTATTAATGCCGCTACGGATATTATCTCCGTCCAGAATACGGCACAGCAAACCGCGTTTGTGCAATTCACGTTCCAAAGCAATAGCTATTGTACTCTTACCGGAACCGCTCAATCCGGTAAACCATATCATCATACTATGTTGTCCAAGGAGCTCTTCTTTATCTTGTCTCGACAACATCCGATCAAAAATCGGATATATATTATTATCTGTCATAATCTAAATTAAAAGGGCCAAATTAATGGTATCAGGAATATGGATATCAAGAATGCTATAATATTCAACGGCAAACCAATGCGAACGAAATCGGTAAACTTATAGTTTCCTATACCTTGCACGATCAGATTTGTCTGGTATCCGATCGGTGTGGAGAAACTGGCAGATGCAGCCATACAGATTACCACAAAGAAAGGCATAGGACTAACGCCCATCTGCGAAGAAATGGAAAGTGCCAACGGGAAAGCCAATGCTGCAGCAGCATTATTTGTGATTAACTCAGTAAATAAGTTCGTGATAATAAACACGGCAGCCAATAACACCTGCGGTCCGTAATGTTCAGTCAGACCGATGATATAACTTGCCACCACATCTGCCACACCAGAATTTACCATCGCCTTACTAATGGCAAAAGCACAGGCAATGGTTATCAGAATATCCCAAGAAATGTATTTGGTATATTTACGCGCCGGGAAGATTTTTGTCCATGCCATAATAATAGTAGTCACGGAAACAAAGAAAAACATATCCAGCTTAATATCCGGGAATGCTTCTTTCACAACCGGTAACTCCCCTACTGTAGCTCCGGCAATCATTAATATCAGCAAGATAAGAGCAAACCAACGTTTTCCTTTTCCGGGAACCGGCTCGTTGTCTTTACCATTAGCCAACAGAACGAACACTGAGGATTCTCCCCAAGTCTGAACGAAAGAATCATCTGCCATCACCACCAGCGTATCGCCATCGCGCAGGACTTCATTATCCAGATTCTCCGTAATGCTCTGTCCGCTTCGCTTGATTTCCTTAACAGCAGCACCATAGTGACGTTTAAAATTAAACTCACCCAGTTTCTTGTTGATACCCGGAAAACGGGGACCAAGCACTGCTTCAACCCGATGCAAACTACTATCCTCCTCCTGGTCGTCATCCAGTTTCACCGCATCCGTACGAACATCAGGCAAAAGTTTGGAAGAGAACAGAAACAAATAAATAATACCTGCAATAGCTATGAAAACACCGACTTTACCTAACTCAAACATGGTGAATCCTTCATAGCCAGCCTCCAGTATCATACCATGTACCACCAAATTGGTAGAAGTACCAATCAGGGTACAGATACCCCCCAGAATGGTCACATACGAAAGAGGTATCAAAAACTTGGTAGCAGGTAGTTTTACCGATTCTGCCCAACGCTTGATAATCGGGGCAAATATGACAACAACAGGAGTATTATTAAGAAAAGCGGAAATAAAAGAAATTGTGGGAAGCATGCGTAGCTGGGCCTTAAATACGGTAGTTTTTCCCTGAGGAAGTAGCTTCTTGATTACTTGTCCCAATGCTCCCGACTGACGAATACCTTCGCTAACCAAAAACAACATGGCTACGGTAATCATTCCTTTATTGCTGAACCCCTCCAACATTTCTTTAGGACTCAGAATACCTGCACATAAGAACAAGACTACAACGGAAAACAATACCATTCCTGGACGCATTTTGTCCAACACTAATGCAACAACCATGCCCAAAAGTGACAAAAGCACGAATATTATCTCAAATGTCATAGATTCATTGTATCTCGTTAGTACTTCATTCGTTTAGGCTCAACCACAAACCATGGGTTCAGCAAATCCTCTTTATTGTAACAAAGCGGTTCTTCTTTTCCCGCCTGATAAATTTCCATTCCTGCCGCACGTGCAATAGCATGTCCGGCAGCAGTATCCCATTCCATGGTGGGTGCAAAACGGGGATATACATTCGCTTTTCCTTCGGCTACGAGGCAGATTTTGATAGAACTGCCACTTGAAACCAGCTCCACCTCAGCATGCTGACGTTTCATCTCTTCAATGTAAGATTCTGTTTCAGGCGTCAGATGTGAACGGGAAGCAACGATTACAAATTTATCTCTTGCAGACTCAACAGGCAAACGGGTGGCAGATGCCATTAATTCCTCCAATGAAACATCTCCGCGTGAAGTAATGCCGGATAACTTATACGCACCGATATGTTCTTCTGCAAAATAGAGTTCCTGCTTCACCGGAAGATAAATCACCCCCATTACCGGCACTGAATGGCTCACCCATGCTATATTTACAGTAAACTCACCATTCCGTTTTATGAACTCTTTTGTTCCGTCCAACGGGTCTACAATCCATAAAGAATCCCATCCACAGCGCTCAGTATAGGGCAGATGCTTTCCTTCTTCACTCAAAACAGGAAAAGGGGTAGCATTCAAATATCCGGTAATGGTTTCATGAGCTTTACGGTCGGCAATGGTCAAAGGAGAGTTATCCGCTTTTTTTTCAATTTCAAAATCTGATGCCGGGTCATTATAGATAGAGAGAATGTCCGCACCGGCGTGCAGAGCTGCATCTATCGCGTTCAATATATATCGTTGTTCCATATATGGTATCTATACTTATATAGTGTGCAAAATTAAAAACTTTTTCATCCTCAAAAGTTTCCACCCTCAGTTTTATAACTTCTTTTAAACTACATGATATATTTATAAGCACTTTTCACAATCGATAAAACAAAAAAGGTACTTCAACTTAATATTGAAGTACCTTATCCCAAAAACAGTTTCTTTTCCGGCTATTTTTCCAGAAAACAACTAAACTTTTACCTATGCCTATTTTACATATATTACAAAGCCACTATTGTCTTCATTTTTCAGCGCCAAATAAGCATTTCGCAAACCATTGATTATCAGACGCATTATAATAGCAGTAATTCAGTATACGACTGAATAGGGTTCAGTATACGACTGAAATAGGTTCAGTATACGATTGAAACAGGTTAAATATACGACTGAACTCACAAGCATTGCCTTTTGTTGATATTTACTACTTACAAATATAAATCACCTATCCACTCAATAATCATAACGAAGTGATTTATCAACGTCTGCTTTTGCCCTTATCGGCACAAAGGTGAATCCCCATTCATAATTTTGATTGGCAGGTATTGTATAGCCCGGTTGCACTTTTGCTCCCCAACTATCATAACCAGCCACTCCTTGCTGTTTCATGTCAACACAAACCTCTACAAAATCCCGGGGAATAATGTCATTCACATGAGTCATCTTCCGCATCGCATTTTTAGCCTCATCCAGATCATGGTTTTCGATTTCTTCCGGAGAACGGTTCCGCCATTGATATGGACGGGATGAATCTTCCGCATCAAAATCTTCAATTGTATTTCTCAATGCATTAAAACCAATAGTGTTCTCTGCTTGTACCAACAAACCACGTCCGCTCTTATCTGACAAGACAACCCAACGCGTATCTGTACGATGTCCGTTTTCTTGCGGACGAACATAATCCACATACATTGAGTCGGCAATAGTCTTATAGCGCCCTACCATGCTTCCGGCATTACGGTCTATATAGTTTTCTTCCGGACCACGACCGAAATACTCTACTATATTCATATCCTGCGGTATATGAAAACGTATCCCGATACGAGGTACTTCAAGATTATCTTTCTTTTCTTTCTTTTTACCGGGAGTATAAGTAGCAAGATGAGTATCCTCCGGCACATCAGTCTTCACAGCCTCCTGGTCAGTAGCAGTAAACTTCACGGCCACATTCACCACTCCATCCGGATATATTTTATAATCGACACAATACTGATTTCCGGCAGGTAAATCATATACCACATTCAGTAGTGCATTCTTTCCCTCCATTCTCACAGCAGCATTGCTCACTTTAAAGTTATGGCTTGAAGCTTTCCAGATTTGAAGACGCTTCGGGTTACTGTTCCCGTAATCATTATCATTGGGCGCACGCCAGAAATTAGGTTGCACACCTGTTTCTTTATCAAAATATTCAAACCCATTCACTTTATAGGAAGTAACCATACCGGAAGTACGGTCAAACGCAAAATACACTTTAGGAGAAGAAACGACTAAAGTACTCCCCTCTTCTTTACAACCCAGGTCCGGTCCTGCTGCTTTATATGCAATCTTATTTGCTTCTACCGGCAATCTGAACTGTTCATAAGCAATTTCGTATCCTACCGGTATCAATGGCTCAGGCTGAGTGGTAACCACACTAAAATGTATATAGTATTCAACTCCCGCTTTTCCGCTCACATTCTTCACCGGAATTGAGAATTCTTTTTCCGCCTGAGGTGCTACATCCAAAGTCAAACTTCCTTTTTTAACAGAGATGCCATTGGCACGCAGCTCATAACGAATGGCATATTTTTTCAAATTAGTGAAATAGAAACGGTTTATAGCCCGATACTTACCGGCAGCTACATCAACAGCATCAAATGCTACATTTTGATGTACATACTTCACTTCTGCCATAGCAGGATGCGGCTTACGGTCAGGCCCCACCAGTCCATTACAGCAGAAATTACCATCGCTTGGCATATTTACTCCATAGTCTCCTCCGTATGTCCAGTATTTACGACCGTTCTCATCGGTTTCCAATATTCCCTGATCCACCCAGTCCAGATATATCCACCCTGAAGATTTGGGTATTTATAGATTTCTTTCCATTGATCCCACAGATTACCATTTGAATTACCCATAGCATGAGAATATTCCGATGGAACCACAGGGCGGTCAGAACCAGTTTCTCCAATATATCGCAGCCATTCTGCACTGGGGTATTGCGGTACGTACATATCCGAATTCCATTCCCACTGTGCACGCTCATAGTTTACGGGACGGTTCATTAGTTCTTTATCCTGATCCTTCAGCCAAAGATAAGTCTGATAGAAGTTGTAGCCATTACCGGCTTCATTACCCAAAGACCAGAATGTTACAGAAGGATAATTCTTATTACGTTCATACATGTTCATTGTACGATACATGTGTGGCTTCAACCATTCCCGATTATTACCCAGTGTTCCGCCTTTACGCAAGTCATAATACATTCCGTGCGATTCTATATTGGCTTCATCGTAAACGTACAATCCATATTCATCACATAATTCATAGAAGCGGCGGTCTTGCGGATAATGGCAAAGACGAACCGTATTCAAATTATGCCGTTTCATCAACTCAAAGTCCTTACGCATCAGTTCTTCCGTTACATAATGCCCGGTGTGTTCATTATGCTCATGGATATTGACACCTTTCAGTTTAAGGGGCTGTCCGTTAATCATTAACACCACATACGGTTTCCCATTCTTAGCTATCTGGTCAATCTGTTTGATCTCGATACGGCGAAAACCGACATTGAAAGGAACGATTTCCGTCATTTATCTTCTTCTTTCAATGATATCAGCATTTTATAGAGATTAGGGCTCTCGGACGTCCAAGTCTTTACCTCAGGTAAATTTGCACCAAATGTCACAGTCTGAATATCTTCGCCTTTCACGATACAACTCTCCGTAGCATTAGCAACCACTTTTCCGGAAGCTTTATCTATCAACTCATACAACACTTGCAAGTTTTTATCTGTAGCCGCATTATTACGTATATCGACAGCCAATTTGAAAATACCGTTCGTGTAACTATCATCCAATGTAGAAACTACCCGGAAATCTTTCACTGCAGTTTTAGGTTGAGAGTAAAGAAATACATCACGTTCTATACCACTCAGACGCCAGAAATCCTGACACTCCAGATATGACCCCGTACTCCAGCGAAAGATTTTCAGAACCAATGTATTTTTACCGTTCTTTATATATTTGTTTATCAAGAACTCTGCAGGATTCTTGGAATCTTCATTATACCCAACTTCCTGTCCATTCAGATAGACATAAACACCGGACTTAGCACCCGCAATATGCAAATAAATATCACGTGACATCCAATCTTGCGGTACAGTAATTTCCCGTCGGTAAATGCCTACCGGTATATCTTCCGGCAATTGCGGAGGCTGTGGATTCAACGCCTTGAATTCATACCCGTGATTGGTATAGATAGGTACACCATATCCTTGCACTTCCCAGTTGCCAGGAACCTGAATATCATTCCACCCTTTCATATCTGCTACTTCCTGCGCAGCATCTACCGGCAAATTACGATGTGAATCCGAATAATAGAACTTCCATGTCCCATTCAGTAACTTATAGAAGTTACTATTCTCATATTTCCCACTCAATGCACTCTGACGGCTATCATAGGTCATAAAAGCCGTACGGGGAGACTCCCTGTTCACAGAAACAGTCTGTATGTCCTGCCAATAAGGAAGAGTATGCATTTTATTATCACCTGCATTTGCCAGCACAGAGCTACCTAACATGCATACTCCCAATAAAATTACTATACCTTTATTCATACCATTAGATTATGTTACACAAATTATTTACAAAATTAATCTTTTACTTAATACAAAGAACTTTTTATCATCTTTTTTACATATTCTTGTATCTCATCAAAGCTTCCAAATAGTAATAATCTGCATAGATAAGGGGAACATCTATTTCTTCACCATGTGGAATACTTCCAACGCTATGCATCAGTATAAAATTGCAGTTCGTTCCAGGTTCGGCCAGATAGGCAGGAGATGAAAGAGACTTCAATATATGTGCCGCAGCAGCGCTATACTTCTTGCCGTCCGTTACATAACCTGATAATTCTAAAAAAGCGGAAGCAGCAATGGCAGCAGCCGAAGCATCACGCGGTACTACCTTAAAGATTTCCGGATCATAGTTCCAATCAGGTACGTAGCCTTCTTGTCCTGCATTAAAGTCCCAATAAGGAATGCCGTCTTCCGGCAAGTTCGGGTGATTCAGCCAGAAATCGGCTGTATGAACTGCCATGTCGAGAAAATCTTGCCGGTGAGTTTCACGATAAGCCATTGTATAACCATAGATAGCCCATGCCTGTCCACGAGCCCAAGCCGAGTTGTCAGAAAAGCCCTGGCAAGTGGCTTGATTTAAAACTTCACCGGTTTCGGCATCATAATTCACAACGTGATAATTGCTGTAATCTTCACGGAACTGGTTCTTAGCTGTCGTCTCAGCATGACGATTAGCCACTTTTGCATAAACAGAATCTCCTGTCACTTTCGTAGCAAAGTACAGCAACTCCAGATTCATCAGATTATCAATAATAACCGGATAAAACCATTCATCCTTGCCATTCCAGGATTTCCGATAATTCCATGATTTAATACAGCCTGTTTTCTCATTGAAACGAGTACACAATGAACGGGCAGATTCGACTAACACATCTTTATAAGCCTCATTTCCGGTTAAACGATATGCATTCCCGAAACTGCAATACATCAAGAAACCAATATCATGATGATTGGTCATTTTCTTTAGGGGTTCAAGCGACTCCGTCCACTTTATTGCGGCCTTTTTCCAATCTTCCTTGTTGGTATATTCATATACATACCACAGACAACCGGGATAAAAGCCTTCCGTCCAGTCATTTTTACGAGTTACCTTCAGTTTCCCATCTTTACCTATCGTACGAGGATATTCGGTAGCTTCAGGCACAGCCTTCAACTGATTGGACAGTTGTTGTTCCGCCCTGGTAAAACCTTGTTCTACGATGCTCGTATCTTCTCCTCCACTACATGCTATCAACACTAATACCGATATGCACAAAACGTAAAATACTTTCATTCTATATATTTTATATATTCAATTAATGATTGCATATTAATCAATCTATAAAATCCAATCAAATAAGAATTTATATAAGAAAGGCCAATACCTGTATTACAGAACCGGCATGACCTTTCTTATATGAACTTTATTATTCCCAGCCAGGATTCTGTTTCAGATTACTATTTTTAAAGAGCTCCGTATTTGATATCGGATAGAAATACAATTTATCACTTATCTTTCTGGACTCCAACGTAAACTTCTTATAGCTTACCTCATCATTGCTCTTTGTTATTTTCACTCCATAAACATCTTTGGATCCAGCCAATTCTTTCCAACG